>Ga0209578_10000556_pt1 | contig 44398 bp, 39 predicted proteins | sample tdAd472_FD_187127 | JGI IMG/M metagenome (GOLD analysis project Ga0209578, IMG submission 187127) | Marine sediment microbial communities from the Atlantic coast under amendment with organic carbon and nitrate - tdAd47.2 (SPAdes)... | ecosystem: Environmental > Aquatic > Marine > Coastal >...
ATGCCCGTTAACTGCAAACCATTTTCGTTGATCGCGGCGACGTGGGCGGGTCTGGCGATGAGGGTGATCTCCGCTCCCTGCCTGGCCAGCAGGGCTCCAAAAACAGAGCCAAGTCCACCCGCTCCGAGGATGCAAATTCTCATCTGTTTTCCTGTCGGTTTTTTTAATTCAAAAAAAAGGCCCGGCTGTTGGCCGGGCCTTTCCAGGTTAATCAACAACTCTGCAATTACACGTCGTTAACCAGGGTATAGGCCTGGGTGCCCGGTTTGAATTCACGGCGTTTAAATGACGCCAGTGCAGTGCGGACCCAGTCGTCATTGGTTTCGCGGGAAAGTTCCCAGAATTTGGCCATCTCGTAATCGATTGCCTCCTCGAAATCCATGCCGAGCACTTTTTCGTAAACTTCTTTGGTTTTGCCCAGAACGATCCGGCCCTTGTTGGTGAGCTTGCCGATCACCTCCTCGGTTTTAGCATCGAGCTCGGCCAGCGGCACGGCGAAGGTGGCGTAACCGAACTCTTCAGCCTGTTTGCCGGTAAAGGTTTCGCCACTGACCGAATAGTGAATACCCTTCTTGCGGTTCATGTTGTTGCAGACCGTCCAGGTGGTACCGCCACCGGGGAAAATGCCAAAGTTCACTTCCGAAAGACCCCAGAGAGATTCATCGGCGGCCACCACGATGTCGAGCACGCCGGCCAGGGCCATGCCACCGCCGAAGCAGTAGCCATTCACCTTGCCGATGGTAACGGCTTTGGATTTCTTGATGCGGGTGAACCAGCCGAAGGCGTAGTGATTGATTTCGGCCATGAGTTCGGGTTTGTCGAAGGGCTCTAGAAAGCACTGCTCCAGGTCCATACCGGCGCAAAAACTGGGGCCGTTGCCGGTGATGACGATTACCTTGACCTTGGCAGCTTCGATCTCATCCAGCGCTTCATACATGTTGCGGTGGAGTTCGGGGCTCATGCAGTTGCGTTTTTCCGGGCGGTTAAAATTAACCCGCGCCACGTCGCCCTCGATAGATAATTCTATTGCGTTGTAGGTGCCCATCCTCTATTTCTCCTCAATGTGCGATTAATGATTATTGGTGGGGCGTTCAGCCTGTCAGGCTGGCGCCTCTTCTTCTAATTGTGCGACCAGGTTGTCGACAAATTCGCCGAGCACGGCCGCTGTTTTTTTGCGGATTACCGACTGCCCGAACTCGCCGAGTTTACCCATAATGGTGGCGTGAGTGTGGATTACCAGGTCAGTGCCCGGCTCACCCGATTCGGTTGCCTCAAGATTCATGGTGGTTTCGGTTTTGATGGTGCCGGGAATCTTGCGATCTTTACCTTCGCATATTAGTTCCATGGAACAGCTGTTGTGATCCAGCGTAGGTATGAGTACCTGCCCTTTCATCTGTAGTCCCATTGGACCGACACGAATTTTCAGGGCGCCTTCATATTCGACGGGTGGGCCGTCATCAAGCTTGTCAATTCTGGTGACGCCTGGCACGCAGAAGGCAACGCTTTCGATATCGGTAACTTTCTGCCAGAGAACCTGCTGGTCGGCCGGGATGGTGAAACGAAAATCAAATTCCATGGGGATTCCTGATGGGTCAGCGGGGGGCGCGCTCGATAGCAAGCTGTATCGTGCGGCGGGCGAATACAACGGCCATGTCGGTTTTATAGGCGGCGCTGCCGCGCACATCGTCCAGTGGATCGACCCGCTCCCGGAGACTTTCTGCCACTGTGTCGATCAACGGGGTATCCGTGGGCTGACCCACCAGCGGATCCGTGTCCGCGCGAATCGGAGTGGGTGCGACTGAGCCGAGAGTGAGCCTGGCGGATTCAATCTTGCCATCCTTGCTAATGGTTACCAGCGCGGCGGCGGAGACAGCGGCATAGTCATCCTCGCTGCGGGGTAGAAATTTACTGTAGGCAAAGCCGGCATTGGCCGGCGGTAGTGGAATGCGAATCTCGGTGAGGAGTTCATTCGGTTCGGTAACGGTGGTGAAGTAGTCCTCAAAAAAATCACCGATGGCCACTTCGCGCCGACCACTGCTGCTTGAAAGCACCACCCGGGCATTTAATAGCAGCCACAAGCCGGGCCCATCCTGGGCCGAGTCGCCCTGACTTAACCCACCACCGATGGTGGCGGATTCACGAATTCTTATGGTGGCCACGTGGCCCAGCACTTCAGCGATCTGCGGGGCCTGTTCAAGTACCAGGGGATGGGTTTCCAGTTCACGGTAGGTGGTGAGTGATTTCACCACCAGTTCTCCGTCGATTATGTCGACGCCACGCAGGGCAGAGACCTTGCCCAGGTGGATCAGGTGATCCGGTTGCACCAGCTGCTGTTTCATGAAGGTTACCAGACTGGTGCCACCGGCGATCAGACGGGCATCGTACTCGTGCTCGTCGAGGAGCGCATAAACGTCAGCGAGTTCGCGGGGCGCGTGAAACTCAAAATTTTCCATGAGTTACTCCCCCGCCGCGTTCTGGATTGAGCGGATAATGCCGTAGTAGCCGGTGCAGCGGCAGAGATTGCCCATCATCCAGGCTTTTATCTCGTCCTCAGTTGGGTGGGGGTTCTGGTCCAGCAACGCCCTGGCCGCAATGACCTGCCCGGACGTACAGATGCCGCACTGAAAACCACCATGATCGATAAAACTCTGCTGAATGGGTAGCAGTTGTTCCTGGTCTGCCAGACCTTCGGCGGTAGTGATTTCACAGCCATCCGTCATTGCGGCCAGTGTCAGGCAGGCAGTGGTGATTTTGCCGTCGACTAACACCGAGCAGGCACCGCAGACACCGACGCTGCAGCCCTCCTTGGTGCCGGTTAATCCGAGTTCATAACGTAGAAAATCGACCAGCAGCAGGTTCGATCGTATGCTGGTCTGACGATTTTCGCCGTTGACAGTGACTTCAATGGTGACCTGGTTCTGGTCTGCGCTGCCGTCCATTGTGCTCCTCTCTCCCCTGGTGGCTATTACCGACGATTGTTAAAAATTTTTCTGTCAGTGAGCTTATGATAGTGTGCATTGTCGGCGAGTGGAAAGTGTAAACAGCGAATAATTGTCCACCGTCGAAAACAGATCAACCAGAGAGGGGAGAACCGCGAAGATGACACGCAAAATTGTGGGCCAGGCGACTGCACGCCTGGATGGGCCGGCCAAAGTTACCGGCAAAAGTCAGTACAGCGCCGATGTGGACCTGCCGGGGATGCTCCGCGGAAAAATCCTGCGCAGCCCCTATCCCCATGCGCGCATTCTAAGTATAGACACCTCGGCCGCCGAAGCTCTGCCCGGCGTACACGCTGTCATTACGGGTCAGGATAAGGAGTATTTGATCGGCCGGGCAATTTGCGATCTACCCGTGCTGGCGGGTCGTGAAGTGCGTTTTATTGGTGACCGAGTGGCAGCAGTTGCCGCCGAGAATACTGACATTGCCGAGCGGGCCCTCGACCTGATTGAGGTGGAATACGAAGAGTTACCCGCGGTGTTTACCATCGACGAAGCCATTGCCGACGGGGCCTGTCCAGTCCATCAGGATATGCCCAGCTATGAAGGTGCGTTTCACCACCCGGCGAGCCCCAAAATAAATAATCTCAGCGCCTACATGAACTGGCAGCACGGTGACATGGACGCAGCCATGGCCGAGGCAGATCAGGTTTTCGAACATGAGTTCGAGACCCCGTTTGAGCACCACGGTTACCTGGAGCCCAATGCATCGGTGGCGGATGTAAAGGCGGATGGCAGTTGTGACATCTGGTCGAGTAACAAGAGTCCTTATATGTTGCGCCTGCAGCTGGCGAAGTGTTTTGAGTTGCCACCGGAGACTTTCCAGGTACACATGACCAGCATTGGCGGAGATTTTGGCGGCAAAGGTAATCCCTTTGATGCGCCCGTGGCTTACCTGCTCTCCAAAGCGGCTGGGCGACCAGTGAAGGTCGTGATGACCTACACCGAAGAGCTGATGGCTGCCAATGGTCGTCACGCCAGTAAGATCAAGCTGCGCACGGGTGTTACCAATAGTGGCAGAATCTGCGCGATGCATCTCGATGGCTGGTTTAACACGGGTGCCTATGCAGCCTTTAAACCGCTACCAACACTGAACCTGCACGGAGTTGATCAGGCCGGTAGCTGTTACCGTATTCCGGCGGTCGACCTGAACAGCACCATCGTCTACACCAACACGCTGCCCGCGGGTCACATGCGCGCTCCCGGCGGCCCTCAGGTCATGTTTGCTGTGGAGGCCCAGTTTGATCTGATCGCCAAAGCGCTGAACATGGACCCGGCGGAGTTTCGTATGCTCAATTTGCTCGACCAGGGCGACTCCGCGCCAACCGGTCAGCAGTGGGTAACTGTGCGCGCCAAAGAAACCCTGCAGGCTGCTCTCGATGCGATTAACTGGAGCCAGCGCGAGCAGGGCCCGGGTATCGGTTACGGCATGGGCATGTATGAACGCGGCACCATCGGTGGGGACTGCAGCGCGCGGGTGATATTGAATAGCGCGGGCAAAATTACCGTCGAGGTGCCCATCCCTGATCCGGGACAGGGCACCTACACAGCAGTGCAGCAGATGGTCGCCGAAGCCATTGAAGGCGAGCTTGACGACGTCACCATCAAGCCAGTCTCCACGAGTAATCTACCCTTTGATTTTGGGGTCGGTGGTAGTCGTACCACCTTTACCATGGGTAAAACCACCATCGATGCCCTCGATAAACTCAAAGGCAAGCTAGTCGAGTTGACCTCGCTCTCCGGTGAATGGCAGGGCGGGACCTTTGTCGCCGGTGAGCAGCACCTGAGCCTGGCAGAAATGGCCGCTAAGGCCTGCGCCAAACAGGGCGGCGACATTGTTGTTGATGAATACGCCAAGCTACCGCTGATGCCAGAAATGGCCGACACTAATTTCACCGCTCAGGTGGTCAAGGCTCGGGTGGATATGGAAACCGGTCAGGTAAAACTGGAACAGGTCATTAGCGCCCACGATGTGGGCACCATCATTAACCCGGTGGCCCATCTGGGTCAGCTCGAAGGCGGCATGGTCTACGGCATGGGTATGGCGTTAATGTCCGGACAGAAGTTCGATGAGGGCAAACCGGAAGCGTTGCATCTGGGCGATTACAAATTGCCCAACATTCAGGATATTCCGCCACTGGAAACCATCCTGCTGGAACGCGACGAAGGCCCGGGGCCATTCAATCTTGGCCCGGTGGGCGAGGCATCGAATGTTGCGCTACCCGGTGCCATTGCAAATGCGGTGGCCGATGCCATTGGTAAGCCGGCTTTTCAATTGCCGCTGACCGCCGAGCGGGTTTATGGGTTGATTAACAATTAATCACAAACGCATGCGTAAAACTTTTTTCTAATAACTGTTTAAGTAGGGAAGTTCACTATGTCACTCGATTCATCACAACCTAACTGCCGCCGGTTTGACGGCCAGATTGCCATCGTCACTGGTGGTGCCCAGGGTATCGGCAAAGCCACGGCGATTCGTCTGGCCGCCGAAGGCGCCACGGTCCTGATAGCCGACCGGGCTGAGCCCCAGGCGCAGGCGGTGGCTGACATTATTGCCGCCGGCAATGGCCAGGCGAGCACCGTTTCGGCAGATCTGGAAACCTGGGAGGGTGCTGAATCGGTGGTGAAAACTGCCGTTGATCGCTATGGCCGGGTGGACGTGGCGGTCCATAACGTCGGCGGTACCATCTGGGCCAAGCCATTCCACCTCTACCCGATTGATCAGATCGAAAAGGAGATTCAGCGCTCACTCTGGCCGACCCTCTGGTGTTGCAGAGCGGTGATTCCACAGATGGTGGAGCAGCAATCCGGCTCGATTGTGAATGTCGGTTCCGTGGCTACCCGGGGTATTAATCGGGTGCCCTACTCGGCGGCGAAAGGTGGCGTGGCGGCAACCACTGTCTGCCTGGCGATGGAGCTGGCTGACTACAATATTCGGGTTAATTGTGTTGCCCCCGGTGGCGTCGACGGCGGCGAGCGGGCCGTGCCCCGCAATCAGGGACTGGGCGATTATGATCAGATCGACGCCGACGGCATTAAAGGGGTGATGGACCAGACCTTTCGTGACACTCCCATGGGTCGTATGGGCACGCCGGATGAGCTGGCTGCTGCCATTGCCTACATGGCCTCGCCCGATGCCGGTTACGTCACGGGTGAAGTCATGCACTGCTCCGGCGGCGGCACAGGACTGCGCTAGCTGTTTTTGTTTTGTAGGAGCGACTTCAGTCGCGACCCAGTGGTTCGGTTGCCCCCGCTGTCGCGACTGAAGTCGCTCCTACAAAAATGTGCAAAAAATCTGGGCAGATAGGTGCAGTTAGCCCAGTTCTCTTTTTACCTTACCCAAGACCCAGAGGGCACTGGCGATCCAGATGAGATGGATCACCACGGTAACGTAGCCGATGGTCGGATCTTCCAGGCCACCAGCAACGCTGTAGATATCCCATGCTCCGTCAACTATTTCGGTGACGATGGCGACCCAGATTACCCCGAGATAACGTTCCGGGTGTTTGGCGAGCGTGCCGGCCCAGATAAGAACTACGCCGATCGCGGCCAGTTGAATGCCGACAATGAGCCAGGCATCCAGCAACAGCTGAAAGGAGTCGGTGCCCTGGTGGAGTTCAACGCCGGGGTACATGCCAGGGATTTGCGGCGCCCAGATACTGGGCCAGAGGGCGACCAGGTTGAGGAGATAGAACAGCCCCATCAGGGTCATCCAGATTTTTGCTGCTTTCATGGTGAATACCTCGTGATTGGTTCGCGTTACTTCCTGCCGCTGAGGGAGTCGAGGGCGGCGGCAGCAGATTCGCTCTCGTCGGCCAGGCCGGTTTGCCAGACATCGATAGTTTCCGGACTCATCGATAGCTGACGGGGATTAAAGAGCTCGTCTTCGCCAAACTGGCGGGCACCATAACTCATTTCGGCGACGCCATCCGGGCCTAGAAAATAAAAACCGATTGAACCAGAAGGGCCGTGGCGCAGTAAATCCAGGGTGATTTCATAGCCGAGTTTTTTCACCCTCGCACGGGCGCGCATGACATTGTCCAGGTCTGGTGGCTGAAAACAGACGTGGTGAAACCCGTTGGTCTGCCCCGGTGTCATCGCAAACCCCATGCCGTGGTGCCAGCCATTTCTAAAATGGGCAAAAAACATCATTTCGCCGATTCGATCAGAAACCCGCATGCCCAGTAGACCGGTGTAAAAATCCTCAGTATTACCCAGATGCTCAATATTGATTACTACGTGTTGAATTTCGAGCAGCTCGACCGCAATTGGACGTGGCGGCGTGGCCATGGCGACCATGTCGCTGTAGAGCTCCAGCGGGTTGCCGGCCGGGTCATTGAACCGCAGGTATTCGACAATGTGGTCCTCCTTGAGGGCGGTGCCGGTCTGCACATCGATACCTGCGCCGGTCAGTTCGTTTTCAAATCTGGCCAGGGTTTCCCGGTCGGCCACCTGAATGCCGACCCTCGCCAGACCCGGCTCGCTGGCCTGATGCAGGGCAATCCAGTGATGTTGCATGCCGCCACGCAGAAAAGTTTTGTCTTCTCTTCGCTCACTAATCTCCAGCTGCACTGCCTGAGTCCAGAAAGCGATGGACTGGCCCATGTTGGTGGTATTAAGCGCGACATAACCGAGTCGCTCCGGGCGTAACGTTTGCCAGGTCATAACCTTGGTCTCCTGCAGGGTAGGGTGCAGTGCAGGCTACCGCAAGGTGGTCATGAATAACAGGCGGTTGATGGTTATCGAGAAGCAATCAGTGGGGCTGACGCATTGCAGGCTCTGGTTGCGGGTATTAGCCAGCGGTTGACGATATCGGCCAGTGCCTCTTTGCGATAGGGTTTGGCGAGGTAGTCGTCCATGCCGGCGGCCAGGCAGCGCTGGCGATAGTCGCCCTCGGTGTTGGCGGTGAGGGCGATAATGGTCTGGTGTTTGCCCGTGGTTTTTTCCTGTTCGCGGATTCGTCTGGTGGCGGCATAACCATCCAGTACTGGCATCTGGCAGTCCATTAGCACCAGGTCAAAGGTCTCTTTGGCTAGTCTGTCCAGTGCTTGCTGACCATCTTCAGCCACCGAGATCTGCATGCCCAGTTTCTCGAGCATCCGGGTCGCTACCTTACGATTTATTTTATTGTCCTCGACCAGCAGCACCCGCCCCGGCAGCGGCGTTGTTAAATCGTTGGTATCCGGCTTGTTAACGGTGCCCAGGTTGAGCAGTTCTTCGCTAAAGCCCAGCAATTGTTTGCTATTGATGGGTTTGTATATCTGCCGGAACTGCTCCGGAAGTCCTTCGATTGACTGGCCATATCGGGCGATAACCAGTGTGGGCAACATTGGCTGGGATATCCAGTGTGCGCCGGCGTCATCGTCAAGCAGTTCTGAGTCGGCGACTACCAGATCAAAAGCAGAGCCATCGACGAGCAGGTCCGGCAAATTGTGCTGCCAGATGGGCAGGTCGGTGACCTGCATCTGGGCGCGATGACAGAGCACCGCGATGGATTCTCGAACCGATGCGCTCCGGGTGACTATTAATACTCGTTTGTCCCGCAGACCAGGATGCCCGAATGGCTGAGCTTTGGCGCTGGCCAGCGGCAGGGTAACGGTGAAGGTGGAGCCCTGGCCGGTTTCGCTGATGACGGAAATGGTGCCGTCCATCAGCGTGATTAGTTGCTGGGAAATTGCCAGGCCTAACCCGGTGCCACCATATTGCCGAGTGGTGGAATTATCAGCCTGGGAAAAGGACCCGAAAATGGCGTCCAGCTTGTCCGCTGGAATACCAATCCCCGTGTCGCTGACATCAATGCGGAGCTGGTCGGTTGAGTCACCGTGCTCCTGGCTGACGCGGCAGACAACTTCACCCTGTTCGGTAAATTTCATCGCGTTGCCAATCAGGTTGGTGAGTATCTGCCGCAGGCGCGTCAGGTCGCTCACGACATGGGTAGGCAGTTTTGGATCGAGAATAGTAATCAGGTTAAGATTTTTCTCCGCAGCGGGCTTGCCAAAAATGGCTGCGACGTCTTCAAGCAGTTCCAGCAGGTTTAACGGTTCTGCTTCGATAATCAGCTTGCCAGCTTCAATTTTTGAATAATCGAGGATGTCGTTAATCAGGTCTAGCAGGGCGTTACTGGAATTGAGCGCCGTGCCCAGGTAACTGGCCTGTTCGACATCGACCGGGGTTTCGCTCAGTAATTGCAGCATGCCCATTACGCCGTTGAGCGGTGTACGAATTTCGTGGCTCATGTTGGCCAGGAAGGTGGCTTTAGTGGCGGTGGCGGCCTCGGCCACTTCTCGAGCGGTGATGAGTTCTTTCTCGTAAGTAATTCGCTCGGTGATGTCCCGTGCCGTGCCGTGTATCTGTACCGCCTGATCGTAGTTGATATGCTGGACAAGATTCCACTCCACCCATATCCAGTGGCCGTCCTTATGCCGAAAGCGGCGGATCAAACCGTTAATCACGCCGCCGTCAGTCTTCATTCTGTCGAACAGGCCGGAGACACCCATCTCCACGTCATCGGGTTTAACCAGCGGCAAAATATTGGTACCGATCAATTCTTCAGGCTGATAACCGGCCATCCGAAAGCAAGCCGGGTTAACGGTAAGGAGGGTGCCGTCTGTGTCCACGGTGATGATTAGATCAACCGATCGATCGATGACTCGTTGGACCTCCTTGTGGGCATTGATCAGGGCCTGTTCGTATTCCCGGCGTTCAGTAATATCGCGGGCGATGGCGTACATGGCATTTTCGTTTTCCTGGAGGGCGATATTCCACTCCACCCAGACCCAGTGGCCCTGCTTATGCCGAAACCGGTGTACCTGACCTTCGAGCCGACCGCCGGATCCTCGGACTGCTTCGATCAGACTGCCGCCAATGTTGGTGCCAGTAAAGTCTTCTTCGGCAATGAAATCAGTGAACAACCGCCCGCGCATTTCGTCGGGTTGATAGCCGAAAATGTTTTCGCTGGCCCGGCTCACCTGTAGATAACGGCCGGTGGAGTCGAAGGTGACGATGGCGTCCAGCGAGATATCGACGATTTGCTGTGTGTGCTTGAGGGCGATGGACTCTGCTTTGTGAGCGACGGATAGCTCGATTTCGTTCTTTTTGCGTTCCTGTATATCGCGGCCGACCATAAAAACCTGATCGTTCTCCAGCAGGGTCAGGTTCCATTCAATCCAGACCCAGTGGCCGTCGAGGTGACGAACTCGGCGCTCAGTGTTATGTATCTGGCCGCCGTTTCGACGTAAATAGTCGTGTACCTGCAAGGGCTGGTTATTACTAACGGCTCGGTCCTGGGAATAGAGCAGGCTGTGGAAATCAATGGAGAGTAGTTCTTCCTGTGAGTAACCCAGTATCGGGGTGACGGAGGGGCTGACCATCAGTGATCGGCCATCGTTATCGATGTGGAGTATCAGATCCAGTGACTGGTCGATGACAACCTGGAGGTCTCTACGGGCCTGTTCGGCCTCGCGATGTTTGCTCTCGAGTTCAGTTGTACGTAGTGTGATTCGCTGCTCGAGTTCGGCCTGAGCTACGCGTAATTGACGGCGTTGATCGTCTAAACGAGTCAGCATGGAATTAACCGATTTTGTTAATTCGCCGAGTTCATCTGCTGCGAATACCTTTGCGTAGCGGGCAGTGGCAATGTTCTTTGACACGCTTTCGGTCGTGGAAAGTAATTCCTGGACCGGCGCGCTCAGGGAGCGATGTAAGCCGCGAGTCAAAATAACAATAATGGCCAGCGTGATGCTGAAGACGGCCGCGATGGCCGACAGGAGTTGCCTGAGCTGAGCCTGCATGCGTGACAGGTCCCAGTTTATGTAGAGGGTGCCGAGTGTCTGGTGGCCCGATAACAGCGGTCTCTGCAGGATAATCCACGGGTCCCCCAGTAGATGGGTTAGTAGCGGAATGTTTGTCCGTTGTCGCGCGCCGTTGATGATTTCCTCGGGTTGCCAGGCGTGACCATCCGCTGAATAGGTCATCACTGGTTGCTGGTCCGTATTGGCCAGCACCATTGCATTGATACCCGGGAGCTGACCGACTCGATTGAAATATTGATACAGCGAGTCCTGATCACCAGACCGCAGCTGACTGGCCGCATTGTGGGCGATGATCTCAAGGGCGCCCTGAGCGTCGTCGCGACTGTTTTGCAGCAATGTCTGGGCGCTAAGCAGAAACAGGGTGATGCCAAGCACGGTGCTACACCCCAGGGTTACCAGATACCCAAGCAGGTTTATTCGGGTGCGCAGCGGCATCCCCTTCAGCGGGGCGTCCGGATCTGTTGATACGGTCGAAGCAACAGACGTCGTAACGGCGGTGGCGGTATCCATATTGGTACTGTCGACCGTTCTTACAAATTATTTAGTTTTCACCGGGCAACAGGCTATCGCGAAAGCCTCGGTTAATGCGGTTGCCAGAGTCTCACTGAATTCAACCTGCGCATGAAGCGCAGCGACCTTGAGTCGCCGGATGCGCAGATATTGGGGTCAAACGAACAGCAGAAGAGGCAGGCTGCCTATCCAACTTAAGCGAGGGCGCTCTGGTGGACTGTGAGTCAGCGGTCGGGGATTGAACGGGCCGTGAGGCTATTTTTTCGGCAGACCCATCCAGTTGCTGATGTTGTTGAGATGAATGGCCGTGGAGCCCCCAAAAATGGGTAGCACCAGGGCTTCCCGAACATAGCGCTCGCAATCAAACTCTTTCACGTAGCCGTAGGCTCCCATGATGGTCTGGCACTCAAGGGCGAGCTCCTTAGCGGTTTCGGTGGTGAACATTTTTGTCATGGAGGTTTCCACGCCGGCCGGTTCGCCCGACTGCACCAGATCGGCCGCGTGGTACATCATCAACCGTGCAGCATGAAGCCTGGTCTGCATGTCGGAAAGTTTGTGGCGGATGGACTGGTAGGTGCAGATGGGTTTGCCGAATTGCTCCCGTTCCTGGCTGTACTCCCAGGCATCTTCCACGGCCGCAGCGGCAACACCGACAGCAATGGCAGCGACTTCCAGTTTCTCAACATCGAGCCCGGGTCCGGCGAGCATGTTCCAGCCGTTATTCCAGCCTGCGTCACCACCCATCAGGGCGCTGGCGGGCACCCGGACGTTGGTGAAGGTAACGTCCGTGGTGGCGGCACCGTGCATGCCCATGGTGGCAATGCGTTCGATGGTGACGCCCTCAGCCGTGGGTGGAATCATGACGAACGACAGGTTGCTGTAGCGGCTGCCTTCCCGGTCGCTACAGGCAAGGGTATAGATGTAGTCACAAATTTCTGCACCGCTACAGAAACGTTTGGAGCCGTTGATAATTAGCTCGTCGCCGTCTCGAACGACGGTCGTGCGTACGCTGGCCAGGTCGGCACCCACGTCCGGTTCCGTGAGGCCATAGGCAAATAGCAAATCACCACTGGCCACCCGAGGTAGTAATTCCGATTTCTGTTCGTTGCTGCCGCATTCCACCAGGTTCATGCCTGCATAACAGGTACACATGATGTAGGGCACCGCGATAGCCATGCTACGTTTGGAAAGCTCTTCGATGACTACCATGGTGGCCTGAATATCGCGGCCACTGCCGTCATACTCTTCGCCCATGACCATGCCGGTGACGCCCAGTTCGGCGAGTCTGGCAAAAATTTCAGCCGGGTACTCATTGGTCTGGTCCCATTCCCGGGCCAGTTCTCGGGGCATCTCTTTGTCGACAAATTTCTGCAGGGTTTCCCGCAACATGCGGATGTGATCCGGTTCGTCGTAGTTCAAGTTTCTCTCCTAATCAGGCATTATCGACGGTTAGTCAGCGCTTATCTGGATTCTGGATAAAACACAAAAACAAAGCTCCGGCAGGTATTCTCGCTGAGACTAAAACCATAAAACTATCACAGGAGAGGAAGATGGCGGACTTTACCCGTAGTGAAGCAAAGAGCTGGGCCAACAAAACCATTCGCGGTTTTTACTCGGCACCGATTACGCCGATTACCGATAACAAAATTGACGAAGCCAAATTACGCGAAAACATCGATACCTATATCGACTGGGGCGTTGATGGCCTGGTGGTTGGCGGGTTTGCCGCGGAAACCTGGAACATGCAGCCTGAAGAGTGGTTCCGGTATCACGACATAGTGGCTGACGCGGTGGCCGGTCGTACCGATCTGTGGAGCATTATCCTCGACCCCTCTGCAGACTTCTGCCTGCGCAAGCTCGACCACATCGAAAAGTTGGGCTATAGCGGTGCCGAAGTGATGAACCCCATGACCCAGCTGCGCACCGATAGTGAAATTTTTGATTTTTTTAAATACATAACGGATGCCTCTAATCTGGCCGTTTGCCTCTATCGAACACCGGTTTCCGGCAAGGTGTTAAGCCTGGATTTGATGAAACGGCTGGTGGATCTGGAGACAGTGGTCTGCGTTAAACAGGGCCACCTGAATCGATCGGAGTCACTGCTGCTGCGTCGAGAATTGCGTGACGATTTCATTGTCTCTGATCCGATTGAACAGTTTTTCGTCGACGATCTGCGTCTCGGCGGTCAGGTCTTGTTTGCTGAGTTCTCCTACCTGCTTTACGGTAAAAAGCGGGAAGTGCTGCGCAGTTATTACGAAGATGCACTCGCCGGCCGGTGGGACGATGCCTGGGCTAAATGGCATAGCCTGCGGCCAATCTGGGAGATCTATGAGGATGAATTCATGGGTCCCCTCGGTAAAACGGCTGCCTATGCTCGACTGATTGGCGTGATTAAGGTCTGGTGTGAATTCCTTGGTTTGCACGCCGGGCCAGTAACGGCGCCGGTACAGGCCTTAACGGGCGAAGAGCGCGACCGCCTGATCGGTAAATTGCAGAAGGTGGATATTGTTTAGTAAAACTCCGCGGGTTTGCCCGCGGTAGTTTGACCCTTCATCGTCAATTCCGGAGTGAGTCGAGTGAGCGTATTGTTTGTAGCGACTATGCAGGTGAAAGACCCCGAAAAACTGGCTGCGTACCGTAAAGCAGTAGGACCGATGGTGCGAGCCATGGGCGCCGAGCTGGTAGTAAAGGCCCAGAAAATGGTGGATATCAAAGGGGAGACGGCGGACGGCGAATTGTTGATATTTCGGTTTGCCGATGAAGCTGCTTTTCGCGGCTGGTGGGATTCGGCGGAGTATGCTGAATTGATTCCCCTGCGCGACGCCGGAGCCGACGGTGTTTACACGCTTTTTGCCGACTAATCGGGGTTAATTAATCGGGTGTATCCCCCACCGGCCCGTCCAGGCCGGTGGGGAAAAGCACTATTTGTTTTTCCAGACCGGTGCCCGTTTTTCGCTAAACGAGCGCAACCCTTCCTGTAAATCTTCGCTGTAGACCACATCGTCCCAGATGCTGGTGGCCATCTCTTCGAGTAGTTCCTTGTTGTATTTCACTGACAGTTTCACCGCCTGAAGGTGGCCGGCGACGGACTTTGGTGAGTTGCGGGCAATTTTATTAGCCATCGCCATCGCCGCTTCCATCAGTTCATCGTCCGGTACCACCTTGTTGACCAGGCCGTATTCAAGGGCAGCTTCAGCGGTGAAACTACTGCCGGTAAGCACCATCTCCATAAAGCGTCTTGGCCCCACTACCTTCCACATATCAAGATAACCAAGGGTGGGCATTCCCACTTTTGCTTCAGGCATGGCTATTTTTGTGGACTCAGCTGCCACTATAAGTGCGCAGGCATTTGCGAAGAGGATGCCGCCAGCGACTGTGTGGCCATGAATGGCGGCGATAGTCGGCTTTTTCAGGTTGGCAATGGCGGTGACTGTGGCCATGCCGGTCTTCGGTAACTCGTAGAGGTTACCCGCGTCTTCTTCGATCAGGCCGAGGGATTCTTTTAGATCCGCGCCGGTACAGAAGGCGGGGCCGTTGGCATTAAGAATGCCAACCCAGGCTTCGTCATCCCGGTCTAACCGCTTCACCGCGTTGGTGAGTTCTTCCATCATGCCGACGGTCATCGAATTCATTGCTTCGGGGCGATTGAGGGTGATGATGGCGACTTTGCCTTCGTTGCGGTATTCGACCAGATTGCTGGACATTCTTTTCTCCTCGTTGGGCGGGGTGTTTTTGGGAGGGGTGAAGACGCTGACGCGTGATGCTGCACCCTCGGGGCGTTCATTTTCCTGTTTTATCTAAGGTGTCTGCCAGAGCCGGTTAATGCCTGAACAGACCCTGTTCTGGACGGCAGATTATTTCACGCTGTCTCTTCGGCGATTTCTCCAGTTGCATTGGCTGCATTAAGTCGCTGATGCAGGGGACTGGTGCGCGGGAAATGAGCACTTAAAAATTCCATCTGGTCGGCCAGGATTCGGCGTCCTTTGAGGAAAATATACTCGGCATGGGTTGGTGTAAACGGCACCGCCAGCAGTGGCATATTGGCATTTTCAGGACTGCGATCAGCCTTGTGATTGTTGCAGCGTCGGCAGGCGGTGACGACATTGTTCCAGGTGTCGGTGCCACCACCGCTAATGGGTGTTACGTGGTCGCGTGATAACTCGCTGTTGCGAAAACGTTCGCCGCAGTAGAGACAAATCTGCTGGTCGCGGCGAAACAGGGTAGCGTTGTTGAGCGGCGGGGCGTAATCCGCTGAATTTCGATGGCGGGCCCGGTGGGTGCCATAGGTAGCAATAATCGAGTTAACCTCAATGATGCTGCGCTGCTGAGAGATTGAATTCACACCACCGTGTACTTTGTAGAGCGGGCTACCGCAGGTGTAGGCCACGCGCTGGTCGTGGTAGAGCTTGACCGCCTCCTGGTAGTTAATCCACTCCAGTGGCATGCCGCTGACATCCGTTCTTAACACTTCCTGATGTAAACCCACCACTTGCGTTTCCTCCTGAATTGATTCCCCTGGCGACCGGGTGTTTATCAGTCAGTTGTCAGGGAGACTCGATTTATAAAGTACTAATTAAGTTGGCTTACTGCTCTCGGACCCGAGTTTACCGCTTATTGGCGTGGTGTCCGCTAGCATTCATAGAGTTTATTGCGGATAGTTAGCCACTGGAACCACCATAAGCGGGGAATATTCATGTTGGAGTTTTATCAATTTGGGCCAGCCTGGGGTTTGCCAGACGCCAGTCCTTTCTGCGTAAAACTGGAGCTCTGGCTGAAAATGGCAGGCATCGAATATCGCAGCGTCATCGACGGTGATACGCGCAAGGCGCCCAAAGGCAAGATCCCTTATATCAAACTCGATGGTGACACCCTTGGTGATTCGGAGTTCATCATCGAACACCTGAAAACAAAATATGGTGACTCGGTGGATGGCGACCTTAGCGCCGAGCAGCAGGCGCTTAGTCATCTGATTACGCGAATGATGCACGACAGTCTCTACTGGGTGTTATTGCATTGTCGTTGGGTGGACGCATCGGGGTGGCAGGAAGTGAGACCCGCGCTGTTTGGCTCGTTGCCTAAACCGCTGCAGATGATCGTGCCGCCGCTGATTCGCCGCAGCCTCATAAAGAGCATGCACGGTCAGGGCATCGGCCGTCACAGTGGTGATGAGCGCATGCAATTAGGGCGTAAGGATATCGACACGCTGGATACACTGCTGGGCGATCAAACATATTTTCTGGGTGATGAACCCCATGCCGTGGACGCCACGGTGCAGGCATTCCTGATCTGCTTTATCGGTCCGCCGATTGATAACCCGGTTAAACAGTATCTGCTGAACAAGCCACGCCTGCTGGCCTATTACCAGCGCATGAATGGCCGTTATTTTCCACAGATTCCAGCACCGACTAGTTGAAGAAGGGGTAGGGCTTAAGTGGATGCTGTCGTGCTAATTATTGTTCGATGATTCAATTTCGATCGGTTGATTTTGGCTTTGCCGGTCAGCCCCTGCTGACCGATTTTAATCTTGATATCGTCGCCGGCCGCACCACTGCCCTGATCGGCAGCAGCGGCAGTGGCAAATCGACGCTGCTGCGGCTGATGCTGGGACTGATCTGGCCCGACGCCGGCGAAATCTGTTTTGAGAAAACCCCGCTTAGCGCTGATCGGTTGGTCGATATTCGCCACCGTACCGGTTACCTGACCCAGGGGGGCGGGCTTTTTCCCCATTTAACCGCCGCGGATAACGTTGCGTTGATGGCCCGGCGTCTGGACTGGAACCCATCAAAAATAGAGGCGCGTCTGGCGACGCTGGCGCAAATGACTCAGTTGGAGCCGGCACTGCTAACCCGAATGCCATCGCAGTTATCCGGCGGCCAGCGCCAGCGGGTCGCGCTGATGCGGGCGTTAATGCTTGACCCTGACTGGTTATTGCTGGATGAGCCTTTCAGTGCTCTTGATCCGCTGATTCGTCATCAGCTGCAGGACGAGCTGAAAACCTTGATCGGCTCGCTTAACAAAACCGTGGTGCTAGTCACCCATGATCTGGCTGAGGCTGCCTGGCTGGCCGACCATCTGGTGCTAATCAGTCAGGGTGAGATCATTCAGCAGGGCACCTTTGCAGAGTTTCGGCAGCAGCCGGCCTCCCCCTTTGTCGAGCAGTTCCTGGCGGCCACGCGAGCACTCCCCGGATGATTCGGTGGATCGCAATTGGGTTGATGATTGCCGGGTTTTTCGGCGCCGCGAGCGCGGCAGAGGGGCCGCGACCGGTGGTGGTCGGTTCAAAGAATTTCACCGAATCGGTGTTGCTGGGGGAGTTAACGACTCAACTACTGATTGCGCAGGGTATTGCAGCTGAACACCGCCGAGCGCTCGGGGGCAGTCGAATCTTATGGAATGCACTGGCGCGTGGTGACATTGATATTTACCCCGAATACAGCGGCACCCTACGATTTGAGTTGCTCGCGGACGGGTCAGACAGCAACGGCACCGATAAGCCATTGCAAAGTTTGCTGGCGGAGGTGGGTGTGGCCGCTTTGCCGCCCTTTGGCTTTGCCAACAATTACGCCCTGGGGATGGTTGAGCAGCGGGCTCAGGCGCTGGGGATCACCGATACCTCCCATCTGCTGGAGCGGGGTAACTTAAAGATAGGCGTGAGTAATGAATTTCTGCACCGGGCCGACGGCTGGCCGGGGTTAAAGGCCGCCTATCAGCTGCCGCATGCGGCGACAGGTCTCGATCATGACCTGGCCTATCGGGGCCTGGTCGCCGGTAGCCTCGACGTGATTGACCTCTACACCACGGATGCTGAGATCGATTATTATGGCCTGCGGGTGCTGGTCGACGACCGGGGCTATTTTCCTGATTACCAGGCGATGCTGCTGCATCGCGTTGAATGGGGGGAACGGCGACCCGAAGTGCTGGCCGTGCTGACCCAACTCTCCGGTCAGATTGAAGCGACGGATATTTCCCGGCTAAATCGACTACATAAAATCGACCGGCAATCGGTGGAGCAGGTTGCCAGCGATTTTCTAGAAACTCGGCTGAAGCAATCACCCGGTGCAAATAAGGGGTCATCGAGTCTGGCCAGTGGCTTACTGACAACCACTTATCAGCAGCTGTTCCTGGTGGGAGTGTCGATGCTGGCGGCGTTGCTACTGGCGCTTCCGCTGGGGGTGCTTGCGGCGAAAAAACCGGTGATGGGGCGGTTCATCCTCGGGCTGGCCGGGGCCATCCAGACAGTACCGAGTCTGGCACTGCTGGTGTTTATGATTCCCCTGTTGGGTATTGGTACCTTGCCGGCGATAGTGGCCCTGTTCTTTTACAGTCTGTTGCCGATCCTGCGTAACACCGAGGCGGGGCTGTCCGGAATATCCCGAGAACTTCAGGAGGCGGCGGTGGCGCTGGGGCTCTCTGCCTCCGCTCGGCTCTGGCAGATCGAACTGCCGCTGGCCTCCCGCACCATTCTTGCCGGCATTAAAACCGCCGCGGTAATCAATATTGGTACCGCGACTCTGGGGGCGTTGATTGGCGCCGGGGGTTACGGCCAACCGATTCTGGCAGGCATTCGCCTGGACAATACCGGACTAATTCTTCAGGGGGCAATCCCGGCAGTGCTGATGGCTTTTGCGGTGCAGGGGCTGCTGAGCTGGCTGGAGACCAGATTGCCAGCGGCTTGAGCCCGCTTTGGTTGCATCACGGGATTTCCAGTAGGAGCGGCTTCAGCCGCGACCACAGAAGTTACCGGAGACGTACGGTCGCGGTTAAAACCGTCCTAAAAAAATATTTTCAGCGGCGCCACGAAAATAATTCGAACAGCCGCTATCGCCGTGAATCCTTAGCGGAAGCAACAATTCACGATCTAATTACCCGTAGGAGCGGCTTCAGCCGCGACCTTGTCATTGTCGATCAACCTCTGCTGTCGCGGTTAAAACCGCTCCTACAACGGGCGCATGAAATCCTGGCTGAAGTCGGTCCTGACACCGAACGGCGTTGGTCAGCCGATGGTCAGGCTCAACTTTAACGCTTCCGGGTCATGGGTCGGCGGATAGCAGTGAAAGCCTTTGCATAGATAAGCGGTAGCATCTCGGCCCGCGACGGGACTGCGCTCGGCCAGTAATGGGGCTAAGGACTGTTGGTCATCGGCGATTACCAGGCTGTAGCTTCGCAGATCCAGGCTGGTTTTAAGTGACTGCTGCCAGTCTGCGATGGACTGTTCCTGGGCCCGAACAATGACCGTTGCTGGCGGCGTGAGGTAGTCCTGCACGGCTGCCACCAGGCTGCAGTGGGCCATGGGCATTTCGGTGAGCTGTTGCCAGCCGCCGCAGATAATGTGCCGCTGTAGATCGCCGTAGCGGCTGTCGCCAGTCAGGTGATGAAGCAGACCAAACACCCGTGCGGCGACGCCGTTACCAGCAGGCAGACTGTCATCGGCAAACGGTCGGCTGCGCAGAATCAGGCTTTCGTGGTCGTCCGCGGTAAAGTGGAGCCCTGTGCTCTGGCCGTTGTCGTCCGTGGCCTGAAAATGGCCTAACACCCGTTCCGCCAGTTGCTGTAGAAACTCAAAATCCTCCCCTCGCCAGCGACACTGGAGCAGGGCAAGAACACCGTCCATCAGCATGACATAGTCATCCAGATAGCCGTTCAGATGGGCCTGACCATCTCGACTGGCGGCCAGCAATCGATCCTCCTGCCAGTGGTGATTACGGAGATAATTCAGCGCCTGTTCAGCCGAGTTGATGAACGTCTGATCGCCAGTTTCCCGGCCGGCCAGGGCCATGCCACGGATCATCAGGCCGTTCCAGGCAGTGAGTACTTTTTCGTCTCGTCCCGGTGATTGGCGCTGCGCCCTGGCGGTGTGGAGTTTCTGGGTGGCTCCGCTGATCAGCACGATGGCCCGCTGGCTGGATATTTTTAGGTCAGTGGCAATCTGTTCCGGCGTTTGTTGAACGGTAAAATGCCAGCGACCGACAAAATTGGCGGGTTGATCCAGACCAAAGCGCCGGGTTATCACCTGTTGTTCTTCCGCCGTTAGCAGGGTTTCGATTTCCTGCAAATCCCAGGTGTAAAAGCCGCCTTCTACCGGGTCGTCCGGCTGATCACTCCGCTGCTCTCCCAACGGTGAGTCGGCATCGAGACTGGCGTAATAGCCGCCGTCCGGCGATTGCATCTCCCGAATTACCCAGCGCCCGGTTTCTGCCATCACCCGGTGATAGCGGCCACTACCACTGCTGGCCGAAGCCTGGCAAAGCAGGGTTAACAGCAGGGCGTTGTCGTAAAGCATTTTCTCGAAATGGGGGATTTGCCAGCGGTCATCAACGCTGTAGCGGAAAAAGCCACCGCCGATCTGGTCGTAAAGCCCGCCATCGATCATGCTGTCGAGGCTGAAAATAGCGATCTGTAAAAACTTTTCGTCCTGCTGGGATAGCCGCAGGCAGAGTTCAAGACTGGGGGTGTGGGGGAATTTGGGGACGCCGCCAAAGCCGCCGTTGTGAGCATCGAAATTTTCCTTCAGCAGTGCGCCTGCGCGGTGCAGGGGTTCCGCCGTTATCTCATCTTCGGGGATGGCGTTACTCGCCTCGCTCTGCAGCATGGCCTGGTGAAGCGCCTGGTTTTGCTGCTGGATCTGTTCCTGCTGGGTGCGGTAATACTCATCCACCCGTTGCAGCAGGTCAGCAAATCCGGGCTGGCCCTGACGCGGTTGCGGCGGGAAATAGGTGCCGCCAAAAAAGGGTTGCTGATCCGGCGTCAGGAACATGGTCAGCGGCCAGCCACCGCTGTTCTGGGTCAGAAAAAGGTGGGCGGTCTGGTAGATGCGGTCGATATCGGGCCGCTCTTCACGGTCAACTTTTATGCAGACGAAAAACTCGTTCATCAGCGCGGCGATGGATAGGTTTTCAAAGGATTCGTGGGCCATGACATGGCACCAGTGGCAGGCGGAATAACCGATGGAGAGCAGAATCGGTTTATTGGTCTGTTTTGCCAGTTGCAGGGCCTGTTCCCCCCAGGGATACCACTCGACCGGGTTGTCGGCATGCTGGAGAAGATAGGGGCTGGTTTGCTGGCTAAGTTGATTCATTCGTCAGGTCTTTAATGAGAGGGAGTTAACCGGGAGTGCACAAGGGTTATGCGAGAATGGCGCGACATTTTACGCCGCCCAGGGCGGCGGCTGACAGTCACTGGAAATCGAAATGCTGGTTTACCCCGATATTGATCCGGTCATTTTTCAATTAGGACCACTGGCGCTGCGCTGGTATGGCTTCACCTATCTGGTGGGTTTTCTGGGTGCGGCCTGGCTTGGCACCCGCCGCGCCGCAAGCCCTGACAACAGCTTTACGTCCCAGCAGGTGGCGGATCTGATTTTTTATGCCGCCCTGGGGGTGATTCTGGGGGGCCGGATTGGCTACGCCCTGTTTTATCAAACTGGCTATTACCTTAATCACCCGCTGGCGATCCTACAGATATGGCAAGGCGGTATGTCCTTTCACGGTGGCATGCTAGGGGTGTTTGTTGCCTGCTGGTTATTTGCTCGTCGTTTTAATAAACGCTGGTTTGAGATCACCGATTTTATCGCTCCGCTGGTTCCCATTGGTCTCGGTGCCGGGCGCATTGGCAATTTTATTAATGGTGAGCTGTGGGGCGCCGTGACCGATAAACCCTGGGGCATGGTGTTTCCCGGTGCAGGACCCCTGCCGCGACATCCCTCGATGCTCTACGAGGCAGTGTTTGAGGGCCTGGTGTTGTTTCTAATTCTATGGTTTTACTCGGCCAAACCCAGGCCGCGGATGGCGGTGTCTGCCTGGTTTCTGATTTTGTACGGAGCCTTCAGAACCATCGTGGAACTGGTGCGCGAACCGGATCGACACCTGGGCTATCTGCACTGGGGCGGTCTGACCGCCGACTGGTTAACTATGGGTATGGTATTGAGCCTGCCCATGGTGATCGCCGGTTTTATCCTGCTGGCGCTGTCCCGCCGTTAAGTTGACGGGGCGCTGCCAGACCGATTGTGATAGCGGCTAGAGTGTTAGTGACTTCGGTGGTTGCACTAGAGCGCTAACCGGGTTCGGCGATTTATTGATCGGTCACTGGCTAGTTGGCGGGAATGGCCGCCACCGTGACTGACGACCCGCTGCGGTTTCGTCCGACAGACCGCAGCGCCCCCCGTTTATTGGCGCCTGGCCGCTATCCATCCTTAAGTAGATGCCACCAGAAAGTGGCACCGACGAATGGCTGCGCGTGATCTAAATGCGGCTAACTCGCGTAAAGGTTCTCAAGCAGTTCGCTTAACCGCACACCCTTACCAACCTTTCGTCGGATTCCTGTAAAGATGGTCGATTTAATCCAGAAACTCCCGGTACGCCCGCCGTGGTCACTCGCTGGCGCAATGGTCTGGCTTCATCTGGGGTATAAACAGCAGAGGAGAGGGGTGTTTGCTTTCACAGGGCAAACTTTATCAACATCAAAAACTGGACAGTCAAACCTCCGGTTTGGCGGTCTGGATAGATGCGGGCCGACAGTAGCCTGCGAGCTGGCAATGCGTGGCCTTTCCCATGCTAACTGGCGGAGGGAGTTTTGATGTCATCGAACAAGCAAGCCGGTTTACTTCGATTCACGGGATCTAACAATGGCTGATCTTCGGGACGCATCTGCGCTGTTTGAAAGCAATTACAACCAACTACTTGCCCTCGTTTTGCGAAGGATGGCAATAGAAATGCAGTATCACCCGAGTGGCGAGCTAAAGCCGCTGGAGGCGGATTTAATCGAGCAGTTCAGGGAGTTCGGTGAACTGCTCAGGGTGGTTTATCGGTATGACCTGACCGATGTGCTAGCCCAGGAAGCCGCCTGGTACGCGTCTGCCTTATCTTCCCGCGGGTCTGCCCATGTTGCATTCAAACTACTGGTTGAGAGCTGGATGATTGCGATTCAGGGAACCATTCGTCCACAGGAGTGTAATCTGCTATCGGCTCCGCTGCGTGAGCTGCTCAACAATGAAAGTTTTATCTTTGACCAGGCCGGTCAAAGAGGTAGCGCAACGCCGGACAACGACATTGTCGATCTTGTTGACCGACTAGTTGTGGGTGACCGAGCGCAATCGCTGGCGCTGTTAACCGGACACGTTAAGGCCGGAATCAATCCCCCGGACCTGATCACCCGTTTTATTCTCCCGGCGCTGGTTGAAATAGGCAGGCGTTGGGAGAGCAACGAGATTCAGATATTTGAAGAGCACCTTGCCTCGGAAACGATCATACGGTTACTAGCCGGTTTCTCCAGCGACCTGCCTCGGGCGGAGCCGGTCAATCGACAGGGGTTAGTCAGTTGTGTGCCGAATGAAAAGCATCAACTGGTACCCATGGCGTTAACTGCCTTCCTGAAGTTAAAAGGGTGGCAGGTAACGTCGCTGGGCAGCAGCCTGCCTGCCAGTCAAATACTGCTGGCGGTTAAGAAATTGAAACCGGACGCTGTTTTCCTGTCATTCCATCTATTGTCGAGGTTGACGGAGTCGATGGAACTGGTTTCACAGTTAAACGAAACCTGCCCGGGTAGCCAGATTTTCATTGGAGGAAATGGTGCTCTCGCAGGCAAATCACTGTTTGAAGGATCCGGTGCTACGGTGGTGGCGAGCTTTGACGAGGCACATCTCTCAGCGCTAAAAGGCAGCCCAGACAATGCGTAGCTACGTTGCGTTAAGAATGGTGCTCCATGACCGTTCCTCGACCACCGGAGCGCTGCTCGGTGTGATCGCCATTGTTTTTCTGGTGGGTCAGCAGCTCTCCATACTGTTTGGGCTCCTGAATTACATGTCAGTGCTGGTTGACCATAGCGGTGCTGACGCCTGGATCACCAGCGAGAACGTGCGTAATTCTGATGCCAGCGGTCTCATTTCAGGGCGATATGCAGATCGCGTAATGGGTCTCGACGACGTTGAATGGGCGGAACCGATGCTGATCAGCAACGGCCTGTTTCGCACCAAAGACGGTTCCTATGAATCGGTGCGCGTCGTCGGTACCAAACGGCCGCGATTGGCCGGAGGCGCCTGGGAGTTCTTTGCGGCAGACCAGGACGCCATGCTGGACCGGGAATCGGTCACCGTTGATCGGCTGGATCTGGAGAAGCTCGGCAATCCCAGGGTAGGTGACATCACTGAGATCGGTGGTCAGCAGGTTCGAATTGGCGCCATTACCAACGGGGCTCGAGGATTTCAGGGGACCCTGGTGTTCGCCTCGCTCGATAAGGTGAGTGATATTGCCCGGACACCCCCCGGGCGCTACAGCGCGATCCTGGTTCGCTTTAATGAGTCCGCCGATAAACAGGCAGCTCTGGAGCGACTAAGAGCGATTTTGCCAGAACGGTCGGTGCACAGTGCTGCCGGGCTTTCGAAACTCACCCGAACTTATTACTTCACCACAACCGGCATTGGCGGCAGCTTTGGGTTCTCGACGGTCATCGCGGTGTTGATCGGCGTGGTGATCATCTCACTCACCATGTACACCAGCGTGCTGGGACGGGTAAAGGATTTTGCGGTGATGCGGGCCATTGGAGCAAGGAAGCTGGACATTGCACTGGTGGTCATCAGTGAGGCGATGATTATTGCCGGTATTGGCGTTTTTATCGGTTTCGTACTGCTGTCGGTCCTGTTGAATGCCACCAACGGTTCATCCATTCCCAGTTTTCTGCCCGATGAGGTTCCGGCGTTGCTGGCTATCGGCACCATTTTAATAAGCCTGATGGGTTCACTCATTGCTTTAAGAGTCGCGGTGAAAGCAGAGCCTGCGTCAGTTTTTCACTAACAACCAGGTGCCTTCGTAACCATGCTTTTACTCAAAAATATCGCCAAAGATTTCTCGGATGGTCGGGAGAAAAGGCGGGTACTGTTTCCCACCAGCCTGGAGTGCCGCGCCGGTGAGCTGACGGTGCTTTCCGGGCCCTCCGGTAGTGGAAAAACCACTTTGCTGTCCATCATCGGTCTGGTGTTAACCCCTTCTGAAGGCCAGATGTTTATCGATGACCTGGAGGTGACGGCGCTGTCAGACGTTGAGGCGGCGACCATCCGGTTAAAGCGTTATGGATTCGTTTTTCAGCAAGCCATGCTGGTGGAAGGGCTGACGATTCTTGACAACGTCATGCTCTCTTTCGCCATTCAGGGCGAAAAACCACCCGCGGACAGCTTCGAGAAAGCCAGTGCGCTGCTGAAAACACTGGGGCTTGAGGGCACTGCCCAGATGCAGCCTCGACTGTTATCCGGCGGAATGAAGCAGCGGGCATCCATTGCCCGGGCGTTGATCAAGGATCCGCCCATCCTGTTATGCGATGAACCGACCTCGGCCCTGGATGCTGAAAGTGGGCAGGTGGTCATGGAGACACTAAAACGAATCGCGATCGAAGAGAACCGGGTGGTTATTGTGGTTTCCCACGATGCACGGGTATTTCCCTTTGCTGATCGATTAATTCAGCTGGAGAGCGGAATCATTACTTCCGATACACGCGAATCAAACCAGGAAGAAAAGGAAATCGTCCATGCGAGCCACTAAACTCATTTTTATTCTCATCGTTGTTCTGGTGGCACTGTTTGGTCTGAATTACATCCGGTTATCGCTTCAACAGGCATCGACGGTCGCGCCACCCGGTCAGGCACCGTCGGTCGAAAGCGCCCCGGTCAGAGTCTATGGACTGGTGGAACCGATGGGCCGCGAAATATACGTGGGCCCACTGCAATCAAAACGGGTGACGGCGGTAAAAGTCACTGAAGGCGATGAGATAGCCACCAACGATGTCCTCGTCCAGTTAGATGACGACGTGGAGCAGAACTCCCTGCAGGTCGCCAAAGCCAACCACCAGGTGGAAATCGCAAGATTGGCGCTTCTTAAGGATGATTTGCGCAGAAAACGGGAAATGTACGCGGGTAAATCTATTTCCGAATTTGAGGTCAATCAGAGTGAATTAAGCGTCAAACTGCAGAAAGAGGTAGTGGATACGGCGTTTGCAGCACTTGAACTGGAAAAATCTCGCTTAGCTCAGTTGACCTTGAGGTCACCTGTTGAGGGTGTGGTCTATAAAATGGACGTTCGCGTGGGCGAGTTGATTACCCCCAACGATTATTCCAGGATTGTGATTGGCGAAAACCAGAAACAGGTTCGGCTGTTTGTCGAAGCTTTCTGGAGAGACCGCCTGGCGGTCAATGACAAATTCGCCATCCGCGACGGGACGACCAAAGAAACCGTGGGTACCGGCACGCTGGTATCGCTGCTGCCCTACATGGGCGAGCGTGATTTTCGAACCGAAGACTCGCTCGAGCGCACGGATATTAAATATCAGCAGGCAATTGTGGCCCTCGAAACCGTCACCGACGTGCCAGTGGGTCTGTTTGTGCAAGCTGAGTTGATAAGTGACCCGGACCCGGACCTTTCAAGCCGATAGCCGATGAGAATCTGGGATATTCACCCGGGGTATCTCAATCGATCCAGTCTGCTGGGGGAACATCGCGAATTACACGGCATTTTGTCGATTGTCAGGAATAATAAAAAGGGCTACGCCAGACACCCCGAAACTTTGCGATGGGTCGGTCACGGATGGGCCCTTAGCCAACGCCACAAACTGCTGGTGGCCGAGATGAATCTAAGAGGTTACGTGGATAAGTCGCCGGTCAGGCTCAGGTCAAATCGGGGGATATGGCCAGACAACGAGATTGACCCACCGGGCCGTCAGCTCAATATCCTTAAGGAAAAATATCAATCCCGTGAGCCGGGGAGAATACCCTTGCCAGTCAATGCGCAGCAGTACTGGGCCCAGCATAAATATTCGGTCATGTCCCGTGATCTGGGTGCTTATAACGGCATTGGCCAACGGCTCGCCTCCAGCAGCGGTCAAAAGGAACTGCACGAGCTTGCGGCGGAAATACTTTTATTGATGAAGACCCCGCCCAATCCCCGACTGCTACCAAATGCCCTGTCTCACATGTGGGGTTATGTCTCCAGATACGCCGCTATTTCCGGCAAAGAACTCGATTCATGGTCGTTGCCTCGGTTGCTGGAGAAGATACAGATACTGACCAGGGAAAATAACGTTACCTATCTGGCGGAGTCCACCGCACTCAGCGAGCTGGCAGCCTGGAATCTCTAGCCGGTACTGACCTGAATGGCACTAAGTTAAGCACCTCTGGGATGGTTTTTTCGTAATCCCTAGTATGCCGTTCGTCCTGAGCCTGTCGAAGGACGTCCATCGACAGGCTCAGGACGAACGGCTCTTCGACCTAGTAACTCCGCCTTTAAACGACCAGGTTGGCGGTGACCTGGCGCTCTGTAACCGATGCTCAACCCCCCTTTACTTAGTGCCATTCGATATTGACCCGGTTCGGAGGGCTCTGAACTGAGCCAGGCCTACAGCGACAAAGGCGCGGAGTTGGCAACAGGAATGCCTGTTTATTTCGCGCAGAGAGCGCTCGGTCGCCAGGGATTTCGTTACCGACTGAATATCCGGTTACATCCTCGACGGTGACAGGGAATTGCGACCTGACGGAATCTGGGCAGGATCGACTAAACTACGCAGCTCTGAATTTTTTGTAGCGCATTGAAGCAGCGGAGTAGTCGCATGCCTGTTTACCGTTCTCGTACCTCTACCCAGGGCCGCAATATGGCCGGTGCCCGGGCGCTCTGGCGCGCCACTGGCATGACCGAAGATGATTTCGAAAAACCCATCATTGCCATTGCCAACTCCTTCACCCAGTTTGTGCCGGGGCATGTTCACCTTAAGGACATGGGTCAGCTGGTGGCTGAGCAGGTCGCGGCGGCGGGGGGAGTCGGCCGGGAATTCAACACCATCGCAGTGGACGACGGTATCGCCATGGGCCACGGTGGCATGCTTTATAGCTTACCGTCGCGCGAGTTGATCGCCGATTCGGTGGAGTACATGGTCAATGCCCACTGTGCCGATGCGCTGGTCTGTATCTCTAACTGCGACAAAATCACGCCCGGTATGTTGATGGCGGCGATGCGGCTGAATATTCCGACCATCTTCGTCTCGGGTGGCCCGATGGAGGCCGGTAAGGTCGTATTTAAGGGCGAAGAGACGGCGGTGGATTTGATCGACGCGATGATCGTTTCCGCCGACCCAACCGTGAGCGACGAGCAGAGCCTGGCGGTAGAGCGCTCGGCCTGCCCCACCTGCGGTTCCTGTAGCGGCATGTTCACTGCAAATTCGATGAACTGCCTGACTGAAGCATTGGGGTTGAGTCTGCCCGGCAACGGTAGTTTGCTGGCCACCCATGCCGGTCGCAAATCCCTTTTCGAAGAGGCTGGTCAGCGGATTGTTGGCCTGGCTCGTGACTACTACGAGGGTGATAACGAACGACTGTTACCGCGCAATATTGCTACTCGGGCAGCATTTGAAAATGCCATGTCGCTGGATATTGCCATGGGGGGCAGTACCAATACGGTATTGCATCTACTCGCGGCGGCCCAGGAAGGGGAAGTCGACTTTAATATGGACAACATCGACCGGTTGTCCCGGCAGGTACCAAATCTGTGCAAGGTGGCACCGGCCACCCAGTTTTATCACATGGAAGATGTGCATCGCGCCGGTGGGGTGTTTGGAATTCTTGGCGAACTTGATCGCGCCGGGTTAATCGATAACAGCGTGAGTACGGTGCACAGTGACTCCCTGGCCGATGCGCTGCGGCGCTGGGATGTGGCAGTTAGTGACGACGCAGAAACGGTTACCCGATACAGAGCGGCCCCCGGCGGGGTGCCGACTCAGACCGCGTTTAGCCAGAACCGGCACTGGGACCTCGACCTGGACCGTGAACGTGGGTGTATTCGTGACCGTGACCATGCTTATAGTCAGGACGGCGGTCTGGCGGTACTCGCCGGTAATCTGGCAGTCGATGGCTGTATCGTCAAAACGGCGGGTGTCGACGAGAGTATTCTGCAATTTTCTGGCCCGGCACACGTGTTTGAGGGTCAGGATGAGGCGGTGGAAGCCATTCTGGCCGGGGAAGTTAAGCCCGGAGAGGTGGTGGTGGTGCGCTACGAAGGGCCCAAAGGGGGACCGGGTATGCAGGAGATGCTCTATCCCACGGCCTATCTAAAATCCATGGGGTTGGGTAAAGAGTGTGCGCTGGTTACGGATGGCCGTTTTTCCGGTGGTAGTTCCGGGCTTTCCATCGGCCATGTCTCCCCGGAGGCGGCCAGTGGCGGTCTGATTGCTCTGGTTGAGGATGGTGATCTCATTGAGCTGGATATCCCCGCCAGGGCAATTCGGTTAGTCGTGGACGATGCCGAGCTGGAGCGGCGCAGAGCGGCGATGGATGCCCGTGACCAGCCCTGGAGCCCGTTAAACCGATCGCGGGAGGTGTCACTGGCGCTGCGTGCCTATGCACGGTTTGCCACCTCGGCGGATCGCGGTGCGGTTAGAGATATCGATCAATAAGGTTGATTAATAAGGTTATAGGCATGAAGGATGTTTCGCTCAACAGGTTGTTCTCACCGATCAGCGTTGCCGGACTGGAACTGCCAAATCGGGTGGTGATGGCGCCGATGACCCGGTCATTTTGTGGTGATAGCGGCGTGCCTGCTCAGGCGGTGGCCGATTATTACGCCGCTCGTGCGGCGGGCGGTTGTGGACTGATTATTACCGAAGGCACGGTAATTAATATGGCCGATGCTCACGGTTATAGCGGTATCCCGGCGATCTGTACGGATGCCCAACAGGCTGGCTGGCAGCGAGTGACCGATGCCGTCCATCGAGCTGGTGGAAAAATTGCGATCCAGCTCTGGCACACCGGTCGGCTGGGCCATAGTCGCGCCATGCAGGGTGGGCGGCCGTTGGCACCCAGTGCGATCACTGCTGAAGGACTGTTTCGAGATTTTGGCGACGGCGAGACGCTGGCGAGTGAAATTCCTTATGAGCAACCTCAGGCGATGAGCGTCGAACAGATTGCCAGAACCTGTGGCGAATTTGCGGCGGCGGCGAAACGGGCCAAAACGGCAGGCTTTGATGCGGTCGAATTACACGGTGCCAATGGTTACCTGATTCATACATTTTTAAATGCTGAGAGTAATCAGCGGAGTGATGAATTTGGCGGCGATATGGCTGGCCGCAGCGAGTTTGCGGTGCGAGTGATTCGCGCGGTAAAAGCAGAAATTGATGAATTGCCCCTGAGTATTCGTTTGTCTCAGCATGCGGTTAATAACTATGAATGGAGTACCTGGGCCGATCAGACTGAGCTACAGATCTGTCTGGAGTTATTAAAAGCCGCTGGCGCCGACCTGCTGCACTCGTCCGGTTACCGGCTCAACGCACCGGCGTTCGCCGATGGGGAGTCACTGGTCGCCGCGTTAAAACGGTTAGGTGGATTGCCAGCGATTGGCTCCGGGGGCATTACCTATTCCAATAGCACTGCTGAGTCTTTTGCCGGGGAGCTGCCTGAACTGACTGATCCGGTCGAGAGTGAGCAGGCCATTGAGCGGGGTACCTGCGATCTGGTAGCCGTGGGCCGCGCAATGATCGCAAACCCCGACTGGGCGGCCCGAGTGGGTGCCGGACAGTGGCGACAACTGCTGCCGTTTAGTCCGGCCATGCTCGGGAGTCTTTAAGCAATGAGTGGATCGGAATTTGATTTTGACCGTGACGTCATTGAGCGCAGTCACACCCTGCCGGTGCTGGTTGATTTCTGGGCGGAATGGTGTGGGCCGTGTAAGTCGCTCGGTCCGGTGCTGGAAAAAATGGCGACCGAAGCGGTGGACAACTGGCAACTGGTGAAGATCGATGTCGATGCGCATCAGGATATCGCTGGCCGGTTTCAGGTGCGCAGTATTCCCAGCGTCATGCTATTTGCGGCGGGTGAAAAGATTGCCGAATTCACCGGCGCGCTGCCTGAGTCGGAAGTGCAGGCGTGGTTAACCACTAATTTACCGACGCCAGCGGCTCGTCAATTACTGGTCATTGAGGGGTTGTTAGCTGCCGGCGAGTTTGCCACGGTCACTTCCCAGCTCGAAGCCCTGGTTGCGGCGGATCCGGCACTGTTAAAAGCGCGTATCTATCTGGCCCATCGGCGGATGTTTAGCGATCCGGCCGCTGCAGTGGAGCAGGTCGCTGATGCACGGCTTGGCGATGATCTGTTTGAGCGGGTCGAAGAGGTGCGTTTTATTGGTAATTTATTGCAACGTGATGGCGCTAGTTTTGCCGATTCTCCGGTGCGGGAGGCTTATCTGCAGGCGATCTCGGCGTTGCGAGCGGAGCAGGTTGAAACGGCTTTGGAGGGTTTTATCAAGACTCTGGTGCGGGATCCCCGATATGACGATGAAGGTGCCAGAAGGTGCTGCGTTGCTATCCTGAACTGGTGGGGGGAAGCTGATGGTCGGGTTCGGGGATACCGGCAAAAAATTCAGCGAGCACTTAATTAGTGTTGAAGTTAGACAGGTGATCGAAATTTATTAGCTGGAATGGATTATCATCTGGTCAATGTAATAATCAGGTATGCAGCGCATTAAAGGGACTTAAAACCTCGTGGATTTAGCTGAAATCAACGGCCTGAAGCGTCAGGCAAAAATGGTGACGCAGCTGCTTAAGGCAATTGCGAACCCTAATCGGTTGATGATTCTCTGTTCGCTGATGGAGAAAGAGCGGTTGTCGGTTAGTGAGCTTAATCGATCATTGCCGCTGAGTCAGTCGGCCCTGTCTCAGCATCTGGCCATACTGCGCCGCGATGGGCTGGTGAAGACTCAGCGCGAAGCGCAGAGCATTCATTACTTTCTGGCCGATGAAAAAATTGCCGTACTGGTGGCAACGCTTTATCACCTCTACTGCAAGCCCCAGTAATTTCCTCGAATGCGATGTCAGCCGGGACATCCAGCAGATAGCAAACCTCACATTGAGCGGAAGGGTTTTACTACAGTGACTCCGGTAGCTGATGACCTTTGTCTTTTTTTGCCCTTAAATAGCGAATATTGTATTCGTTGACGCCGACCACCAGCGGCACGATTTCGCTCACCGTCTGACCGCCCTGTTCCAGGTGGCGTCGCTTATCCGGGTTGTTGGAGAGCAGGCGAACTGGCTCTCCGGCCAGCAGGTAGCGCAGCACGACGGCGGCATCGGTAAAGTCGCGAGAATCTTCCGGTAGATTGAGGGATTTATTGGCCTGGTAGGTGTCCTGGCCCTGATCCTGCAGCAGATAGGTGATCGCCTTGGCCCAGAGCCCAATGCCACGGCCTTCGTGGCCGCTCATGTAGATCACAGCGCCAGCCCCATCCGCCACCATTTGCTCAAATGCCCCCTGAAGTTGCGGTCCGCAATCGCAGCGCTGGGACCCAAATATATCGCCGGTGAGGCAGCAGGAGTGAATTCGCACTAATGGGGTTTCGGCGGACCTGAATCCCGGCAGCGCAAACACCGAATTAACCGACATGCTGCTGTGTAGCAGCTCCTGCAGGGCGTTTGGTTGACCTTCTCTTACCAGGTTTGCAGCGTCCAGTACATCGCCCAGTTCGGTACGGCGGACAAAGGGATACCATTCCAGCGTCACCTGCTGGCCGCTAATGATCCGCGGCAGCGGTACCGGTCCGAGGATTGAAACCAGCGCAGACCGGTCATCGGTGCCGACAGTTTCTCCCTGCCGGTTAACCGTTACCAGCAGGCCGTGTTGATCTAGCCATTGTTTAATATTGGCGTCGACGTAACTGAACAATGGATTATTCCTGTAAGACTCGATTTCCGGGAGTTTTTAGTCCCACCGACGCTAATTCTAACAACGAACAGACGCCTTTAACCGGGTCAATGAATCACCGATTACACCTACCGGTTCAGCAGGTGAGAGAGGCAGGTATCGACTGCAGGCTGAGTCTTATCGGGCCCTGTTAGCGACCCGGTAACACCCTAAATTAATGTCTGCACGGTTGGCGATGAGAGGGGTGACTCGATACCGTTGGCGCCGACCGCGCTAACCGCAATCGATACCGTGGCGTTGGCGACAAACCCAGCAGCAGGAGCCTGCGCGGCCAGCGATTGTACGCTGAAGTTAAATGAGGTCGTGGGAACTGCAATATCGGGTATGCTCACGAACTGGGCATTTACCACAGTTACCGGATTGCCAGTACCCGTTCCAATATAAACACGATAGTGGGTTACCCGAGCATCGACGACGGCGTTCCAGTTTACGGTACAGCCGCCAGTTGATATATCGCAGAGGCTGGCGCCACCGCCACCGCCACCGCCGCCACCGCCACCGCCACCGCCACCGCCACCGCCACCAGGTGTAACGGTTACGCCTCCGGGTGCGCCGCCACCGCCACCGCCACCGCCGCCACAGGCGGATAACGTCAGGGCGCAGAAACAGAATAAGAGGAGCGCAAGTTTGCTCCCGGAAAGAGATTGAGCAGCTTGTTTAATCATAGAAATTGCCTACTATCGCAGTGTGTAAAGTAGCGGGTGTCCTGTCCATCTAACCGCTTGACAACTTGTTAGGGCAGCATCTTAACTTAACCATTTCATAAATAAATAAAAATCAGCATGTTGGCGCACAAACCTAATGATAAATAATAACAGCGCCGATCAAAACTTTGTTTTCTAGACGACTTTGGACAAATGGTAAAACAAACTTCGGCTGTGCCGATTCCTTCCGCCACCGCGGTGCTGCTGCGTGATTCAGCAGCGGGGCCGGAAGCTTTGTTGTTGTTACGTAATTCAAATTTGAAATTTGCCCCGGGTGCCTGGGTGTTTCCGGGCGGGCGTATTGATCCAGAAGATTATGGCCCTGAGTCCCGGCTAGACATACAGCCCGCGGCCCGACGGGCCGCCAGTCGCGAGGCTTTTGAGGAGGCGGGGGTCAAGATTGACGCAGAGGAACTGTTGTTGATTGACCACTTTGTGACGCCGGCTGTTCAACCGCGCCGGTTTGCAACCTGGTTTTTTATTGCCGATGCCAATCACTGTCGGCAGGTGACCATCGATGATGGTGAGATAGTCGACTATCAGTGGCTGACCATGAGTCACGCCCTGCGGGAACATGACGATGGCAATCTACCGATGATACGGCCAACGCGTGTGACGCTGCAGAATCTGCGCGCTGCGACCAGTGTTGCCGAGATATTGTCGAGCTATCTGACCAGATAACGCTGGCCATTCACTTTTCTGTAACTCCCTGGCCTTTATCACCGAGCACCGCTTCAATTTTTTCCCTGAGCTCGGTCAGGTGATACGGCTTTTGCAGGAAGCCTGTCAGTCCCTTGCCGTTAAAACGCTGTGCGGCGTCCTCTTCATTAAAGCCGCTGGTCAGGACTACTTTGACCGTTGGGTGGAGGATTTTAAGCTGATGAAAAGTTTCGGCACCGTCGAGCTCGGGCATGGAAAGATCCAGCAACACGAGGTCAAAGTCCTGGGGAGCGCTTTTAAAAATTTCCACGCATTCCAGACCGTTATGGGCGATGGTGGCGTGCATACCCAAAGCCTCAACCATCTGCGCGGTTACCGTGGCGACACTTGGCTCGTCGTCGGCAATCAGTACAGCCCCTTCGAGTGATGGCTTTTTGGGCGGCCGGTTAGTCTCCGCGACCTGGTTTTCGGCAGTTGCAATCGGCAATAACATTTTGAAAGTCGTGCCGCGACCCTCTTCGCTATACACCTTGAGGGCACCATCGTGACTGCGGACAATACCAAGTACAGCGGCCAGCCCCAGGCCTCGACCGGTGAATTTGGTTGAAAAGAAGGGATCAAATATCCGCGATTTAATTTCACTGCTCATGCCCCCACCGTTATCACTGACCTCAATGAACAGGTAGTCACCGGGCGACAGGTTCTCGGTCAGGTAAGTTTCATTGAGATAATGACGGTCCGCGCGTAACAGCCCGGTGTTAATGGTGACCATGCCACTGGTATCGCCGAGCGCTTCCGAGGCATTAATAACCATGCTCATCAGTGCCTGGCGGATCTGTGAGGAATCGATTGCCGCGGCCGGCAGGTCATCCGTCAGCTGGTATTTGAGGACAGCACGATTATTGACTGCCAGTTCTAGCAGGCGAGTCATGTCGATTATTAAGCCGTTCAGGTCGGTTTCCTCAATGGCAAACCGCCCCTGACCTGCATAGGTGAGCATCTGGGTGCAAAGTTCCCCGGCGCGGATGGCAGCCGCTTCAATGTTTTCGAGAAACTGGACCGCCGGATGATGGTGAGCTGCGGCGGTTCTAGCCAGATTGGCATTGCCAAGCATGCTGGTGAGCAGGTTGTTAAAGTCGTGGGCGATGCCACCGGCAAGAACGCCGAGACTTTCAAGTTTCTGAGACTGCTGAGCCCGTGCCACCATTTCTCGCTGTTGCTGTTCCCGTTCGAGACGAGCGGATATATCACGAATGAAATGCAATACGGTAGGCTGGTTATCGCTGCTGGTTACGGTGCTGTGATACTCACAGGGAACCCTGGTTTGGTCAGCGCGCAGCAGGGTTGATTCGCCAAAAAAATGAAGCCCATCGCCGAGCGGGCGACGGGCAGTGCCGAAATGTTGCTCAAACCAGTCATTATCGAGATCGGCAAAGTTTCGGTCGAGTAATTCGGTTCGGGAAAATCCGAGTAATTCACAGGCTGCTGGATTGACGTCGATAATGGCACCATCCGGGGTATGCAAAATCACGCTGTCCGGCGAACTATCGATCATCGTTCGATATTTTTTCTCGCTATTGGCGATGGCGGTGGCAATTTCCCGTTCCTGGGTGATGTCCTGACAAATCAGGATGAGCCGCGGCGGATCTTGAGTTTCATGGCGCAACGGATAGGCCGATACGTTGAATATCCGTCGGTTAGGGGTTGATAGTTCGAATCGCGAGCCCTGGCCCGCCAGCGCTTGATTAAGCGCTTGTTCTACCAGTGGCTGCTCAGCGCCGTTTATCAGGGAGAGGAAATCTTTGCCGGTCAGCTCGCTACTGGGCTGCTCAAGCATGAGTGCGCCGCTTGCATTAACGCTTAGCAGTCGATTTTTTGCGTCGAGCTGGAAAATTCCGTAAGGAGCGGCGTTAACAACCTGTTCGTAAGCAAGGGGACTACCCGTGAGGTCCTCGGTTGGCGCGGGTTCGGTCAGGTCTTCGACGCTGCCGAAAAAGCCAACCAGGTTGCCGTCTTTAAATTGCGGATGGCTGGATATTCGGAGTCTTTTTTTAGTGAGTCCTGCGGTGGAGAGGGTGAGCTCTTCGTGCCAGCTAGCGGGATCCGAAGTGGCTTCAGTTAAGCGTTTCTGCAGGCGTTGCTGACTTTCCGGCAAATAAAATTGCAGCGCTATATTGAGTGTAACGGTGGAATCCGGGTTCGGGTGGATGCCGTGAATGGTAAAGACTTCCTCGGTCCAGTAGAAATTTTCCCCCGGGAGAAGGAGTTGCCAGCCGCCCTTGAGTCCGTAGGTTGAGGATTCACCGATTAACTCGGTAATCGCTGGTTTTTGCCAGACATCGGTTTGGCCGGAGGTGTCCAGCACCAGTACGACGAGCGCTCGGTTGCCCTGCCAGGTCGATGGATAGATGAACACCTGCACCGGATACTCGCTGTTATCTGCTCGGCGGTGACGGCTATAAAAGTCGCAGCGGCCGGACTCGCCAGATTCCACGGTAGAGAGGCGCTGTAAAATTTCCGTTGATGAGTGTTGGCAGTCAATGTCGGAAAGCCGTTTCCGGTGAAGCTCGTCAGCCTTAAAGCCTAAGTTCTCACGGGCCGCGAGATTGCTCCGCAAAATCTGGCCGCTACCGGGTTCGACCATCAGGAATTCCAGTCTGGCCTGATCATGGACCTGTCTGTTTGGTTGACTATTCACCGGTACGAGGAAATCCCCTGGCTCTAATGGCAGCAATTTGCAATGAAGTTAGCATTAATAAAATAATTCTGGAACTCAGGCAACTCGGGGAAACGCTGACTAACCCTGAAAAAGGCAGGCAGTGAATCAATATATTCAAGGGCAAAGCGATCATTATCGGTAATGGAGAGGTTATGGCGATGTTTACTAACGCTAATTGAGGGTGTTGCACGCGGAAGAATGCGTGGCTGGTCGTCCGGATTCGAGTTAACAGGGTTTACCGAGCTGGATCATCATCTGGTAGGCTTGCCGGGCAGACTGAGAACGGTTAAAACAAAATTCTGATAATGGAAAATTTAAGGAGAAATCAATAATGAGAACCCCCACAGTATTGGCTGGTATGGCACTGGCAGCACTCCTCTCGACTCCGGCGATGGCCGAACGGGATCAGGCTGAAAATGCGCTTGAGTATCGCCAGGGTGTCTTCAATGCGATGGCGTGGAGCTTTGGGCCGATGGCAGCTATGGTGAAAAACAAGATGCCTTACGATGCTGCCTTGTTCACTACACACGCCGAGCGGGTAGCCTTTCTGGCGCACCTGCCACTGGAAGGGTTTATCCCGGATAGTCGTGTTGGTGATACCACTGCCAAGCAGGATGTCTGGGACAATGCGGATGACTTCAAGGCAAAAATGGAAACCTTGATCGAGGAGAGTGCCAGGCTGGCAACGATCTCAAAGGGGGGCGATCTGGACGCGATTCGACCACAGTTTGGTGCCGTGGGAAATTCCTGTAAGTCCTGCCACGACGATTATCGGACCGAGTAACCAGCCTGATCGAGTGTAAGGCCCATAACCGGACGAGTTGCGGAGCAATTTTTACGGATCAGGAAACCAGCCAGCCCACAGCGATTGCGCATCCGAGCAGGGTGACCAATGAGAGTGTTAGTGTTAACCACCAGGGGCGTGATCGCTGGCTGGCCTGGTCAGTCTCCAGTTCCTTGAAGCCGCTAATCATCGGTTTGATCAGGTTCTCCTTTTTAACCAGCAGGTAAGCCAGTACCGCCACTATATGGATGCCCGTAACAGCCAGTAACAGGTTGAAGTTGAGTTTGTGAATTTTGGTAAGCAGCCCGCTGGTGGCGTTACTGACCAGCGCAGCGAGGGGCCCTTCGTTGTAAATATCGTCATTTGCGAACAGGCCAGTACCTGCCTGCAACGCCAGTAGCAATAGCATCACTACCACGCTCCAGCCGCCCGGGGATTGTGGCCGATGCTCTGCTCCGCTTCGCCGCGAAGCGTTTTTCTGATGTAGTCAATCACTTTTGCAGGTCCGCGCAGAAAGGCCTTAAAGCGGGCCTGGTCGCTGCCATACATCCCCCAGAAAATCCGAAACAGCACCAGAGTCATGATGGCGTACCCCACCTGCATATGACGATCCATCCAGGCGGGACCCTGTTCGGCGGTGACCCAGGCAGCGATGAATAGCGCGACCAGAATCCAGTGGAACAATCTGACCGGTAAATCCCAAACTAATTTTTTCTGTTTCATTGGTTTAGAGGCGTCCTCGATTCAAGCCGCAATAAATTCGGCGACTCGGTGGTTGAATTCACCAGGCTTTTCCAGGTGGACAAAATGGCCGGCTCCGGCAACTCGATAGTAGTCACTGTGACCGGTGAATATTGCCGGGTCCGGCGCGGCTAATTCGACTCCGATACAGCCATCCTGCTCGCCATGAATCGTCAAGGTGGGTACGGCGATCGGACGGTAGTGACCCGGCGGTGATACCGAAAACACCTGGCGATAGTACTGCAGCGCGGCCTCGACGCTGCCGGTGCTGCTAAAGCATTCTAAAACAGCGGTTATGACGGTTTCGTCAGGGCTCCAGTCAGGGGCCGCCCACTCCCGCCAGAGCCTCTTTACCAGCGCAAAATCGTTTGCCACCATCGCCTGTTCGGCTAACGGGGTCTGAAAAAAGAACAGATACCAGGAGCGGCGCTGTTGATCGCCATTAGTGACCATGGACTGCATCAGCCCTGGACCATAAGGCAGGGCGCAGGTAATGAGATGGTCGATGCGTTCAGGCGCTATCGTGGCCGCCGCATAAGCTGCCCCGGCTCCCCAGTCATGGCCAATAACATCAGCCTGTTCATAGCCAAGGGCATCCATTATCCGTAGCAGGTCGTTGCCGAGTGTTGTGACCGAATAGTTCCCGTCAGCGGCCGGCGCACTGGGGGCATAGCCCCTCAACCAGGGTGCCACAACCCGATACCCCAGGTCGCCAAAGAACTTCAGTTGATAACGAAAACTGTGTGGCGTGTCGGGAAAGCCATGCACCAATAGCAGCAGTGGTGCCTGGTCCGCACTGCGTGTCGACGGTTGCGCAGGGTTCGGTTCCCAGGTCAGGGCGGTGAACGGCTGGTCAGGGGTGGCGATGGTCATCGGCGCTATCATTAATTGGATCCCGTGGTTTCCAGCCGCGCGGCCAGACTAATTGGTCTCTCTAAATAGCGTTAAGGGTGACGCCGTCAATGCTCGACGGCAGCCTGCCCGACCGACCAGTGTCACCAGTGAACTACTGATTATCAGTGTGGCTCCCAGCAACAGAAGACCCGGCTGGTAGCCGATCTGCAATAGTCTTGCAGCCAGTATGGCGCCCGTCGAGACGGCAGCCACTATTCCTAACAGGGCGGCCACGGTGCCTAACAACCCAAAACGGAGGGTGAAAATCGCACTGATCTGGCGGTTTGAGCCGCCAAGCGCCCGCAACAGAGCGGCTTCCTGGCTCACTCGGCCACGCTCCGCCACCACCACTGCCAGTAATACGGCGGCCCCGGCCAGTAGCGTCAGTGCCCCCATAAATTGCACGGCAGACGCCAGTCGTTCAATGATTGACTGCATGGCCGAGAGCATCTGCCGCATGTCGATAACGGTCAGGTTTGGGAACTGGGCGATTAACTGCTGGCGTAACGGGTCGGCATCTGCCTCGCTGACTCGAAACGCGGTGACGTAGCTGCTCGGTGCCCTGTCTAGCGCGCCAGGTGAGAAGATGACAAAAAAATTAGTAGTCAGGCGTTCCCAGTCCACCCGGCGAATACTGGTAACGGTGCCGGTCACCGGTTCTCCGCTGACGTCAAAAGTAATGCGGCTACCCAGCTCGGCTCCGAGTAGCTCCGCCCACTCCTCTTCCAGCGAAATTTCCTGCTCAGGGGGGTCGGGTTGCCACCATTGACCCTGCAGAATCGGGTTATGGGGTTCTGGCGACTGCCGCCAGCTCAGGTTGTTTTCGCGCTCGGCCATACGGCGTGCGCGGCGTTCGGTTAAATTCAGTTTGGCGGCGGGGGTGTCGTTGATGCTCACCAGGCGGGCACGGATCATTGGCTGAGGCGAAAACTGGCTGGCTCCCAGGTCGGCTAGCAACTGGTTAACCGAAGCGACCTGGTCGCGCTGAATACCGATCAGGAAATGGTTCGGGCTGTTCTGCGGCACTTTTACCAGCCACTGACGCAGAAGGTCCTGCTGAATCAGACTCGGGGCGAGCAGGGCCAGTATGCCCGTTGCCAGTGCGGCCACGGCAAACAGGGTGTGGGTACGCCGCCGCACCAGCCCAGTGACTGCCTGGCGCCACACCAGGCCACCCATGCCGGCGGATTTGAGCAGCAGGGTTAGCAACGCCTGTCCCGCCAACGCGAACAGCAGCAGGAGCAGAAACAGTCCGGTGGCAACCTGAATACCGAGCCTGATGTCGCCGGCTAGCCAGATCAGCAGGAGACTTGCCGTGGCCACGCCGGCCAGCCCCTGACTCAACCGACCGAGCCCACTGCCAGCAGGGGGGGTGGCGCTGCGCAATACCCGCACTGGTGGAGTTTTTACCAGTCGCCAGAGTGGTGGCAGGGCGGCCAGCAGCGTCATCGCGCAGGCAACTACTAACCCTTGCCAGATTGCCCGGTTACTGGGTGGTGGCAGATCGCCGGGCAGTAGATTGCCAAGCAACTCGGGTAGCAGGTTTTGTAGGGTGATACCGGTCGTCACACCGACGATTCCGGCGGCCAGGGCGGTGGCGACCAGTAGTAAAAGGTAGCTCTGTAAAACCAGCGTTGCCGGGGCGCCAATCGCTTTCAGGGTGGCAACCGCAGTGACGCGCTGCTCAAGTAATCCACTAACCGACAGAAATACTGAGACCATGGCCAGTAACAATCCGGCAAAGGCGGTCAGCCGCAGGTAACGGGAAGCCTGGCGGGTCATTTCGCGGGTGGTTTCCAGCCCTTCGCGGGCGTTTTCAACTTGAGCGCCTGGCGGCAGAATTTTTTCTAACTGACGTTGTAGCGAACTGATTTCTGCCGGGGAGCGACTGTATAACAGGCGTGTTCGAAACCGGCTGCCCGGTTGCAACAGTCGGCTGTCGGCCAGATCTGTCCTGGAAAGGATCACCCGTGGGCCGATACTGAAAGCGCCGGCAACTCGATCCGGTTCGTGGTCAATGACTCCGCCAACCTTGAGCTGGCTGAATCCAAGTTCAATGGTGTCGCCCACCTCTATATTCAGTTGCGTCAGCAGGGAGGGTTCTACCCATACGCTGCCGCCGGGTGGTTGCTTTTTAACACCCTGATCACGGATGCGTAGTTCTCCCCGTAGCGGGTAACTTCCGCCCACGACCTTGACCTCAACCAGTTTTAACTGGTTATCGGTGGAGGCCATGCTCGGCATTTCCAGCACCGTGGCATCGGGTTTCAGGGTGGTCGGTAGAGCATCGACAAACGGTTGCAGGTCTCGCCGACTGCTGATACGCAGGTCACCACCGAGTAGCTCGCCACTGCGAGCGGCCATTGCCAGCTCAATGCGTTCGGCAAAACTGGTGATGGCCGTCAACGCGGTGACCCCGATCGCGATGGCCAAAAACAGAGCGGTGAAAGTACGCCGACTGTAACTGAGTTCTCGTCGGGCGAGGTTGAACACCAGTAGTGATGACATTCGGTTTGACAGTAAAGCCACCGGGTTATTGCAACCGGCCATCAACCAGCGCGACCTGACGGTCGCAACGGTCGGCCACCCGCTGGTCATGGGTGACCAGCAGGATGGTGGTGTTCTGGTCTCTATTCAGGTCGAACATGAGTTCCAGTATCTGTTCACCGTTAGGACCGTCGAGGCTACCGGTCGGTTCATCGGCAAATAGTAGGGCCGGTTCGCTGGCAAATGCTCGGGCTACTGCTACGCGCTGTTGCTCACCGCCGGACAGCTGTGCCGGTAAATGCTGCTCACGGTGATCGAGGCCGGTTTTTGCCAACCATTGTCTGGCGATTTGGTGGGCGTCATTGCGGCCCTGAAGTTGCAGCGGCAAAGCGACATTCTCGACCGCGTTAAGGGTGGGCATCAGCTGGAAATTTTGAAAAATAAACCCGATGTGGTCGCGACGAAAGCGAGCCAGGGCTTCCTCATTAAGGGCGGTGATATCCACATTCCCCAGGGTGACAGTGCCGCTGGTGGCTTTATCGAGGCCCGCGAGTAGTGCCAACAGGGTCGATTTACCACTGCCTGACGGGCCGACTACCGCGCAACTACTGCCGGTGGCAACCTCGAGATCGGTGGGCTGGAGGATGGTAAAGTGCGCCCCCTGCAGATCGATAGATTTACTGAGTTGTTTAGCTGAAATCATGAAAAAAATAGTCTGTTTGTTATTAGGGCTGCTGCTGGGGGGGGCAGCAACCGCTGACGACCCGGTGATTGTAGTCCTGGGTGATAGCCTCAGCGCTGGTTATCAATTACCCGCCGAGGCGGCCTGGCCACAACTGCTGCAAAAGCACCTGCATGACCAGGGGTTTAATTTCAAAGTAATTAATGCCGGCATTAGCGGTGATACTACCGCAGGTGGTTTAGCCCGGTTGCCTGCACTGCTGTCAAAGTATCACCCGCGCTGGTTGATTGTCGAGCTAGGGGCCAATGATGGGTTGCGGGGATTGTCATTGGACCAGGCCGAGCGGAATCTGGCTAAAATTATCGAGCTAGGACTCGCCGCCGATAGTCATGTGTTACTGGTGGGCATGCAGATTCCGCTTAATTTTGGTCCCCGCTATAGCCAATCCTTTGAGCAGATGTATCCACGACTGGCGGCGCAGTATGCAGTTGCGCTGATGCCATTTCTGTTCGAGTCAATCCACGATAAACCGGGGCTGTTTTTGTCCGATTTACTGCACCCCAATCGGGCCGGTCATCGGGTGTTGATGGTTGATGTCTACGACAGTTTGATCGAACACGGATTAGGGCCGGACACCGATCCGGAACCGGCCCTCGAAACGAAATAAATAAAAGGAACAGAAGCATATGGAATATGAGGTCAAGCGACGGATTTACTGGGGCGATTGTGATCCCGCAGGGATTGTCTATACGCCCCAGTTTCTGGATATGTCATTCCAGGCGATGGAGCATTTCTGGTCCGATCACGTCCAGGTTCGCTGGCTTTCATTGCAGTCGGAGTTAGGGGTGACGGCACCGCTGGTTCATGTGGATATGAATTTTTCGTCACCAGCGCGCAGCGGAGACGAGATTTCTATCTGGTTTTCAATTGAAAAACTGGGTCGCTCGAGTATCCATTACCGGGCCCGTGGGGCGCTGGGTGATCAGCCCCTGTTTGTTATCCGCTTTATTTCCAGCATGGTTGACGAGAAGGTTTTTAAAGCAGTGCCGATTCCCGAGAAGATCCGTACCCGGCTGGAAAAACTGGTGGTGCCGGCCGATTGCTGACTAATTCCTGAGCCCCTAAAACAGAAAAGCCCGGCGATGCCGGGCTTTTCTGTTTTTAAAAGACGGGGTTAGCCGATTACAGCCCCATCGATTCTGCAACGGCACTTCCAAGGCCCGCGGGCGACCGGGAAACGTTAACTCCGGCTTTTTCCATGGCCGCAAATTTCTCTTCCGCCGTGCCCTTGCCGCCGGCGATGATGGCGCCAGCGTGGCCCATGCGTTTGCCTTTGGGAGCGGTAGAGCCAGCAATAAAGCCAACCACCGGTTTGGTGACGTTGCTGGCGATATATTCACACGCCTCTTCTTCGGCGGTGCCGCCAATTTCGCCAACCATGACAATGGCTTCGGTCTGCGGATCGTTCTGGAAAAGTTCCAGGGCATCAATAAAATTGGTGCCAGCGATCGGGTCGCCGCCAATACCAATGCAGGTGGACTGACCCGCGCCAATGGCAGTGGTCTGATTGACCGCTTCATAGGTCAGGGTGCCGGAGCGGGAGACTATGCCCACCTTGCCGGGCTGATGGATATAGCCGGGCATGATGCCAATTTTGCATTCACCGGGGGTAATGATGCCGGGGCAGTTAGGGCCGAT
>Ga0209578_10000557_pt1 | contig 44358 bp, 52 predicted proteins | sample tdAd472_FD_187127 | JGI IMG/M metagenome (GOLD analysis project Ga0209578, IMG submission 187127) | Marine sediment microbial communities from the Atlantic coast under amendment with organic carbon and nitrate - tdAd47.2 (SPAdes)... | ecosystem: Environmental > Aquatic > Marine > Coastal >...
TCTACTCGCACGAGGCCACCCAGCGCAGGGTGTGGCACCTCGGGGAGACCCGGGCGATGCAGGCCCAGGCGGAGCGGGACGCGGTGGACTCGGCGCTGTGGGGTGAAGTCCCCAATGAACTGGCGGTGGCTGGCCAGGCGGTCGCACAGGCCCAGGACGCCGCTGAGGGGCGCCAGAACCCGGCGGGGTCCGTCACCATGGCCGGGGACGCGATCGTCGCTCCTGGGCAGCCCTCCGCCGCGCAGGGCGAAGCGGAGCGGGAGATGTGGCGCCGACACCTGGATACCGCGCTGGAGCAGGCGGCCGAGGAGGCGGAGCTGCTCGGGCAGCCCGCGGCGGTGCGGGATCTGATGGTGGCGGAGACCAAATCCCGGGTGCATTCGGCGATCATCGGCGGGCTGCTGGAGCAGGACCGGACCAAGCAGGCGCGAGAGTTCCTCGGGAAGCTCGGGGACGACGCGCTGACGCCCGAGGACCGTGTAAAGGTGACCCGCCGGCTGCAGTTGGCCACCGAGGCGGATCGCTCGCGGGCGCTGGGGATCGAGCTGTTCAACGACCTAACCTCGCCGGCGACGGACCCCGAGCTGCAGGTGGCGATCACCGAGTGGGTCGACGAGCCCGACCAGCACCTCGACGTGATGGCGGAGCTGATGGAGGCGCGGAAGAAGGCGGGCATCGGCCAGGTCCCGGTCGAGAAGGTCGAGAAGGCGGTCGCCTGGGAGGGCGAGGTGCGCCGTTCGATGACGGCCGGGCAGAGCGTGCAGGACGCCACCGACAGCATGCTGGGGCGGGCTTCGGCCGACCTGCGGCGGCGCTTCGAGGCCGGCGACATCAGCGCCCGCGAGATGGACCTGGCGATGTCCTACGTCCGCGAGCAGCACGCCATCCTGCTGTCGGAGCGGACCGCCGAAGCGGCGTCGGCGCTGGATGAGACGGAGCGGTTCTTCGCGGGCAACCCGTTCGTGACGGATGTGAACTCCCCGTCGTTCCCGCAGCCGCTGCGGGACCGCCTGCTGCGCTCGGGGAAGCTGCTCGAAGCGCGCCGCCTGGCGGCTGGGCTCACGTCGCGGGTGACCGACCCCGCGGTCTACCGCCAACTGATCCAGGACGACGCCCGCGGGCTGCTCAAGCAGATGACCGAGGACCAGCTCTTCGTGCGCTACTACTCGGCCCTGGGGGCCAACGAGTGGCACGAGGCGCAGTCGCGCTGGGCCGACGCCAACAAGATGATCGCCAACAAGCCGATCGACCTCCTGGTGAGCCTCGAAGACAAGATTGCGCGGATCGCCGGGCGCTACGGGATCGTCACCGGCCAGAAGACCGACGGCACTCCGCAGGCCGACAACGAGGACGAGAGCCCCCTGTTCTTCGACTTCCGGTACGAGGTGCTCAACCGCTGGAACCTGATGAACTCGATGCCTGGTCGGCAGGGCAAGCCGCTCTCGACCGAGGAGATGCTCGCCATCGCGGAAGAGGTGGCCCAGGAGCGCATCGAGCTGCCTGGCACGTTCGGCAACGCCGAGGCGTTCGCCTGGCAGCGGGACCAGGAGGGGCAGGAGGACCAGTTCATCTACACGTCCTCGGTGGGATCCAAGTTCCGGTCCGCGGACATCAACCCAGACGCTGTTCCGGTCATCGCCGACGCCTACCGGCTCACCAAGCTACCCTCGGCTGATGCGAAGCGGGTGAACGCGGCGATCCGGGCCATCATGGCGGAGGCTGGGACAAGCAAGGGGCTGGCCCGGACCCGCATCGAAGACCTCTGGGATTCCCTCGGCATGTCGGGCGTCACGCCATCGCCGCAGTTCCGGGCTGACCAGTGGGAGCGGATGGTGTCGACCCCTGGCTCGAAGTGGTACATCGACCGCGGCGAGGGCGGGATCGGCAGCCTGTTTGACCGCGGGCCGTCTCGCGAGATCCCCGAGAACGTCAAGCGCATGGAGCGCGCGGTCATCAGGCCCCCACGATGAGTTCCGCCGAAGTCCCGTTCCAGGATCCCCGCCGCAAGGTCGGCCAAATCGACCCCGGCGTCGACGCCATCCTCAACGCTGCGGTGCAGGAGCCAGAGGAGGTGATGACCAGCCCGCACGCGCCGCCGGTGGAGGGGATCGACCCAGGAATCACCGCGGTGCTCGACCAGCACCTGGAGAACGTGCGGATGGGCGACCGTGCGATGGTCCGCGCGCTGCGGGTCAACGCCAAGGTCAACCCCGACATGGCGGGCGAGATCGAGCGCCTGAGCCTGGACCTGTCGGTGCCCGAGGCGATGGTCGAGGCCGACATCGAGCGGGCGCGGTCGCTCTGGCAGGAGCACCAGTGGAACACGCTCCGCGCCAGCGGGGGCAACCGCACGCTGATGCGGGCGATGATGGACCCGAAGTTCGCGCGCATCGCGATGGACGACTCGGAGAACCTCTCGCTGCTGGAGAACATCTGGCGCCATCGGAGCGCCAAGAAGCTAGAGGAGCGCCAGGCGCTGCTGTGGGACCGGGTGCGCTCGGGGGAGGCCACCGACAAGGACCGCGCCGAGATCGAGGACATCAGCCGGCGGATGGAGGAGCTGCCTGCCAACAGCGACGCGGGCGGGTTCTTCGAGAGCCTGGTCTACGGCGCCGTCCGCATGGAGGCGGGCATGGAGCAGTCGATCGTCGAGTCGCTGACGACCGGCGCGGCGCTGGCGGGCACGGCGCTGGGACTGGGGCAGCTCGGGCCGCAGGCGGCGATCCCCGAGGAGCTGGTCTCGGTGCCTGCGATGTTCGGCGCCGGCTTCTTCGGCCAGCTCGCGGGCAGCTCCGCGCGGCGCGAGGGCGGCGCCGCCTACGGGCAGATGATCGAGATGGGGGTCGACCACAGCCGGGCCAAGTTCTGGTCGGGCGCCGTGGGGGTCACCAACGGCTTGCTTGAGACGGCCTCTGCGGGGGTCCTGACGGCCCCGTTCCGCCGGGCAGCCTCTCGGGCTCTCACGCGCAAGGTCGCGCAGCAGCTCCTCACACGGGCGACCACGACGGGCGCTGCGGGCCGCTTCGCCATCGAATACGCCAAGGGGCTCGGGGCGGAGGTCGCCACCGAGCTGGCGCAGGAGGTCTCCAACGTCGTCGGCGAGGAGTTGGCGATCATGGAGCAGCGCGGGGTGGACCCGCGGGAGCTGGACCTGGAAGGGCGGGCGCCGATGCTCGACCGCCTGGCGGAGGTGACCGCGGAGACGCTGCGCGGGATGGCGCTGCTGGGGCTGCCGGGTCCCGCCCTGGAAGCCTCGGCCAACCTGTCCCGGGCGCGGGCCGCGTCGCAGGACCAGGCGTGGTTCGAGAACCTGGGGAAGGCGGTCGACCAGAGCAAGACCCGCCCCCGCAGCGAGCGCACGTTCCGCCGGTTCCTGGAGCAGGTGGCGGGCGAGAACGGGGCCGACCGGGTCTACATCGACCTCGGCGCGTTCGAGGCGCGCATGGAGGAGGCGGGGCTCACCGAGGCGCACATCCGCGACCTGTCGCCCGACGCCTACAAGGCGCTGCGCGAGGCGCGCGAGACGGGGACCGTCGAGATCCCGACGGCCGACTACGTGACCACGCTCGGCGACTTCGGCCGGGCTCTGATCCCCGACCTGCGGCTGCAGCCCGACGGCGTCAGCGGCCGCGAGGCGGCGCCGATCCTGCAGCAGGCCGACGCGGAGATCGAGGCGGTGCAGCAGAGCATCGTCGAAGAGGCTGAGGTGAACGACCGGATCAAGGTCGAGGCCGACGCGGTCGAGGCCCGGGTGGTCGAGCAGCTCCAGAAGGCGGGCCAGCGCCCCGAGGTCGCGCGGGCGGCGGCGCGCTACTACCGCCACTTCGTGCTGCGGCAGTCGGCCGAGCGCGGGATGACGCCAGAGCAGTTCCAGCGCGAGCTGGGGCTGGAGTTCGCGCCCGACTCCGACATCGAGGGGCTCGACGCCGAGGTGCTGGAGCAGGACACGCCCGAGTTCCGCGAGTGGTTCGGCGAGAGCAAGGCGGTGGACGAAGCGGGCAAGCCTCTGGTGGTCTACCACGGTCGAGTGGACGCCTCTGGTGGTCTCACCGAGGTCGAAGGTGGGGCGATGTTCTTCACGGACAACCCAGACACCGCGGCGCAGTACGCCGAGACGACCACGTTCCGAGGCAAGACGAAGGCCCCCGAGGGATCCCAGAGCGTCCCCGTGATGCTGTCGCTGCAGAACCCGCTCGTCGTGGACCTGCAGGGTGAGCACGTCGGCAAGGTTCGGACGGCCAAGATTCGGGAGGCGCGGAAGGGAGGGCACGACGGCGTCATCTTCCGAGATGGCGAGGACACTCCGCAGGGGGCCGACCCGTTCGGGTCACTCCCACCCAACTACGGCGATGTCTACGTCGTCTTCGACCCTGCCAAGCAGGTCAAGTCCGTCAACAACCGCGGCACGTTCGACCCTGCGAGCCCCAACATCCTGATGCAGCCAGGGGAGGGCGCTTCCCCGTTCGGCCGCTTCATGCCGGACATCAACACGGTGTTCCTGAGCAAGGACGCAGCCACCAACCCGTCGACAGTCTTCCACGAGATGTCGCACTACTTCATGTTCGCGCTGCTCGACACGGTGGAGCGCGGCGCGGCCAGCGAGCAGACGGTGGCCGACGTGGACACGCTGCTGCAGTGGTTCGGCATCGAGGGCGAGGACGCCGGCGCACGCTTCGCGAACTGGAGCGCCATGGACATCGAGGCGCAGCGCGCGCATCACGAGAGCCTGGCGCGCAACTTCGAGAGCTACCTGTTCGAGGGCAAGGCGCCGACTGTCGGTCTGGAGCGCGTGTTCGCCAAGATCCGGTCCTGGATGCTGCAGGTCTACCGCGACGTGCGGGACCGCCTCAACGCCGTCTACCGCTCGCAGTTCGGGGTGGACCTCCCGGGGCTGACCGACGAGGTGCGGGCGGTGTTCGATCGGATGGTGGCGTCGGAGGACGCGGTGATGCTGGCCGAGGCGACGCGGGCGATGATGCCGGCGTTCCAGACGCAGGAGCAGTTCGTCGCCGCCGGGCACTCGGAGTCGGAGTGGGCGCGCTACCAGCAGGCGATCGAGGACGCCCGCGAGGAGGCGGTGACGGAGCTGACCGCGGCGAGCCTCAAGCAGATGCAGTGGCTGACCAACGCCAGGAGCCGGGCGCTCAAGGATCTGCAGCGGGAGCACGACGCCAAGCGGCGCGAGGTGCGGGCCGAGGTCGAGGCGGAGGTGGCCGGCGAGGACATCTACGTGGCCACGCGGCTGCTGCAGGAGTCCAAGGCCGAGGGCAAGCTCAACCAGGAACAGGTCGAGGGCCTGCTCAAGGGCCTGGACGCCAAGCAGCGCGAGGCGGCGATGGCGAAGCTCGGGGCGGGGCGCCGCGGGCGGAAGACGATGGTGTCGCCGAGCGGCGCCTCGGCGGAGTTCCTGGCCTCGGCGCTTGGCTACGAGAGCGGCAGCGCGCTGGTGCGGTCGCTCCTGGCGGCGCGGCCGTTCAAGGAGGAAGTCGAGGCGCGCACCACCAAGCGGATGGTGCAGGACCACGCGGAGCTGACGACGGACGACCAGGTCAAGGAGGCGGTGGACCGGGCGCTGCACAAGCAGGCCCGTGCGCGCTTCCTGGCGGCCGAGCTGCGGTTCCTTGAGGGCTCCCAGCGGCCGGCGCGGGTGCTCCTCGCGGCGGCCAAGGAGTCGGCCAGGCGCATCCTGGGCGGCAAGCCGATCCGGGACATCCGGCCCGATCGCTACTCGCAGGCCGAGGCGCGCGCCGCCCGGGACGCCCGGGACGCCATGAAGCCGGCCAAGGACCGCAAGACGGGGGACCCCGCCGCCGCGGTCGAGGCGAAGCGGCGCCAGCTCCTGAACAACCAGCTCGCCAAGCAGGCCCACAAGGCCCGCCAGGAGGTCGAGACGATCGTCCGGTCCTTCCGGGACCTGAACCGCTCGGACGCCGCCCTGGCCCGCCTGGGGGACCCTGCGCTGCTCAGGGCGGCCCAGTGGGTGCTGTCCCAGTACGGGCTGACCACGCTGCCCCAGACGCAGAAGGCGGCCGACTACCTTGAGCTGGTGCGGGAGTACGACCCCGCGCTGTTCGAGGTGCTGGAGCCCGACCTGCGGGAGGCCCAGCAGCAGGGCAAGGGCCTGTCGGACTGGAAGGATCTGCAGCTCGACCAGCTCCGGGCGATCCGGGAGACGGTGGACACGCTGCGCTTCCGGGCGCGGCGCGACCAGCAGGTCGACGTGGACGGCAAGCGGGTGGAGGTGGACGCCGCGGTGGAGGAGCTGGTGGAGCAGCTCGGGGAGTTGCCGGCCGAGGTGGGCGGCGAGCGCGGCGCGATCTCGGACAGCAAGCGGTGGGGCCTGCGGTTCCTGAGCAGCCGGGCCAACCTGACCAAGGCGGAGCACTACCTGCGTCACCTCGACGGCGGCGAGCGCGGACCGTTCCTGCGCTTCATCCACGACGGGGTGCGGCACGCCCTGGACCGCTACCGCGCCGACGCCTCGACCTACGTGCGGCGCCTGGTGGAGGACATCGCCGACCTGCGCAAGCGGGGGCACATCCCCAACGAGAAGATCGAGGCCCAGGAGCTGCAGTACGTCTTCGGCGACGGCCGGCGGACGGGGATGGTCGAGCTGCTCGGCGCGATGCTGCACATGGGCAACGAGTCCAACCGCAGCAAGTTCCTCATCGCCGGCCGCGGGCAGGGCTTCTCGTGGGCCGACTGGAACGAGGACGGCAGCCCAAACTTCGACCGCTGGGACGGGTTCGTCCAGCGCATGGTGGACGAGGGCGTGCTGACCGTCGAGCACTTCGACTTCCTGCAGCGCACCTGGGACCTGATGGAGGAGATCCTCCCGCAGGTGCAGGCGGCGCACCGGGAGATCACCGGGCGGTTCTTCAAGAAGGTCCCCCACCGCGCGTTCGAGGTGCAGTTCCCCGATGGCACGCGGAAGACCTACAGCGGCGGCTACGTGCCCGCGGCGCGCGACCGCGACCTGCTGAACGTGGACCGCGTGGAGGTGACGGTCGAGGAGATGGAGGCGGAGTTCCACCGCGGCCTGCCCAAGGTCTCCGACGGGTTCACCAAGTCCCGCGTGGAGGGCTCCACTCAGCGACCGCTGGCGATGGACGTGAACATGATCGCCTCGCACATCGACGAGACGATCCGCTACTCGCATGTGCAGCCGCGCGTGGCCGACGTGCTGCGCCTGCTGCGCCGCGACGAGCTGTCTGGCGCGCTTCGCCGGTTGGACCGGGCGTCGATCGACGGAGTGATCCTGCCCTACCTGCAGAGGGCGGTGAAGCAGTCGCTCTACGAGCGCGGCAAGGACCCGACGCAGGATGCCTTCTGGAAGATGATCCGCCGGAACACCGGCATCGGGATCATGTTCGGCAACGTGGTCAACACGCTGCAGCAGCTCACCGGGCTGAGCAACGCCGCGCTCTACGTGCCGTTCCGCAACCTCAAGCACGCGCTCTACCAGCACGTCCGCAACGGCGGGCTCGGGGAGCAGATCGCGCAGCGGTCCGAGTTCATGGACGACCGTCTGAACAACCAGATGATGATGCTGACCGCGGACCTGCGGGAGCTGCTGGTCGACGCGAGCCCATCGGCGCGGGTGCAGGAGTGGATCGGGCGCCGCGCCTACTTCATGCAGGCGTTCATGCAGAACCAGGTGGACGTGATCGTCTGGTGGGGTGCCTACGAGCACAGCATGGAGCAGAACCTCTCCGAGGCCGACGCCATCGCCGCAGCCGACAGCGCCGTGCGGCTCTCGCAGGGCTCGTTCAACCCCGAGGACGTGGCGCCCTACGAGGTCAACACGCCGCTGGCCCGCACCTGGACGCAGTTCACCTCCTATTTCAACGCGGTGCTCAACCAGGTGGCGTTCTCGAACAACCGGCTCAAGGCGACCGCGCTGGCGTTCTCGCTTCCGATGATCGCGGCCCAGGCCATCGCGATGACCCTCTGGCAGCAGTGGGACGACGAGGACGACGACGGCCACCTGGACACGCTGTTCAACCTCATCGGCTACTCGCAAATCAGCGGCGCGTTCTCGATGGTGCCGGGCTACGGCCCTGGGCTCCTCGGCGTGATCGACCAGATGGTGACGGACCGCGAGTTCGGTTCCCGGGTGGCGGCGAGCCCGGCCATGGTGACGCTGTCGAGGGCGCTCATCGGCTTCGCACAGGCGGGCAAGGCCGTGGTCGACGACGAGCGGGACCTGAGCGGGCGCCGGGTGCGCGACGCGATGACGGCCATGGTCCTGCTGGTGCCGCACGCGGGCATTGCCGCCTGGGCCATCCGCCCGGCGAGCTACCTGACCGACGTGGCGCAGGGCAACGTGGACCCCGACGGGGTCGTGGATCTGACCCTGGGCGTGCTGTCGGGCCGTGCGTCCCCTGACTCTCGGAAGTAGACTCTCTGCACATGGCAGGACGCACGCCTACCCGGATGGTCGAGTATCAGGGCCGATCGTGGTCGTTCATCCATCTGTGCAGGGTCCATGAGATCGCCCGGCAGACGGTCGACAGCCGCCTCGCCGCCGGCATGTCGCTGCACGAGGCCCTCACGACGCCGTCGAGCTACCCAGAGCGCCGGAAGACCCTGCCGGGCACCCAGGTGGATCCGGTCGTCCACCACCCGATGATGCGCTCGGCGATCGACGTGCTGATCGCGGCCCGGGAGGTCGCGACCTGCACCGAGACGCCGCGCCGGCGGGAGCTGCTCCAGAAGATCGACGCCTGGCTGCACCGCGCGGGGCGACCACAGACGGCCGACTAGCCGCGCAGCTCGGCGGTGAGGTCTTCCTCGCGGCACTTGCCGTTGGCGTTCCAGGCGATGAGGAGCACCCTCCCGCCGCGCCGCGCCCAATCCGCGGCCTGGAGCGACGCCAGCACCTTCTTCCGGCGGGCGCTCATGTTGCCCCCGCTGTTGCTGGTGTGCTGGATCGCGATGGGCTCCGCCTCCCGGGTGATCGCGATGATGTCTGCGAAGCCGAGGTAGTCACGGGAGATGCGACCCCGACCGAGCCGGCGCTCCGCCAGGTCGGCCAGCCAGCCCCGTTCGAGGCATAGCTGGAGCGTCCAGGTGTCGGTCGGGATCTTGGCCATCAGGACGGGCGCTTGCGGTCCTTGACCATCGCGGCCCACTCCTCCTCCGACACCATGTCGGCGGTGATGCCGTCGATCTCGGTGGGGTCCTCCTCGGTCTCGATGAGGGCCGGCGCCTCCTCCTGCGCGGGCTCCTGCACTTCCTCGGTGTCCGAGATGGTGTAGTCGCTCTGCCCCAGCGGGACGCCCTCGTCCAGCTCGGCGTCGATCGCCACGGCCTGCATCTGGTCGCTCGACAGAGGGATCATGCCGCTGCCGAACAGCGCCCGCACGGGGCACTTGACCGACATGGCGACGTAGTCGGTTTGCCACGGGCTGTGGCGCCCCTTGCGCTCCGCGGGGTTCCGCATCCGGCGGGCCTCGATCTGGTCGCGGTCCAGGATGCGGATGACGGGCGCCTTCGCCTCGACTCCGGTGCGAGGGTTCTGCAGCCACACGGCGCAGTAGGCGGCGACCAGGTTGTCCCCTGTGCGCTCCACGCCAGGGCGCCATGGGTGTCGCAGCTCGCCGGTAGCCTGGTCGCAGTAGAACTCGTCCAGCTCAGCCTGGTAGACGGCCTGCGCCACCATGCGCGAGATGCGGCCCGTGCGCTCGGCGAGCACCGGATAGCCCCGATGCCCCACCTGGAACTGCGCCTCCTTGATCCACTTGTCGCCGACCTTGCGCGAGTAGGGCACCAGCCACGCCTGGCCGAGTGCTTTCGTCACCGGGTCGAGCCCAAGCGCCAGGGCGTCGCGGGCTGCCATCAGCACAGACGCTGGCGTGCAGCCCGCGATCTGGCTTCCGGGCGCGGTGTAGGCGATGCAGACCAGCTCCTTGAGCCTCTCCAGGTCGAGGCTCGCCACGTTGGGCAGCACCCTCTGGAACTGATCCATGCGCCGATCGAACTGCTGCGCGAGGAACTCGCCAGGCGACGGCTTTGCCTTGGTCGCCGTTGCCGCCATCGCCATCTCTTTGAAGTCGTTGCTCATTGGGATACCTCGAACGCCTTGGGCTTGTCGCGCATCACGCGGGACGTTCCCTCCACGGTGCATTCCTTGGCGACCTCGGGGTGCCGCTCGCGCAGCTTGGCGAGGTCGACTCGGCTCGCCTTCTGCGTCTTCCAATCCAGGTAGACGCGCGGCTTCTTGCTCACCGGGTCGATCGTCGCGAACCCCTGCCGCGTGCCCAGCGCCTCGGCGATCTCCTTCTTGAGCTGGTCGCGCACAGCCTCGGCCTCCTTGACGGCAGCCTTGGCCTCGATGTAGCTGCGGATGCGCTCCAGGTCTTCCTCGGTCGGGTCGATGAAGTCGTCGGGGTTGTGCTTCGGCCAGACGGCCGCTGCCTCGTCGTAGGTCTCGACCGGGGGCTCCTTGCCCGCCAGCACGTTGTCTTGCCAGAAGTCCTTGAGCGACGCCAGGAGCGCGGTCGCCAGCGCCGGCTCGCGCCGCGTCTCGGCGGTGAAGAACTCCTGGCCCCACCCGCTGCCGAGCACGGCGGCGTAGTGCCTGTGGGCGTTGTAGACCTCCATCTGCAGCACGAACTGCGGCAGGTAGTAGATGGGGGCCTTCCACGCGTCTCCGTCCCGCCAGTCGTCGATCATGCCGGTGCGCTTGGCGTCCACGATCCACCGCTCCCCGGTCGGCCACTGGATGACCGCGTCGGCCTCGGCCGCGAGGTAGCGGTGCTTGGGGTGCAGCATCCGCAGGTTGCGCACCACGGCCACCACGCCCTCGTCGGCGGCGGCGACGAGCCGGTCCAGCGTCTGCTCGGGGTGCTCGTCGGGTAGCGCCCTGATCGCCTTGGCGCCGTCGGGCAGCAGTTCCTCCATGGCGCGGTCGAGGATCGGGGCCTCGAACCGCTTGCCCCACTCTGCCGCCTTGCTGGTCACCTCCCGCGGAGGCTGACGGCCGGTCTTCTCCAGCCACACGTCCACGGCGCTGCGCCACTTGCTCACGCCCACGATGGAGGCGGCGTCGCTGCCGCCCAGGAACTGCGTTCTGTCGTCCAGGTTCATCTCGTCGGTCTTCATCATCTGTCGGTCCTCACTGTTTGGGTGCCTGCGGCATCCGAATCATGTGTTCCATCACCTGCATGCGGAGGACGTTCTCGTTTCGCTTCGAGAGCGAGAGAACCTCCGCCACCTGCACCAGCCGCGACGCGGGCACGTAGCCCCGTGCGGTCCACTTCCAGAGCGACTCGCGGCGCACGCCCAGCGTCTCGGCTAACTGGATCCAGCTCTGGAACCCGGCCCGCTGAGCCTGCTCCCACAGCCACTCTGTGAATGCTTCACTCGTCATCGCCCCATGTTGCCCATAGCGGCAACGGGACGCAAGCACGTTTCTACCGCCGCCCCAGGTTTTCATAGCGCCTCATGTTGCCGCTGCCCTTGGCCTCCTCCTCGGCCTCCTCGCCTCGGCTGCGGAGCGCCATCCCGCGCGGCGTGCGCTTGGTCTTCGGCTTCTTCGGCCGCTTGTCGCGGCTCCCCAGCGCGAACTCGATCATTGCCCGCTCGTACTTCACCCACTCGGGCGTCAGCCGGTGCGCCACGGCGTGCTCGAACTCCTCCAAGCACATCCGCTCGATCGCGGAGCGGCCGACCTGCAGCGTCCGGCAGGCCACGTCCACGGGGTCCTCGCCGCCGATGACGCCCTCTCGGTGGAACACGATGGCGAAGGCCCTGCGGCGGCGGTTGACCTGCTCCCACTCGGCCTCGCTCAGCATGCTTGCCGCGCCTCGGGGCGGTCGTGCGGGGTGAACGACCAGAGCGCGCCCATGGTGCGGATCGCGAGCTGCTTGACGCGCTGCTGCATGATCCTGTTGGACCGCCCCACGTCGACATCGAACGCGCCCGGTCGGCGCTCCATTTGGGGCGGGTCCATCATCTCGGCGTAGATCAACACAGGTCCCTTGTGGATGCGCTCCTGGATCCAGGCGGCGACGTAGTAGGGGGTGAACCCGCGGCGATGCAGGTCGGTCGCCAGCGCGTAGAGGCTGCGACATCGGATGCCGGCCGCGACGAGGATCTGGCGTGTGGCTGCAACGTTGCTCTGCGCTCGCACGGCGGCGCAGCGGGCACGGAACTCTGGACGGTTCGGCATGAGTGGAGGCTCACAAAGGCTCCCCCGGGCAGGGTCGAGCGGAGCCTCCAAGCACGCCCAACCCCACCCAGGGGTCTGCGGGGGATGTTAGCAGTGTGGCCCGCGAACGCAACAGGGCGCCCACAGAACCCGCACCGCTGTACGGTACCTAAACCCGGTCGCCCTCCCCTTCTGAGAGCAACCCATTCGGAATCAATCGGGATCACCGCAAGCCCCGGCATGCTTGCGGCTCGCCGGCCGCAGCGTCCATCCTTGAGTGACTCGGCCATGGACACGAGCAGGCCGTCGCGCAGCGCCACTCGACCCTCGGCCAGCGCACACCCCGAGCCCGTAGGGCGGAGGGGGAAGAAAGGTGAGCGATATCCCGGAGACCGTCACTCGAACGTCACGCTACTGTCATCCCAATGTCACGCCTTCACAACCCAAGCAACCACGGAAGGTTGCGTGCCGTCCAAAATCACGTCCCCGCCAAGAAACCATGAGTGGACATCCGGGCGCCACTCCTGGTGGAGAGCGACCCCGAAGTTGCGGACGTTGTTGAGAAGTCTGGGGAGAACCTCTTTGTCGCGGTGGGTCAGCCCGTGCTGTTCGCAGCTCGCGCGGGGCTTCCCGCGGAGGTACGCGGCAGCGAGTTGAGAGGCGCGGGACTCCAAGCGGACGACGTGAATGCGGTGGAGGTAGAGCCGTTCGCGGATCGCGTGGGCTCCTCGCCGTTTGGCGCGCAGTTCCTCGTGCCGGATGATCCGGGCTTCTTCCGCGAGGGATCGGACCTTGACGCGCAGTTCCTCGAAGCGGGGTCGCGGCGTGGCCTTTAGGGTGGTCTTTGGGTCGGTCATGGTTCTGTCCGGGCACGAAAAAGCCCCCGTGGCCAGGTGGCCTCCGGGGGCTTGTGTGGAGCATCGCGAGGGAGTCGAACCCTCTGTTCCTCGGGTCATTACGCCGAGGTCACAACCAGAGGCGATGCAGGTGGTGGCGCGTCCACCAGTTGCAGATGGAACTCCCGGGCTAGGCCCGGGCGTGATCGTTTCACCAACGCGCCGTGCAATGCATGGTGTCCGTTGTAGGCAACGGGCCGGCAGCGTCAAGGGTCGGAAAAAGTCGAGGCCAGCCTAGCTGGGCGGTGCTCAGGCTGGCCTCGTGGGCGGGCCGGTCAAAACCCGTGGGAACGCGCTCCCTGCCCAATCGCAGCCGCAGTGTGACCCGGGAGGGACGTAGGCGGGCGACCGCGATGGGTGGATTCTGCCGGCGCGGTGGCGGGCGCGCAACGGCAATCCGTTGCTCTCAGGGCAAACCCTCGCCCGGCTGCCCAGGCCGTAGCCCCAGCTCGCTGGCGATGGCCCAGCGGTCGCCGATGGTGTCGACGGCGCCGCGCTCGACGAGCCCGCGGAGGTCAGCGCGGACCTTGGCGCGGGTGGCGCGGGGATCGACGGCGGTGGCCGCTTCGTGGAGTGCCGGCAGTCGCGCGCTGCCGCGGTTGAGGCACTGCAGCAGCGCCAGCTCGCGGTCGGGGCGCAGGCGGTCTTCGCGGGCGGTCATCGGTCGCCATCGCATCGGGCGCCATTCCGACGCTTCTCGGGCTGAACGAAGGTCGAGTAGACACCGTCGGCGAGCACGCGAACGGTTCCGTCTTTGTCCCGAGACATGACGAACGCAGCCTCCCCAGGAGGGATCTCGATGATCCCGGTCGAATCGTCCATGGAGAGCAGCACCGGGTGCAACTCGCACTGCACGACCATCGGGGGGACAGCCTTCCGCTCTGAGTCGCCGCTCAAGCCCCACCCCCGCACTCGGGGCGGCCGAGGGCGCGGCCGACGATGCAGTCCGGGTAATGCACTCCCGAGTCGTCAACCTTGAGATGTGCATTGCAGGCCGAGCAAGAATAGCCAGTCCGGCCACTCCACTCGGCGGCCTCCAACGCCTCCCGCAGCCGGTCGCGCTCGGCGGTGAGTTGGTCCAGGAGATCGCGATGCACGAGGACGTGTGGACCCTTCACGACGCACCCCCGCACTCGGGGCGGTCGAGGGCGCGGCCGAGCGCACAGCGCATCTCATGTGGACCGCGTTTCGTGGTGCCGCACTCGGGGCAGGCCCCGACGATACGCCCACTCACAACGGTCGTGGCAATCCACTCCACACCCTCCAACGCCTCCCGCAGCCGGTCGAGATCGGCGATCATGGCCGGGAGTTTTGCAATCTCGGCAAGCGCTCTACGCAGGCAGGCGAGCGCGGGTGCTTGCGGGTGCAGAGAGTCGTGCCACATATCCTCGTCGCGTAGGAACTTTTCAATCACCCGAACGGCGATCTCGACGCCCCGGTGAAATTGCTCGGAATCGCTCACGACCCACCCCCGCACTCGGTGATCGGATCAACCTTAGTCACCCACCCAAACCGATACGGGCTCTCTTTGATCCACGCCCGATGCATCTCGACTACTTCAGGGTCTCTCGTGTATCCGATCGTGTTGTCGGTGCAATAGTCGGCTCGCCCGTCCTCACTACTGCCGCCCTTGAGAATGAAGACCGGGCCGACCAGTTCGACCTCGGCAGCGTCGAGCGCGTCGAGGGCTTCGCCCATGAGAGCCCGCGCATAGGCATCTTTCGATCGCGCGCACCACGCGCGAGCCGTCGCCTTCCTCTCAGCGTCCATCGTCGCCCTCCTGGCACTCAGCCCTACTGAGCAGGCGCCCCGCAGGGCAATCAGGCGTGTGATCTACGCGGTCGCAAAAGAAGCACCCAGGTTCATCGCTGGTCGTCACGCAGGAGTCGGTCGACGCACGCCGAACAAGCTCGCGCAGGGCGTCGCGCTCAACGACCATCTCCTGATACTTTCGGATGCCTCTGATGGCAGTCCTGGCCACGTCCCCGCGTCTTGGTTGATCGCTCACGACCCACCCCCGCACTCGGGTCGGCCGAGCGCGCGGCCGACGATGCAGTCACGATGATGCGTGCCCGATCGCACACCGGTAACAGGGTCGTACCGCGTGAGCGAGTCGCAAGTGGCGCAGCCGACCTCGTCGTCACCGAGCCACCCCTCCCATTCGACATGCTCCAGCGCCACCCGCATCCGGTCGCGCTCGGCAGCGAGAGTCGCCTGTCTAGCCTTGAAGTGCCGGATGAGAGCCTTGAAGTCGCCCGGCACGACGCCCTTGTAGTCGCGCCACTCAAGGCCAAGCTCGGCGGCCTCGTCCATCACCATGGCGTGCAATCCATCCGCCCGCGCCACCGCGGCATCGCCCTCCTCAACCAACAGCGCGGCGATTTCTCCCGGAACATCCTGCGCTGGCATGCCACTCGTCGCGATGTCGTATGCGCGAGCCAGCAAATCCAGCAGCCGGTCGCGCTCGTCGAGCAGGGCGAGGATGGTCAGCCACTTGTGGTCTTTCGCAGCCTCAGCCAGCCGCCGCAGCTCGGCGTAGTCGGGGGCGGTCATCGAGCACCTCCAGCCTCGACGAGCGGCTCTCCGGTCTTCTCGTCGTATGGCTCGCGGGGAGCCCACGGCTTGAAGCTCTCCCCGCGCCACAGTCGCGCGAACGCGCACGCCTGCTCGACGATCCTCACGGGGATGGCACTGCCTTCGGGTCGGTCCTGGCTCGACAACTCGACGTACCAGATGCCATCGACAGTCCCATCGAGGAGTTTCTCGATGATGACTCGGCTGCCGTGCCCGCAGATCGGGTTCGCCTCAGTGAAGACGATGGACCGCTCGGAGGTCTCCTGCACGCGGAACCGGAACGCGCTGAGCAGCACGGAAGCGGGCAGCGGTGGGTTGCTCATCGCGCACCCCCGCAGACCGAGTCGATGGTCACCGCAATCTCAGGGTCGATCGCGAACCTGTAGCCCGATCGCCGTAACTCAGATCGCATGGCCTTGATGGCTGCATAGAGCCGGTCAAACTCATACCGAAGCACGAACTCGATTTCGCTAGCGCGATCCCGATCCTCGCCCTGGTAGAGATTTACGTGGTGGTCCATGTGGGAAATATCCACGAAGTATGTGGTGACGCCTTCCGGGCTCTGCTCGTCGAGGAGTTGAACAGGATTACTCATCGCGCACCCCCTCGCGGCATTCTCCCCCCAGGCAGAAGCCCAAGGAACTCCCGGAGGATCGCGTTGTCGCTGAGCCCGCCGAGGCATTCGACAACGCCCTCGCCAAGAACCTCGACGCGGCTTGGGTCTTCAAGCAACGCCTCGATGACGCCCTCGTAGATCCAGCAGTCCTTGCGCTTGGCGACGGGTGTGCAGTTGGCCCGGAGATGGATCATCTCCACGGGAGACGGGTCGCGGACCCGGATAGCTGAAACCCAGAAGGTTCATGCTCACCGCACCAGAACGACGCGGAGACCTTCGGGCAGTGCGAAACGACTTCGCAGACAGAGGCGAACGTCTCGGAATCCTCCTCGTAAGCCAGCTCGTCCCATTGCTTCACCACAACGGTTGGGGCACGGCGACGGCACTGGCCACCATGCGCATCATCTTTCCAGAAACGGCAGGTGCCGCAGGTTGGCTGGTCGGTCATAGCTCACCTCTGATGTCATCCCGTGTCAGGAAGTAGACCGTCACAGCCGCAGCGCCAAAGACGGTCCCGCACAGAAACCGCCAGCCCGCGGGCACGCCGTGCAGCGAGGCCATGTAGCCCCACACGCCACCAGCGGCGACCGCTAGCGCCACGAAGGCAATGAGTCGATTGCTCATCGCGCACCCTCCCCGCCGACCATCCGGTCAGCCCACTCGGGCTCGAAGTTCCACGCCCGCGCGTCGGCCTCGGCCAGCTTGCGCTCGACCTCCATCGGCGACAGCGGCACCTGTTGGATCGGCGCCGCCGTCGTCTTGCGGTGGGTCTGGCAGATGCGGCGCCCAGGCTCGCACCGATACGTGCAGCCGTCCACGCTGCACTTCCGTCGCCTGTCCTTGTCGCTACCCATGGTCGTCCTCCTCGTCGTCGGGGGCATCAAAGTCGTCGTCCGCGTTGTGCTCGCAGATGTCGCACTCGTAGCGGTAGTCGTACTCCTGCCCGCAGCCGGGGCAAGGGACGATGCACTCGCCGGGGTCTATCCAGAGGGAAGACATCAGAGAGAGCCCTCATCAGTGAGGGCGTTGACGGCCCAGGTGACAGTGCTGCAGCCTTCCATGGCTGAACGGTAGGCGGTAGCGATCGAGACGAGGGCACCAGCCATCGCCGCGTGTTCGGCGTGCCGCCCGACCTCGTCGATCACGTCGAGCGCCTGCTTGAAGGCGTCGACCAGCTTCTGCTGCATGTCGGTAGAGAGCGCGCGCAACCGGCGGCTCACGTTTTCGTCGTGTGTGTCCATACCCGCACGTTACCCTTCCGTGCAACGCATGCAAGCCCCTAGGGCAAGAAAAAACCGGGGGGACAGGAAACCCCATCCACCCCGGCCAGGACAGTCCGACGAGAGACCGCGTCTCGATCTTAGGCTGTCAGCGAGAGAAAAGCCCTACCCCGTCCTCCCTTCGCGAAGCGGCTCCTGCAGGCCGAGAGCACTGGCCGGCAAGGGGCGACCCCGGGAACACCCCAGAGCCGCACGGGGTAGGGCAGGTAGGTCAGAAGCAGCGATCGCAGGTGCAGGAGGTCTTGACGCCCCCGCTGGCGATGCTGCCGCACTCGCAGTGGGCGCAGCCGGCCCAGCTCGGCATCTCCGACAGCCGCAGCTCCCGGTTGCGCTCCAGGAACCCCGCCAGGGTCACCTGCTCGCCGTCCACGTAGTGCTCGGTCGTCGACACCGCGGACCCGAGCGTCTGCCGGATCTCAAACACGAGCCCGCCGCGCTCCCAGCGGTAGGTGTGGGCCTTGGTCTTCATCATCGTCGTCTGTCCTTGGTCTGAATGGTTGAGGGACCCCCCGGGACGCCGCATTGACTGTGTGAGGAGTCTGGCGCCGCGGGGGGAAAGAACGTCGTCTGTCTGTCACATGCTACGCACGTAGCCGCCGCGCCGCAGCCGGCGCACCGCCGCGCGCAGGTGGTCGAGTTCCAGCACCCGCCGCGGGGATCCGACGAGCGCGAACACCGCCCGCCGGTCCCACGAGAGAAGCCAGCCCGGCCCGCCCTGCACGGGGTCTACCCAATAGCGCAGACTCACCCCAGCACCGCCGCCGCGACGCACGCGACCATGGCGACCAGGGTGGCGAAGAACCGCAGCACGTCGCGCAGGCGGATGAATGGTTCGGTCATGTCTGTCCTCGTCGATGTCCTCCGGGGAAGCGCCCGGCCGCACGCTCAGAACCCTATCGACTGTTGCCTCTGCGTGCAACAGAGGGGTCAAGAAAAGTTGGACGGATGGGTTCGATGGGTCCCGCGGGCCAGCTCGGGGTAGGGGAGAACACCCCGGGGTTTCCGCGTTTCCGCGTTCCCGCCAAAACCGGCAGAACCGGACACGCCGGTTTTTGTCCGGTTTCCGCGTTCCTGCGTTTCCACACCCGGAACCATGACGAACCATCGCGAACCAACGCGATGGTCCAGGGTTTAGCTCCCGGCGGCTCCCGGAGTGATCGACCCAGTCGACCCGGTCGACCAAACCAGGGTGTCCCTATGGGTGGCAACCGGACACGTTTGGCCCTTGTCCGGCAGCTAAGTGCAGGCGGCGCAACGAGTAGAAATCTTGCGGGGAGGACATGTCCGCCTTCATGTCCACCCGGAACCATGACGAACCATCGCGAACCAACGCGATGGTCCAAGGTTCGGCTCCCGGCGGCTCCCGGCGCGAAGCTCAGCGAAGCGCAACGAAGCTCTGCGCTTCCCTGCGCTTCGTTGTGGTAGTGCGGCAAAGTGCTGCACTTCTCTGCGCTCCGCCGCGGTAGGGGACCCGCGCCCGGCTTTCCTGCACTCTCGACCGAACCACCGTTGGTATTGTGTGCAACGCATGAGACTCCCACGCATCCTCCTGGCAGCCCTCGCGCTGATCTCGGCCCTCACCGCACAGATCCCCATCGAAGTGGTCTCCCTCGCGACCGAGACCACCCGCAACGAGTGGGCGCATGTCGCTGTCCCCGCCGCGGATGTGCCCGAAGGACTCGGATGGGGCACCGTCTCGCCGCAGGGCTGGAGGGCCGTCGTCGGCCGCCGCCTGGGAGACCACTCCGTCATGGTCCACGTCTGGTGCTCCGGGCTCGTTCCGGGTGAGCGCAACTCGGGCGTCCTCGACTTCGACAAGGAGGAGTGGGAGCTGGACTCGCTCGGGTGGATGGAGGATTCGCAACTCGTTCCCCACCCATCCGTTTACGTGCAGGATCGCGGACGTTACGTGCAACTCCACGTGGTCCCAGGGACCGAGCCCGGGGTCGTGATCCACCAGGACTCCGCCGAGCGCGTTGTCCGGTGGCACCGGAGGCTCGAACTCCACGGCCAGCCCACCCCGCTGTTCTGGCGGGCCTACCTCTACCGCTACCGCGGCAGCCCGCTGGCCCTCTGGGACTACCAGATCGTCATGTCCGACGCGGAGGACGACCGGCTGACCTACCCGGTGTTCCGCGTGCGGATGCGCAGCGACGCGATCCACGTCGTGGACCACGCCCACAAGCTCGGGGGCGGGCCGATGGACACAGACGCCAACGGGCGGTTCATGTCCCAGCTCCTGGCCGAGACCAGCCTCGCCGACGGCGTCCGTCCGTTCTGGACCGGCCGCAGCATCGAGCTGCCGAAGGCCATCCCCGCGACCGTCTGGATCGACCAGGGCCACCCGATGCGCGCCCAGCTCGACGCAGCGATGGCCGGCTATGAGGGGCCTGTGGTCGCCTGTGCGGGCCGATCGGTCTGGGATGGCCACTGGCTCGGCCTGGGCGGCGTTGGCGCCATCCCGGGCGACGGGGAAGCCTGGGCGGCGGGCCAGGGGGTGTGGAACCGATGGCGGCAGCTCGAACGGCGACGCGGCAGCTATTGGGACGAGCGGCCCCTCGGGATGGCCAAGTCCCCCGGCCAGACCGGCATGCAGCCCAATCACGGCGTGGTCCGCGGCTCCGAGATCGTCGCCACCGGCTGCCCGCTGCCCCTGGACGGCTACGTCTACCGGCTCACCTCGCACCTCCGCCCGGTCGGCTACTACGAGCGCGACCTGTCCCCGGTGACGCGCCAGGCCCGCCCGCATTGGGCCACCTGGTCGGGCCGCACCTTCGTGCGCGACGTGTTCACCGACACCTTGGGCAAGCCCATCCCGCCCGTGGGACACATCCGCCCCGACACCGAGGGCTGGCTCGCCCAGGACCAGCAGCACTACGGCCACCTGGAGCTGATGAGCTACTACGCGCTCACCGGCCGGCTCGTGGCGCGCGACCTGATCGGCGACCTGACCGAGGTCTGGCTCTCCGCCTTCGACGAGTTCGCAGCCCGCGCCATCGGCCGCACCTGGCTCGACATGGCAGCCGCCTACCGCCTCACCGGCGACGAACGCATCCTCGACAAGGTCCGCTCGCAGGTGGCCCTGCTCGACGGCTGGCAGGATCGCATCGCCGGCCCGGTCAAGTGCTGGCCCCGCTACACCGACCCGCGCGCCCTGGTCAACTCCGAGGGCGACCCCGTCGAGTGCGGCGTGGCCTGGCAGATCGGCCTGATGGTCCCCGGCCTCGCCGCCATGCACCCGCTTGTGCCCATGGACGCCATCAAGTCCACGCTCGACGACAACGTCGAGGCCCTCATCCGCGCCGCCTGGTTCCAGGTGCCTGGCGGGGGCTGGCGCTGTGCCGACTATTGGGCCTTCAACAACGGCGCCGCGACCGACGCAAGCTACTACGGCAACGACGGCAACGTGCCCGGCTACAGCCACACCACCGGCTGGTTCAACGACTGGAACCGCCTCGCCACCGAGTGGGGCCTCAAGGTGCCCGCCGTCGCCGCGCGTGCGCAGCGGATCGTGGCCGATGTCTACGGCTACCCGGGCGGGGACTGGATCAACTCTCAGTGGCACCTACGCTAGCAGCATGACCAACCGCTACCTGCTGACCGCATCGGGTCCCCTCTCCGCTGTCGCCCCATGGCTGGCCCAATACCCCGGGTCCTCCGTTGTCCCCGGCTACGGCACAGCCGACGCCGAGGGCTTCCACAACATGGTCGTGAAGGTCCAGGGCGTCCCGCTCGAAGAGGCCAGCGACATGACCAAGTTCGCCCTTTCGCTCGGCATCCGCGTCACCTCGCTGCAGTGGGTGCAGGACTACGGCACGGGCCTCACCGCAGCGTTCAGCTCCGACGTGGTCTCGGGGCAGCGCCCGCTCACCGTGGCGTTCAAGGACATGAGCGTGTCGAGCGACCCGAACGGCGTGCTGGGCCACATCTGGTTCTTCGGGGACGACCCCGATGGGAAGCCGGGTAGCAACGACCCCAACCCGCAGCACACCTACCAGGAGCCCGGGACCTACACCGTCAAGCTGTTCGTGATCGACGCGAGCAACCCGATGGACGTGGAGGTCCAGGAGAACTACATCACCGTCACGTAGAGCATGGCGTCGAAGAAGCGAAAGACACCCGAGACGCCCGTGGTCAAGCTGCCGCGGGGGCGCCCGACGAAGCGCACCGACGAGCTGGTCGATGAGCTGCTCTGGCGGGTGTCCTCGGGCTACACGATCCAGTCGTTCGTCAAGGACCACCCCAACATCACGCGCCAGGCCATCACCCGCTGGATGAAAGCCGACCCCGCGCTGCGCGAAGCCGTCGAGCACGCCAAGATGATCGGCTGTATCTGGATCGAGGACGAGATCCAGGAGATCGCCGACAACCGCACCGAGTTCGAGAACGACCACCAGCACCGCAAGCTCCAGATGTGGGCACGCGAGAAGCGGCTCATCTGGAACCAGCCCCTCAAGTACTCCCAGAAGCTCCAGGTGGGCGGCGCGCACGACCTCCCCGCACTCGGCGGCAAGACGGACGAGCAGCGCGTGCTGGAGATCCAACACCTGCTCGCGCTCGCCGAGGAGCGCGCCAAGGAAGACAATGGCGAAGACTGACCAGCACAGCATGGCCCTCACCGCGGTGCGCAACATGATCGCGAACGCGCACGGGGCGACGCACATCTCGATGCCGCTCGCGGACGCCAAGGAGTTCCTGGAGCGCCTCGACGAGCTGGAGACCCAGCTCAAGGCACTGCGCAAGGCCGTCGCCGAGGACGACCGCGTGCAGGCCATCGCGCTGTGTGGGATCGGGCTGGACTGAGTGGACCCGAAGCTCCTCCGATACCTGACCAACGAGGAACGCCAGCGGCTCGACCTCCTGGTGGAGACCGCCAACCTGCCGGTGTGGCGCCCGCACCCGAACAACGAGCCGCAGCAGCGGGCGTACAACGCCAAGGTCGACGTGCTGGGATTCGGCGGCGCGGCCGGGGGCGGCAAGTCTGACCTGGGCCTCGGCCTGGCGCTCACGAAGCACTCGGTGTGCCAGGTCTTCCGCCGCGAAGGCACCGAGCTGCGATCCCTGGTCGACCGGGTCGAGGAGATCCTCGGCCACCGCAACGGGCTGGGCGGCAAGCCGCCGGTGTGGCGCAACCCGACGCCGACCTGCAAGGTGATCGAGTTCGGCTCGGTGCCGCACCTCAACGATCGCTCCAAGTATCAGGGCCGCGCGAAGGACCTGCTCTGGTTCGACGAGGCGGCCAACTTCCTGGAAGACCAGGTGCGCTTCCTCATGGGCTGGGTGCGCTCGACGGACGAAAGCCAGCGGTGCATGACGCTGCTGACGTTCAACCCGCCGACGAGCAGCGACGGCCTGTGGATCATCGACTTCTTTGGCCCGTGGCTGGACAAGAAGCACCCCGACCCCGCGAAGCCCGGCGAGATCCGCTGGTTCGCCTCGGTGGACGGCGAGGAGCACGAGGTCGAAGACGCCACGCCGTTTGTCGTCGTCGATGACGAGTGGGTGGCCGACTTCGACCCCGAGGAGTGGCCGGCCGAGAAGATCATCCAGCCGATGTCGCGGACGTTCATCCCCAGCCGGGTGACGGACAACCCCTACTTCGGCCGCGAGTACCTCTCCGTCCTGCAGGGCCTGCCCGAGCCGCTGCGCTCGCAGATGCTGGAAGGCGACTTCCACGCCAGCATGGAGGACGACCCCTACCAGGTGATCCCCACGCTGTGGATCGAGGAGGCCATGGCCAGGTGGAAGAAGCCCACCGCGCTCGCCCCGATGGACTCGGTGGGCGTGGACGTGGCGCTCGGCGGACGGGACAACACCGTCATCATCTGCCGGCACGGCTACTGGTTCTCCGAGCCGATCGTCTACGAGGGCCGCGAGTGCAAGGACGGGCGCACGGTGGCGGGCTTCATCGTCGCCGCGCAGTCTGGCGACGCGGTCATCCACCTCGACCTGTTCGGCGTCGGGGCGCAACCCTACGGCGAGCTGATGCGGCTGGGCATCCAGGTGATCGGCTGCGATGTGGGCCAGCCCGCCCGCGGGATGAGCCTGGCCAACATGACGTTCTTCAACTGGCGCAGCGAGCTGTGGTGGCGGCTGCGCGAGGCGCTGGACCCGACGCACGCGCGGGTGACCGGGCTGTCGCTGCCGCCGAACCGGAAGCTGCTGGCCGACCTGGCGGCGCCGAAGTGGCAGCTCTCGGGCCGCACCATCAAGGTCGAGGGCCGCGACGAGATCGTGAAGCGCCTGGGCCGGTCGCCCGACTACGGCAGCGCCATGTGCCTGGCGATGATCGACACGCCGAAGTTCCGCGATCTCCCGATTCGGCCGAACCGTTCCGCCGAATACGACCCCTACGCGGACCTGTAGCGAGCACGGCTAACCTGCGGCGCGTGAAGGACGCCGCCACAATCAGGCCCGGTGAGCCCGACGACCTGCGCGTGCATGGTCTGGAGCTGCTGGACGAGCACTACGACGAGCTGTGCGTCGACAAGGGTGCGCTGCGTCTCGACCCCGCCTGGGACCGCTACGAGTCGCTGATCGCCAGCGGCGCGATGTTCGCCCTGTGCGTCTGGATCGGCTCGGAGCTGATCGGCTACTCCGCGTGCCTGGTGCAGCCGCACCTGCACTACCGGCGGTCGATCTGGGCCTACAACGACGTGCTGTTCGTGCGGAAGCAGCATCGTCGCGGGACCATCGGCGTCCGACTCATCAAGGCCACCGAGGAAGAGGCAGCCAAGCGTGGCGCCAACGTCATGGCCTGGCACGCCAAGGAGGGCACCGCGCTGCAGGAGATCCTGCCCAGCATGTCCTACCGGCTGCAGGAAACGATCTACACGAGGAACCTCTGAGCATGGGTGCAACAGGAGCACTGGCGGCGTATTCGCAACTGGCCACGGCGGTCGCAGCCACGGGCGCGGCCGTCTACGGGGGCGATCGCCAGCGGCGCAGCGCCAAGGAGCAGCGCGCCGCCCAGGAGAAGGCCCAGAAGACCCAGGCCGCGATGGCAGCCGCCCAGCAGCGGCGCTCGCAGCAGCAGGAGAAGCCCTCCACCGAGGGCGCTGGCGCACTGCTCGGGGCAGCCCAGAAGGACAGCCAGCTCTCGTCCACGCTTCTGACCGGCTCCTCGGGGCTGCGTCGTGGCTCCATGCTGCTGGGCCAGCAGTCCATGCTCGGAGGATAGGTTGAGGGCATACGACTGGAGCCAGACTGAGGACCGATACCGCGGCGTGCTGGCACGCCACCAGCGGTTGAAGGCGGAGCAGTCCACCTGGCGCGCGCACTGGCGCGACCTCGACGAGCACCTCAAGCCGCGCTCGGGCCGGTTCTACTCGACCGACCGGAACCGCAGCTCCCGCGGCGACTACAACTCGATCCTCGACAACACGGCGACCCGCGCGGTGCGCACGCTGGCTTCGGGCATGCAGGCCGGCGCGAGCAACCCCAGCCGCCCGTGGTTCAAGCTCACCACCGCGGACCCCGACCTGGCGGAGTTCCTGCCCGTGCGGGAGTGGCTCGACGGCGTCGTGGACCGGATGCAGCGCGTGTTCGCCCGCGCCAACACCTACCGATCGCTGCACCAAATCTACGAGCAGCTCGCGGTCTTCGGCACCGCGGTCAACCTCGTGCTACCCGACGAGCAGAGCGTCATCCACCACTACCCGGTGGCGACCGGCGAGTATGCCCTGCAGCGCGACCACCGCGGCAACATCGTGACGATGTACCGCGAGTTCGAGATGACCGTCTCGGAGGTCGTGCGCCAGTTCGGGCTCGACAGCTGCTCGAAGGACACCCAGCAGGCTTTCGCCAACGGGGACCTGGACCGCGGCGTGGAGATCGTCCACGCCATCGAGCCGCGGGACGACCGCTACCCAGAGGCCGGCCAGCGGGACCCCAAGAACCCATCGCCCAAGCACATGCCGTGGGCCTCAATCTACCTGGAGAGCGCCGTCCAGGATCACACGCGCTTCCTGCGCGAGTCGGGCTTCGAGGAGTTCCCGGTCATCGCCCCGCGGTGGATCGTCGAAGGCCAGGATGTCTACGGCGTGAGCCCCGGCATGGAGGCCCTCGGCGACGTGCGGCAGCTCCAGCACGAGCAGCTCCGCAAGGCCCAAGGCATCGACTACAAGGTGCGCCCGCCGCTGCAGGTGCCCAACGAGCTGCGCGACCGCAGCAACTCCATGCTGCCCGGCGGCGTCACCTACGTCGAGCCGGGCACGACGCTGCCCTACAACCAGGCGACCCCGCACGGCGGCATCCGCACGATGTTCGAGACGAACATCGACCTGAACGACCTGCGCGAGGACATCGTCGACGTGCGGGGCCGGATCAACTCGGCGTTCTATGCGGACCTGTTCCTGATGATCGCGATGAGCGACAAGAACATGACCGCCACCGAGGTCGCAGAGCGCCACGAGGAGAAGCTCCTGGGCATCGGGCCAGTGCTGGAGCGCCTGCACAACGAGATGCTGCAGCCGCTCATCGAGCGCACGTTCGGGATGATGATGCAGCGCGGGATGCTCCCGCCGCCGCCCGAGGAGATGGCGGGGCAGGACATCGACATCGAGTTCGTGTCGCTGCTCGCCCAGGCCCAGCGCGCGATCGGCAGCAACAGCATCGACCGTTTCGTCGGCTCTGTCCTGCAGGTCGCCCAGGTGCGGCCCGACGTGCTCGACGTGGTCAACCTCGACAAGGCGGTGTCCCACTACGGGCGCATCCTCGGGGTGCCGACCGAACTCATCAACGACGAGGAGTCGGTGGAAGCCCTCCGCCGCGCACGCGCTCAGGCGCAGGCAGCACGAGAAGCCGCGGAGGTCCAGAAGACGCAGTCCGAGGCGGCGCGCAACCTGTCACAAGTCCCACAACAACAATCTGAACCGATCGAGGAGCCCATCTAATGGCCGTCAACCCAGTTCAAGGGCTCCGCGAGCCCGCGCCGAGCACCGCCAACCCTCTGGGCTTGGCAGGCCTTGGCTTGGATGCCAACAGCGACGGCATCATCGACACCTCCCTGCTGCCGACCGGGTCCGACCCATCGGTCATGTTCGACGTCACGTCGGCCGACGACGCTGAGGGCCTGATCGACGGCGTGGCCGCGTTGACGGTGAAGGGCGCCACCGGGCGTCTCGGCGTCGGGACGGCGAGCCCTTCAGACGAACTCACCGTCGGTGGTGCCAGCAACGTCTACGCGGGCGTCACCATGACGGGCAGCGGGGTGGCCGGGGGGTTCGTCATCGAGGACGCCACGCAAGAGTGGCGCTTGATAAAGGGGACGGGAGGTAGCTTGTCTTTGCGGGATGTTACCGCAGGGAGTATCGACCGTATTCTGGTGAATCCGGGCGCAAGCGGCACAGGGCTTCTCAAGTCTGGCACCGCTACCACGGTGATGGCTTGGAACGCAAGCGGCGTCAACGTCGGCGTCGCCGCCACCACCCCCACATCCGGCCGCGCGTTCCAGGTCACGACGACGGCGCACGGAAGCGGATCCGTCTACGTCGCCGACGCCGACGGGACGCTGCACTCGCCGTGGGATGGAGATGGCACATCGCCTAACATCAGCCTCGGGGCCGCCGACGACCTTCGACTCTGGCATGACGGGTCAAATAGTTATACCTATAGCTACACAGGAAGCATGTTTGCCGGGACCAACAACTCGGCTTCATACTTTTTCATAACGAACAATACGACGCGGGGCAAGTGGGACTCTGGCGGCGCGTTCGTCGTAGGCTCCGGAACCGTCCAGTCTGGGGCTAAGATTGACTTCCAGACCACAGGTCAGGCCCATGCAATGTATGTGGCCGACGCGGACGGGACGCTGCACTCGCCGTGGGATGGGTCGAGCGGATCGCCCAACATCGCGGTGGGGGCGAGCGATGACTTCAAGCTTTATCACGACGGCACCAATAACATCTTGCTTGGTGCGTCGGGACAGAACACCTACCTTCGTTCGACGGCAGCCAACTGTTATGTCGAGGCGTTGACCTCCGGTAGCGTCGTTATCAGGACTGGTGGCGGCAACACGTTTACCGCGCTGGACACCGGGGCGGTGCAGATAAGCGGAATCTCCGCAGCCCCGACGGGCTCTGCTGGGCGCCTCTACTACAACAGCGTAGCGAACACGCTGCACCTTCACGACGGCACCGCGTGGCGCACCGTGACTGTCACCTAGGAACACCCCCATGAACCAACCCGAATCCATCCCCGTCCCGGCCAACGTGCTCGACGGCGTCCTCCAATACCTCGCGACCCGGCCATACAAAGAGGTAGCGCAAGGCATCTCGCTGCTACAACAGGCCGTTCAAGAGCACCAGCAGGCGCAGCAGCCGGCCCCCGACCGTGACCTCTCACCCGCAGAAGAGCGCGCCGTGAACGGCTTGCTCGCCGATAAGGAATAGCCATGGCAGTCACCCGACTCATCGACGCCCTACGGGCTCTCCGCGCTCAGCGCGACGCAACCACCGACCCGGTGAAGCTTCGGGCGATCCGGCGCACGATCCGCACGCTGCGCGGCAGCGACGATCCCGCGGAGGAGGCGCAGGACCTCGCCGACGCCTTCCAGGAGATCCGCGACATGGAGGCGACTCCAGCGATCTTCGAGGCCGAGCAGTGGACCGAGAGCGCCGTGCTGCTCATGCAGAAGCTCAGCACGCTCGCGGAGGATGACCCCGATCCGGGCGTCCTGGACAGGAAGAAGGTGCAGCTAGTCCTCAAGCGCACGGTCGAGAACGCCGCGACGGAGTTCGACCCGATCCGCGCCAAGGCGGCCGAATGGCTGGAGCGGTTCTTCGATGTCTGGCTGGACGCCCGTCCGGTTGAGGCAACGCTGACCCCCATCATCACCTCGCTCGAAGGTGGCGAGCTCGACGCGGCCACGCTGGCGACGACGCTGGCCGCGCTGGAGAGCAACGCTGGAGCGTTGAAGCCGCCCGCCGAAGTGTGACCCCAGCCGACCGTGGAGACCGCCGCGACGATCATAGGAAGCCTCGCGGCGATCCTTGCCGCGCTCGTCAAGTTCGTGCCGTCGGTGCGAGCGGCGTGGCTGGCGATCGGCGACAGGTTCCGCAAGACGGAGTCCGCGGTCACCGCGTCGCGGCAGCTCAAGGCCAGCCTGCGGGAGATGCGCCGCGTGGCTGCGCTCAAGGCGCTGCTGCAACGGTGGGTGGATGCCAAGGGGTTGCAGCGCGCGCTCGTGCTCGTCGCCAGCAACGGCGGCGACGCCTGGAAGGGCGCTGGCCCGCTCTACGTGAGCAACCCGGCGCAGGCCGTGGGGCCGGGCGAGCCGAACACCCAGAAGCTATGGCAGGGCTGGCGCGCGGACCCGTGGTACACCGAGTTCCTGGGCAAGCTCCTGGAGACCGTGAGCGCCAAGCGGGGCATGCTGATCGTGCGCGACAACAACGTCGCCGGCGAGCTGGGCCTCCAGTACGCGGACCAGGGGACGGTGGCGTCGATCGTGCTCCCGTTCCTGTGGCAGGAGGGCGGCGTGCTCTGGTATGTGAGCCTCAACTTCGGGCACGCCGTCACCGGCGAGAACCCGATGTCGAGTGCTGACGAGGCCCAGTACGCCGAGAACACCAGGTCCATGTACAACCGGCCGGGCTACGTGCGGGCGATGATCGACGACCTGCGCGGTGCCTACCAGTCGGTGGAGTAGGGGAATTCCCCAGTCTCGCCGAGGAACCCGCGGACGTAACGTCCTGTGGATGGGGGAGGAACGAAAGGGAGACCCAACGGTGCGGGCGCTCCTCGTCGCTGCCGCGGTTTCGGCCTGTGTGGTGATCGGGGCGCAGCGGGTAAAACCGTCTCCCATGACACTCACCACGACCTGGACCTCTGGCGGCGTCACGCACACCGTCACCACCCACCAGCAGCCCGATGAGAGCTACGACGATTTCGCGGCCCGCCACCAGGCGGCTGTCGCAGCGCAGCAGGCGAAGTACCCGCCGGACAAATAGCGCGGCTGGGGAGTAGACTCGCACCCGATGGCCAAGATCACCAAGCAGCGCCAGGGCACGCCGAACAAGGAAGCCGCTGGGGTCAACCGGGCGCGCGAGCGGTCGGCCATGATCCGCAGGATGCGTTTGTCGCCCACGCTGCGGAAGATCCGCCTGGAGCTGTCAGCGGATGCGCCGTCCGGCGTCGCAGGCGGCGACGTGTGGATGACCGACGCGGGGACGGTGCAGTTCCACTACGACGGCACCACCTACAACTTCCTGGCTACCCCAGCACTCTGATAACGCCATGGTCGCATCCATCATCAGCCCCAACCGCTACTCGCTGGTTCCCTACAGCCTGCTGTCCGGTTTCATCCGCATCGGGTGCCAGGCAGGCATCGACTTCGAGAGCGGCGACAGCATCGACCGGGTCGAGTTCGTCCTGACGCCCGCCTCGGGGCCGGCTGTGACGCAGACCGCGAGCGGCACGCGCACCTGGCAAGTCCCAGGCTTCTACGACGGCGGGCACGACGGGCCGACCTCCTGGCCCAACGAGTCGCCGCGCGGCGAGGCTGTGTGCGACTGGAACGTCGAGTTCGACCTCAACGCGGTCGTCGACGGCGCCGCCACCATCGTGGCGACGATCTACACCGTCAACGGGCTCAGCAAGACGCTCTCGGCCTACGAGTTCACCAACAACACCTTCGGGACCATCATCCCCCAGGACATCTACGTCTCGCAGAGCGGCAGCGACTCGACGGGGACGGGCACGCGGGCCAACCCGTTCGCGACGGCCGGCAAGGCGCTGGGCATCGCGAGCCCTGGCGACACCGTCTGGATCGGCAAGGGCGACGGCCAGCGCCGCGACTGGATGGCCGAGGCGTGGGGCACCGGCACGGCCTCGGGCTCCGCCGACGTGTGGATCTCGTTCGACGCCTACGACGACTCGGCGAACCCCGAGGAGAACGGGGACCGTCCGACCATCGAGTGGACCGTCGACTTCGGGACGATCCCGCGGACGACCACCGGCGGGACGACTCCGGGGCCGAACGGGCACAACCGCTGGCGCTTCCGGCCGGGCATCAAGTTCTACGAGATCCGCATCACAGCCAACGGCAGCAGCTCATGGTGGGTGGACGGGTGCGAGTGGTACACGCGCGGGCGCACGCTGGGCTTCCAGAACAGCAACCTCGCGGGCACGGGCGCGGTCGACGCGGTGGCGTCCACCAAGTCGTTCCAGCTCCAGAGGCCCACGTTCGTCGGCTCTGGCGTCTACGTGCCCGAGGACTGGAACCACGCGCCCGCGGTGGGCGAGACCATCGACATCAGCACGACCACCTCGAACAACGGGACCTTCACGGTCGCCGAGGTGGACGGCTCGTTCATCTACGTCGAGGAGGCCGTGGTCGACGAGTTCGACGCCTCCACCACGGTGTCCGTCAGCGCCTACCAGAAGTTCGGCATCGACACGGGCCGCGTGCTCGACGACGAGGTGTTCATCACCGGGGCCTACATCCACCACTTCGGCGAGTGGAACGACCAGGCCCGCCTCGGGCGCGGCAACAGCTTCTCAGACTTCGCCGGCGACAGCCCGATGAAGTCCAGCAGCTCGGCCGACACGCTCTGGTACAACACCCGCATCTGGAACGGCGCTCAGGGGCCGGGCAACCACGGCGACATCCTGCAGACGAACGGCGACGGCACCGCGCTGAGCGACCACTGGATCCAGGGGCTGCGCATCCTCGACTCGATGCACGCGCTCATTCAGACCTCGCACACGACCGGGAGCAACCCGCTCAACGGCTACGTGCTGGAGAACGTGGTCCACGTCAACAGCAACAGCGGGCACTACACCCAGAGCGAGAGCTACGGCCCGGTGCTGACCAACGCCAACTGGTCGCTGCCGATGACCAACACGATCATCAGCCACTGCACGTTCATCAACCAGGACATGCGGCTCAACCCGGTCGGTTGGGCCAACGCGCGGGTCTACAACTGCATCATCCAGGGCCTCAAGTCCTTTGGGCAGACGCAGACCGAGATGGACGCGGCCGACGTGACGTTCTACGGCGTCGTGCTGCGGAGCATCGCCGACTTCACTGCGCTGCCCGGCGGCGGGACGACGGCCAACCGGATCGGCACGGCGCTGCCGTTCAACTTCGTGCAGGACAGCCTCGACGAGGTGCGGTCCCGGCGCGACTTCCGGGTGCAGCCCGGCGGGGCGGGCTACCAGTTTGCCGTCTCGACGCAGCTCAGCCCGCCGTCCCCCGCCAACTCGGGCGCCTGGGACAACGCCGCGCGCAACCGCTGGAACTCCACCCAGTGGACGATCCCGCGGCACACCGGCGGCTCGGGCGCCTCTGCCACTTCCCCATCCAGGATGGCCGCGAAGCGGTCCCCCGGCTGGACCCGATAGGACCCCCAAGGACTCAAGCATGACCAACGATGAGATCGTCGACGCCCTCAAATCCGACCCGCAGAAGGCGCAGGAGGCCCTCGACGCGCTGTTCCCCAAAGCCGAGGGGGTGATGCTCCTGGTCTGCAGGAAGCACGACGACCTGACGATGACGACCGGGCGGGTGAACGCCTCCCGGATGTTCCTGAACATCCTGCGGGTGGCGACGCACCTCGGCGCCCGCCTGGGCTTCGAGCTGAACTGGCTGCCCAAGCAGGAAGACCCCGACCAGATCGTTCTGGCCGGCTCCGAGATGCTCCGGTGATCCCCATGAAGACCAAACACCTCCTGCCGGCGGCTCTGCTGCTGGCCCTTCCGTCGTGCTGGGGCCTGTCCCCGGACATCCCGCGCGCCCTGCGCGCCTACGACCACGCGATCGTGAGCGAGTACCAGGTCTACGTCGCCGAGGACCACGACCTGTCGCTCGAAGAGAAGCAGCGCCGGATCCGCACGGTCGAGACGTTCCGCTTGTTCGTCACGGCCCTTGAGGCCGAGGCGGGGCTCGACCCGGAGGCGCAGCAATGAGGGCCTCCATCGACCTGAAGGATCTGGAGCGCCGCCTGCTCGAAGCAGTGCCTGGCGCCCTGGAGTCCGAGCGCGTGCTCATCGCGCAGATCGCTGGCGACGCAGCGGCGACGCACGCCCGCTACCAGGCTGGCGAGGACGTGTTCCAGGAGGCGCGGCACATCCACGCCCAGACGATGGGGCTGACCGCGGTCACCCGCTCGCGCGTCAACGAGGCGCTGCTGGGCTGGTTCCGCGACATCGCCACCGCGTTCGTCTTCGGAGTCCTCTCGCAGTGAGGGACGGCCGGCAGACCACCGAGTTCAAGATGGCCGTGCTCGGTGCCGTTGCCGGCATCGTGCTCGTCATCGTTGGGCTCACGCTCGAAGACCCATGGTCGAAGTCGATCGGCGGCGCCATGGTGACGTGGTCGGTCTACGGCTACGCGCGCTCGCGCGGCGACGCCAAGTCGGGCACGCCCGTTCCGCCGAACGATCCGCCGAAGCAGCCGTAGCTTGAGGGGCCGAGGAGGCCCCGACAGACTCTCGGAGTGCCGAAGCTCCAGAGAGACCCGACCAACCTACGCCGCGAGGAAGAACTCCATCGCGAGTCGGTGCAGCAAGCGAAGGCTCGGCAGTCCGCCGAGAACCTGGCGCTGCGGAAGGTCATGCAGACCGTCGAGGGTCGCCATGTGATCTGGCGCCTACTCGTGCGCGCTGGCGCCTTCCAGACCTCGTTCTCGCAGAACTCGATGGTCATGGCGCACAACGAGGGCCGGAAGGACATCGGCTACTTCCTCCTGGCGCAGATCGAGCAGGTCTGCCCGGAGCTATACCGCAAGATGGCCGACGAGGCCGAGGAACACAAGTATGAGTGAGACGTTGCTTGGAAGCCCCGAAGCACAACCAACACCTGACGGGCAAGGTGCGACTCAGACCGTGATCGGCTCGGAGCCGGTTGCGGAAACTCCAGCAGAGCCGACGGCAGCAGAGCCAACGGCAGATCCAGCACCCGAGGCAGCGGCCGAGCCGCCCGCCGAAGGCGCCGAGGCCGAGAAGCCTGAGCCGCAAGCCCCCGAGGCTTACGAGTTCAAGCTCCCCGAGGGGCTACCCGAAGGGCACTCCGTCGACGAGCAGATGCTCGACGCCTGGGGTGACATCGCTCGCGAGCTGGACCTCACGCAGGAGTCGGCGCAAACGGTCGTCGACAAGTTCATCCCCGCCATGATTGAGCGGGCGGTGAAGCAGCAGGAGTCCATGCTCCAGCAGTGGGAGAAGGATGCTCGCGAGCATCCCGATGTCACGGCCGGGGAAGGGCTCGAAGCGAACCTGCGCGCTGCGGAGCAGGCCATCTCGAAGTTTGGTTCGGATGGCCTTCGCGAGTTGCTGGTGCAAGGCATCGGCAACCACCCCGAGGTCGTTGCCTTCTTCGTGAAGGTGGGGAACGCCCTCAAGCCCGATGGCTTCGTCAGCGGAGAGTCACCGGCGGGCAAGAGCCCGCCGAACCCGAACGACTCTCAGGCGATGGCGGAGCTGCTCTACGGCAAGTCGTAGGGCGCTGACTGACAGGAGAACTGAACCATGGTTGTTGGAAACCTCACCCTGATGGACTGGGCGAAGCGCCACGATCCCAGCGGCAAGACCGCCGCGATCGCGATGCTGCTTTCGCAGACCAACGAGATCCTCACCGACGCGACCTACGTCGAGTCGAACCAGCCCACGTCGCACGTCGTGACGGTGGCTACCGGCCTGCCCAGCGTGAACTACCGCGCGCTGAACCAGGGCGTGACGACTGCGAAGGGTCAGACCTCGCAGATCACCGAGCCGCTCTCCATCCTGGAGACGCGCAGCGAGGTCGACATCGACCTGGCGATGCTCAACGGCAACACCGCCGCGTTCCGCCTCTCTGAGGCGCGCATGTTCATCGAGGCGATGAACCAGAAGATGGCCACCGAGCTGTTCTACGCCAACCCGGCGACGGACAGCAAGGCGTTCCGCGGCCTGGCGCCGCGCTACAACGGCCTGAGCGGCAACAACAGCCAGAACATCATCAACGCCGGCGGCACCATCGCCGCCAAGCAGACCTCGGTCTGGCTGGTGTGCTGGTCCCCCGAGACGGTGTTCTGCGTCTTCCCCAAGGGGAGCAAGGCGGGCCTGCTGCACGACGACCTCGGCCGTCAGACCAGCTACGACACCGGCACGACCGGCGAGCGCATGGAGGTCTTCGCTGACCGCTACCAGTGGAAGACGGGCCTCGCCGTCAAGGACTGGCGCTACGCGGTGCGGATCTGCAACCTCGAAGTCGAGGGTGGCAACAGCAACGACGTGAACCGCCTGCAGGGCGTCCACGCGCCGTCGGCTGGCTCCGCGGTCGTGACCAACCTCCTCCACCGCATGGCGCAGGCCATCGGTCGCATCCCGCAGAGTGGCATGGGCCGCTGCGCGTTCTACCTGAACCGCACGGTGTTCACGTCCCTCATGCGGCTCGCGCTGGAGAGCGGCGTCAACAGCGGTCTGATGATCCAGACGGCTGCCACCGAGTTCGGCACTCCCCAGCGGATGCTGTCGTTCCTCGGGTTCCCCATCCGCCAGTGCGACGCACTCCTCAACACGGAGTCGGTCGTCAGCTAAGGCTGACCATCGTCACCCAACACCGGAGGCTACATGCTCACCGACAACGCACTGCTCTTTGCCACCAACGAGGCGCCGCCCAATCAGGGCGCCGACCCCGGTGGCCTGGGCGGCAACACCATCACGGGCGTGGCTGACAGCGCCCACTACATCGACCTCGGCAGTGAGTCGGCTGGGCAGATCGGATACGCCCAGCTCAGCTCGACCGAGCTGGAGCTGCGGATCCAGATCGACACCTCGTTCGGGGTGACGAACCCGACCGGGACCATCGAGTTCGCGCTCGTGTCCATGCCGATCCTCCCGTCGCTGCTCAGCGGCGGGCTCACGTCGGGGAAGCTCACGGGCATCCTCAGCGTGACGGTCGTGGTCGGCACGCCTGGCGTCATCACCTTGACGGGTCATGGCCTCGCGCTCGGCACGCCGTTCTTCTTCCTGAGCGGCTCCGGCGGCTCGGGCACGGCGACCAACACGATCTACTACGCGATCCCTCTGACCGCCAACACGTTCGCTTTCGCCACAAGCTTCGCGAACGCGCTGGCCGGCACGGGGGTGGCGCAGTCGTCCGCAAACTTCGCGTCGGCAGTGATCCAGTTCCTGCCGCAGACGCACGTCACCACGGGTCCGCTGCGGACGGTCTTCCTCAACGCTGGCGTTCAAATCTCGGCCAACTCGGTCACGGGATACATGAGCGGCCAGGGGAAGATCCTCGCGCCGTACTCGGGCGCCACCCCGAAGCCTGCTGGCATGGCCCAGCACATCGTCAACAACGTCGGCGCCTCGGCGGCGCCGTTCGTTCCTTCCGTCGGCCGCTACCTGTGCCTGCACGTCTACGCCAAGACGGTCAGCGCGGGCACCACCGGCCGTTACAGCGCGCAGCTCGGCATGTCGACCGGCAGCGGCGAGCGCAACTACCGTTCGGGCTTCATCGCTCAGTAACCAGGAGACAGAACTATGTCCATCCAAGACAAGGCCCTGGTGCTGCAAGAAGCCCAGGATCTCAGCGGCGCGAGCGGTGGCTCCGCCTTCAAGTTCTCGAACTCGATCGACATCGCCTCGGTGTCCAACCTCGTCCGCGACGTTGGCCTCGGCTACTCGGTCTACATGGAGTTCGAGGTAACCACGTCGTTCACCGGCTTCACCTCGCTGACGCAGACGCCCATGCTCATCATGGGCGTGGCGCTGGCTGCCGACTCGGGCATGGTGTCGGCGCCCAACGTCATCGCGACGGTGGGTTGGCCGATCCTCATCCCTACGGGGACGGCGACGCCGGTCATGGGCATGCTGCCCACCGACGCCGCTTCTGGCCCGCGCAACCTGTTCGCGGGCGACATCCACCGAGTGCGCATCCCCTCGGGGCGCATCGGCCTGCCGTGGTACGGCGACAACAGCGCGCGCTTCGACTACCTGATGAGCGCGTCGGGCTACCTCTCCGCGGTGTTCATCCAGGTGAACAGCACGGCGCAGTCGCCCATCAACCTCAAGCCCACGACGTTCACCCTGGCCAACTTCACGGCCGGTGCGATCACGTCGCGGATCGTCATCGACGACTACGTCGGGGACGCCGGTCACAGCTACCGGCCTGGCATGAAGGTGCAGTAGGATGATCCGAGTCCGCATCACTGAGCCGTGCTTCGTGGGCGGCGGTCTTCGGACCGCGGGCTCGGAGTGCATCGTTCTGGAGAGTGAGTTCTCAGACGCCTGCATGGTGGACCTCTCGAAGCTCAAGCCTGAGCCCGAGAGCATGGAGGCGTCGGGGGAGAGCGAGATCGAGTCCGCTGCGTCGGAAGACGGCGACGCGGCGGAGGAGACGGACGCTCCTCGACCCAAGACGCGCAAGCGTGTGGTCAAGAAGAAGTCCTGATCCAATCGGTGGGCCGGCTCGTCGGAGGCCGGCCCGCCACCTTTCACATCGCGAGGAGCGGCCATGCTGCGGCACATCCACGACCTGTCGGACGACCACGAGTATTTCTTCGTCTGGATGGGCCAGAGCACGTCGCGCCCCTTCGGCACCCGCGAGGAAGCCTATGAGCTGTTCCCCGGGCTGGAGCCGAAGTCGATCGGCGACGACATCCAGGTCACCCTTCCGGGCTCCTATGCCGGCGGCGGGGCGACGGAGTCGCTCACCTCGGTGACGGACCTTGAGCCCGGCGAGCCCGGCCTGCAGAGCAAGTGGACCGGCGCGCAGATCCGCCTCGGGACACCGGCATCGCCGCTGGCCGGCTACGGCATCGTGCGGCGGAACGAGCAGTACGTGCTCTACGTGGAGTGGCAGGTCGTCCCGACGGTGACGAGTTCGACCGTCGACGCCTACCTGGTGTTCGACGACCACCGCAACTCGAAGTTCGAGCACGTCCGCGTGCTGACGCCCTACCAGCCGACGACGGACGACGTGAACGACCGCGAGGTGCTCTACCCCGAGGTCCCCGCGACGGGCTGGGCGAACGGCGCCGAGCCGATGAAGACGCCGCTGGCGCCCACGCCGACCGCGACGACGTTCGAGAACCACGCGCTGCTGCTGCCCTTCACCTGGCACGAGGGTGTCAACGGCTACGGCATCAGCGAGCGGACGGCGACGATCGGGACCGTGACGTTCTCGGCCACCGGCGCCTCGTGGGGCGGGGCGCTTACCATCCTGGCGAACGTGCTCGCTGGCGGCTTCGTGGTCGTCAACTGGACCGATGGCACCGACGTGCCGATGCGGAGCTGGGCGAGGATCGCTTCCAACACCACCGGCGCATTCACCATCGAGGGCACCTGGGGCGGCGATGGCGACCCCACGGGCATGACTGTGCCGGCTGTATGGGAGGCATGGATCCCGCACTGGCTGGACAGCCCGCACGCCTACGACGCCTACAAGGGCTTCACCTACCCGTCCAACGACATGCACCCGTGCTCGGACCACGCCCACACGGCGATCGTGGACGGCGCGGTGATCCGCAACCGGCCGCGTGGGCACGTCAACAAGAACTACCGCGACCTGTTCGGCGACATCTTCCTGTTCGCCACCCGGATGTCCCAGGCGATCGGCAAGCGGGTCAACATCATCCACCTGGGGATCAACGGCTCGTCGTTCTACCCGAGCGTCAACCGCAACCCGCGGGGCTTCCCCGGCAAGATCGGCTGGTATGACCAGAACGAGCACCTGTCCTGGGCGCCCGGCGACTCGCGCCGCATCTGGGGCCGCGTCGAGACCCTGCTCCGCGAGTGCCTGCCCAACGCGCTCGCAGCGGAAGGCAACACCAAGACCGCGAAGGTGCTCGGGTTCTACCTGTCGCAGGGCGAGGGCGACGCGCTGAGCCAGCACGGCCGCTTCTACTACGCGGAGTCGCTCGGCCAGTTCAAGCGCGAGTTCCGCAACCTGGTGGACGACCTGGGGCTCAACCCCTACTCGGGGACGGAGGCCGAGGTGCCGTTCGTGCAGCCCACGATCATGACGATGCCCTACGGGCTCAAGGGCACCTACAACTACTACGGCATACCGCTGACGTTCAACGCGGACGTGCAGGGCTTCATCAACGACGCCATCAAGCGCCAGGCGGAAGAGGACGAGTTCTCGGACTGGTACTCCTGCGACGACCTGCCGCGCAACATCCTCGGCGCGGACGGCCCCGACGTGGGGCACTGCAACGGCGTTGGCGAGTGCGTCAAGGCGCTGCGCAACTCGCGGCTGATGACCAAGGTGGTCGACCGCGCGCTTAGCTACGGCTCCTCCGCGCTGGTGGCGACCAGCCGCAGCAAGGACCGGCTCAAGCTCTGCAACCAGGCGCTGGCGCTCATCGGGCAGAAGGCGATCACGTCGTTCACCGACGGGTCCAACAACGCCACGGTGTGCGACCGCCTGTTCGACCAGGCGCGCGACACGATCCTGCAGGCACGCCAGTGGGGCTTCGCGATGACGCGCAAGTCGCTCACCGAGGTGCGGTTCCCCAAGCAGTCGCTCTACGCGCAATACGGCCACTGCTACGTGGTCCCCGCAGAGGCTGTGCGCCCGTTCCAGGTGCTGCCGCCCGACCGGATCCGCGAGGACTTCGAGCTGGGCCTGGTGACGCAGTTCGAGCTGACCGGCCCGGTCGTCACGGGCAACCCGTATTCGGACCAGTTCGTCGCCGACTGGACGGACAAGACCGGGGACAACCTCGACGCGATCGGCGACGAGGTCGACCCGAGCGAGCTGCCGACAGTGGACCGCCTGTCGCTCAAGCCGGTGCCGTTCCAGTTGGAGCGCGCGCCCACCGGCGGGCTGCTGCTCTACACCGACCAGGACCAGGCGGTGCTTCGCTACGTGGACCGTCTGGCCGACTCGCTTGAGTTCCCCACGTCGTTCCGCCAGTGCGTCATCCACCACCTGGCGGCGATGCTGGCGACGGCGCTCATCCGCGGCCCGGCCGGCGAGAAGGTCGCGGCTCAGAACCTCATCAAGGCCCAGAGCTACCTGAACATGGCCAGCGAGGCTGACGGTGTCGCGCACGCCGCGGACGTGCATCCGTTCGACGCCATCCCGGGCCACATCGCGCACCGATGAGCTACAACAACCGACGACTGCAGCGGTCCTTTGCCGGCGGCGAGGTCTCGGAGTACATGTACTCGCGGGTAGACGACGCGCGGGTGCAGAACGGCGCGGCCAAGATCCTCAACATGGTCTGCAAGCCGCAGGGCTCGGTCATGCGCCGCCCAGGGACGCAGATCGTCCGCGCGACGCGCGACTCGGACGCGACCTCGCGGCTGCTGCCGTTCAAGTTCTCGGCCGACCAGTCGGTGGTCGTCGAGGTGAGCCGCAACGACTCCGAGGCGCTGGGGCACTTCCGGTTCCACGTCGACGGCGCCACGCTCCTGTATGCGGTACCAGACATCTACCGCGGGCCGCAGGCGGCGACGCCGAGCGCGGGGCTCCTCAATGACTTCGCCACAGGCTCGGCGCACGGGTTCACCACCGGCGAGCCGATCGTCTTCACGATCTACCCGAACGACCCCAGCTCGGCGACGATGACCTCGATGCCGTCGCTCGGTGAGACGGTCGACCAGACGTTCGTCATCTCGTGGGGCGCGAGCGGCGCGGGCATGGGCACGTCTGCCTCCGAGCACATCCCGCAGCAGTTCTGCCTCAAGGCCGACACCGCGGGCACGCCCGGCGAGCTGCCCGAGGGCATCGAGGAGGAGCGGCTCTACTGGACCAAGTCGTCGACGCTGCTGACTGGCACCTGGGGCGGCACCTGCACGGTCGAGTACACGTTCAGCCGCACCTACAAGGGCGACGCTGTGAAGGGCGTCAACGCTGCGGCGACGCTGACCAACCCGATCCGGGTGGCGGCGATGCCGCCGGCCAACGACGGCCTGCCGTTCGCAGCCAACACCGTCTACTACGCGGTGGAGGAGGTGAGCCCGACGCGGTTCCGCGTGGCGCGCACGGTCTCGGCGGCGCTTGAGGACGACTACATCACCTTCGACTACGACGGCGGGGTCGACCTCCGGGTCCACTACGGCTACCGCCAGGGCGACCTGGTCGACGGCGTCGGCGGCGGCTCTGGGACGGGCGACTACTACTGCATGCGGACGCCCTGGTGCTCGGCTCCGCTGCCCTACGGCTTCAACTACGCCTTTCTGAACGACCACCTCGGGCACGCGACGACGACCGCCGACTTCTGGTATGAGATGCCCACCTCGGTGCTGTCGGTCTCGACGGTCAACACGACGCTCGACTCGCTGGGCTTCGGCGCTGCGCACGGGCTCGAAGAGGGCGACCCTGTCATCCTCAGCGGCACGGCCGCGCCGGGCGGGCTCACGTTCGGCACGGTCTACTACGTCCGCGAGTTCGGGGTCAACGCCATCAGCCTCTCGGCCACGCCCTACGGCGCCGTCATCGACATCACGACGACGGGCGCCGCGGTCATCGTGCGGGGCAACCCGATCTACGAGGTGCCGCACTCCTACGCCGAGGACGAGCTGTTCCGGCTGGCGACGACGCAGAGCAACGACGTGCTGACGATCGTCTCGCAGGACCACCCGGTGTCGGAACTCCGACGCCTGTCTGCGTCGCGGTGGGAGCTGATCGAGGTGCAGTTCGGCGACCAGGTGCCACCACCAGAGCAACCGTTCCTGATCGAGTACTTCAAGGGCGAGGGCTACACGATCACGGGCGTGCAGACGAGCCCGACGCCGTCGGAGTTCATCACCGACGGCAACATCGCCGACTTCCTGTTCCCAGGCGACTCGATCGTCATCGAGGGCATCACCGAGAACGGCCTGGGGGGCCTGTTCGGCGACGGCCTCTACACGCTCTACCAGCTCGGCGGCTCGAACAACCTGTTCGCCATCCGCCGGTTCAGCACCGGCGAGACGCTCAACTTCACTGGCACCTGGACGACCAACGGCACGGTGCGCTTCCTGCCCGATGTGAACCAGACCGAGGAGGTCTACGTCGTCACGTCGGTCACCGACGACGGCGAGGAGTCGGTGGCGAGCAACGAGCTGACGGTGGAGTGCCGCCTGTCGATCAACGGCGCCCGCAACACGATCGGGTGGGGCGCGGTCTTCGGCGCGGTGCGCTACCGGATCTACAAGAAGGTCAACAACGTCTTCGGCTTCATCGGCAGCTCGGAGACGACGCAGTTCGAGGACGAGAACCTCGGCCCGGATGAGAGCATCACGCCGCCGATCCGCGACGACTCCCTGCGCCGCGAGTCCCAGGTCACCTTCGACTCGACGAACGACGTTGTGATGTGGGAGGGGCACGACCTTCCCAACGGCACGCCCGTGTCGTTCCGCACCAACGGCGACATGCCGGGCGTGGAACCGTGGCAGACCTACTACGTGACCGACGCCTCGGAGAACTCGTTCGCCCTGCTGGAGGATCCGGCCGACGCGGCGACGGTCAACATCACCGGCACCGACAGCGGCGAGCACTTCGGCGTGGGCGGAGCGTTCCCCGCGGCGGTGGCCTACTTCGAGCAGCGCCGGGTGTTCGCCGGCGGCAGGGTCCGTCCGCAGGACGTGTGGATGACGAGCAGCGGCACCGAGACCGCGCTCACCTACTCCATCCCGATCGTCGACAGCGACCGGATCTACTTCCGCATCGCGGCCCGCGAGAGCGCGCAAATCCGCCACCTGGTCCCGCTGTCGCAGCTCATCCTGATGTCGGACGTGGCCGAGCTGCGGGTGTCGCCGCTCAACGACGACGCGCTGACGCCCACGTCCATCAGCATCCGCCCGCAGTCGTTCGTCGGGTGCGACTACCCCCAGCCGGCGCTGGTAAACAACACGGTCGTCTTTGCGGCGGCCCGCGGCGGGCACCTGCGCGAGCTGGGCTACAGCCGCGACTCGTTCGGCTACCTGACGGGGGACCTGTCGCTGCGGGCGCAGCACCTGTTCGACGGCCTGGCCGTGGTGGACCTGGCCTACCAGAAGGCCCCCATCCCGATGATCTGGGCGGTCTCGACGAGCGGCAAACTGCTGTCGCTCACCTACATCCCCGAGGAGGGCGTGGGCGCCTGGAGCCAGCACGTCACCGACGGCACGTTCGAGTCGGTGGTTTCGATCCCCGAGGGGCTGGAGGACGCGGTCTACGTGGTCGTGCTGCGGAACGGCGTGCGCTACGTGGAGCGGTTCGCGAAGCAGTTCACCGGCCGGCTGGCGCCCGCGAGCGACATCACCGACGCGGTGCATGTGGACGCCTCGATCACCTACGACGGCGCGGCGACGACGACGGTCCGCGGACTCTCACACTTGGAGGGGCTCACTGTGTCCTACCTCGCCGACGGCCGGTCTGGGGAGACGCTGGTGTCTGGCGGGCAGGTGACGCTTCCGACGGCGGCGTCGAAGGTCACGGTGGGCCTCCCCTTCACTTCGCAGATCGACACGGTGCCGCTGCACTACGAGGCGGATGGGTTCGGGTCTGGCAAGACCAAGAACATCACCGACGTGTTCGCCCGCGTGTTCGAGTCGGGTGCGTTCCAGGCCGGGCCGCTGGGCAGTGCCCTGGTGCGCGCATCGGACCAGGTGGCGGCGGGCTCGCTGCTGACAGGCATCCAGGAGATGCCGCTGCCGGGCTGCTGGGATCTGGACGGCCAGGTCACAATCGTGCAGGACGATCCCCTGCCGTTGACTATCGTGGGCCTCACCCTGGAGTTCTCCACAGGCAACTAGATGGTCGATGTCCCCAACCAGTCCTACTCAGGCTTCACGCAGTCGCTCGGCACGCTCAGCCAGGTAGCGGCGGTCGCCGGTGTCGCCACCGCGGCGATCGGCGCCTACTACGGTGCCGAGGCGGCTCGGGACCAGGCCAAGTCCCAGGCGCTCGCGCTGGAGTTCCAGCAGACGATGGCGCACATCAACGCCCGCGCCGCGGAGTTCGACGCCCAGCAGATCCTGCGGGAGTCCGCGCGCCAGGCGGGGCGGAGTGGGATGCAGTACCGGGCCATCGCCCAGGCGGCGCGGACGCGGCTGGCGGCCGGCGGCATCGAGTCGGGGGTGGGCTCCGCGGCGGAGGTGCAGGCGTCGATCGAGTTCTCCCGGCAGGCTGATCGGGTGTCGATCACGTCATCGGGTATGCGCGCGGCGAACAACGTGCGCATGGGCGCGGTCAACGCCAGGAACCAGGCGATCGCGGCCGGCACGAGCGCGCAGAACATCCGGCTGGGCGCGAACTCGATCAACCCGTGGATGGCGGGGACCACGAGCCTGCTGCAGGGGGTCTCGGGGGTGGCGCAGTCCTACGCGCGCAGCCGGCGGGCTGACCTGCGCTACACCCAGGGGGACCGATGATCCGCATTCCGCTTCCCCAGCAGGGGCAGACCTCGCTGGTGTCCCAGCCGGCCCAGGGCGTCGCCCCGGTGACGGGCGGCAACGCGGCGCCGCAGCAGCTCCAGCAGCTCGGGGGCGCGCTCCAGCAGGCGGGCGCCGTCGGCATGGAGATCGCCTCGGTCATGCGCCTGGAGCATGACTCGGCCCAGACCAAGCAGGCCTACACGCGGTTCGCCGAGCACGTCACGGAGCTACTGGAGAACCCGGATACCGGCTACCTGCACAAGGTGGGGCAGGCGGCGTCGGGGGAGAACGGCGCGGAGCGCGCCCGGGTGCTCGACGACATCGAGACCCGGATGAAGACCATCGAGGACGGGTTGAAGACCCCGGTGGCGCGCGGGATGTTCCGCGAGGCGGCGGCGAAGCGGCTGCAGGAGATCCGGGGCCGGGTCTACTCGCACGAGGCCACCCAGCGCAGGGTGTGGCACCTCGGGGAGACCCGGGCGATGCAGGCCCAGGCGGAGCGGGACGCGGTGGACTCGGCGCTGTGGGGTGAAGTCCCCAATGAACTGGCGGAGGGCTG
>Ga0209578_10000558_pt1 | contig 44345 bp, 34 predicted proteins | sample tdAd472_FD_187127 | JGI IMG/M metagenome (GOLD analysis project Ga0209578, IMG submission 187127) | Marine sediment microbial communities from the Atlantic coast under amendment with organic carbon and nitrate - tdAd47.2 (SPAdes)... | ecosystem: Environmental > Aquatic > Marine > Coastal >...
CTGCTTCCGCTCCCCCCCGGCTACGCGGGGTGTAGGGGCGGGGTTTACCCCCGCCCGTCGCCAGCCGACTCGCTGTCTGCTTCCGCTCCCCCCCGGCTACGCGGGGTGTAGGGGCGGGGTTTACCCCAATGCCAGATGATGAATCGCGGAAGCTGTTGATCACGCGGCAGTTGCGACTGACTTGGTGGGGAAGCGAGTGGCCCTCGCCTTGACTGCTCGCGGATACCAGCGTCGTTCTCGCTTGGGCAGCACGTAGCTCGCGAGCCGAGGTAGCAAGCGCGACAGCGGTCTCCCGGTGACGTAGGCGTGGCGAATTGCGTGAAGGCAGTCGGTGAAGCTGAGGTTGATCGGGACGTGCTTCGTGCGCTTCGTTGCCTCGGCCATGCGTTGGCGAAGCAAGTTGTAGGCGAGGAGCAGCGCGTAGGCCTCCTGGAGGACTCGCTCAGGCCGCTTGCTTCGAAACTCGACCTTGCGATTCGTCAGCGTGCTCTTGATCTCGCGGAAGGCAAACTCCACCTGCCAGCGACTGAGATACAGCTTGGCGATCTCCTCGCGAGGGAAGGCCTCGTGGTCGGTCAGGTTGGTGAGGAGCTCGACGTGGCGTGATCTTCGACGGGGGCGCGCAGTTTTCTCTGCGCGCTTCGCCTTCCCGTTTTGCTTCCGCTTCCGCTTCCGCTTCCGCTTTGATCTCTGCTTCGGTGCGATCCACTTGATTCGGCGTAGGGCGATCGACTCGGCACCCGACTGAGGCCGGTAGGAGTTCGGCACGGGAAAGTCGACGAGCCAGTCCTTGCGCCTCGTCAGTGTCTCCTGGGTGATTGGCGTGACCGTGTTCTTGCCGGTCTTGAGCCGTACGACGAATGGGATCTTCCTCGTGTCCAGAGTCTGCAACCACGAGTAGGCGCAGAATCCCCGGTCCATGAGGATCAGTGTCTTCTCGGGGATTTGGTCGAGCAGGTGATCCTTCGCGAGTGAGAGCTCGCCACTCCCAGCGCCCTTGTACGGACCAAAGGTAGCTGCCCGCACAGAGTGGTCGAAGACGTCGACGAGGCCCAGACAGCGGATCATGGGATACCCAGCAGGCTGCCTGCCCCCGGGGCGCCCGAACGCCGCCTCGTTCTCCGGGGAGTCAGGTGTCCGCAACGTGGTCGCGTCCAAGCCCGCGACCCGAAGGCCACTCAGCCAACGACGCGAGCTCCCGAGTTCCTCAGCGTGGTCTCGATAGGCCTGGCGCACCGGCTTCCAGCCGAGTCGATCGCGAGCCGAAGTAATGGAGGAGGGCTTTGGCTTCGTCCCTCGCCAATTCGCAGGCACCCCCACGATCTCGATCAGCTCCTCGAGGACCGCGGGAATGCTCCGGTCGGGCCGCAGAGCCATAGCGAGGACGAGTTGGAACACGAGCAGCCGAGGTAGCTTTCCTCCTCGCCGTTCCGGCCGTCCAGTGGAGAGGACCCTTTGGAGGAGAGCCTGAGAAACAGCGCCCAGGAAGGCGTTAGCGGGGATTTGAGTCATGAAGCGCGCCTAGCCGCCGTGGGTGACGGAGCGACCCGCTAGACTGCAGAAGGTCCGTCAGCTTTGGCTTTTTGGGTTGTTAGCGCATTCAGAATGTCAGAGAGGTCGGACCGAACTCTGTACGGGCACCCAACCCACACCCGCCACACGACTTGGGCTACTCGCCTCCTGGCATTGGGGTTTACCCCCGCCCGCGAGGTGCCAGAGCGCTCTACTCCCGCCAGTGGGAGAGGTCGCGCCCGGTGAGCTCCTCGACGTAGTCGACGGCCGGCATGAAGCGGCGGAGCATGAGCTCGCGCACCCGCGGCTTCATGGGCGGCGGCGCGTGGGCGCGGCCCTTGAGCCGGCCGTAGGGGCTCTGGCGGAGGAGCGAGTAGACGGTCTCGCGCCCCTTGGGTCCGACCCACTCGCCGAGGGCGCGCAGGGCCGCGATCTCCTTGAGCGGGGCCATCATGTCCCCGCGCACCCGACCCTCGCGGAAGGTCGCGCCCACGTTCTCGCGCTGGGGGCCCACCTCGCCGAAGGGGTCGAACTCGGGGTCGACGCCGAGGAAGCCGAACACTTCGCGGCACACGGCGAGGGGGTCGCGCTCGAGGTCCTCCATGAACAGCAGCAGCATTTGCTCACGCGGGAAGCGCTCGAAATACTGCTTCAGCTGCAGCGCGTAGTCGCTGCTGTCGAGCACCCGGGGGTAGGCCGCGGCGAACTCCTCGAAGCTGAGCTCGAAGCGGTCCCGCGGATACTCCTCCTTGGCGTAGGCGTGCACGTAGTGGCTGTAGGCGCGGTCCACCGGGTGGCGCATGAGGTAGATCAGCTTGGCGTCGGGCACGGTCTCCTGGATCCGCGCGGGGACACCCGGCACCTGGGGGTAGCGGGTGTAGTTGGTCGAGGCCTCGCCGCACACCTGCCACGGCTCGGCGTCGGCGAACAGCTGGCGGTACCACACCAGGCCCCGGTCGAGGTTGGCGTGGGGGTCGAAGTAGCAGGGCTCCTTGGGGTCCGAGCCAAAGATCGCCGGGTGCTGGGCGAGGTAGCTGAACAGGCTGGAGGTGCCGCTCTTGGCGGCGCCCACGATCAGGAAGTCGGGCAGGCGACCCGTGATCTGCTGGACGGGGAGGCGCTCGGTGTTGCGCTCGGACATGAGGGTCACGGTAGGTGAGCCGTTTGAAGTTGGGGCAAAGCCCGCAGGGTCGAACCTCTCCTCTTCCCTGCCTCGACCAGACCACGTTGCACCACAAGCGGTCAAGCCTCGGGACCCGTTATTTATCCGGGCTTTAGCGGCCGGGAGCCCGCTTGCGGTCGGCCGCTCGCGGGCGGTCGAGGATCTTGCCAACCACCCGGGGCACCGGGGGCAGGGTCCCAGCCAGTCGCTGAGCGAGGAGCGGGAGCCGGTCGTGGCCCCAGAACACCTCGCCTTCGTGCACGAAGGTCGGGACCCCAAACGCGCGCGCGTCGAGGGCCTCCTGGGTGCAGGCGGCGAGCCCGGCCTTGGTCTCGGGGGCCTGCAGCCGCTGGGCCAGGTCGCGGGCGTCGCAGCCGGCCTCGCTCACCAGCTCGGAGAGCACGCCCACGTCGGTGAGGTCGAGGCCCCGGCCCCAGGCGCCGTCGACGACGGTCCGCGCGAGCTCGAGGGCGTTGGGCGCGTCGCGGAACAGCCACACCGTGCGCAGCGCCTCCAACGAGCGGAAGGGGTGCGCGGGCGGACCCTTGAAGGCCAGGCCCCGCACCGCGCTCAGGCGGAACACGTCCTCGAAGGTGTAGCGCCGCTTGGCCGGCGACTCCGCCGGACCCACGAGCCCGTTGGCGTCGAGGAGCTTGGCGTAGACCACCGGGCGCACGCGCCAGGCGACCTGGTGCTGCTGGGCGAACCCCTCGGCTTCCATGAGCGCCAACCAGGAGTAGGGCGAGATCGCGTCGAAGTAGAGGGTCACGTCGTGCATGAGCGAAGTCTACGCGCCCGCCTCCCGCGGGGGCCAGGGGAAGAAGCTCGAGGTCCGCGCCACGTAGTCGGCGTAGGCCGGTCGCCGCGTGGCCATGCCCTTCTCGAGCAGGGGGACTCCGGAGACCTTCAGCAGCAACACGCTCATGACCACCGGCCCCACCGCCGTCCACCACGGGGCACCCCGGCCGAGGGCCAGCACGAACAGCCCCCACCAGGTGAGGAAGTCGCCGAAGTAGTTCGGGTGCCGTGAATAGCGCCACACCCCGCGGTCGAGCACCTGACCCTGGTTCGCGGGGTCCGCCTTGAAGCGCGCGAGCTGCAGGTCGGCGGCGGTCTCCCAGGCCACGCCGCAGAGGGCGAGCGCGAGGCCGACCCCGTCGAGCCAGCCCAAAGCCGGCGGGCTCGCGCTCGCCGCGAGCTGCACGGGCAAGGCCACGATCCACAGCAGCACGCCCTGCAGCCCGAACACCACGCCCAGGCTGGTCAGCCAAAACGCCGGCCACCCCTTGCGGATCGCCACGTAGCGCGCGTCTTCCGGCTCGCCCCAGTTGCGCCAGGCGAGGTAGACGCCCAACCGCAAGCCCCACACCGAGACCGCGATCGGGAGCACGAGCCCGGGCGCGCTCGCGGGGCGGCCGCTGAGCGCCCAGGCCACCCAGGCCACGAGCACGAACCCCGGGCCCCAGAAGGCGTCGACGATACTCACGTCGCGCTTGAGCACGCTCACGACCCACAGGGGGAGCATGAGCGCCGCGATCGCCACCCCGCTGCCCGCGAGCACTCCCACCTGGACCTGCCTCTCCTCAACCCCGCGCCTTCGGCTACCCTACGCGGCATTGCAAGGAGTCCCAGCGTGAACACCCTCGACGCGATCCGCACCCGCCGCGCGATCAAGCACTACGACGCCAGCCACCGCATGACCCCCGAGGAGGAGCGTCAACTGTTCGAGCTGGCCATGCACGCGCCCACCGCATTCAACATTCAGCACTGGCGCTTCGTGAACGTGAAGGACCCCGAGCTGCGCAAGCAGATCCGCGCCGTGGCCTGGGATCAGGCCCAGGTCACCGACGCCTCGCTGCTGATCGTGCTCTGCGCGAACCTCAAGGCGTGGACGACCCCCGAGCGCTACTGGTCGGGCGCGCCCCAGCCGGTGCAGGACTTCCTCGTGCCCGCGATCCGCACCTACTACGAGGGCAAACCGCAGGTCGAGCGCGACGAGGTCATGCGCTCCTGCGGGATCGCCGCCCAGACGCTAATGCTCGCCGCGACCGCCATGGGCTACGCCTCGTGCCCCATGGACGGCTTCGACTTCGACGCTGTCGCCAAGCTGATCAACCTCCCCGCGGACCACGCGATCGCCATGTTCGTCGCGATCGGCAAGGGCACCCAGGACGCCTGGCCCCGCCAGGGCCAGATCCCCTACGAGGAGGCCGTGCTCACGGACCGCTTCTAGTTTCAGGGGGCCTCTCGTTTTCAGGGGGCCTCTCCGAGGCCCCCTCGCCCTCGCAGCGGAGCTGCTCGGGCTCACCCCCAACGGGCTGAGGCGGAACTCCGGCGCCTTTCCCTGCGTGTATGCGGGTGAGGCGGTTGGAGATCCGCATGAGTTCACGAGCACCCCGACCTTCCGCCCGCCGGCGCGCCCGGCAGCGACACCGCAGCAGCGAGGGGAGCGCGCTGCCCCTCGTGATTGGCGGGGGCGCCGTGCTGCTGGCTTTCGCGGCGGCGGGGCTCTGGTCGACGAGCGGGAGCCCGCCGGCCCCCAGGGTGGCCAGCGACGCGCAGTCGTCCGAGGAGCCGCCAGCCCCCGACCCGGTGGCGAACGTCCGTGCTGCGGAGAAAGAGCGCGCCGTCGAGCCGCTGGAGGAACCGCCCGCTGTCGAGCCGCCGCCGGAACCGCCCGCCAGCGAGCCGCAGCCGCCGGAACCGCCCGCCAGCGAGCCGCAGCCGCCGGAGCCGCCCGCTGAGGCGCCAGCGGTGGAAGCGGAGCCGCAGCCTCTGGGGCTCCCGACCAAGTCCCAGTGCTCTCAGTGCCTGTCCCTCGACGACCTGGACCTCGAGTCCGGCGCCGAGGAGGGCGACCCCCAGGTCACGCGGCGGGTCAGAGAGCTGCGCGGGCGCGCCTACCGGCGGCTCGACCGCGACCCCGCCGAGGCCGAGGTGCTGCTGCGCGAGGCGCTCGCGCTCCAGCCGGACGCCCCCTTGACCCTGCTCCGCCTGTCTCAGGCCAGCGCGCGCCAGGGCAACTACCGCGCTGCGATCGCGGCCTGCGACAGCGCCCTCGAGGTGGAGGCGGACCTCCCCGGCGTCTACCTGGCCCGGGGCGAGGCGAAGGCCAAGCTCGGCGACGGCGAGGGCGCCCTCGCTGACTACGACCGCGCCCTCGAACTCGACGGGGAGTTCCTCGTCGCGCTCAATAGCCGCGGCGCGTTCCTCGCCCGCGAGAAGCGCTACGACGAGGCCCTCCGCGACTACGACCGGCTGCTCGAGCTCAACCCGCTGCGCGCCGATGGCTACCTGAACCGCGGAGTGATCCACGACCTCCGCGGCCGGGCGCTCGAGGCGGCCCTCGACTACGGGACTGCCCTCTACGTCGACTCGGACCACCCCCAGGCCGACAAGCTCGGTCGCCTGCTGAAGCGCGCCGCCGGCTCCCTCGGCCGCGCGCAGCGAGGCCGACTGGCGCGGGAGCTGAAGGCGCGGGGGGAACTCCTGGAGGACCACCCCCTGGCCACTGTGATCCGTAGCTCGCAGGTCAACCCCAAGGTCGAGGAGGGCTGCATGCAGGTCGAGACGGGTTGCGTCCTGCGGCGAGCTCCCGATGGCACGCTCTACTGCGGGAGGGTCGACTTCGACGAACTCGGGCGGCGCAAGGAGTCCAAGCTCGCCGATATCGAGCAGCCGGAGCGATTCGCCTCGCAGGGCCCGCGCCTCGGCCTGCGCTAGGCGACCGCGGCGAAGAGCCAGGTGATCGCGGTCCCTTGGGTCGCCAGGGTAGACTCACCGGGAAGGGGCCCTCGTGGATCTTCGACGCCTGGTGTTGATGCTCTCGCTCGCGTTGCCCGCGGCCGCGCAAGAGCCACCACGCCCCGACCTGCTGGAGAAGGCGCAGGCGGAGCTACGACGAGGCGACCCCAAGACAGCCCTGGCGACCCTCGACGAGCTCCTCGAGGCGAGCCCCTCCGCAGCCGGCTACTTCCACCGCGGGCACCTGCGACTCGACCTGGGGGACGCCAAGGGAGCGGTGGCAGACCTCAGCGAATCGCTGCGACTCGATCCCAAGCAGCCGACCGCTCTGCTCAAGCGAGGCGAAGCCTACGCGCTGTTCCTCGACGAGCCCGCCCGCGGGCTCGAGGACCTCTCGCGCGCGATCGAGTTGGACCCGTCCTCCGGAGCGGGCTACGTCTACCGAGGGCGAGTGCGGCTCTTGCTCGGCGACGTCGAGGGGTTCCTTGGGGACCACGCACGCGGTCAGGAGCTGATCCCGAACTACGTCTACGGCTCCCTCTGGGTGGCAGCGGCCGGTGGTCCTCGAGACGCCCTGACGAAGTTCGCCCGAGGTGAGAGGTGGCCCGCGCCGATCGCGCGGTTCTTGTTGGGGACGTCGTCGGCCAAGGAGCTGCGCCAGGCCGCCAGGCAGGCACAGAGCGAGTCCGCGCGCAACGAGCACACCAGCGAAGCGGAGTTCTTCATTGCGTTGCAGGCCGAATTCTCGGGGGATCTAGCGCGGGCTCGGGCCGGGTACGAGCGAGTCGCCGAGGCCAGGACGCCATGGCTGACCGAGACTCGCTGGGCGCGCGCTCGCCTGCGACAGCTGAAGGAAGACTGATCCGCGCCGCCCCGGGGGCGCAGTCGTGGGCGAACGGTAGGTCCCCGACTCAGAGCAGGTGGTAGGTAGCGGGCGCAACCTGGTTGAGCGCTAGAGTGCAGTCGGGGGAGTTGGAGCAGTGCAAGCTGGAGTTGGCGGCGCACTGTGGACTGCGGTCGCGATCACGATCACCCAAATTGGCCGGGGCGTGAGGAGCTCCTCATGCGACGTGACGGTCAGTCCGGACAGGACTCTGTCGGGTAGAGCGAAAGCATGATCGCCAGTCCAAGCTCCCCACAAAGAGCCACGAGCCGCGCTGGTAGGCAGTCGCCCTGCATGGCGACCCCTTCGTCGTGAAGCCGGCAGTCGTAGCCGAAATCAAGGTGCGTGTCCTCGACGCCAGCCAGGGCCACGATCCCCAGCAAGTCGGCCTTGTGCTCCTCCAGGAACCGGATCACGTATTCGGCTTGATCTTGGAGTCCCCCTCCCACCCGACTGGCCCACACCGAGAAGCCGCTGTCCTGCCATGGCTCACCTTGGGCACTTGGCTCGCCTTCGCGCCAGGCTTCACAGCCGGGAATGCTGGACGCCAAGAGGGCAGCGTCCACGTCGAAGTGGCCGCGGATCGAAAGGACACAGCCAGGCACTAGGCGGGCTCCTCGCTCAAGGCGATCGGGATCAAGTCGAAGTCGAGTGACGCGCCCAGGTCGACGATCTTGCTCAGGGACGCGTGGGACAGGCTGGTGATGGGCGTCTGCCGAGTCACGTAGGCGACGCACTCGAGCGACGCCTCCAGGCCAAGGCGCTGTCGCAGGTCGTTGACGTGATTGGCCAGAGGATGCAGCCGGTTCAGCACCTCGTCGACGTGGCTCGGTAGATCGAGCCCCTGTTCTTCCTCGGTCCCAAACGCCCAGCCGTCGCTCTTGTGGACTACGACAGCCCCAGGAATCCGGGGGTCGCCTCGCCGCCATGTCCTGGTCGGCTCGACTCCGAGAGCTCGTGTCGCCTCGCCCGGGTCGAAGTCCCCGTCGAGGGCGAAGTAGGCGTAAACCCTGGTCAAGTGTTACCTCACATGCTCGATCCGCCAGTGGGGGCCCTGGCGGTCGGCTCGGGACCCGGCCTAGGGTAGCGACAACTCCCTGGACACAGGAGGCTTCGGAACCCGATCGCAGGCGCCGAACGACGGCGGTGGGATCCTGCTGCTGGAGCTGGATCCAGGCGCGAACGGTCCGTGCTTCAGGCGCGAGTCGCTTCCCTAGGCAGAGCAAGCCTTTACGCGGCCCCTCACGCCGAGGTGCCCCTGGCTGCTGCGGATAGACGATCACGGCGCCACCGCCTGGCCCAGTGCCCCTTCGGACTCCTGGACACCCTCCAGGGCCAAACGCTGCAGCCGGATAGGCTTAGCTACCCTCTCCGGCCGAGGTTTGCTCGACCGGAGAGGGTGCTGGACCCTCTCCGGTCGGACTCGAGCTCAGACCGGAGAAGATGGGGGACCCTCTCCGGTCGACGTTCAGCTCACCGGATAGGCAGAGCTAAGCTATGCGCTCGGCTCGAGCAGGACCGCAGTAGCTCGGGGGGGTAGGACGGCGCCTGTGCGTCCGAGCGGAGAGGAGTTGCGGTGTAATCCGGCCGTAACTTCAGCGGGCGGAGAGCCTGGCGCCTCGTCTCCGGTCGGCGGGGTAGGAAACCGGAGGGCTTCTGGGAACCACTCCGGCGGTCGGGGAGTCGAAGGGGACAGCATGGAGCAACCAAACCCGGCGCGTTCTCGAGCTCAGGGGGACGTTGTCGTGACCGAAGCGTGCTCGGTCGTTCCCCACCCCGCCTGAGTCAGCCTCAGGGGATCCGCCTCCGGCTCTGGCCGGGCTCCGTTGGCGCACCCGCGTCGTGACCCTGGGGTCGCTGGTGGGGGGACGCCTGGAGGCGGAGTTGGCGGAGCACTCGAGTGCTCGTCGCTTCCCAGGAGAGGATCGCCGTCCGCCTATGGGGAACGAACTAGTCGAGGGTCCCGGGAGCCGAACGGAAGCTCAGCTCGTAGCGAGCTGCGATCCGCTTCAGGGCCGCCTCGCAGGCCTCCAGCGTGCCCGCTCCCGTCGAGAGGTCGACCCGGTTGTGAACGAGGGGTGGCATGCCGACTTCGGCGAAGAAGGCGCTCGACGCGGCGTAGACCTGGGCAAACCCTCGCGGGTCCACGCGGTCCCAGAGGAAGGTCACGAGGGAGCTGGGCGACTCCAAGCAGCGCTCGACCCAGCGGAGGCAGCTCGCCTCCAGCGCCTCCGGGGGCTGGGTGGGATCGGGGACCACGAACACGAGGCTGGCCTGTGAGATCGCGAGCTTGATGCTCCCTCCCAAGCGCGCGGGGAAGCTGACCGCTCGCCCACAAACCCGGGGGGCGCGATCTCCGATTCTCCAGGCTCGCGGCGGGGACTCGAAGCGGTAGCTGACGTCGATCCCGGCGTCCCCCTCCGCGCGAGACTCCTCGATCTTCGTCCCCTGACCCAGGGCACCGGCGAACGCCCGCAGGGCCTCCACCCGGCGCGCACCCTCGAAGTAGAACGTCACTCGCATGCAACCGCGCTCGTCCACCCACATGCCGGTGCCGATATCGGCGCCCGGAGCACCTCGCCAAGCGGCGGACGCTGCCCGCCAGGCGTTGTTACCCCGGCAGCACGGGGTACCCTCCTAGGGCTAGGAGGCGACATGTCCGATACGCCGACGGCCCACGCGCTCGACCGCTCCAAGGAGCTGTTCGGGCGGGCCCAGCAGCTGCTCCCCGGCGGGGTCAGCAGCCCCGTGCGCGCCTTCCAGGCCGTGGGGGGGACCCCCGTGTTCTTCGCCCGCGGCAAGGGCGGCGAGGCCTTCGACGAAGACGGCAACCGCTACGTCGACTACTGCATGTCGTGGGGGCCGCTGGCGTTGGGGCACGCGCACCCGGCGGTGGTCGAGGCGGTGCAGACGACCGCGGCCAAGGGCACGAGCTTCGGCACCCCGACCCGGGAGGAGGTCGGCCTGGCCGAGCTGGTGACGCAGCTGCAGCCGCGGGCCGAGCGGGTGCGCTTCGTCTCCAGCGGCACCGAGGCGGTCATGAGCGCGGTGCGCGTGGCGCGCGGCTACACCGGGCGCGACCTGGTGGTCAAGTTCGACGGCTGCTACCACGGCCACGCCGACTACCTGCTGGTCAAGGCGGGCAGCGGGCTGGCCACCGCGGGCCAGCCCGACTCCGCCGGCGTCCCCGCGAGCATGACCTCGACCACCGTCGTGCTCCCCCTCGACGACGAGGCGGCGGTCAGCGAGTTCTTCGCCCAGCGCGGGCGCGAGGTCGCGGCGGTGCTCGTCGAGCCGGTGCCCGCCAACTGCGGGCTGCTCGTGCAGCGCGCCGAGTGGCTGCAGCACCTGCGCGCCGAGTGCACCAAGGCCGGCGCGCTCCTGATCTACGACGAGGTGATCTCGGGCTTCCGCCTCGGGGCGCAGGGCGCCGCGGGCCTGCTCGGCGGCGAGCCGGACCTCATGACCTACGGCAAGGTGATCGGCGGCGGGCTGCCGGTCGGCGCCTACGCCGGGCGCAAGGAGATCATGGAGGTCGTGGCGCCCCTGGGCCCCGTGTATCAAGCGGGGACCCTCTCGGGGAACCCGGTGGCCATGGCCGCGGGCGTCGCCGCGCTGACGACCCTCCGCGACGGCGGCTGGGACCAGCTCGAGCGCAACGCCCAGACCCTCGACGGGCTGCTGCGCCCGCTGTTCGCCGAGCACCCGGCCGAGCTGGTGCGGGTCGGCTCGATCTTCTGGATCGCTTTCCAGCAGCCGGCGCCCCGCAGCTGGGGCGCGATCGACCGCTCCGGCGCCGAGCGCTACACGCTCCTGCACCGCGAGCTGCTCCAGCGCGGGGTCTACCTCGCGCCCAGCGCCTACGAGGTGTTCTTCGTCTCCACCGCGCACACCCAGGCCCAGCTGGAGGAGACCGCGGCGGCCTTCCGCGAAGCCCTGGCCGTGGCCTTCGGAGGTGCGGCGTGAGCGGCCTCAGCGACGAGCCCCTGTTCCTCCGCGCCTGCAAGGGGCTCCCGGTCACGCGCCCGCCGCTGTGGCTCATGCGCCAGGCCGGGCGCTACATGCCCGAATACCACGAGGTCCGCGCCCAGGCGGGGAGCTTCCTCAAGCTCTGCCACACCCCCGAGCTCGCGGCTGAGGTCACCCTGCAGCCGATCCGGCGCTTCGGTTTCGACGCCTCGATCGTGTTCTCGGACATTCTCGTCCCCGCCGAGGCCATGGGCTTGCAGGTCGAGTTCATCAAGGGCGAGGGGCCCAAGGTGCTCAACCCGGTGCGCACCCAGGCCGACGTCGACGAGCTCGTCGTCCCCGACCCGCGCGAGGCCAGCCCGGCGGTGTTCGAGACGATCCGGATCTTGCGCCGCGAGCTGCCGCAGAACGTGCCCCTGATCGGCTTCGTCGCCGCGCCCTGGACGCTGTTCGCCTACCTGGTGCAGGGCGGCGGGAGCCGCAACTACGAGCACGCCAAGACCCTGGCGTTCAAGGAGCCCGAGGTCGCGGCCAAGCTCTTGAACACGATCGTGGAGTACTCCGTGGCCCACGCCACGGCCATGATCGAGGCGGGGGCGCAGGCGTTCCAGCTCTTCGACACCTGGGCCGAGCTCCTGAGCCCCGAGGACTACCGCCGCTTCGCGCTGCCCTACGCCAACGAGGTCTTGATCCGACTCCGGGAAGCGATCGGCGACGAGATCCCGCGGATCTACTTCGCCAAGGGCACGGGCCAATACCTCGAGCCGCTGCAGGAGGTCGAGGCCGAGGTGCTCTCCATCGACTGGCGGCTCGACATGGCCAAGGCCCGGGCCACGTTCCCGGGCAAGGTCCTGCAGGGCAACATGGACCCCCTCGCGCTCTACGCCGGCCCCGAGGAGACGCGCCGCCGGGCGCGGGCGCTGCTCGCCAAGACCGACGGCCAGAAGCACATCGTGAACCTCGGCCACGGGATCCTCCCCCAGACGCCCCACGACAGTGTGGACGCGCTCTGCGAGGAGGTCCGGGGGTTCACGAGCAGCGCGTGAGTCGCCCGCGGGTCGCCGTCGTCGGGGGTGGGTTGGCGGGCCTGGTGTGCGCGGCCGAGCTCCGTGAGCGCGGCGTCGACGCCGTGGTCTACGAGGCCCGCGACCGCCCCGGCGGCGTGGTGCACACGCTCTCCGAGGCGGGCTACCAGATCGAGTGGGGGCCGCAGACCTTCCTCTGGGAGGCGGGCAGCCCCCTCGACCGCTGGATCCAACGCCTGGGGCTGAGCGTGCTCCCGCCCGCGGACGCGGCGCGCGCGCGCTACGTGCTCCACAAGGGGCGCCTGCTGAACCTGCCCCGCGACCTGCTGAAGCTGCTCGGACCCTGGGGCCTGGCGCGGGCCGGTTCGGAGGCGTTCTCGCGGGCGGCGGTCGACCCCAGCCAGAGCGTGGACGCGTTCTTTCGTCGGCGGCTCGGCCCGCGGATCGCCGACCGCGTGCTCGACGCCTTCGTGGGCGGGATCTGGGCCGGCGACCCGGCGCGGCTCGAGCTGGGCAGCGCGTTCCCGCGCCTGGTGGCCAAGGTCGAGACCAGCCGCAGCGTGCTGCGCACGTTCTTCGGCGGCGGCGCGACCCGCCGGCGCACGGCGAGCTTTGCCGGCGGCATGGGGAGCCTCGCCGAGGCGCTGGGCGAGCACCTGGGCGACGCGCTCCGCTTGAAGAGCCCGGTGCGGGCGCTGGTGCCACCGGGCTCGGACGACCGCTGGACCGTGTGCACGGGGGACGAGGAGCACGCGGCCCAGGCGGTGGTGCTCGCGGTCTCCTCCGCGGTGGCGGGACAGCTCGTCGCCGCCGACGACGCCGAGCTCGCGGCGCTGCTGGCGGCGGTGCCCACGGCGCCGATCACGGCGGTGACCCTCGGCTACCGCAACGGCGCGTTCCCCGAGGGGGTGCCCGAGGGCTTCGGCTTCCTCGCCCCCGAGGCCGAGGGCTGCTTCCTCCTCGGCTGCCTGTTCCCTTCGTCGCTGTTCCCGCTGACCGCGCCCACCGGCTGCACCCAGCTGCGCTGCATGGTCGGCGGCCGTCGCCACCCCGAGCGCGCCGGGCTGGGGGCCGCGGAGCTGGTGGCCCAGTGCCACACCGCCCTCGAACCCTTGTTGGGGGTGACCCGCGCGCCGGTCACCTGGCACGTCGACCGCCACCCCGAGGGGATCCCGCAGTACGAGCTCGGGCACGCGGAGCGCCTGCGCGCGATCGACGAGCGGCTGCGCGCGTTGCCCGGGCTGCGGCTGACCGGGAACAGCTACCGCGGGATCAGCGTGCCCGACGTGGTCGCCGACGCGGAGCGAACCGCGATCGCGGTGGCTGGTGCGCTCACGGCCTGACCCTGCTTCTGACTCTTCGCCTCGGTCAGGGGGCGAGGGTCTTGCGGGGGCGCACGCCCTTGCGCTGCCACCAGCGGGCGAAGAAGCCCATGGCTATGGCGAAGGCAGTGAACACCGCGCCCACGGGGATCATTTCGGGCTCGTGGGTCAGCGAGCCGCCGATCAGTATGCCCACGGCGACCAGGCCGACGACGACCGCCATCACGCCCAGCGCCCAGGTCGCCTGGCGGTGTTGGCTGCGGGCGTGCGCTTCGCACAGGCGCGCGGCGCCGGGCCCAAAGGTCCAGCTCCCGGGGTGCACGCAGTCGCCAATGGCACAAGGCGCCAGCCCCACCCGCTGACGCGCGAGGTAGGCCGCGACCTCGGCTTCGGTGTAGCCGTGGTTGCGGAGGAGCTCGCCCACCCGGGCGTCGGTCAGCGGCGGGCGCTCGCTGGCGAGGCGGGCGGTGGCGCCACAGGACGAGCACTTGGCGGCCTCGTCCCAGCAGGCCGGGTGGTGGCGCGTGAGGCAGTCCTGGCACACCACGCTCTCGGCGGCGGGGACGTCGTCGCGGCAGTAGGGGCAACGGTGGGCGCTGACCTTGACGTCGTCGCGCTCCTGGGGCGGTTGGGGCAGCTCGACCGGGGGCTTCTCCATACCGCCGATCCTATCGGGGATCCGCCTGGGCGGCGCGGTCGCCGGCCCGCTCACGGCGCAGGTCGGCTCACCGATCGCGAGGGCGCGGCTGGTCTCGCCGGGCGCGGACCGCGCCGATTGCCAGCCCGACGGCGAGCACGAGGAACAGGATCCCCGGCACGGCCATGGCGCTGTCTTCCACCACCGCGCCCACGCCCATGACCCCGCTGAGCACCGTCAGCAGCGCCGCGAGTCCGGCGTGCAGGAGGACCCGATTGCGCTGGGATTCCTTGGCGTGCTCCTCGCAGAAGGGAAGCTTGCCCAGCAGCCAGTCGGGGCGTGCGCTGCAGTTCGCCGCCGCGCAGGGGAACTGCTGCGGGCGGTGGGCGAGGTGCGCGGCGACCTCGGCCTCGCTGTAGCCGCGCGCGGTGAGGGCCTCGGTGATCAACGCGTCGGTCAGTGGAGGGCGCTCGGTGGCGAGGCGGGTGGTCGAGCCGCACGACGAGCACTTGGCGGCCTCGTCCCAGCAGGCCGGGTGGTGTCGGGTCAGGCAGTCGCGACACACCACGCCGTCCGCCGCGGCGACGTCGTCGTGGCAGTAGGGGCAGCGGTGGGCGTTGACCTTGACGTCGTCGCGCTCGGGCGGCGGTTGGGGGGGCTCGGCTGGGGGTTTCTCCATTGGGGGGATTCTAGGGCGCGAGCTGCGGGGTGCCGACGGGAGCGGGGGGCCGCTCGTGACCCGCGTGGTTGGTGCGCTGCTCGCTCATGGGCTTTCCGCAGGGTGCTCGCGGGGCTTGCTCTTCAGCCCGCTGTAGATCACGTAGGCTGGCCCGCAGAGCCAGAGGACTCCGAGCACGAGCAACCCGTACTCCTCGCTGGCGACCCCGAGCGCGATCAGCAGCGCGCCGGGGATCGCCAGCAGCGCGGAGACGACCAGGAGAATCAGCAGTCGCAAGGCCGCTTTGGAGCGGGCGTGCTCCTCGCACCACCGCGCCGGGCCTGCGCCCAGGGACCAGGTGTTGGGGCGTTCGCAGCCGACCCAAACGCACTGAACGGGAGCCGGCGGAGGCATGTACCACTCCGGGTCGTGGATCGGGCCCCGAGCTTGCCCTGGCTGCGCGCGCTGCAGCCGGCTCGTGGAGCCGCACGACGAGCACCTGGCGGCCTCGTCCCAGCAGGCGGGGTGGTGGCGGGTCAGGCAGCCTTCGCACACCGCGCTGCCCTCGGCGGCGACGTCGTCGCGGCAGTAGGGGCAGCGGCTGACCGCGAGCTTCACGTCGTCGCGCTCGGGCGGTGGCTGGGGGGGCTCGACCGGGGGCTTCTCCATGGGCCGATGGTAGCCCTCGGCCCGCGACGGGTGTGGAACCCTGCGGGACGCAAGCGCGCCGGCTGCGACGGACGACGTCCGCCGTGGACGAATCCGCGCCGGCCTGGGGGCTAACCCGTTGCGGGCCCGTGTCGCGTCCCGGCGCGGAGCTTGCTCTGGATCGTGCTGGAGTCGAGCTGCCCCGAGGGGTAGCCTGGCAGGCCGAGGGAAGGGAAGACCCATGCGTAAGTCGTTCTCGTTACTGGTGATCGCCGCGTTGCTCGGAGCCCCGAGCGGGCTCGCCCAGGGCCTCCAGGGCGGCCCGGCTGCGCCCAAGGTCGACCTCCCGCAGAAGGTCACCGACTACACGGCCTTCGTGCTCGACCCGCGCAAGTTCACCGCCGAGAACGCGGTCGAGCAGCTGCACGCCGGCTACGACGAGGTCCTGACCCTCGGCTTCGAGACCGTCGACCTGGCCAAGCTCGACGCCGACCCCCACGGGTTGCTGCGCGGGTTGTTCGGACTCATGCAGGCCCTCGACGCGCGCTGCGCCGAGTTCCACCAGGCCGGGACCTACAGCGAGGAGATCGCCAACGCCAAGCGCCGCGCGCTGCGCGCGATCCGCTACCTGCGCGAGGCGATCATTCTGCGCACCCACGAGCGCGCCCCCGAGCAGCTCTACGCCCACGGCAAGCCGGCCTTCGCCGAGGCCTTCGGCAAGCACCACTGGACCGTCGACGCGGACTACCGCGCGGGCGGTGTCGACGCGCTGCCGCGCACGGTGCTCCTGCTCTGCATGGGCGGGAGCAACGTCAGCGCGACGATCGCGCGCTCCGCCGACGAGGACAACACCTTCAGCCACCTCGCCGTGGGGTATCGCTCCAACGCACCGCAAGTCGTTGACGGCACCAGCTACCCGGCGGGAACCATGTTCCTCGTCGAGTCGCTGATCGAGACCGGCGTGATCATCAAGCCCTTCGCCAAGCACTACGAGGGCGTCGACCGCGACGTGGTGTTCATTGTTCGCGACCGCGCCAAGCAGGCCGCCGTCGACGAGGCCATGGACGCGTTCTTCACCCGCGCCAACGAGGCGATCAAGCGCGGCAAGCCCCTGGGCTACGACTTCAGCATGGGCGCCAAGCAGGGGCTCGAGCAGGCGCTGCAGGGCGAAGCCGCCGAGGGCGACGAGGGCGAAGTGCTCCCCGACCCCGACGCCTACTTCTGCGCCGCGGTCGGCCACGAGGTGCTGGCCAAGGCGGGGCTCGAGCTGTTCCCGGTGCGCAGCCACTTCAACCCCGGCCCCAACAGCGCCCGGGTGTTCGAGAGCTGGGGGATCGACCCCAAGAACACCGTCATGGCGCCTGGCGACGCCGACGTCTCGCCGGTGCTGTTCCGCGTAGCCGAGGCGGCCAAGATCGACGACCTGGAGTCGAACCACCTCCGCCAGGCGGTGCTGCGGCAAATGTTCTCCTGGATGGACGAGCACAACTACCAGCTGCGCTGGCCCTGGACGACCCACGTGCTGACTTGGGTCCTCGGCGGGCTGAACGACACCTTCCTCGACCTGGGCAAGGTCCCCAGCGGCATGAACAAGCACATTCTGCGCTCGTTCATGGCCCTGGATAAGGCCGCGAACCTCTACTACGCGAACCTGGTCGAGGCCAACGCCGCCTTCCGCGAGGCCAACGGGCACTCCATGGCGCCCCTGGACATGGTGGCGCACCTGAACAGCGTCCGCGACGACGTGAAGGGCACGCGCAAGTGGTTCCGCAAGCGCCCCTGGCCCCAGGGCACGTATGCGATCGAGCTCGACTGGGGCAAGCGCAGCGAGCTGACCGTGACCCCGAGCGACTCGGGCTTCACGGTGACCCGCACGCTGTTCGACAAGCACGGCCAGCTGCTGGAGACGGTCCAGGGCACGGGCAAGGCGAAGAAGGACAAGCTCTACGTCGACTTCGCCGCCGCCGAGCACACCGCGCGCGACATGCGCTTCAACCTCGAGTTCGACGGCGCGATCAAGGCCTTCGAGGAGGACGATCAGTCCTACAGCCAAATCGGCAAGGGCCGCAAGACCTCCGGCCCCACCAACGAGTAGGCGCCCGCGCCGCGGTAGGCGGAGCGACTCGAGCCGCGCAGGCGGAGCGCCTCGAGCCGCCAAGGCGGAGTGACTCGAGCCGCCAAGGCGGAGCGCCTCGAGCCGCCAAGGCGGAGCGCCTCGAGCCGCCAAGGCGGAGCGACTCGAGCAGCCAAGGCGGAGCGATCCGATCGGCCACACCGCCGCACGGGTGTATGTATTCGCGACCGTCGACCACGTCGTTAGCCCGGCGTGTTCGGCCCGACGCGACCGGGAGCCATGCCAAGCTGGGTGCGCGCTGCCGCGCGGGCCGAACGCGCCCAGGGCTGTGTGGTCTGTGATCTGATTAGCCTGGCCGTCCAGCCAGGCGGAGGGGAGTGGGGTGCCTCCGAGCGCAGGCTCTGTGCGTGCCCACCCCATGGCAAACAAGCCGGCGTCAGCGTCCATGCAGGGGCGCGCACAGCGCCGGAGCGAGGAGGCACCCCACTCCCCTCCGCCGTTGCCACGCCAGCACGAGCCTCAGGGCGGAGCCTGACCGAGACCGAGACCGAGACCGAAGCCGAGACCGAGACCGAGACCGAGGCCGAAACCGAAACCGAGACCGAGACCGAGTCCGAGGCCGGGGGCGAGACCAAGACCAAGACCGAGGCGGAACCTAGCTGCCGAAGTTAGGGATCGAGGCGCCGGAGTCGTCGCCGGGGACCTCCCCCAGCCCCGAGACCTCGCCCAGGCTGGAGACCGCGCCCATGCCGCTCAGGCGCTCGGCCTCGAGCTCGTTGCCCTTGCGCAGCTGGACCTCGGCGTCGACCAGCCCGCGCTTGAGCATGGAGTGGGCGGAGCGGAAGCGGTTGGCCAGGTCGCGCTTGCGCTCTTGGCGCAGGGGGTCGACCGAGAGCCGGAGGAGCTGGATCGTCTGGCGCAGGATCCGGACCACGTCGCCGTCCGAGGCGTCGGTCAGCTCGCGCAGCTTGGCGAACTCCTCGCCGTTGACCCAGGCCCACACCAGCCCGCTGATCCCCCAGTCGAGGTAGGGCACCGGGTCCTTGACCCCGTGGGTCTCCTCGAGCCCGGCCAGGTTCGTGATCGCCTGGGTCGCGACGCGGTGGACCTTCTTGCCGAGAATTCGCCGCGGGTCCTCGCCGCCGTAGTGCACGCCCTTGCGCGGCTCGAACACAACCGCGGCGGTGAGCACCGCGATCTGCTCGGCGTCGAGGTCGTCGTAGGCGCCGGACCACACCAGCTCGGCCATTTGCAGCTCGTGGCCGAACACCGCGCGGGCGAAGTTGCCGCGCCCGGTGCACTTGCCGTCGGCGTCGAGGTACTGCAGCTCGAACAGCACGTCGAGCTTGCGCCGCACCTGGTCGAGGATCCCCTTGAAGCGCCCGCCCTTGGCCTTGCGCCCGCGGCCGCGGCCCTCGTCGCGCAGGGGGTGGCCGCGGTCCTTGCCTCGGCGGCGGTCGCGCTTGCCCTTGTGCTTGCCCCGGTGCCTGCCCCGGTCGTGGGGGCCCGTGCGCCCGGCGCGCCCGAGCTCTTGTCGCTCGGCGCGGAAGTGGGCGAAGCTCCGCTCGCAGGCGGTGAAGATCTTGTCGCCCAGGCGGTCGTAGAGGTTGAGCAGCGTGCCGTAGGAGAGGTTGAACTGGCTGCGCACGGGCTCGACCGAGCCGGTGGCGACCTGGGTCACCATCCGCGGGTCCTCGACCTGGGGGTTGAAGGTCACGTAGACCGAGCCCTCGGCGTCCATGCCGCGCCGCCCGGCGCGCCCGGCCATTTGCTGGAAGGCCCGGGTCATGAGCTGGACCCGCGCCTGGCCGTTCCACTTGCGGATCCCCTCGAAGGCGACGGCGCGGGCGGGCATGTTCACGCCGAGGGCGAAGGTCTCCGTCGCGCAGAGCAGGGACACGTAGCCGGCGCCGAACAGGCGCTCGATCACCTCCTTCAGCGCGGGGAGCACCCCGGCGTGGTGGTAGGCGATCCCGCGTTGGATCAGGTGCTCCAGGGCGCGGACCTCGGGGTGGGTCGGCTCGACGTCGAAGGCCGCGATCAGGCGGCGGAACTCGGCCCGCCCTTGCCTGGCGGTCTCGTCGCTGCGCCCGAAGTCGATCTCGGCGCAGGCGCTGGCCAGCTCTTCGCACGCGGCGCGCGAGAAGAGGAAGAACAGCAGCGGCAGCTCTTCGCGGTCGGCGACCTCCTGCACGACCCGCTTCCAGGCGCCCTGGAAGTAGGCGCGCGCCCCGCCCTTCTTCTGCGACCAGCGCGTGCGCTGGCCGCGGCGCAGCCGCAGCTGGTCGATCTTCTCCAGCGGGCGCACCCCGCCCTCGGTGGAGCAGCCGTAGACCTTGAGCGGCACCGGGCGCTTCTCCTCGAGCACCACGCGCACCGTGCTGTCGCGCACCTCCTCCAGCCACTTGGAGAACTCGTAGAGGTTGGAGACCGTCGCCGAGAGGGCGAGCACCCGCACGTGGGGCGGGCTGAAGATCAGCGTCTCCTCCCACACCGTGCCCCGCTCGGGGTCGTCGAGGAAGTGCACCTCGTCGAGGATCAGCCAGCCCACGTCGCCGAGGCGCTCGGAGTCCTCGAAGATCGTGTTGCGGAAGATCTCGGTGGTCATGATCACGATCGGCGCGTCGGCGTCGATCGAGACGTCGCCGGTGGAGATCCCGACCTTGCCCGGGTAGGCCAGCGAGAGGTCGCGGTATTTCTGGTTCGAGAGGGCCTTGATCGGCGCGGTGTAGATCGCGCGCTTGCCTTGCTCGAGGGCCTGCTCGAGGGCGTAGTGCGCGATCAGGGTCTTGCCGGCGCCCGTCGGCGCGGCCACCAGCACGTCCTCGCCCTCGGCGATCCCCTCGATCGCGTCTTGCTGGAAGCGGTCGAGGGCCAGACCGCGGTAGGTGTCGAACACAGGGCCTCCCAGGGCCGCAGGGGCGCAGCGTGGCCCCAAGTCTCCAAGCCTAGCGTGTTGGAGTGACAGCAGATACAACGAAGGCGAGAGGCACGGCGCCTCGCGAGCCCGGTATGAACCTCGAGCACGTGCACCCCGCACCCAAGAGTGGCCTCGGTCGGTGTCCTTACTGTCACGAGGGGATCGATTCCGCGGAAGTCGGGCTCTGGAGTTGCCCCGGTTGTGGGGCCCACCACCACCTGGATTGCCTGGAGGACTTCGGCACGTGCGCGGTGTATGGCTGCTCGAGCGCTGCGCCGATCGTGCGCACGTTGACGCCCAGCGCGCACGTCGCGGCGCGGGCGCAGCGGCGCGCGCGCACCTTCACCCGTCGCTATCAGACTCGCCCCCGCCGCTTGGATCGGGAGTGGGTCGCCCTCGCGCAGCGGATCAGCGCGGTGCCGAGGCGGCGCTGGTTCGATCCGACCTTCCAGGTCCCCGGGTTCGTCCACGGCGTGGTCGGGGCGTGGTTGCTGCTGTGGGTCGTGGCGCTGTGCGTTGCCGCCACCCTCTGAGCCCGAGGGCCGCATGAGCCGCGAGGTGCTGCCCGGGCAGAGCTCGCCCTTGGGCGCGACGCCGGGCGGGCGGGGGGTCAACTTCGCCGTGTTCAGCGAGAGCGCGACCCGGGTCGAGCTCTGCCTGTTCGACGGCGCGAACCGGGAGGAGCGGATCCGCTTGTTCCGCGAGCCGGCCGGAGTGTGGCACGGCTACGTCCCCGGTGTCGCGATCGGCCAGCGCTACGGCTACCGGGTCCACGGACCCTACGACCCCCAGCACGGCGAGCGCCACAACCCGGCCAAGCTCCTCGTCGACCCCTACGCCCGCGCCCTCGACGGCCCCTGCGGCTGCGGGCCCGAGCTGCACGGCTACACCGTCGGGCACCCGGAGCTCGACCTCAGCTGGGACCACCGCGACAGCGCGCCCCAGGTGCCCAAGGGGATCGTGCTCGAGCCGGGCTGGGGGATCGGCCCCGACCCGCGGCCCCACACGTCCTGGGCCGACACCGTGATCTACGAGGCCCACGTCAAGGGGCTGACCATGCTCCACCCGGGGGTCCCGCCGGAGCTGCGCGGGACCTACCTCGGGCTGGCCTCGCCGGCCGTGATCGAGCACTTGCTCTCGCTGGGGGTGACCGCCCTCGAGCTCCTGCCGGTGGCCCAGTCGGCGGCGGAGCCGCACCTCGCCCCCCACGGGCTGAGCAACTACTGGGGCTACAGCCCGCTGGTCTTCGGCGCCCCGGACGGGCGCTTCGCCAGCGGCTGGGACGGGCGACAGGTGCGCGAGTTCCAGACCATGGTCCGCGAGCTGCACGCCGCCGGGATCGAGGTCCTGCTCGACGTCGTCTACAACCACACCGTCGAGGGCAACCAGCTCGGGCCGACCGTCAGCCTGCGCGGCTTCGACAACGCCGCCTACTACCACCTCGCCGGGGACGACCCGCGCCACTACGTGGACTTCACCGGCTGCGGGAACACGATCAACGGGGTGCACCCGCGGGCGTGGCAGTTGATCCTCGACTCGCTGCGGCGCTGGGTCACCGACTTCCACGTCGACGGCTTCCGCTTCGACCTCGCCCCGGCCATGCTCCGCGACGCCGAGGGGCGGCTGCAGCGCGGGCTGTTGAACGCCATGGAGCAGGACCCGACCCTGGGCAAGGTCAAGCTGATCGCCGAGCCCTGGGACGCGGGCTACGGCGGCTACCTCGTCGGCGGCTTCGGCCCGCGCTGGGGCGAGTGGAACGGCCCTTACCGCGACTGTGTGCGCCGCTTCTGGCGGGGCGACCCGGTGCGCGGCGAGCTGGCCTCGCGCCTGGCCGGGAGCAGCGACGTGTTCGGGGGGCCCGAGTCGAGCGTGAACTTCGTCACCTGCCACGACGGCTTCACCCTCCGCGATCTGGTGAGCTACGACCACAAGCACAACGAGGCCAATGGCGAGGAGAACCGCGACGGCACCGACGCCAACTACAGCTGCAACTGGGGCGAGGAGGGGCCGACGGCGGACCCCGAGCGCCGCGCGCGCCGGCTGCGGCTAATGCGCTGCATGCTGGCGACCCTCGCCGTCTCGCAGGGGGTGCCCATGCTCTCCCACGGGGACGAGCTCGGGCGCACCCAGCAGGGCAACAACAACGCCTACTGCCAGGACGGCCCGCTGAGCTGGGTCGCCTGGGACCCCGACGACGCCGAGGCCCAGGAGCTGCTCGCCTTCGCCCGGGAGGCGTTCGCCCTCAGGCGGCGGGAGCCAGGGCTGCGCCGGCGCGAGCACTTCCACGGACGCACCCTGGCCGAGGGCCCCAAGGACGTGAGCTGGGTGCGCCCCGACGGCGCGGAGTTCGAGCCGCACGACTGGGAGCACAACGAGCGGCGCGCGCTGGGCATGCTGATCCCCGAGGCGGCGATCGACGCCGTGGACCCCCTCGGCAACCCGCTGCTGGGGAGCACCCTGCTCGTACTCTTCAACGGCGAGCTGGAGCCTCAGCCCTTCCGGTATCCGCAAGGTCCACCCGGGAGCTGGGAGGTCGCGTTGGCGACCGACCCCGCCGAGCCGGGTGGGTTCGGGCTCGAGCTCCCCGGGCATTCGGTGATCGTGCTGCGTTGGCAGGCGGGGGGCGCGTGAGTCCAGAGGATCGCTTGACCCGCCTCGGCGGCGACCTGCAGGCCCGCGGCCGGCTGCTGTGCGGGGAAATGGCCGACCCGCACATGCTGCTCGGCCTGCACGAGGTCGACGGGGGCTGGGTCGTGCGCACCTACCACCCCCACGCCGTGGCGGTCGAGGTCGTGCAGGCGGGTCAGGCCCACCCCCTCGAGCGGATCAGCGGCGGGCTGTTCGCCGGGGACGTGCCCAGCGACGACCCTTACCGCGTGCGGCTGAGCTTCGCCGAGGGCGAGCCTTGGGAGCGCGAGGATCCCTACCGCTTCACCCCGACCCTCGGCGAGCTCGACCTGCACCTGTTCGCCGAGGGGAGTCACCGCGAGCTGTGGAAGGCCCTCGGCGCGCGCGCGTTGACCCACCAGGGGGTGGAGGGCGTCGCCTTCGCCGTGTGGGCGCCCGGGGTGCGCCGCGTGAGCGTGGTCGGCGACTTCTGCGATTGGGACGGGCGGCACTTGCCCATGCGCGTCCTCGGCCAGAGCGGGGTGTGGGAGCTGTTCGTGCCCGGGGTCGAGGTGGGCATGAACTACAAGTTCGAGCTGTTCACCGAGGCGCGTCAGGTCGTGCTCAAGGCCGACCCCATGGCCGGCTGGGCTCAGACGCCGCCCGACACCGCCTCGCGGGTCGCGCGCTCGACCTACAGCTGGGGCGACGCCGATTACCGAGAGGCCCGCGCCGAGCGGGACCTGCACCGCGAGCCGATGTCGATCTACGAGGTGCACCTCGGCTCCTGGCTGCGGGTCCCCGAAGAGGGCGAGCGGGTGCTCACGTACCGCGAGCTGGCGCCGGCGTTGATCGCCCACGCCCAGCGCTTCGGCTTCACCCACCTCGAGCTGCTGCCCATCGCCGAGCACCCGTTCACCGGGTCGTGGGGCTATCAGGTGACCAGCTACTACGCGCCCACCTCGCGCTACGGCGAGCCCGACGACCTGCGCTACTTCGTCGACCAGTGCCACCAGGCCGGGATCGGCGTGATCCTCGACTGGGTGCCCGCGCACTTCCCCACCGACGACTGGTCGCTGGGCAGCTTCGTCGGGCAGGCGCTCTACGAGCACCCCGATCCGCGGCGCGGCTACCACCCCGACTGGGGCACCCTGATCTTCGACCTGGCCCGTCCGCAGGTGCGCTGCTTCCTCCTCGCCAACGCGCTCTACTGGATGCGGGAGTTCCACTTCGACGGGCTGCGGGTCGACGCCGTGGCCTCCATGCTCTACCTCGACTACAGCCGCGACGACGACGCCTGGCTGCCCAACGAGCACGGCGGGCGCGAGAACCTCGACGCGGTGCGCTTCTTCCGCGAGCTCAACACCTGGGTCGCCGAGGACTGCCCGGGTTGCTTCACCGTGGCCGAGGAGTCGACGGCCTGGCCCGACGTGACCCGCCCGGTGGCCGACGGCGGCCTGGGCTTCGCCTTCAAGTGGAACATGGGCTGGATGCACGACACCCTCGGCGTGTTCTCCAAGGACCCGATCTACCGCAGCCACCACCTCGGCGAGCTGACCTTCGCCATGGTCTACGAGTACTCCGAGCGCTTCGTGATGCCGCTGAGTCACGACGAGGTCGTGCACATGAAGGGCTCGCTGCTGCGCAAAATGCCCGGCGACGACTGGCAGCGGCTGGCCAACCTGCGCCTCTTGCTCAGCTACATGTTCACGCGCCCGGGCAAGCAGCTCCTGTTCATGGGCACCGAGCTCGCCACCGACAAGGAGTGGAACCACGACGCGAGCCTCGACTGGCACCTGTGGGACACCGACCCCCAGCGCGCGGCCTTCGCCGAGTTCCTCGAGCGCCTGGGCGCGCTCTACCTGCAGCACCCCAGCCTGTGGGAGGCCGACCACGACCCGGCGGGCTTCGCCTGGATCGACTGCGACGACACCGACGAGCTGGTGGTCAGCTACCGGCGCGTCTCCGGGGACGAGCAGCTGATCGTGGTCTTGAACCTGACCCCGGTGCCGCGCCCGGGCTACCGCCTCGGCCTGCCCCTCGCCGGGGGCTACCGGGTCCTGTTCGACAGCGACGACGAGGCGTTCGGCGGCGGCGGCTACGCCAGCGGGCAGACGGTCGAGGCCGTCGCCGAGCCGCACAAGGGCCAGCCCTGCTCGGCGCCGATCCAGGTCCCCCCGCTGGGCGCGCTGATCCTCGAGCCGGAGCAGGGCCTCGACTCCGACGACATGATCGCGGTCGTCGAGTAGAGCAAGAGCCCTCCCTGGCTACCGCGGCGTGTAGGAGTCGACCAGCCCGTCGAGGCTGGCCTCGAGCTCCTTGTCGTCGTCCTCGGCCGCGGCGCGGACGGTCGGGGTCGCGGGACCCTCGGTGACCGTGCCCGTCGTGGCGGCGGGCTCGTCCTCGGCGAAGGCCAGGCGGCTGAAGACGACGCCCCACACCAGGCCCGCGGCGTCGGCGACGGGCTTGCGCAGGTTGAGCGGGACCTTGCTGAAGTTCACCGAGTGGAAGGGGATCCAGAACATCCAGCACGTGGGGAGCACCTCCTTGGTGGTGGCGGTGGCCGCGGAGAACGAGTCGCCGAAGCTCTGGCCCTCGAGGATCATGCCGCGGCTGGTGAAGAACACCTGGGTGCCGAAGGTGTTCATTAGCCCCTGGTCGAGGAGCACCTTGGCCACCAGCGCCCGGCCGCCCCCCGGGATCATGCGCTCGAGGCCGTTGAACCAGTAGTGTCCGACCGGGCCGCCGAACATGAGGCCGAACCCACCGACGAACGCCGTGCGCTTGAGGTCGATCCCCTCCTGGTCGTCGGTGGCCTGGGCGATCAGGTCCCCGGCCGCGCCGATGGTGGCGGAGGTCAGGGCCTTGGTGCGCACGGGGTTCTTGTCCAGCGCGCGCAGGTAGCGGCCCCAGAGCTTCTTCGTCGCCTGGCCGGCGCGGGTGCGGCCGATCCGCGCGGCGAAGGGCGCGAGGGCGCGCTTGGTGGGCTCGAGCACCCGGCGCTTGAGCGGGTCGCCCACCCGGCGCTCGAGGGGCTCGGCGACGTAGCGCTTGAAGGGGTCCTTGACGTAACGGCGGGTGGCCTTGGCCACCGGCTCGGTGATCGGCTTGGCCGCGCGGGCCAGGCGTCTGCGCCCGAGGGAGAGGTTGACCTTTACCGAGCGCGCGCGGCGACGAACGGTGCGGGAGGCGGCTGAGCCGAAGCGCTTGATCCCCTGCCAGGCCTGGCCGGGGAGCTTGCGCCCGCGTTGGGCGAGGTTGCGCAGGGTCTTCTTCGCGGCGCCGCTGCGCACGAAACGGCTGAGGGGGCGGGCCAGGACCCGGCCGCCAGCGGCGAGGCCGCCGACCGCGGCGCCGATCGCGGCGCTCTCGGTCACGCCTTCGCTGAGCTCGCGCCCGTGGAGCGCGTTGTCGCTGGCCTGCTCGACCGCGCCGCCCGCGGCGCCGGCCGCGATCATGCCGCCGCTCGAGACGAGGAGTCCGGCGCCGAGGGTGGCTCCGCCGATCGCGCCCGCCACGGCACCGCCGAGGGCCGCCGAGCCGACCGACTTCCAGTCGATCTTCTCGCCCTTGACCGCGCTGGTGATCGCGACCGAAGCCGCACCGATCACCGCGCCAGCGACGGCGCCAAGTATGGCCAGCGGAAACATGCGGGACGAACCACCCCTTCTCTCTCTTGGGGGGCCTCTCCGAGGCCCCGACCTCGCAGCACGCTGCTCGGTCGCCCCAACGGGCTGAACGCTCTCGCTAAACCCTTATGCAGAAAGGGGACCAGTGAGGATGGCTCGCTTAAGTCCTTGCCGGGCACTGGATACGTCCCGCATGGGTCCGATCGACCCAGGATTGGGAGCTAACGGGTTGCGCAGCTGGTGCCCGCGCCGACGTGCTTGCGCGGGGTGAACGAGTCGATCATGCCGTCCAGGCTCGCCTCCAGCTCGGCGTCGACCGGCGGCCCGCAGGTCCCGGCGGTGTTCGCCGGGGTGTGGGTCACGGTGCCCGCGGTCGGAGTCGGCTCGGCGCCCTCGGCCGCTTCGTCGTTCTCGAAGGCGACGCGGCTGAAGATCACGCTCCAGACCAGGCCCGCGGCGTCGGCCACCGGCTTGCGCAGGTTGAGCGGGATCCGGCTGAAGTTGATCGAGTGGAACGGGCCCCAGAACGCCCAGCCCTTGGGCACGACCTTGCGCACGTCGTCGGTCGCCGTGTTGAACGCCTCGCGAGGCTTCTCGCCGTCGACGACCATGCCGTAGCTGGTGAAGAACACGGTCGCGCCGAAGGGCGCCATGATCCCCTGGTCGATCAGGACCTTGGTCAGCATGGCCCGCGGTCCGTTGCCGGGGACGATCCGGTCGACGGCGTTGAACCAGTAGTGGCCGACGGGCCCACTGTAGGCGAGGGCGAAGCCGCCGCGGAACGCGGTCCGCTTCCAGTTGATCCCTGGGGTGTCGTCGGTGGTCTGGGCGATCAGGTCGCCGGTGACCGAGATCCCGGCCGAGGTAAGGGCCTTGGTGCGGATCGGGTTGGTGTCGAGGGCCCGCATGTAGCGACCCCAGAGCTTCTTGGTCGCCTGGCCGGCGCGGGTGCGGCCGATCCGCGCGGCGAAGGGCGCCAGGGCGCGCTTGGTCGGGTCGATCACGCGACGCTTGAGCGGATCGCCCACGTGCTTCTTGAGCGGGTCGACGACCCGGCGCTTGAGCGGATCGCCGACGTGCTTCTTGAACGGGTCCTTGACGTAGCGCTGGGTCGCGCGGGCCACGGGTTCGGTGATCGGCTTGGCCGCTCGCGCCAGGCGTCTGCGGCCGAGGGCCAGGTTGACCTTGGTGCCTCGGGCCTTGCGGCGAATCGTGCGCGCGGCGGAGGAACCGAAACGTTTGATCCCGCGCCAGGCTTGTCCGGTGAGTTTTCTCCCGTGGCGGGCGACGAACCGCGCCCCCCGCTTGAAGGCCTTGCTGCGCACCAGGCGCGTCAGCGGCTTGCGCAGTCCGCGGGCACCGCTGCCCATGAGGCCCAGCACGCCGCCAACAGCGGCGGCCTCCCCGACGCCCTCGGTGAGCTCGCGTCCGTGGAAGGCGTTGTCGACGCCCTGCTCGATCGCGCCGCCGGAGGCGCCGGCGACGACCATGCCCGTGGTCTTGAGCGCGGCCGAGCCGGCGAGGGCGCCCGCGCCGAAGGTCGCGGCGCCGATCGCGCCGACCGCGGCGCCGCCGAGGGCAGCCGAGCCGACTTTCTTCCAGTTGATCGGTTTCCCGCGGACGAGGCTCGTGACGGCGACGGAGGCCGCTCCTACGACTGCGCCCGCAACGGCACCGAACAACACATGTAGCATTCGCGCTCTCGCTCTCAATACCCACGCGAGGCGCCGCTCCAGGCGGACCCCGCTCTCTCGCTGAGACCAATTGCAGATGGCAGTCCAATATGGACGCTTCGCCTAAAGTCCTTTGGTTCCGTTGGTTCTGGTTTCGTTTGCTTCCCATGCCTCAGCTATTCGAATTCTGGGAATCGACACCCGGCGCAACCTAAAGGGTGTCAGTCACCCAGGATCGGGCCTCCTGATCCAGGGCATGGCGCCGGTTGGCGCCCCCAGCCCAGATGGACGTCCTTCTTCCGCGTAGCATGGCGGCGCGAGGAGGGATCATGCTGCTCTACGCCGCCAGCGACCACGCGGGCTTCGACCTGCGCCAGCAGCTCGTGACCCGGGCCCGCGAGCTCGGCCACGAGGTGATCGACCTCGGGCCGGAGAGCGCGGAGCGGGTCGACTACCCCGACTTCGGCGCCAAGCTCGGGCGCGAGGTCGCGGCCCACCCCGGCAGCCGGGGGATCCTCTGCTGCGGCTCGGGGATCGGGATCGCGATCGCGGCGAACAAGATCCCGGGGGTCCGCGCGGCCACGGTGTGGGACGAGACCAGCGCTCGGCTCTCGCGCCTGCACAACGACGCCAACGTGCTCAGCCTCGGCGAGCGCCTGATCGGCTCCGCGGTCGCGACCGCGATCCTCGAGGTGTGGTTGAGCACCGAGTTCGAGGGCGGCCGCCACCAGGGCCGCGTCGATAAGCTCGACGCCTTGCCGGGCTAGAGCGAGTAGGTCCCCGGGCGCGAGCGAGCCCCGCCCGCACACACGAGTAGGGGCGAAGCTTGCCTTCGCCCGGGCCTTGGTCAGCCCGGGCGGAGGCAAGCTCCGCCCCTACCTTCGAGTGACGGGCCCAACCCCCACTCTCTCTCTTTGGCTTGCTTCCTGTGCAAGCGCTGCGCCCAGCTCGGCGGCCGGTAAGCCCCGGAGGTTCGGTGACGGGCGACCGCTGGCCGACGGATCCCCACGACAGGCTCCCGCTTCCGTCACGTATCGTGGCTGAGGGAGATCCCCGTGGGACGTTCGGTTGGCTTTGGACCCTGTGCACTCTGCGAGCGCGAGCTCGAGCGGACCTTCCACCACTTGATCCCGCGCTCGACCCACCGCAACAGGTGGTTCCGCAAGACCTTCAGCTTCGAGGAGCGGAACACCGGGATCGACGTGTGCAGCGACTGCCACGGCGCGATCCACCGCTTCGTTCCCCACGAGAAGACCCTCGGCCGCTCCTTCAACACCGTCGAGGCGCTGCTGGCGCACCCCGAGCTGGGCGCGTTCGTGGCCTGGGTCTCGACCCGCGGGACCAACCGTCGCTTCCGGACCCGCGGTGGGAGGGCGCGGCGGAAGCGCTAGGGTCAGGGGGTCTTCGAGGCTCCGACCGGGGCTTTCCAGCTACGTTTGCGGGGTTCGGGCGGTAAACTCCTCCCCGGCTCTTAGCCCTGGAGGTTCCCGTGATCGTGGTCAAGGTGGGCGGCGCTGCGGGCGTCGATTACGACACCGTGTGCGCCGACCTCGCGGCGCTGTCGCGCGACAAGCAGCCGTGGGTCCTGGTCCACGGCGGATCGCACGAGACCAACGAGGTCGCCAAGCAGCTGGGGCACCCGCCGCAGTTCGTGACCTCGGTCTCGGGCTACACCAGCCGCCGCACCGACAAGCGCACCATCGAGATCTTCGAAATGGTGTATTGCGGCAAGACCAACAAGGGGATCGTCGAGCGCCTGCAGAAACTGGGGGTCAACGCGGTCGGGCTCAGCGGGCTCGACGGGCGCCTGCTGGAGGGCAAGCGCAAGGGCGCGATCAAGGTCGTCGACGAGGAGACCGGGAAGCGGCGCGTGATCCGCGACGACCTCACCGGCAAGGTCGAGCAGGTCAACGTCGAGCTGCTGAAGCTCTTGCTCGACAACGGCTACTACCCGGTGATCTCGCCGCCGGCGATCAGCACCGAGTCCGAGGCGATCAACGTCGACGGCGACCGCGCCGCGGCGCGGATCGCGGCCGCGCTCCAGGCCGAGGCGCTGGTGATCCTCTCCGACGTCCCCGGGGTGATGACGGCCTTCCCCGACCCCGAGTCGGTGATCCCCCAGATCGCGCGAGGCGAGATCGAGCACGCCCAGGAGCACTACGCCCAGGGGCGGATGAAGATCAAGCTCCTCGGGGGCGCCGAGGCCCTCGACGCCGGGGTCAAGCGGGTGATCCTCGGCGACTCCCGCGGCGAGGGGCCGATCAAGGCCGCCCTCGACGGGCGGGGCACGGTGCTCGCGTGAGCGCGGCGGTCGAGCAGATCACGGCCCTCGAGGCCGCGCACGCTAGCGGCGTCTACGGCATGCGCCCCCTGGTCCTGGACCACGGACAGGGCGCGCGGGTGTGGGACGCGGACGGCGACGAGTACACCGACCTGATGGCGTCCCAGGGGGCCCTCAACGTCGGCCACTGCCACCCCAAGGTGGTCGGCGCGGTCGAGGCGCAGCTGCGCCGCATGACCCTCTGCCCGCCGGCGATCTATTGCCAGCCGCGCGCCGAGCTCATGCAGCGGCTGTGCGAGCTCTCCGGGTTGTCGCGGGTGTTCCTCAGCAACAGCGGCACCGAGGCCAACGAGGCCGCACTCAAGTTCGCCAAGCTCAGCACCGGGCGGCAGAAGCTGGTCGCGACCAAGCGCGGGTTCCACGGGCGGAGCATGGGCGCGTTGTCGGCGACCTGGGACCCCAAGTACCGCAAGCCGTTCATGCCCCTGATCCCGGGGGTCGAGCACGTGGCCTACGACGACCTCGACGCGCTGCGCGCGGCGGTCGACGACGAGACCGCGGCGGTGATCCTCGAGGTCGTGCAGGGCGAGGGCGGGGTGCACCCGGCCAGCGAGGCCTACCTCCAGGGGGCCCAGGCGCTGTGCCGCGAGCGCGGCGCGCTGTTGATCCTGGACGAGGTCCAGACCGGGATCGGGCGGACTGGCCGGCTGTTCGCGTTCCAGCGCTACGGGCTCGAGCCCGACCTCGTGAGCCTGGCCAAGTCGTTGGGTGGCGGCTTGCCGCTGGGGGCGACCCTGATCGGCGAGCGGGTGGGGAAGCTGCCCCCGGGCTCGCACGGCTCGACCTTCGGCGGGAACCCGCTGGCCTGCGCCGCGGCGCTGGCCTGCCTGCAGGTCGTCGAGGACGAGGAACTCTGCGCGCGCGCCGAGCGGCTAGGCGAGGCGGCGAGGGCCACCATTGCCGGCTGGGAGCTGCCGGTGATCAAGGAGGTCCGCGGGCTCGGGCTGATGATCGGGATCGAGCTGCGCAAGCGGGTGACCCCGGCGCTGAAGGGGCTGCAGGAGCGCAACGTGCTCGCGCTGCCCGCCGGTCGCATGGTCCTGCGCCTGCTCCCGCCGCTGGTGATCGAGGAGCAGCGGCTGAATCACGCCCTGGGCCAGGTCCGCGCCGTGCTGGAGGACCTGTGAGCGCCGTGGAGCTGAGCGACGCCGACGCCCAGGCGGTGCTGGTGGACCTGGTCAAGACCCCGAGCGTCTCCGGTGACGAGCGCGCCGCCGCGGAGCTGCTCGTCGCGCGCATGCAGGAGCTGGGCTTCGACCGCGCCTACGTCGACGAGGCCGGCAACCCGGTGGGCGTCAAGGGCAGCGGCCCGCGGCAGCTGGTGTTCCTCGGCCACGTGGACACCGTGCCTGGCGAGGTCCCGGTGCGGATCGAGGACGGGCAGCTCTACGGGCGCGGCTCGGTCGACGCCAAGGGGCCGCTGGCGAGCTTCGTGTGCGGCGTGGCCCGGGCCGCCGTCGGTTCGGAGTGGTCGGTGGCCGTCGTCGGCGCCGTCGAGGAAGAGGCGCCGACCTCCAAGGGCGCGCGCTACGCCAAGGACCAGTACCAGCCCGAGCTGTGCGTGATCGGTGAGCCCAGCGACTGGAGCGCGATCACCATGGGCTACAAGGGTCGCCTGCTGGTCGACTTCAGCCTCCGCCACGCGATCGGTCACTCCGCGGGGCCCGAGCAGTCGGCGGCGGAGCTGGGCTGCGAGTTCTGGGCGGCGATCCTCGCGGGCGCGGCCGAGCTCAACGCCGACGAGCCGAAGCTGTTCACCCGCCTGGACCCGTCGCTGCTGGAGATCAACACCGCCGACGACGGGTTGTTCCAGACGGTGAAGCTCACGGCCTCGTTCCGCACGCCGCTGGGCTTCGACCGCGACGCCTGGGAGGCGCGCCTGCGCGCCGCCGCCCCCGAGCACGCGGAGCTCACGTTCTACGGGGGCGAGGTCGCCTACCGCGGCGGCAAGAGCAACCCTCTGGTGCGCGCCTTCCTCGCCGCGATCCGCGCCGAAGACGGTAAGCCCAGGTTCAAGGTCAAGACCGGGACCTCGGACATGAACGTCGTCGGGCCCCAGTGGCAGTGCCCGATCCTGGCCTACGGCCCCGGCGACTCCAAGCTCGACCACACCCCCAACGAGCACGTGCCGCTGGAGGATTTCCAGCGCGCGGTGCGGGTGGTGACCCGCGTCGTCGAGCAGGTCACGGCGGAGTAGGAGTAGAGGGCCGCGCTAGCCCCTCGCCTGCAACCAGCGCAGGTAGTCGAACAGGCCCGCTGGGGTGTGGAAGGTCGCCTCGACGTTGGTGCCGAAGCCGAGCAGGGTGCCGTCTTCGAGCTCGGCGCTCTCGCCGGGGGGCAGCTCCAGGTGGTCGACGAACAAGCCGTGGGTCGCCGTGCGGTCGGAGACCTTCCAGGTGTTTCCGACCCGAGCGAAGGTCGCGTGGATCTTGGAAATGCTCGGGTGGGTCAGGCAAATGTCGTTCTGCGGCGAGCGACCGACGCTGATCAGCGTGCCGAACGGGTTGCGCTCGGACTTCACCAGGAACGCGAGGTGCGTGCGCTGCTTGGGGTCGCCGAGGAGCGCCGCCATGCCGTCCTCGTCCGCCGTCGCCGAGAGGTCGGGGGCGCGGGCCTCGGGGTCGGGGAAGCGCAAGGTCAGCGCGGGGGCGGAGTGCGCCCGTGTGAACGCCTCGAGGGAGCTGAGGTCGGCGGTGGCGACGAAGGCGGTCAGGGACTCCATGCCCCTGTTTTACCTCGAAGCGGGCTCGTAGGCGGTCACGCGCCGGCGGTCCTCGTCGACGGCGTAGACCACCTGCCCCGACACGGTGACGGCGTCGACGTGCCCCAGCGCTCCCGAGTCGCCCCTGTCGCGGTGGAGGCCGACGGCCCGGCGCCCGTCGTAGAGGAGGAACTCCTGGTCGCCTCGCAGCAGCAGGCTCCAGCCTCGCCCCGGCGCAGCCCCCCGCGCTCTGGGGAAGGCCACGTCGTCTTGCTGGACCCCGGTCAGGTCGAAGCTGAAGCCCCAGGCCCTGCCCTCCGCCGTGTCGGGGAGCAGCAACGCCTTGCGCGTGGTCCAGCCCGGGTCGGCGCCGCTGGGCACGGGCACGAGGGCCGGTGACGCGCCGGTCGCGACCCCGCGCAAGGAGCGCCAGCGCGCCACGTGGGTCGGCGACCAGCGCCATACGCGCTCGCTCGTGAGCACGTAGAGCGAGCCGTCGGTGTCGGTCGCCAGCGCGAGGACGGTGCCGGCGAGGGTCTGCGCGCCGTCGAACTCCAGGGGTCGGAGGCTGACCCGCGAGTCCCGCACGGTGAGCAAGCCGTAGCCCTCTCCGAAGCGTGTGCTCCGCAGCTTCTTCTGGATCGTCAGGAGCTGGACCCGGTCGCGGGTGGCGACGAAGAACGCCTCGTCGCCGTCTTCGTCGACCCCGGCCGGCGCGACGAGGTGGGTGTCCTTGTCGAGGTAAACACCGACCCGGCTGCTGAGCAGCTTCCTGCGGCTCCCGGCCAGGCCGCAGAGGGTCAGCCAGGCCTCGACGCGATTGACGAGGAGCACCGCGCAGCGCTGGGCGGAGGCTGGGCAGATCCCCACGATCTCCCCCGTGGGGTTGGTCTCGCGGAGGCGCAGCTCATTGGGCCAGAGGAAGGGGCGGTGCTTGACCCGCTGGGTGCGCTTGACCACCAGCGACTTCCGTTGATCGATCGCGACCAGCTGGCGTGGAGGGGACGGGCCCAGTTGGAGCAGGGCGTTCCGGGCCGCCTCGTAAGTGGCCAGGGTCTCCGGGTTCGCGTCGGGGGGGCGAGCGAGGGCCTGGTCGATCGGCTCGGGGAGCTTGCCGAGGGTCTGTCGGGCCCCTGCGGCCGCGTGTCGTAGCTGCTCGCGGCGCAGCTGAGACTCGGCGAGGGTGTAGGCCTGGGCTGCGGCCAGCACGTCGGGCAAGGACTGCAGCTCGCCCAGCGGCGGGGGCGTGATCTTTAGCCGTGGGAGGACGCCTCGGTTCAGCTCGGACCACAGACCCCCGAGCGCGGCTCGCGCCAGCCCGGGGATCAGCTGCCGCAGCTCGGCCTCGGCGCTGTGCAGCTCCTCGGCGCTCCCCGGGCGAGCCCTGAGGGCAGAGGTCGCCCGCTCCGCAGGTCCGTTGAGCCGGGCCATGTCGAGGTGCAGGAGCTTGGCGATCGTGGCGCTCTGGGAGTTGGCTGCACGCAGCTTGGCGCGCAGGGGCGCCAGGTCGACCGCTGGCGGATCCTCGGGGTCGTCGGGCGGCTCGACGGGCGGGTCCTTGGGGTCGTCGGGCGGATCGACGGGCGGGTCCTTGGGGTCGTCGGGCGGCTCGACGGGTGGATCCTTGGGGTCGTCGGGCGGATCGACGGGTGGAACCTTGGGGTCGTCGGGCGGATCGACGGGTGGATCCTTGGGGTCGTCGGGCGGATCTACGGGTGGATCCTTTGGGTCGTCGGGCGGCTCGACGGGCGGATCCTGGGGTGGGTCCTTGGGACCGTCCGGCTGATCCGGCTGATCGGGCGGGTCCTCGGGGGGCAGCACGTCTGCGGGGTCGAGGGGGTTGGTGGCGGTGGGGTTCGCTTCGCGCCACGGGCCCCAGACGTAGGCGGCCACCCCCAGCGCCACCAGCCCGGCGAACAGCGCGCTGCACGCGATCAGCCAGGTCATGGGGTGCGCGGGGGGTGGGTCGGGGGCCACCTGCAGCGCTGGCCGCCGCTGGCTGGTGCGGAGCGACCTGCCCTCGGGGTCGCGCTCCAGGTAGCGCGCGCTGCCGAAGCGCGACTGCGCACGCTTGAGGTCGTTGACGACCTCGTTCATGTTGGGGTAGCGGTCCTTGGGGTCGGGCTCCAGGCAGCGCGAGACGATCTCGTCGAGCTGTGTGGGCAGGCTGGGGTTGATCTCGCTCGGGAGCTTGAACCGACCGGCCGGGCGGAAGCCGACGAACATTTCGTAGAGCATGACCCCCAGGGCGTAGGTGTCGGCGCGTGCGTCCACCTCGCCGGCGCTGACCTTCTGCTCGGGGGCCATGTAGTCCACGGTCCCCAGGCTCGCGTTGACCTGGGTCAGCGTGATCATGAACGCCTCGGGGTCGAGGACGCGCGCGATCCCGAAGTCGACGACCTTGGTCAGCTTGGTCTCCGACTCCCAGAGCACGTTCGCCGGCTTCACGTCGCGGTGAATGATCCCCTGCGCGTGGGCGTGGGCGAGGCCAGAGGCCGTGTGAATCGCGATCTGGAACAGCTGGTCGGCGGAGATCTGCGCGTCTTCGAGGACCTGCTTGAGGGTCGGGCCGTCGATCCACTCCATGGCGAAGTAGCTCAGGCCGTCGGCTTCGCCGCGGTCTAGCACCTTGACGATGTTCGGGTGGTTGAGGTTGGCGATCGCCTCCGCTTCGCGGTGGAAGCGGCTCTTGAGCTCGCGGTTGGCGGCGACCTCGGGGCGGAGGACCTTCAGCGCCAGGTCGCGCTCGAGGGCGGCCTGGTGAGCCTTGAAGACCACCGCCATGCCGCCTCGGCCGAGCTCTTCAACGATCCGATAGGGACCCAGGGTCTTCCCGAGGAGCGTCTCCGGAAGCCACTCGCTCACGGGCAACCTAGCGCTGGGGGCTCAGCTTGAGCACCAGGTTGCGGCTGGTGTCGATGGCGTAGAGGTTGCCGAGGTCGTCGGAGCCGAGGTCGGCCAGCCCGCGGAGCTGGTCGCCGTAGGCCTTCTCCCAGCGCTTGATCCCCTTGCCGTCGAACACGACCAGCTTCTCCACGTCGCGGTCGGAGACGAACACCCAGCCGAACACCGTCGGCTCCATGTCGCCGATCACGTCGCTGCTGAAGGTGGCGGTGTTGAACGTGTGTTGCAGCTCGACCGGGCTCCCGTCCATGGGGGCGCGGAAGGCGAGCTCTTCGTCGGCGTCGGCGTGCCAGAACAGGTAGTTCTTGGCCTCGTCGACGGTCACGCAGCCGCGCGCAGGGGTCAGCTCGCCCCCGTATTGCTGGCTGCGGGCGAGCTCCTTGCCGTCCGGGGCGACGATAATGAAGGCGTCGTTGCCTCCCTGGGTCACCACCGCGATCCCGCTGCGGTCGCTGAGCGGAGAGAGGTCGACCGCCTGGCGGATCCCGCTGAGCACCGGCGAGCCAATGGGGACGCCGGTGCGCGAGAAGCGGGTGAGCTCCTGTCGCCCGGCGTCGAGCACGAACACCTCGCCCTGGGAGCTGATCGCGAGGTCGATCGCCGAGTCGAACTTGCCCTTGCCGTCGCCCGAGCCGCCGAACTGGGTCACGATCCAGCCGTCGGCGTCGAAGCAGGTCACGCGTTGGTTGTCGTCGAGGACGGCGACTTCGCTCCGCGGGCCCACGGCCACGCGGAGCATGTCCGAGACCTCGACCCCCCCGGTGCGCCGCTCGAACCACTGCCCGGCCCGGCCCTCGGGGTCGAGGCGGACCACCGAGCGCCCCTCGCGATCGATCACCCACAGCTTGCCGAGGCGGTCGCTGCGCAAGCGCAGCGCATTGCGCAGCGCCCCGTAGAAGCTGCTCGCTGGCTTGTAGGTCGTGCCCGACGCGAAGTTGCTCGCGTCGAAGCTGAACAGCTTCCCGCTGGCTCGATCGAGGGCGAAGATCGCCTTGCCGAAGGCGTCGATGCTCAACCCTGAGATCCGCCCAGTGGCCTCGCGCAGAGGCACCTCGCGTTGAGCGAGGAAGCCCTCGAAGATCACGATCGCCCGGCGGTCGGGGTCCGAGTCGGCGACGAACACGCGGCCGTCGTTGCTGACGGCGATCGCGCTGGGATCGTGGAGCTCGTTGGGGCCGGAGCCTGGCTGGCCGAAGCTGAGCAGGAACCGGCCGTCGTCACGGAACACCTGCACGCAGCGCTGGGCGGCGTCGAGCACGTAGACCATTTGCCCGTCGGGGCTGAGCGCGAGGTCCACGGGGCGGGAGAGGTGCCCGTTGCCCTCGTCGCCGGGCTGACCGAGCCGCAGTGGCTTGCCGTTGAGCACGGGTTGCTTCGCGTTCTGGGGCGCGCGGTAGACCAGCACGCTGCGCTGCTCGGTGTCGAGCAAGCAGATCTTGCCTTCGCCGCCGCGGGGGTGGCTGACCGCGACGCAGCTGAACTCGCCGTCGGGGAGCTTCGAGCTGCGGCGGGGCGCGAGGGCCTCGTCCAGGATCAGGTTGCGCTCGGTGAGCACATAGGAGCGGGTGTTGCCCTCGCTGGAGAACGCCACGTCGCGGGCGTCTTCTCCGTAGAGCGAGGTGGGGCCGAAGGTCTCCGTCGTGGGGCGCATGGCCTCCACCCCGTAGTTCCGCTCGATCCCCCTGGAGCGTACGAGGATCGCGGCGTGGGCCTGCTGCCCCGCCGCGTCGAGGGCGGTCACGTTGACCTGGTAGTCGCCGGCGGTCGGCGGCGCGGTCCAGGTGTTGGAGGGCACGGTGGTGACTTCGGCGGCGAGCACCCCGCCGTTGGTGCTCCAGGAGTAGCGCACGACCTCGTCGGGTTCGTTGGTGTTGCGCAGCTTGATCGATACGCTCTTCTGCCAGTCGACCGCCTTGACCCCTTTGCTGACGTTGACGAACTCAGGCGGGTGGTTCGGGGCCTGGGCCCTGGGGTTGAGGTAGGCGAATTGGTTGGGCGCCGCGCGACCCTCGATCAACCGCGCCTTGGCGCTGTGGTCGTCGAGCTCGAACACCTCCACCCGTCCCACGCGCTCCTGCGGGCGGACGAGGGGGACCTTGCCGTTGGTGAGGGGGAGGAAGTAGACCTCGCCGTCGCGGTAGACGTCGAAGATTTGCCCCGACGCGACGCCGTCTTCGCTGCCCTTGTCGAGGATCGCGACGTCGCCCTTGACCTGGGTCACCCGGGTCTCGATGCTCTGCACGTCGGCCGCGGCCTGGGTGGCGCACAGCACGAGGGCCACGAGGGCCCCGGCGCGAACCTGGGGGAACCGAACTACGCTCATTCGAGCACCTCAAAACTGTCGAAGGTCCAGCCCTGGTCCGCGCGCCGGAGGGTGATCCGCTGCGGCTTCTGGACGGCCTGCGCGGGCTGGTCGAGGACCGCGATCTCGAAGGACCACATGCCTTCGAGTACGGCCAGGTCGCCGGTGACCGAGATCTCTGTGCGGGCGATCTCGTGTGCGCTCGCGGTGAACTTGCCCGAGAACGCGAGGAAGTCCTTCCACGCTCGCCGCTCGACGGGGTTGGGCAAGAGCGCCGCCACCGCGTCGGGGTCGTCGAGGAGGGTCGCGTCGAGCTCGGTGACTCGCTCGAGGATCGCCGTGCGGTCGAGCTCCAGGCGCGCCTCCGCCCCGAGCTTGGCGGCCACGGGGTTGCCTTCGTCGCGCAGCGTCAGCTCGTCGGCCTTGGCCACGGCCTCCGCCCACGAGCCGGCCTCGGTCAGCGCCTGCAGCTCACCCTCCAGGGCGCGCAGCTCGGCTAGCCGCTGCAGCTCCTGGTTGACCTCGCGCAGGCGGGTCTTGGCGTCGGCGTCGTGGGGCGCCAGCTCGAGGTACGACTGCAGGTTCCTCTGCCGCTCCTCGAAGTCGGGGACGGTGGTGGAGAACGCCAGTTCCCGTCGCTTGCGCGTGCGGGACAATCGCTCCTCGAGCTCGGTGAGGTCGGGCCGCTGGGGGTCGAGCTCCTTCAGGCGTTGCCAGGCCTCCCCGGCGGCAGAGAGGTCACCCTCTTCGAGCTCCTGGGTGAACACCTCGGCTTGGGTGTTCGCCGCGTCGATCCCGTTCCTGGCATTCGTGCGCATGCGAACGTGCTCGTCGCCCGCGGCCGACTCCAGCCCGGGGAGGGCCTCGAGCTGCTCGAGGACCTTGCGCCAGTTCCGCGCGCTGAGCGAGGTCTGCAGCTGCTGCACGGTCAGGCGCACCGACTCGGGGTCGTTGGGGTCGAAGTCTCCGTTGGTGGTGGAGGGGGGGTCCGTGGTCAGGTCGGGGTCAGGGGTCTCGGTTCCGGTGCGAGCCTTGGCCAGCAGCTCGGCGGCGGTGGGGCCCCCACCGTCGCTGAACTCGGGGTCGAGAGCCTCTGCGATGCTCAGCGGCCCGAGTGCGTCCTCGGCGCGGCCGGCGTCGAGGAGCTCCTTGCCCTGGCGGTAGCCTTCGAGCAGCTCCGAGGTTGGCGTCCAGCTCAGGTCTTGTCGCCAGGGGTCGGCGCCGTTCTCACCCGAGAGCTTGCCGCTGTTGGGGTCGGAGCTGGCGATCGCGACCAACTCGACGGTTTGGTCCATGCGGTAGCCGATGCGGGCGAAGCGGAGCACGTAGCTCCCCGGGGCGAGGGCGTTGCGCTCTCCGGGAGTCAGGGAGATGTCCTCCTCGCCGACCACCAGGGTCACCTTGGTCCCCTCGGGCAACGCCGAGAGGTCGGGGGTGTCGAACACGAGCTGGGTCGGCGTCAGCGGGCGGGCCCGGGGGTCCTCGGCGAGGAGGCCGACCGAGCTCAGCGGCGTGGCGAGCCCGGGGAGTTGGCGGTGGAAGAACCCAGCGGTGGCGTCCGGGGCGCCGAAGCGCAGCCCCAGCCCGATCAGCACGAGGGCCGCCAGGGCGATCCAGAGCTTGGTGCGTCCTCCGCTGTCCACGCTGGGGCGTGACTCGCGGCGGGTCTCGGCCCGCACGCGCTCGCGGAGCTCTTCGCCCGAGTGCAGCGCCCGAGGCAACTCGTCGGGGGTGGGGTAGGTGCCCGAGGACTGGTCGAGGGTCCGGCCTGGTGCACGGGTCTCGGCCACGTCCAGGTCCGGATCGGAGTCGGAGATCACGACCTCGGACTCGCCGGAGTCGATCAGCTCTTCGACCGAGGAGGCCTCGATCTCCTCGGTGATCGACTCGCGCACGCCGCTGCCAGCCTTGCTGCGGTCGGACTCCGAGGCGCGGCGACGAGCGGCACGGCGAATGGCCTGCGCGCGACCCGACGCGACCCGCAGCGGGTTGTCCGAGCCCGAGCCCGGGCGGCGCTCGCCGCCGTCCATGTAGTGCGGGGCGTTGTCGAGGAACTCGTCGAGGTCGGCGAGCACCTCAGCGGCGTTGGGGTAGCGCTCGTCGCGGTCCTTGCACAGCAGCCGGTTGCACACGTCGACCAGGAAGGGCGGGAGGTCCGGGCGCTGTTCGAGCAGGTCAGGCGGCGGCTCGTAGACGTGCTTGAAGATCAGCCCGGCGGGGGTGTCGGCGCGGAAGGGGAGCTTCCCAGCGAGCAGCTCGTAGAACACCACGCCCAGGGAGTAGAGGTCCGAGCGCGAGTCCAGCGCGTCGCCGCGGCCCTGCTCCGGGGAAAGGTAGTTGGGCGTGCCCATGATCAGGCCCGCGTTGGTCAGGTTGGCGTCGTCGCTGGCGGTCGCCTTGGCCAGGCCGAAGTCCATGACCTTCACGATCCCGTCGCGGTCGATCATGACGTTGCTGGGCTTGATATCGCGGTGAATGATCCCCTTGGCGTGGGCGGCCTCGAGGGCCGAGGCGACGTCGCGCACGACCTCGACCGCTTCGCGCAAGTTGACGTAGCGCTCACGGCGCATGACCTGCTGCAGGTCCTCCCCCTCGACGTACTCCATGGCGAAGTAGGGCGTGCCGTCCTCGATCCCGAACTCGTAGACCTGGATCACGTGGGGGTGCTTGAGGCTCGCGGCGGCGCGGGCTTCGCGCTGGAACCGCTCCAGGAACGACTCCTGGCTGGCCAGGCTGCGAGGGAGCACCTTGACCGCCACCAGGCGGTCGAGGGAGCGCTGGCGGGCCAGCCACACCTCGCCCATGCCGCCCTGGCCGACCTTGCGCTCGAGGTCGAAGGAGCCCAGCTGCTTGGTGCCCTCGGTCCCCTGTGCGCGGGTGCGGTCGTTGGGGTCTGGCGCAACGAGCTCCGCGCGGTGGTCGGTGATCGTCATCGCGTCTCGGTCGACGTTCAGGTCTTCCGAGGACCCGGTCTCGGCCAGCACCTCGGCGCTGCTCTCGCCCGGGGGGCGGCCGTCGATCACCTGGCCCGAGCCGAACGCTCCCGCCTCGACGACGAAGTCGTCGTCGCCCGGCTCCGGCTTGGCCCCGGCGCCGGGTAGCAGGCCTGCGCTCTCGTCCTCGTCGACGTCTTCGAAGCGCTTCGTAGGCTGCGTGCTTCTGCTCTGGTCTTGGCTCATGAGCCTTTGTCCATCGTGCTGCGCGGGGTGTCCTCGGTCAAGGGCAGCCCCGCGCCTGGTCATTCTAGGTACGAGGAGGACAAGAGCAAGGCAGATAAAGCCTTAGGGCGGAAGAAGCACCTGCCGAGCCCCCAACGGCGCCGACGCCGACGGAACCCGCTAAAACCTTGCGCTACGAGGGGCTAGGCGCCGTCCTCGACCCAAAACGAGAGCGGGGGCGCGTGGCCGGCGCTCTCCAGCCTCAGGTTGGGGCGATCCAGCGCCAGCAGGCCCTCGTCCGTGATCCCGTCGCAACGCCAGAGCTTGAGCCGCTCGAGCTTGGGGAGGCGGGCCAGCGCCTGCAGGCTGCGGTCGGTGATCCCCCCGCAGCCCGTGAGGTTGAGGTAGGTCAGCCCCCTCAGCTTGGTCAGGTGCTCCACACCTTCGTCGGTGATCTGCTCGCAATACTCGAGGGTCAGCCGGCGCAGGTTGGGCAGCCGCGAGAGCAACGCCAGGCCGTCGTCCGTGATTCGCCCACGAACCGAGCTCGGCCCCAGGCTCAAGACCTGGAGCGACTCGATCTGGGCCAGGGACTCCAGGCCCTCGTCGGTGATCAGGTTGCAGCCGTAGAGGTCCAGCTCACGCAGCAGCGGGAGGCCTTCGAGGTGCATCAGGGCCTCGTCGTCGAGGCGTTGGCACCAGCTGAGCCGCAGCTTGATCAGGTTCTGCAGCGAGGCGAGGGCCTCGGTCGAGGCGCTGGTGAGGTTCGTGCACTCCGAGAGGGAGAGCGCCACCAACTCGCGGGAGCGGCTGAGGTAGCCGACCCCCTCGTCGGTGAGGCCCGTGCACTGGGAGAGGTTGAGCCCCACCAGGAACGGCAACCCGGCGAGGTGCTTGGCGGCCTTGTCCGAGAGTCGCGCGCCCTGGCGCAAGCGCAGGCGCACCAGGTGCGGGAGCGCCGTCAGGCTCTGGACGCCATCCGCGGTCAGGCGCTCACAGCGATCCAGGTGCAGCTCTCGCAGGTCGAGCAAGGAGCTCGCGATCCCGTTCAGACCGGCGTCGGTGACCTGGTGGCAGTCGGCCAGGGTCAGGTGGGTCAAGCGGTTCAGCGAAGCGAGGGTCTCGAGGTCGGTGTCACGCATGGCGTCGCGGACCATGACCCCAGGGACGGCGTGCCCCGCCAGGTGGCGCACGATCTCGGCGGCGCTGGGGAAGCCGCGGGGAACCACCCACCACACGCGGTGCGCGGGGATCTGGATCCCCTCCGGCCTGCGTGTGGGGGTGAAGCCGAGCTCGGCGATCTTGCCGTTGGGGAGCACCGCGCGCACGACGGCGGGCAGACGGCAATCGAAGCGACGCGGGGGATGCACCCGCTGCTCGATGCGCGCGGCGACGTTCGAGCCCACTCGACGCCAGGCGGCGCTCGCGTGACGAAGCGCGGAGAGATTCTCCGGCTCGGCGAGCCACTCTCGCTCCAACCTCCGCCGGCGTGAATCGCTCATGCTGCCTCTGCTCCGCGACTACCGCCAACGTAGCAGCGCCAAACACATCGCGCCTGCTTCTTGTTCGCGCCGCTGACGCGGCGCTCACGGCGCTGCGCTCGCTCCCGGCGTTCGCTCGCGAAGGTCGGGAGCGTGTGGGGGTAAGCGAGGAGCTGCTCGCGAACGACGAATCGCGCGCCGCCTGCGGGGTGTGTGGGGGAGATGGCCCTTCGCGCTCGCGGCGGCGCGCGCACGCTCGCTCCGCGCGGGCTTCTTGTTCGCGCCGCTGACGCGGCGCTGCGCTCGCTCCCGGCGTTCGCTCGCGAACGGTTCGCGCCGCTGACGCGGTCCTCGCTCGGGGCGTCCCTTAGGTGGCGGAGACCTTGCCGGCGAGGCGGGCGCGGCGGAGGACGCCGTGGGGGTCGCTGGTGGAGACGACGAGGCTGTCGGTGCCCTGGCGGATGCCCACGATCGAGAGGCCGGGGGGGAGCGTCTTGGGGGGGCGTTTGCGTTTGCCGAGGGCGTGGTCGATCAGGCGCTTCTGGTCGAACCATTGGGGGTGGACCACGGCCTCGAACTCCTGGCTCGCGCTGAGGGGAGCGCTCTCCCAGAAGGGGAGCTCCCACTTGAGGACCTCGGTCAGCGGCGGGCGGTCGAGCTCGACGATCAGCTGGGCGAGGGCGCCGAGGATCTGGTTGCCGCGGGCGACGAAGTCGGGGGACTCGAGGAAGCTGAACCCGGTGGCTCGCATGCGCTGCATGATCTCCGTCGGGGTCAGCTCGCCGATGGTCAGGCAGCCGCGGAACGAGAGCGGGGCCTGGGTCAGGAGGGTGCGCACCAGGTGCGTGCGCTCGAGGTTCTTGCGCGTCTCGTCGGGCGGGGTGTGGATCGACTGCAAGGGGAACAGCTTGACCAGCTTGCGCCAGGCCTTGCGCGGGGTGAACCCCGGGATCGGGGCGTTGTCGGCGGCGGCGAAGCGGTCGTAGCGCAGCTGG
>Ga0209578_10000559_pt1 | contig 44335 bp, 56 predicted proteins | sample tdAd472_FD_187127 | JGI IMG/M metagenome (GOLD analysis project Ga0209578, IMG submission 187127) | Marine sediment microbial communities from the Atlantic coast under amendment with organic carbon and nitrate - tdAd47.2 (SPAdes)... | ecosystem: Environmental > Aquatic > Marine > Coastal >...
ATTATCGACAAAAAATCGGTATAGTTCCGCCGGGTCATAAGCCGTTACCTTTCGAAGCTGTGGAGGGACTGGTTTTACTCGATGTATGGGTACATTAATATCTACAATTTCTTGGACTCCAAATCCTCCTACGCCGATATCATGGGCATGTTGGTGGAGTTCCGATTTAGACAATTCGCGGATAGTTTTTGGGTCTACGGCACCAGGATATTTTTCCAAAATATCTTTAATTAGAGCTTCATCGGATGGAGAAATCTGACGTTTGCCGACAAATTTAGTCTGATGTGGAGCCGCAGGTTCATACTCTTCTGGTATAATTGCCGCTGGTTCATCGGTAAGCGGGGAAACACCTTCAAATTCTTCTTCGACGAGCTGTTCATCCTCGTCGTTTTCCCCTCCGTCCTCAAATATAAAACTATCCGGGGTATCGGACCGTTCAATTTCGTCGAGTTCTGCAAATTCACTCATTCCTTTTTTATAGCGAGGATTATCTTTTCAATAAGAAAATGAGTTTTTGGATGGAAAAGCCTGAAGCGCTCGTTAATTCTTTTTGTTTGATTCCTACCAAAGATATGTCTACGCAAGAAAAATTAAATAGTTTGAGTAGACTGGTGATTGTAATTGCGATAGCAGTAACTGCCTTTAATCCTAAAATTGGTTTTCAATTTTTGGTGGTAGGATTGTTTTTACTCGTAGCTTATAATAGTTGTTTAAATAAAGACGCAACTAATATGAATACAACACTCCTCGGTGTAAATAATCCAAACTGGTCTAAAGGCGTGGACATTGGACCGCGCGATCCCGACCACAATCAATTCGATGCCCAGGTTCATAGTGCCGGATTAGTTGGTGCAATTGGTAATGGGGGATACGGTAATTATGCCCCGAATGCTAATTCAAATACTGCTTTATTCGTTGGAGTTCCTTTCGAAGAGGCGCAAACAGGTTCTTTAAATGATGCAAATTCTGACGCTGCTATGACTATTGTTAAATCAGAAGACCCAGAAGAAAATTTACCGCCTGCCGCAGGTTATGGAGTGGGTGGAGGATGGGGCCATGGATGGGCCCCCAGCACAGGTTTAACATCAACTCCTGATCTCCCCGATGCTCGCGATGGGTCTTTAGCCTATGAAAATGATCCTGGGATGCGATTTTTAGAACAAGTTTCGCAGGTTGATGGTAGTGATTCCTACGCTCAGCTTTCTGATGATTTAGTATATTCTCCCTATAATACTGTGTATAATACAAAGCCTGATTCTGGTTATCCTACACCTCCCGGAGTTTCAGGTCAGTGGGCGCCCGGTGTGGTTCCTTATACGGGCGGCGGCGATTATATGAATACTGTTTATGTTAGCCCGGCGCAATCTGCTCACCCTGATGCTGGTTCGGCCGTTCCTAATGCTGGTATGCCAGGAATGCGGGTTGACGGTACTCAAAACGCCAATGCGTGGGGTGCTTCCCGCCTGGCCGCGGATGGTTTAAAAAAAAAGGCTTCCAATAGTTTCATAACTACGATGGCTAGTAATGCAGGTGCCGATAGCCTGCAAATGAATGGTTATCCTCTAACCCCACAAGCTGGTTCGTCGAGTGATTATTCCGACAATGGTTATAGCAACCTTTATTCCGGGGATTCAGGAAATAATGATCCCGAGCATTACGTGACTTTGGATAAGCGTCAACCCATCAATAAACACGCCTTTATCAACGCACAAAATATTGCCAGTTATCAACCTGTTGATTATACTGAACCCATCGATCGCAGCGAACGGTTGGATGCTAAAACTTTTCAACTGTGGAAAGACCTGACACTATTCGATAAAAACCCGTCCCAGGATGCAACCAATCAAATGATGGACTATGCTGGTACTGAAAATATCACCGATCAATCTTTTGAACCTACTTATTACAAGACCGCCAACCGGCGCGAAGAAATCAAGAAAAATACTTTTTCGAGTTTTATGAATGAACGTATTGCCCAGGATCATGGTATTATGGATGATGTTCCCGAATTTCGCCGGCAGATGATGCGTGATTATACTCCCTTGCGTCGTCGCCCTGTATCATTTAGATCAGGTAGCAACGCACCCCGCGAATTTGCTTCTCCTGGTAATGTACCTTTGACACCTTTACGGCCACCTATGACACCTTCCCCGGCAACTCCTGGGTTTTAGGGACCTTGCGTTTTATTCGTAAAATATTATGATAGGAATATATAATATGGTTTTATAAAGTCATATTAAATGAATAATTGCGGTTGATATTCTTAGGGGAGGGGTGTCTGTTTATTTAACAAAATTATTCTTTAAAAATAAATGATTTATATTATACTAGGTTTTTTATTAGTAATTATGATGTGGGCGTGCATGGGGTCGAGTTTAGGTACTGATGCTACCAGTATAACAGACGAGTCAGAGGAAAATATTCGGGTATTAGGGCGCCAAACGTTGCGTTGGTCGACCGCCTCCTACCAGGACCAAAATCCTATGATTGCGGTGTTGCACGCCAACTATGGGGTGGCTTATTTGGCTGCTTTAAAAGACATTGCGCGGGAAGATGCCATCGAACGCGTGTTGGATGTTGACCTACGCGAGTTTAAAAAATGGGTATATAATGCCCAGGATTCGGCGACGCGCAAAATGATTCGTGCATGCCCCGAGTATGGACCAGTAATTCCAGAGTTTGTACGTCGTTTAAGTGATGAGTAATTATTATTTTTAATTAATTATATATTTATTATAAAATGCCTCGTCGTCGCAGCGCTAGCCGTCGTAAATCAAGCAAACCCCGTCGTAGTGGTCGTCGGACTTCGGGTAAACGCCGTAGCTCCAGCCGCGCTCCTCCTATGCGTTATCGCCACCGTAAAGTCTTGCGCGATAATATTCACGGGTTTAAAAACCCTCAAATTAAACGTATTTCCCTCAAGGCTGGAGTCGGCCAGCTTTCAGGTAGTGTGTATGATTTAACCAAACGGTATATAGGAGTTTTTCTTCACGAATTAGTTAAAACCGCGGTTACTTATGCCGAACACTCCCGCCGTAAGACAATCACCGTACAAGATATTTTAGATGCTTTTGAACGTATAACTGCTGGTCATAAAATTTATGGCACCGATTCGTCAGAAGGATGTAAGATGTATAAGGGAAAAAAGGGAAAGGTTTCGCAAGCCACTTATATTACGCGTCAAATTGGCTTTTACCAGCGCCAACATGACTGTTTTTATTTCACCCGTACAGCCGTTGACCGGTTTTTAAAGGAAGTTACCCAAGATTATAACTTGAATATGCGTTGGACTGCTGAAGCTAAAATTGCGGCTCAAGCGGCCCTTGAAAATTATATATTACAACTATTCCAGAAAGCAGGTCTGATTGCACACGAGCAAAAGAGAACAACAGTTATGGATAAAGATCTTTTTCTGGCTGCCCGGTTGTGTGGGGCGTTTAATATGAATCGCCCGCTCGAATACTAATTTATTTTTCGATATTAACCGAAAAATAATTGCTTACCCACGGGTGCATAATCTTCATCATCGTCGTCATATTGCGGACGCCGGGCCCGACGGGCTTTTTCCCGCGCTTGTTTCAGTTTAAAAGCCTCTCTCTCGGCTCCGCGCTGGGTATAATCAAGATCTACCAATCCGAGTTGTCGTACTTGGTCGCGGGCATCACAAAGCCCAGTTTCAGAATGAAAAAATGACTCTCCTTCTAGGCTCTTTCGAATGGGTTGGCTGGAAAACCCTGCGAGGCCAATTTCACAAATAAAGTTCAAGATAGCACGATCCTGGGCCGATTCTGAATTACGAATAATTTGGCGTCCAACCACCCGGAACGAATCATCGATGGCCTCGACCACGCTGCGCCGATTTTTTTCGGCCGCGAGCTGGCTCAATTTTAATATATTATCGGGGTCATCCATACGCAAAACCACAATAGGTCGCGTGGTTTCATACTCGGTTACATAACCATAAATCTGGGCTTCACTTGGAGTATGCGCAAACCACATTTGCCGTGTGATGGATTGGGAACGCGAGGCGGTACCACGGTAAAGGGGTGTCCCCTTTGCGAGTACGGTTGTATTAAAGTCCATTTATATTAGTTTGTTTTTACATCCACAATAATTTTTTACAGTTTTCCAAATAAGTATCCATTGAATGCTGGTCGAGGAAATGCTTGAAAATATTAGGAACCATACCTTGTAAGCGTCTCCACAGAAAATCACAAAATATATCATACTCGGTTTGTTTAGGCATAACTTTGGAGTCTTCGTCAAAGTATAATTGACGCCCAGCGTGCGCATATCCCCAAAACCAGAAATTGGGCGGTGAATTCGCAATCGGATCGCATTGATTAACCACGCGGAAATACCGTATGTTATAGTATACATTATCAATAAACTTTTGATTGGCGCATCTGGGTTGGCCAAAAGTATACAAGTTTTCAACTCTGAAACCGCGTTCTTCTGCCATTAGCGCAAATATTATAGCTTCGGCTGAGCCAGCTGAGTGCCCGGTTAGATTAAGCGGTTTATTATATTCTTTTAACTTTGTGAATATAGACTCTTTTACGAGGTTGACTGCTTCAAGAAACCCGGAATGTACTTTACCATAATTTTTATAGGGAACGAGATTCAACCCAAAATTTGTCTTCCAATCTAATAAAGAATCCGTCCCGCGAAAGGCGACAATAACGTCCGTCCAATTATCGATGATTAAAACTTGAATGTTTTTTTGGGATATAAAAGTTTCAATTCCTGGGTGCTTTACGGGGTTGGATTCATATACTTGTTTTGATGCTTTGGCTAGTTTGATTAGCACATTATGATTCATCGATGTTTTTGCTAATTGTAATATAATAATATTATAATTATTTTAATATAACCTAACAGTTACCGCGGACCAAGGGAAAGACATCGACGGTAGGTTTCCAGCTAAAACGCGAGACCGGGCAGCTGTTGACTACAACAGTCTTTTGCTGCTTGCGCACCAAAGTAAATACATCAACAGAGGGGCATTTGGACTTGCAACGCGGGTTGCGGTCGGGGTGATCATAGGTGACCACAGTGGGTGCGCTTTTCTTGTAGAGAGGAAAAACATCAACGGGGCAAGGAGTACAAGATTTAGTCATTTACTATAAAAAATAAAAAAATTTGCATAAAACTTTAAGAAATGGGCGCGTATTTTTTCGTCTTTTTCTTGATTGTTGTTGCTGTAATTATTTTAGCCAAAGTAATAAACAGAGACCAAGTACGGTTGAATCGCATAACACCGCACCTTGAACCGGAGGATAAAATACTTGATCTTGGTTGCGGAGAATGCTGTATAACTCGCGCGCTGGAATTAAAGGGGTACCAGACAACCGGGATTGACATCGTTGATGCGGGGAGCTGCTCGCAGCCCGCGGTTTATGATGGAGAAAAAATTCCTTTTGATGATAAATCATTCGATGTTTCGGTGTGCGCTTTCGTGCTGCATCACGCGTCGAACTATCGCACTCTGGTACAAGAATTAGTCCGGGTGACGAAACGGTTGATTATTATCTTTGAAGACACGCCGGAAAATAAAATGGATCGATATTTTAATAAGCTTCATTCAGGGTCGGATTGGGGGAGTTGTAAAGAATGTTTTTTGACCCGTGATGAATGGCTCACTATTTTTGATGAGCACGGCGTAGTTGAATGGGAAAGTATTCCTTTGATGGAATTTCCCTTTGCTGGACGCCCGTGGATTTACCCGGTGCATAAGACTTGTTTTCGAATTTATTTGGGTTGAAACAACACATAAAATTAAATTAATTTTATGTGTTCCATGTGGGATTCGAACCCACGACCTCTGGCTTATAAGACCAGCAAACAACCGCTGTTATTATGGAACTCATGGGTGAATTTACCATAAAAGCCATATGCTCTACCGCTTAAGCTACGGGCCCTTACAGGGCCCAGCGGGACTCGAACCCGCAACCTTATGGTGTATTCATATTAATATCACCCTCAGGATAACCAAATTTTACTTCAGTCCTATGCTTTCCTGTATAAAAAAGTGGGGTAGACGCGAATCGAACACGCAACCCTTCGATCTGGAGTCGAAAATTCTACCATTGAACTACTACCCCTATAACTACGCCAAGGAGGAAATCCAGCGACCCGGAATCGAACCAGGAATCCCAAGAGGTCTTGTTACCACTACAATCTCATGCTTTACCATTTAGCCATCGCTGGTATAAAAAATAACGTACTACTTTATGTTAAGCTGTAAAGTTGCTGTAGATAGTACTTGTACTCACCTACCCTCTAATAGTACTAGTTATCGGACAAAAAAGAACGTACTATTATTATTGATGGTTACCCGTAACGTATTACCGGTTGATTTTTATTTAAGCAAATTTTAAATTATCGAGGAGTTTGCTGGAGGTAATACTATTCCTCGGGGTACATGCTACCATTTCGATGCTTAAAATGCGTGGAAATTGCTGTTGATAGCATTATTAACCTACCCTATAAATTTTCGACTGAGCCTGCCCAATTATTTGGGTGAACCTACGTACTACCATTTTTATCGCTTAATTGATGCAAGAAAATTGCTGTTGGTAGCACTTTGGGGGCAACTCGGCTCGTTAGTTGCCCGATTTGTTTCAGGTCAGGAATTAAAAAATCAATTTTGAGTGACGCGGCGCCGACACCAGGCGTCACTTTATATTAGCAATATATTTTTAAATCGATTTATTTTTACTATCGGAGCTTTAAAGTTAAGTTCTGATAGTAAATGAAGCGCGCACTTTTAATTGGGATTGATTATACTAAAACCAAAATTGAATCAGGCACAAACACCCACGATGTCCGGCGCATTCGGGATGATTTGTTGGCAGACTACACTGATACGGTAATGATTACGGACGATTTATCCACCGATAGCTCGTACTATCCAAACTATGAAAATATCTTGCGAGAACTTGATAATTTTATGGGTGGTGATCCGGCTAATCATTATTTATTTGTATTTTGCGGGTGCTCGCGGGATCGTTACGACAAGGTAAAAGATGAAAACGGAGAACGGCTTGATTCTAAGACTGTCGTGGTTCCGGCAATTTTACCCCGCGGCCCCGATACTCAAGTCATCGATTCTCATCACATTCGTCGCGCGCTGATTGACAGGTTACCGAGTGGAAGTAGCTTGAGTTGTATATTCAGTGCAAACTTTGGGCATCAGTTGTTGCCGACACGTTTCGAATATAATTTCAAAAAGGGTAAATTTGGGCATGATTGCGAGGCCTATGGTGACCAGGATAAAGATGTGCTGGTTGTATCATTTTCCAGTGATGAATTTAGCCCGGTTGCTATGCAACTCTCAGCGCCTGATAAACCCACACTTTATGGTACAATGGGTATCTTTGCTTTGGTTGGTCTGGTTAAAGAAAGCCAGAGCTTTGAAGGTAAAATACCCCGGGAAGGTTGGTTTCAAGTACTATTAAAAAAACTCGTAGCCAATAATCCTACTAAGCATAAAACCTACAATTTATGCAGTGTAGGAAGCGAAGACTCACAAGCAAGACTTTCGGATTTTTTTATCTTTTAAATATTTGCGATAGTAAATGATATTAGCGGGTTTTGTTGTACTCTTAGTTGCACTTTATTTATGGCTTAGTTGGGACCGGTATAAATTCGCAGGAATGTCGGCTGCTGACCACACCTTGATTAATTCAGCCATTCAAAATACAAATTCGACCATCCGTGGAAAATATCTTGGGCGTGTAGATAATTCTTTTACACATTTTTCTGACATCTCTTACGAAAACGAGCTCTTCGGAGACGAAGAACAATAAAAAAATTTATTCTATAAATTATTTTTCTGTAATATAAATGAAAGTCGAACATCCTTTTACCGGAAAAAAATTTTCTGCAAATAGCAAGGTTGGTAAGCGTATTAGTGCTTACCTTAAGGGTGCTAGTCCCCGTGGTTTGTGCTCCATGACTAATCTCTCGCATTGCAGCCCCGGCCAAAAATGCGGTCGCCGTACTGGTACTTGTTATACCCCCAAGCGTCTCCGCCGCGGTTCCGTCAAGCGTGTTAGTGGTTCTTACCCCTACCGATTCCCGGGTGGTGAATGCCCCTCTGGTTATGTTACATCCCGCAAGACTGGCCGGTGCAAGCGCAGCCGCCGCAAGTCTAGCTCCAAGAAACGTAGCGGTCGCCGCAAGTCTGGCCGTAAATCCAGTGGCCGTAAACGCCGCAGTGGTCGCCGCAAGTCGAGCGGTAAAATAAAGAAACAGCGCTCCGGTAAGTGTGCCTCTGGTTATGCCAAGAGCGAACGTAAAGGTCTTTGCCGTAAGCGCAAATCTAGCCGTAAATCGAGCGGTAAGAAAAAGCGCAGCCGCCGTAAATCTAGCGGCCGTAAGCGCAAGTCTAGCCGTAAATCCAGTGGCCGTAAGCGCAAGTCTGGTGGCCGTAAACGCAAATCCAGTGGCCGTAAGCGCAAATCTGGTGGCCGTAAACGCAAATCCAGCGGACGTAAGCGCAAGTCTGGTGGTCGTAAGCGCAAATCCAGCGGCCGCAAGCGCAAGTCTGGGTCCAAGAAACGTAGCGGTCGCAAAGGCCGTAAATCCAGCGGTCGTAAACGCAAGTCCAAGTCCAAGGCATGCGGTTACATGCACTAAATAATTAGTAGTTAAAACCACTAATTATTTATAGTTTATACAGTATTAAATGCAGTGTGGTGAAATGATCAAGAAACCAGTTATCCCAATTTATATATTATTTTAAACAAAAGTGTATTGATAGAGTCAGGCATTAGGTTTAGCGGAAAAGTTGCACTATGACAACTAATATATTTCGATTTATTATAATTTTTATTATAGTAATCTAATGCCTTGGTGTATTCTGTGAAGGCCGTACATTTAAAATTATTTTGGTTACGAGTATCGTGGCATACATAATACGATACGTTGTAAATATTTAAAGGTGCCATTTATTATATTTACGATATTAAGCCATCGTGAATCAATTTTTACGTTTGTCCTACGGGGCAAAACAGTTTGACCTCCGGGTAAATCGGTGTCGAAGGTCCCCGAAAATTGATTTTCTCTTCAACCCATAACCAACTAATAAAAATGTCTTCACAATCCACGTCCGTCGCGCCTTTTATCTATGATCCTTGGGGTCAATTCAAGGTTCAAATTATCGAGAATTCGCTAGCGTACTTTGAGCGATATTCCAAGCTTCAAAAGGCCATGATGGCCGCGATGATTGTAACTGCAATGGAGCAGAAAATGATTCAATATCTTAGCGGAAAGGCGCTAGACTGGGCGTGGTTGTTTTATTATAAATTGATTCAGTTAACTAAAAAGAAACAGTATATCCGCAATCGGATTATTAATAAAATCACGGATGATCGCAAGCCGAATACCCTTTACGATTGCATGCTGTGGTTTTTGGGGCAGCTCGAAGCCGATTCTGATGAGACTGTGAAATGTTTTACCCTGGATGGTTATGACTCTTCAACACCCGAATTACTAAAGTCCATCCAACGCGGAGAGACGAAAAAGTTTACCTATGAAGGCCGGGTTATTTTCTTTTCTAACGAAATTAAAAAGATTCGCGTGGATGGGGAGGACTTTGACCGGACAAATGATACTATTACTCTGACCATTTACACAAATACTGCGAATGATGATTGGTTGGAAACTGTCTTCATCAAACAAGTCATGGAACGGTATAGAACACACCTTAAAAATAAGCGGTATCAACAAGCCGTATATCAAAATATGTACACCCAAAAATCGGGGGGTGTAGAATGGGACCAGGTTTCTTACCAGCCAAAAGAGCTCCACGATAAAATTGTATTACACGGAGATGATAAATCTTATTTATTGGAGGAAGTTAATCATTTCATCAAGGAGAAACAATGGCATACTGATAACGGCTTTCCTTATAAATTGGGAATTTTGCTATATGGGGAACCTGGATGCGGAAAGACTTCAATTATTCGCCTGATTAGTTATTTGACAGAGCGAAATACGCATTACCTGCGGTTATCGCAAATCAAGGATGAGAATCAATTTAACGAGTTGCTGAAGCCCAAGAATATTTCTCTGGAAAATACGGTTTTGGTCTTGGAAGATATTGACTGTCAGGAACTAGTCCACAAACGTGAATCTCCCAATCCGAAAAAGTCGGGCGAGCCTACGGTTAGCGAATCAGCGCAAGCTATCAACATTAACTTGAGAGGTGCTGATACCGAAAGAAAGCGGGAACCTGAAAAATCCCCGCTAAACCTTGATACGCTTTTGAATGTTATGGACGGCATCCTTACAACTCCGGGACAGATTGTTGTTATGACAACTAATCGTAAAGATATTCTAGACCCCGCGCTAATCCGTCCCGGTCGGGTTGACGTAGACCTGGAATTGAAAAAGTGTGACTCGGATATGATTACTCAACTTACTCGGCAATTTTACAAGCAAGACCCACCTCCCCAACTTTTAACTGAAATAAAGCCAGGTGTTCATTCTCCTGCTTTTATTATGAATGTTTTTCGCCGATATCGCCGGCCAGAAGATATCACCCACGCATTTGAAGAAATTATTGGAAATTGTGGTGTTGAAGTACTTTAATAATATCCCTACAGCTAAAACCGATTTGCCCCGAAGGACAAACGTGGAAATTGATTTGCCCATAACACAAATATCCCTTAATTAAGAGATATTAACTGACTATAAATGATGCAATATATAATCAAATGTTTAGACTGGCTTATTTATATATCAGAGTTTTATAGGTGGAATACGGACGAAAATTGGCACCGTTTGGACTATACCGATTTGCCTCGAAGGACAAACGTGAATACCGATTTAAACCCCTCTGATATTATAAATGTTGACTGGGACACCGACTGATATTTATAATTGTATTGAGTGGTTAAAATTAAAAACAGATGATTACTCGACACACCAGGTTGACGCGCGCGCAGGCGAACGTATTTTAGGCTACGATATTGTTTATAATTTTACAAGTAATGTTCTATTAAATTCCACCCTATATGAGGCGAAAGAATTTAATCAAAATACATTTCCTTTACCCCTCATATGTTTACCATATATGATTGTCGAGCTTGTTTCAAGCGGATCTTTTATGGCGATAAAAATTAATAATGAAACGATTCGCGAAGCCTTACGCACGACTGAATTTTGTTCGCCAAAACATCGCGTAATTAACGGGCATTTAAGACCAACGAAATCTTGGTATGTTACCCGTGAAAATTTCTTTAATGTACTCGAAAACCAGCAGCAAATTATGAGATTGTAAGTAGGTGATTTTATAACACTAGCGAAAAATGATTTCTATAGGTCTAATTTTAACTTATAAATGAGTCTTGATACTCCCATATCTGAAAAACCAGCCGGCGACCCTCCGCCTAAAAATATCTGTCATATTGAGATGCCCTATGATTATACCGATTTCGATTTGAGAAGAGGTACAAACTTGGCTACATTTTTTATTCCAGGCATAGATGCAAAATTTGCATATACGGATAAAACGGTAAAAGTAACTGTAAAGTCGATTTATAATTTAGTGCATATATTTCGCAATATACAATTCATGAATCGACCTACCGGGTCAATTTTATGGCAATCACCCCCATACCTACAGGAATCCTTTAATTACTCTTGGTTTTATGTAGATTTAAACTGTGAAAGAATTCCAGTTGCAATGTCCGTGGTCTCAATGCACCCATTATCCCAGTTATATAGGTTGGAGTTGTATAAAAATGGTGAGCTTATACATTCTATAGAAAACATTAAACCCAAGAAAATAAATGGATGTAATATTTTTATAGTTGATTTATCGGTACCATCAAATCCCGTGTTTGATGGTACGGTGTCCATCAAACCATATTTTAATGAATATAAAGGACTGTTGTATTATACCTATTACTACCTTATTAAAACCCTTGAAAATAGTGAGTTCCTTTATGATTAACCTGAAGGATAAATGTGGAAAACTGAGTTTATATGGTCGCAATCACCCATATAAAATGAGTCTAGATGCACCCTTAAAGGGTATATTTATAAATATATATGAAGTTAATATACCCCGGGAACGTTACCATGAAATATGGGAACTACTTTATGCGCCCGGGGTTGATAGTAGTATTACATTGGAACAAGATATTTTAAAAATTATAGTGCGTTCTTGGCATTTAATAGCTGAATTAAGTGCGATGAGTATCAGAGATGATTATGAATCATATATTAGCGGAATTACTGCTCTAGGATATATGAAAGAAGTTTACTATCCAGGTTGCTTTCAACCAATTAGGTGGAACCATGGGTGTCACGGAAGAACAATAAATTTACTCGGCGTAAATTTCACCTGTTATAAAGGCGATAATTTTATTCCTTCATTTGAACTTTTCGGGCCCGATGAAACGGTTATTTTTACTAAGGTTAAAAAGAAAAAAGTTAATGACCATAGCGGTAAGTCTCTTTATACAATTGATTGTAAAAAGAAACGCATTGATATCCCTCATAACTGGTCATTTAAAGTCAAATTTGATGGATACAAAATACCAGAATATATACCCTATATACTATTTTATAGTTATCCGTTCCGTTGAACCCCGCAAAAAATGATTATTTTATGAGAGCTATTAAGGTCTCATAAAATGAGTTTAGATGCACCCTTAAAGGGTCAAATCAATATATATGAATTCACTATAGATCCGCGAGAGTTATACCTAATTTGGGAACTACTTTATGTACCGGGTGTAAACAGCTGTATAATACAGGAACGTGATGATGTTAAAAAAGTGGTAATACGCTCTCATTATTACATAACAACATTAGCTAAATTGAGTGCCCAATACAACGGTATGAAGGATTTCAGTAAAAAAGAAGTCCTTTATGCTATACTCGGAAATTTTCCATTAGAAAATTCTCGACCAATTTATTTTGATACTAATAATACATGTTTTTTGATTGGTGTGAATTTTATATGTTATAAGGGTGATAATTTTGTTCCATTAGTGGAACTTTTCGGACCTGATGGTACCTATACCTATACCGGAGTTAAGAAGAAAAAGAGTTTATATACCTATTATATGATTGATTGTAAAAAGAAATATATAGACGCACCTGGGAAATGGAAAATTAATTTAAAATTTGAAGGGTATAAAATACCTGATAGTATCAAGTTTGGTATATATTATAGCGAAATTATAAAATAAATTCATAGCGCTAATTAGCTCTATGAATCGATATCGACAAATTTGATTATACCGGCATCCTCTAGGGACTTTATTTTTTCAAAATAAGCATCAAATTCGGCTTTTTGTTCCTCGTAGGTGGTGGGTTCATATATTGGTTCATTTACCGGCTCAAAATCAGGAAGTTTAATATCATATTTATCCTTGAGCAATCGCTCCAAAATTTCACGGTTTTCCCGTTTATAACTCACCGCGATACAGGGTGGGTTTGATTGTCGCACCCAATACTTATCATAACCTGTAAAATACTGGGTGATTTCCGGGTCTTTTTGTACTTTATCGATCTGATGTGAATATAACCATGCTGAGGTCAAATCGTGGTGTGTAATTGTTTTTACGTATTTTTCCTTGCGAGGTTTATAATAATTAGTATCGCATAGAGAACCGTCAAAAACCCCTAAACATCCTTTAAGTCCACAACATTTATTATTATTTAGAGGATCGCTAAGGTTTTCAAATACTATGGGATATTGAATAAAATATTCAACCTGTGATAAAGAATTATCGTAAATGGCCTCATAAGATGAAATCGGGGTATTATCAATCACATGAAAGGTACTGAATGCAAATATGGGAGGAAAGTAATGTTTTCCTTTACCTAAAACTAATTGAAGGCCATTTGCTATAAAAGTGAAATTCTCGGTACATTCAATACAGTGGCCACCGAGATTAAAATTTTGGTTGGGTTCTGGGGGAGGTTTTGATTCAATATAAACATCGGTTGGTGTTTGAGCTGTATTATATATAATATACCCTTTTCTTATAAGGTCGGCCATTTATTAATAATCCCAACCTTTAATATGGTTGTGGTATTTGAGGGACGCCGAAACCGGTTACACGTAAACAACAGTCGTCTTACGCGCGTTTCTTTAACTCATTTTTATTTTCTTTGGCTAAATTTTCCGCCACCGGCATCACCGAGCTAATTTCGTTTTGTTGTTTTTCAGCGAGCTCGGTGATGAACTTTAACCCGGCGTCAAACATACTCATTTTTTGCTCGCGTGTAGCGTCAAATGGCACCCATTCGTTATACAGAAAAACAATGTCAGCAAAATCACTGTATCTATCAAGGTCTTCTTTTTTTATATTGAAATTTACCACTACATTATTCATAAATTCCGTAAATGATTTTGGATCGCGCTCATCAAATGTAACACACAGCAACCTATGATCTGTGTAGTCCGTCATGTATTTTTTTGTATATTCGAGAGGGCACACTTCCCCCCGCGCACCGTCCACATACAAGCAGCCTTTATAATGAAAAGCCTTAAACATCATGGGGATAGTACAGCTTGCAATAATCGCATCAACAATCGTCATATCCGGCTCGGTTTTCCAGGTAAAATATTCGATGCGTGTTTTCGTTACATTATAAGCGCACAATATAAGATGTTTATGATTTTTTTGAAAAAGTTCCAACAGAGTAGGTACATAGCCGAATTTACCACGAAAAATACGGTTCAACCAATGCTTGAGGCGATCCGTGCTATAAATCCCATAATCTCGACTAATATTAGCCCAATCCGCGTCTTCGGGTGCGATTATTTGGATTTCTAAAAATTTTGCTAGGATGTCAAGCGGGTCAAATCCGCATGAATAGAGCGCGGCTAAAAAGCTTCCGATCGATGTTCCCGCAAATACTTTGGCCTGGTTGAGATAGCCTTGTACGTGGTAGTATTGCAAGACACCGAGTTCATAAAATCCCTTAAGACCACCCGCTGAGAGTACGATACCTCCATAATCACTTGCAGTAAATGTTTGTTGCATACTAATTTAAAAATGTCCTACCCTTTAAAATAATATCCTAAAAAATGAAAGTATTAGCTATAACAACAATCCCTTCTGGTCTTGACTTGCAAAAAAATGGTATTCGCTATATTGATGCAACCCTTATCGACTCTGATACTGGTGAGGTATTGGATGAATTCAGCTCCGGAATCCTCCGTCTACCAGCTGGATATGAAGATGATATCCCTCTCGATGATACCGAGGATGTTCAGCTAGTCGATTATAGTGAAGCCGCCGCGAATTTTCGCGAATTTATGAATGAAATTGCCCTAGAGTTTGAGGCTGAACCCAACACCGAAAACCGCTTGACGGTCGTGCTCGACCAAGATGCTGGATGGGTGAATGCATGGCTTGCATATAATGGGCTCGAACACATTGAACTTACGGTGCATGATAAGCGTTTTGTTGTTGATTATTATAGCTGGCTTGCCGGTCTCGAACTCCAGGATATCAGCCGTCTTAGTGCTGATAAATTTGATAATAGCTTGGACCTTGCGCGCGCCTTTGTCGACAACAATCAGAAGCGCCTTGAAAACAAGCGTAAAATCCAAAACCTCGTTAATGAACACCGCGATAACTATGATTACACTGAACACCTTCGCTCGCTTCTCGGGGCCGTTTTTGTTTTTGGATGTATTATGGGCGCGTGGTGTTTTTAATTCTGCATCATTTTTATACTTATATAAAAATGAGTACTAATACAGGATTAATTTGGGGAAGACGGGAACAAGGCGGTAAGGTAAAAACCAAAGCCTGTCCCAATTACCATGTTATTGATCGTCTTCAGCTCGGTGCTGGAACGGGTCAAGTTCATAGCGCAATTGATATGAATTGCGTTAATATCAATGACAGAGGGTTACCCAACCCGGGAACCCAGCGTGTAGTTCTTAATTATGGGCAAAATAAACTCGGAAATTCCGGCGTCGATCAAGCATGCCCAACTGGTAGTTATTTATCGGATGCTGTTATTCAGCATGATAATTTGGGTGGAAACTCGGCCAATGTTCAGCAAATCCGGCTAAAGTGTAGGAACCCCGACAACCAAGTTACCGCCGAGTATTTAGCTGGTAAAAATACTGGTAGTAATACAAATAGCGTGTTGTGTGGCCCTGGTGGATTCTATAATAAAACGCTTTTTACAGAGGGTGGTACCAATATTACGGGTATTGGGTTTGACTGTTTTGATGCTTCAAATATTATAAACGATGACGGATGGCGCCGCCTTAATTGCTGCCGTACAAAGACTGGGGTGACTGATGAATGTGGTCAATATTACCGCGATTCAGATGCCTGCAACACTGCCGCGCGCGAATTCTGTACGTCTGGTGATAATTGGATGATGCCCGCCTGTGTAAAATGGGCTGAAGATCATTCAACTGATATGGATTCGTTTTACACGACCCGGTGTCGATCACTTAGCACCCCAACCGATCCCATTACGAATGGTAATTTTATTACTTTTAAATTTCCAAACGGTGAATATCTGGGTAACATCGAGTTTGGAAAACCAGCGCTCGCGCCATTCCCCATGGAATATCGCATTATTGATACCGGTATTCGATACGATGGAGAACCGGTGTGGGAATTTCACACCGTCGAGGATCTTCCCCGGTATCTTCAGCTTTATCATTATATTGACGAAAACGCCAATATTGATTCCAGTTATCAGGCGGTTAATCGCGAGAATTTTCATAATAAAAATACGGCCTTTGAATATGGGAATCCATTTCGATTTATGATTCGTCAAATGACGCCCACGGAAACATCCGAAGATGGTGAGGAAACCCCGGCTACTTATTGGGTGGAAAAATACGGTACTACCATAAGCCGCGATGTTGAGGGGGGCCTCCAGCGGTACCCTGTTTATATGGGATTTGAAGGCAACCACGTCATTTTATCTGAAGTCCCGACCTATATCCAAATCGAGAATTTCAACCGTGGGAAGGTGGTATGTAGTTGTATTAATGCCGTGGATGACTTGCCTGATCTTCTCATTGAGAACCTAGACCTAGTTGGAGCCCAGGCATTTTGCTACTCGCAAGATTGTGTGACAAAATCAGCTTATAAAACGGAAGGGCAAAAACGGGAGCCATGTAACCAGGTGCTTACTATATGCTATGCCAATGTTGAAATCCTCAATGAACTAGCCGAGCAAGGGGTTGATATCGGGAATATAAGAATTGACCAGACGTGTGGTGAAGGAGACGGTCCTTCTCTCGGCGAGCCTGCTGATGAAAGACGTATGCGAATAGCCTTTGCCGTGGTTGTTATATTGTTGCTTGCCGTTCTTATATTGAAATAATTGTAGTGGTAACTACCAACTTTCATCAGGAATACGATATATTATTTCCTCTCGATTACACTTGTGGCATTTATAATATTCCACATTCCACTCCAACCCATCATAAGTCTTGGTTTTAGTATCTTGAAAAATAAGGATGCTCTTACAATGATTGCATAATTTACTCCAACATATACCCATTATATTTTATAGAATAAAATATAATTTTATCTTTTTATATTAGGGCGCGTGGTGTGCGGCGCAACGCACTTAGTAATAACACCGACAGCCTCGTGTACCAGCGGGATGGGGACCACCAAACGGGCACATACCACGCGGAGGGGATTTAGGGCGTCCTGCGGTGGATTTACGACCGGCGCCTCCGTAGGGAGAACGTCTTTTTTTCGGGCTTCCTACTCGTGATTTACGAGGAGACCGGGATTTACTATGGGTTTTTCGGCTTTTACGGCGCCCACTTGATTTACGCGCTTTCTTCACGCGTTTCGGACTGGCATAATAAGGCGTACGATATTTACCACCAACCCAGGCGGGACTGTTACCGTATTTAGCCTTGATTTTATCAGCGCATTTACGGATACATTTTCCCTTGGGGGAGTTACCGTAATATTTGCGCGAATAACCATAAGCCGCGGCATAACGCTTACTGCTATTCACCGGGTAGCAACTATTAGCCGAGCATTTCTTACCACATAAGAATTCATCAGGTACATAAGGGTACTGACGGCAGAGTCCACGGTGAGGGGATTGTTTAAGGTCTACTACACCAGAATACAACTGGCGATAAGCCGCGCTACCGACGGAAATTTTGCGCCCGGTGGTGGGGCTGCGGACTTGTTTGCCGAGTTTAAGCTGAGAATAACGACGGTAGCCCTTTTTAGGAAGGGGACTTGATGGGCGCGCGCTGCGCTTTTTCTTGTGAACTACGACGGTTTTTCCAGTAGGAGTTTTAACGCGAGTTCCGGCCGGGAGACGGGCGTAAGCGGCGCCCCCTACCTTAATTTTACGTCCTGTCATGGGGTTGATGACTTTTCTGGTCATTTATACTGTAAAAGATTTTATTTTAAAAAGAAATGAATTTTTGCAAAGCAACTCCAAATTCTTATATCAGTTCTACTTACAAGGAGTGTCAGTTTACTGGAATGAAACCCGAAAAAACCCGGTGTGGGTGTCAAGGATGGAATGTATACCGACGTGGCATACCCCGAACATGTAAGTTAAAAAATGTTCAACTCCGCGTTCCACCAGACTGCAATACGGTAGATATTCTAGCTGTAGAAAAGGGTGCAACCGTATTTGAACTTGAACCTGCTCCTTTCGCGCCTGAAAGCGTGGTTGTGAATAATGTACCTCCTCTGCAAGACCAACCGCGCGTCTTTCCCACACGGGGTAATTTTGCGGTGGGTGCCAGCTATACCCCACTTTAATTTAATTCAGGGTATTTTTCCATGAGTTGATCGAGTGATAAATCGGGTCGCTGTAGATCGCGTAGAATTTTATAGTTTCTATTTATCCGGTAAAAAACATATACACCACTCGCGCAAGTCATACCGTATAAACCCAAGAAAAGTTTCTTCATTTATAGTATATACTAGGTTTAAATATATTACTTAAAACTGATTTTTCCACCTCATTTTTACTCTCAATAAAATGACTTGGTACAATATTTTTATTTACCCATTTTTGTCGGGTAGCTTAATTTTTGATTGGGATGATAATCGCGGTGAAGCACCCGCAGGTAAATATTTGGTTAGAAAAATTCAAATTTATGAATCGGCCGATACTGTGGATTCGGATAGCTATACTGATATATTATATTATAATTGGAACCCGGAAACAAGTATTTATGCGATGGATAAATATGATTTATATTTAGAAATATTCAAAATGGGTGATTTCGCGGGATTTACGCCTACAAGTATTCACGTTAAAGGTGGCGGTTCAAAAGACCCTTTTATTTTCGTGTTGGGTCAGAAAAATAATGGTAAATTTATACCAAATATGTATAGTGATTATATGGTTCATCGTATGGTATTATGTATATTGGGGGTATTTGCGGGATTTGGCATTTTGCTACTAATCTCGTCGTTTGGGGTAACCGTCTAATTATAGACATAATTTATAATGATTATTATAAATTATATAGACCAACCATGGATACCATCACCCATGATATTTCTCCCACGCTTGAACTTAACGAAAAGTGTCGAGCGTTAACTGCTAATGGCGTGGATGTGATACGATGGGGGTTTGGCCAGTCGCCTTTTCCCGCGCATCCGAGCATGATTGGTGCTTTGAAAAATAAGTGCCATAAAAACCAATATCTCCCCGTGCAAGGACTATATGAGTTACGTCAATTAATAGCTAATTATTACCAAAAATTTAACGTATCGGGCGCCCCTGAAAATATAGTGCTCGGCCCCGGAAGTAAGGAACTTTTATTTATACTAACTTCAGTCTTTGATGGTGAATTTATCATTCCAACCCCGAGCTGGGTATCTTATTTTAATCAATTAAAATTGCTAGGAAAATCGTGGCTACCGATTGAGACCACGTTCGAAACAGGATGGAAAGTCCAACCGAGCGATCTTGAATCCGTGTTGATAAAAGGTGCGGGCGGTCCGAAAATATTAATATTAAACAACCCCAATAATCCGACCGGCCAAATTTATTCGCGCGCCGAGTTGGAGGAACTAATAAAAGTATGCCGCAAGCACAATATATGGGTATTATCTGATGAAATATATAATGAATTAATATTCGACGGCAAGTGTTATTGCTCCATCGCTGAACTCTACCCGGAAGGCAGCATTATAAGTAATGGTATTTCGAAATCATTTGATGCGGGAGGTTGGCGGTTTGGTTATCTTATATTCCCCGCGGCGACGGAATTTAAACGGCTTAAAGACTTGCTTATTCAGCTGGGTTCGGAAACTTTTTCGTGCGTGTCAGCGCCCATCCAATTCGCGATGATTGAGATTTTTAAGAATGATACCAAACCACTTCAGCAGTATATCCAATATAAAAACGAAATCCTGAAAACGCAGGGCGAGTATATAGCGCACCGATTACGTGAAATGGGTGTTAAAACATGGAAACCACGCGCCGGGTTTTATATTTTTGTTGATTTTGAAGCATGGCGTAAACCGAGTATAAGCGCGCGTGATTTTTTCGTGAGAATGCTCGATGAAACACAAATCGCCCTACTTACGGGTGAATCATTTGGTCGCGACGGGGAGGCCGAATGGACCGCGCGATTAGCCTTTGTTGACTTGGATCCGACCCGCGCGGAGGTTTCACCCCGAATTGATGCAGCCCTGGATCGTCTGAGTGAGTGGTTAGATAATTTAAACGAATAATCTCATATAAATGGAGGTTTATAAAGCAGCTGGTAATTATATCATAACTTTACAGATTGACCCGGATGGGGAAAATAATCTTGATAGGGATGGGGTGGTAGATAAAAATTATGCAAAATTTCGATGTCGCGAAGCACAAGTTGTAAAAATCAAGAGTAAATTCGGTAAGGAAACCCTTGATTCAATTGAAAGCGATTACCATAAAGGATTTATCTATAAAGTGGGTGAAAAAGTAGTCGAACCCAGCTATAATGAAAAGTATAAAAATAACGTCTGTGGGGATGGTATTCATTTTTATCTGTCCAAAGAGGCTGCTTACTACCATCGTTTATATGGAATTAATGGATTGATTAAAGATTTTTACCCCAGCGGGCAGTTATCTCAACAAGGGGTGTGGAAAAATTTAAATCCTGATGGTGAATGGTTATGTTACCATGAAAACGGGGTACTGCAAGAAAAAAACATATATCAAAACGGTAATTTACATGGTTTACACCAAACCTGGTATAATAATGGTAAACAAGCCGAAATAACAAACTACATTGACGGTAAAAAACATGGTCTGTCACGGAAATGGCATAACAATGGTCAGTTAAAGTTGTGGGATATTTACAAGGACGGTAAATCCGATTGCCCAGATTACATAAAACCACCCATTTTCCCTCTAAAGCGCAATTCCAAAAACAAGCGTAAAAATGTCCCGGGACCGAATCAGTTATCTGTAACTATTAAAAGATAAATTTATCTTTTAATTATAGAACTCTATTACCACGGAGAAAGTGGTAATCCGTTTCCATCATTAAACGTATCAGCAAGAATACGAATCCAATCAACCAACCACCATACACCAAGACCTCCAATTGTCACTAACTTGAAAATTCCTGCCGCGATATAACCTCCATTTCCACGGTGTAAATAAAAATAATCTGCACCAAATTCACCCAGAAATAATGAAAATAAAAACGAGGCAACTTTATCTTTTTGATGATAAGTACATGGTTCATCATATGATTTGTGTAAGTACCCGTCTTTACAATTACATATCGACAAATCCGTGGTATATTCAACACATTTACCCTTAGGATAATTACATTCACTATTATCCACACAATAAATTAATTCGTTAAATTGTTTACCACGACTCAGGTCACTCGCTACCGTCATGTTAGTATCATTTTCGTAAATATATGGAGGATCCTTATGAACAATACCAATATTAACAATCAATCCGACAACAAAATAAAAAGCATAAAGAGCGGAATAATTCATTGTGTGTTTTTTTATTTTAATTGGATTTGTTTTTTAAATCAATTTTGGTCGCTAAAAAAACAGAAAATATTTCGATGGGCGGTAGCTTCGCTGTACGAAAACTGATTTATATTATCCATCATTTACCCATTAAAACATGGCCTATCTTTTGCAATTTGACGGTGGTAGTCGGGGTAATCCCGGACCGAGCGGGGCTGGATTTGTGGTATATGATCAAAACCATAATATGGTAAAGGAAGATTTTTGCGGGTGTGGACACAACACGAATAATTTTGCCGAATATACCGGCGTGTTGAATGGGCTTAAATTTTGCGCAACGCTACCGGGCCTCACCCATCTCAAAATCCAGGGTGATAGTAAGCTGGTCATTGAACATCTCAAAGGACGTTGGAGGTGTAAAGCACCTAATTTGGTACCTTTATGTCAGGAGTGTAAAACTCTTTTGGGTAAAATTCCTCATCAGTTAGAATGGATTCCGCGAGCGCAAAATTCCCGCGCTGACACACTTAGTAATAAAGGCATGAATCTGTCTGAAAACTGATTGAGCTTAAAAATTATAACTATATTAAATGAAGGTAGATACTGAAGAATGTGATGTAATTTATACAATTATATTAAAACAAAAGGATAACCCATCAAAACTATATTATACTTTATGGCACAAGTATAAAGAATCGTGGGATGAAGATTATTGCTTGGGGCAATTCTGCAACCCCAATTTTAGGTTCTTTGATATGAATAAGGACCTACATAAAAAGACATTTTTACTATACATTGAACGTTTTATAGATAGGTATAAATATATTAAAAACAAATTAGATTAAATGCAATAAAACATCAAGTAAAACTACTACTAATTTTAGGCTGAAGTTTGGAGCCGGGGGTTAACTTGTATGCAGAGATGTTTATACCCCTTAGTGGGGCGGTAGTTGTGCTATAAAAATTGATTTTTTTACTCTACTTTTAGTATAACAAAGATGTCGACGTGTAATTATTGTAACACCGAGTGCAATAGGCGATTATGGTTCTTCAAAGGTACCGAGATTTGTAAACCCTGTCTACTAGCTCAAACAAATACACCAGTGTGTGGGGTATGTAATAAACGCCAGAACATTGTAAAGATTGGAAGTTGTTTTCAATGTTTTGCGGAATCACACGGTGAGAAACCAACCATGGAAAATATTTCTCGTTTGCTTAACCAACAACAATAACCTATTATTATGGGTTATTTCTACGTTAAAAACTGATTTTTTCTTTTTAGAAATCTGTAAAAAAAAAGATGCCCAGGTGTAAAGCTATTAAACGCAATGGTCAGCCATGTGGTCAAACCGAAGATCTCAGTCAGGACGGCTGGTGTAAATATCATAATAATGACAAGTACAAGCAAGCCGATATTAAACCTCGTCTCGTTGAATGTTTGGATTATTTAATAAACGAGTATGTGGGTTATTGTGAGGAACGTAGTATTGCCATCCCCAAGGCATATGAAGGGTTGGAAACGCTCAAAAATGCTCTTGAATAAATTAGTCGGTTAATTAACCGATTAATTTACTTATATATTTATAAGAGTTAGCGTGGTATGCGGCGCAACGCATACTAGTCTTTCTTTTCTTCCTTTTTAGGTGGTGCGGGTGGGAGCTGTTTAGGTGTCTGGGTAGCGTCATCGGACGTACTACTTTCACCCGATGGTTTAGAGGGCATTTCTTTTTCAAATGTTGATTGCATATTCTGAAAAAATGACTGCATTCCATCCTGTTCAAGCTGTTGTGTGAGGGCGCTAATATTCCGTTGCATTTTAGGATCACCCATCATCGCAGTTACATACCCAAACATTTGCCCGAAATCTGGCTTGGCTGGATCTTCCGGCATTGGCATATTTTTCGACATGTGTTGAATCATGTCTGCTAGTGGATTATCACTTATAGGTTCGTCGTCATCACCCGCTAGCGCCAACCGTTCATGGTTTCGAATATGGTCTTCCTCAAGGCGTTTATAAATATCCTTGAGAGCATCCTTGATTTCAGTATCTTCTTCTATTGAAATAGAAATCAAATAAATATACTTGAGAATAGCCAGTTTAGAATCAAGAGTTGCTTCTTTGTATACCTGGCTCAAGGGTAGACAAATATCGGTGCGCGTTGATGGAATGTTTACTTGCTGGATAATCCAGTCATGTTGTTCGTTAAAGAGTGCCTCATACTCCTCTTCATAAAGCCCGCGGAAGATTTTAACATACTTCTTTTTGGTTTGTTTTTTATGTTTGGTTAATTTCTCAATGTCCTCGCGGGTTAACCCAGTATCTTCAACAGGGGTGTCTAATGCCTTGAGAACTTTGTGATATTCCTGGACATATACATCATTGCTAATTTCGGTCAAAGCCCCCACAAATTCAAAGATATAATCAAAAGTATTTTTTTTTGGCATTTTAGTAAAGTATTACCGTCTAAATATTTTTTGTTGCGTACGATAAAGCTCATGATAATAAGTAATATATCCAACCACTAATAGAACTGAAGGAAAATTGAATTTGATTTTTTTTTCCTATTTAATTAAAAGTGCTATTATAAATGACCTCGAAAGAAATCAAACATTTTGAAAAGGTTCATAAAGGCATAGAAGACGGTAAATTTTTCAATGTCTCTACCGGGCGGTTGATTACAGCCAAAGGTAAAGTAGCCCAAGACAAGGCTAAAAATACCGATCTTCGTTTAGCAGCCGCAACGGGAGCAGAATTGGACGAATTTATCGCCAAATATAATGTTTGGAAGAAATCCCTCAAAGCGCCCACCCCTCAACGCCGGGCCCCATCACCTAAACCATCTCCCCCACCCTCACCCAAACCCGCGCCTAAACGTGCTGCTTTGAAGATTCGCAAAAAGGCCCCCGTCATCAGATCGGGAGTTCCGAGAGTCATATCACCCCAAAAGCTTCCGGGTTATACCAACCCTGACCGATGTGGACCTAAAAATGCTTATTATTGTCCTGATGATAAAATTTGTAATGTGCAAACTAATAGTTGTGTCAAGTCGATGCGTGGTCAGAAAAAGATTGAAACTTTAGTAAATCAACTCGATCAAACCATAAAAGTTGGTGGTACAAAAGAAGCTTTAGCTAAAGCAGTGAAATCTATTAAAGATGAAGTCGCTAAATCTAAAAAGGTGGTTCCATCTCGGCCTAAAACCCCTAGTCCCAAAAAGACCCCTAGTCCCCGCCGTAAAACCCCTAGTCCCCGCCGTAAAACCCCTAGTCCCCGCCGTAAAACCCCTAGTCCGCGCAAAAAGACTCCCACACCGACAGTCCGTAAAGTAGTCACCCCTAAACCTCTCGTGCCAGCTACACCCAAGCCAGTTACTGGTGATACAATGACCCAGTTAGTAACTACTTTATCTGAAATTCACAAACCAGCCGTAAGTGAAGCAACTACCCGTAAAAAGCGCGCGCCGCGTACGGGAGAATCACCCATTCCCGCGCGTCCAACACTACCCGATGTTCAAGCTTTGGGTGAAAAATTAAATACACAGAAAATGAGACACCAGATACGACAGTGCCTAGGGTTAAATGTGTAAATTTAAACTAATTAGGTCTGTTTCAGATAACGAGAGCTTTTATTTATGTTGATTTTGTATCACCTAAAATAATATTTTAATAAATATTATTATACCCTATTTATATATTAAAAAAAAGTTAAAAACATATATTATTATAAAACATCAAAAGATTAAAATACACATGACTCCTGATTTCACTACCAAGAAAATTCTACTTAATAAAGTGCTTAAAAATAAACATAATGTGTATCCAGTTATCAATAAAATTATTATTGACATCCATCATTTAACCACTCAAACTTATCAATTTATTCGTTTGTATCTTCTCTATTTATACACACAGAATCTCCCTCTTCCAGTAATCGATAATACCTTTATTAAATATTGTATTAAAACACTCGGAACGCGCTCTATTCAAGGTAGGAAACCACAACAAATGGATATGAAGCACACTCTTGACGATTTTTACAATACTCATTATCAACCCATTTTTTCCCATGAAAAGGTATGTCTTAAAAATAAAACACACATCATCAATTATTTAGCAACGCAAATTTATACCTGTTATTCAAACAATATTAAAGAACGTTTTACAAAGCATTTTTACAGGTTTGTTAAAACCACGTTAGATTGTGATGACAAATCAAAAGTTTCTTTCTTTGTGAATACTATTTTAAACTGTAAACATACTGACGATTTTCAAGACTGGCAAAATAAACATTTGAACCATGTATTACCTGATAAAGACATAAAAAAATCTGTTTATTATGATGTTGAATCAAACCCATTTCCTTATTTAAAAAGTATGATGTATATGGGTGATGTGTTGGAATCACTCGATAAAAAACTTTTTCAATGCTGTCCTTTAACAGACGGGTTTATACCAAAACATATTACTCTCGATACATGTTGTCTCATTGATTTGTTTTGCCCTGAAGGTTGTCAAAAAAGTAAACTTTTTAAAACTGTAAAACAAAGCAGTCATATGGTTTGGGACTCTTTTTTAAAGATTGACCATAAGGTGTTTAGAAAAACAGGTTATACATTTTTCAATCAAATATCAACCGATGGTATTAGCGTGTCTATAGTATTTGTACGAAACGATTTAAAAGACAAGAAATGGGGACAAAAAAGTAGTAAAACATCAGTTATTGAGGAACCTTATCCACAACTTGAAGAATTGCCTGTAGAAAAATTACAGGATTATTCGACTCATAATATTGTAGGATGTGATCCTGGAAAACGGTCTCTTGTTTATATGGTAGACTCACATGGAAACAAAGTACAATATACTGCACCACAGCGAAATTTTGAACGTCGGTCTAAAAGAAGCCATAAAGTGCTACTTAAAGAAAAGGAAACTAACAATATTTTTAAAGCGGAAGAAGCACTATCAAATTATAATAGTAAAACACTCAATATAGATTATTATAAAGAGTGTTTAAAAGCATATGATGCAGTTGCTAAAAATACAGAATTGTTTTATAGTAAGGAAGTATGGAGAAAGATGAAGTTTCGAGTCTACAGTTACGGTAACAAGTCCATTGACTTGTTCCTAAACAAGATTCAAGAAAAGTTTGGAGAGAAAATATTGATTGGGTATGGTAACTGGTCGCGTTCTACACAAATGAAGAATTTTATGCCAACCATGGGTAAGGGTTTGAGAAAAATCATAGATAAGCGATTTGAGACTGTAACGGTAAACGAAGCATACACCAGTCAAAAATGTTGTAATTGCCATAATCAGCTAGAGTATTACAGGAATGAAAAGAAGGAGAAAGTATTCCGGTTATTATATTGTTCTGGATGTGTGAGATCAGAAATCAAACAGACCATATACAGAACAAGAGACTGGAATTCAGCGGTAAATATAAGAAACCTAACAAAAGAATGGATTCAGAAGCAAATAAGACCTGAATCGTTCTGTAAACCCCGTCCTTCACCACTAGACCAGGTGAGTGGAACCTCTACTGTAAAGTAGGGCGAAAGTTGGACACTATCGATATTAAGTTGTAGTAAGATATTTCGGGTGAAACATTATAAAATGTTAAAAGTTCTCATTATCTGAAACAGACCTAGTTTAAATATACTCGACATAGTGGTTTTGTATTAACTCGACAAAAATATCAGGATCTATTTTATAGCCCATGCAATAAAAGTCTTTTCCGGGGTTGATGATTGTGGGTCGATCAAGAAATAAAAATGATGGATAAGGCTGTTTTAGCTCCTCTGGTTTAATAACGGATGGCGATCTACCGGGTAATGTTTCTAATTTCACCGATTCGCAACCACCAATTTGGGAAATAATATCCATATACCGTGCTTCTTCAGGTGTATCTCGTTCTACTTGAACTAGTGCTTCCTTGCCATAATTTTGATTAATAAAATCTATAATTGATATAACAATAGGAATTTTACTAACCTGTGTCGAATCAATGGGATCAGGACAGCTGTGAGACCGTATCACAGTTATACCTAATTCATCCAGCGGACCGTCTACTTCAAAGGCATCACACACTTCATATATCGTTGGACGTTTGCGATAGTCAGGATGAAGCATTTGATATAATATATTTCGATATTCTGATGGAATAGATTCACGGTCATATCCAAGCCAGTTTTGTTTTGGATGTTTGGGTAGAACTTTTGGGGCAACATCGGCTTTCAAATAATCTGTTGGGATGTTGTCGGTGCCATATGTTTTAAACAGGCGAAGTACCATTTGCATTTCGTTTTCCGTCATACAAAAATATTTTCCCACATATAATTCATAAATAATACACCCCATCGACCAGATATCCGAATATCCTGTATAACACACCCGGAAAAGCTGCTCAGGTGCCCGATACCAAAGTGTCGTTTTATCAAAAGGAACCGGATATTCCCCATAAACTTCAGGCACAATCACCGAATGCCCAAAATCTGCAATTTTGACACTAGAATCGTGCATCATGATGATATTGTCCGGTTTAAGATCGAGATGAATAATATTATGGGAATGACAATGCCTCAAACCGCGCAGGATTTGACGGATATAATCAAGTGGGTGGTCCGTTTCATAGGCATGCATGCTTTTTTTACCTAATTCATAGGCGAAATGAATGGCCTGATTTTTAACATATTTTGCCTCTAGTTTAATGATATTTGGATGTATTGGCATATTCAGAAGAGCATTTTCCTCTGAAATACAGCTAGGAAGCTCCAGGGTATCAAGTGGGTCATAGGTTTGATTGGTATAAAAATCATTAAATATTTTAACGGCATATTTATGTCCGCCTTTTTTACCTATATAAACTTGCGAAAAAGCACCTGAACTTTTACGCTTGACGAGGGCAACACTTTTAGGGTCCCAAATGTCTGTCATAGGCCACACATTCATATTTATATCACATTTCTTGTTTTTAGCTCAAAACCACTCGAAAAAATTATAAGAGTTTTAACTCGATGAATTATACAGGAAGAAATTGGGTGTATATTAGGTTTTATCGGGTATTCTATTATACAACCACTATTATGGGTTGGATGATACGTGTAATTTAGTACACGTGCGGTGCGTTGCCTGATGAAAAAAACACAACAATATTTTCTAGAATCTAAATAAAACAAGATGGCTCAATCCAACACCACAAACAACAACAACATCACCGCTGCCTACATCGACTTGGCAACTTTTGATGAAATTGACAAATCCCTTTATGGTGGCAAGAACGCTATTACCTACTTTACCCGCTACATCAAGCGCAGCTCCTGGTTTTCCAGCATCCCCATCACTCTCCGTGTGGATGGTTCCCCCTCGCAACCCTACTACAAGATCACCCGTACCGGTGATTTCTTGCTCCGCAACTGGCTTCGCTTTACCCTCCCCGAAGTCCCCGCTACCCGCGTTGCCCCCACTCTTCCCGACCAGAGCAACCGCAACCAATACTACTGGTTTTTGAAGTGTTCCAAGAACTGGGGTGATAAGCCCGCTCTCTACTCTGGTGCTGGTTCCCCCACCATTTGCAACCCCTGCAACTTTACCAACCCCGGTCCCTTCCGCGTCCCCGATGCCGGTGCTGAACCCTCCACTGATCCCTCTGTGAATACCCTCTTCGAGCCCAATCTTGCCGCAGCTGACCAGCCCGCTTTTGCCGTCACCATCGCCACTGATGTTGCCTGGACCAAGAACGTCGGTCACAATATCTTTGAAACCAACTCCAACACTGGTTCCATCACTTTGCTCTTCAACGAACTTCCCGTCCAGACCTTTGATAATGTCTGGTTGGACTTTTGGTCCCAGTTCTCCCTTGATGCCAGCAAGGCTACCGTGTACAGCTACATGATTGGTAACCGTCCCGAACTCATTGACTGGAATGCTTCCCTTCCCCGCACCTCCGACATCAATGTGAACTTGCCCTTCTTCTACTACCGCGACACTGGTGTCTCCCTCCCCACCGCTGCCCTCCCCTACAACGATATGCGTATTGTCTTCAACTTTGTCCGCAATCCCTTCGCTCTGCTCCGTCTCCGCCGTCGGGTCTGCTGGCAAGATCTTGCCTACGACACCACCACTGTCATGGGTCTCGGCCCCGTCGGTTATATCTCTGATGCCGGTGATGTCCAATGCTCTGTCATTGCTTCCAGCTACCGTCCCTTCGGTCTTACCAGCTCTGGTACTGTTGACTCTGACTTGCTTACCGGGTTTATGGATGATGCCGATCCCAACGGTTCCAACGAAACCTTGACCATCTACGGTATCCAGCTCTCTGAAACTTTGTTCTTCCAGCTCCAGCTCCCCACCGTCTGGGCTGAATACGCCATTGTCTCCAACCAGGAACGTGCTGCTATGACCCGTGGTCCCCGTGATATCCTCATCGAACAGGTCCAACTCTACGACCAGGTTGTTGAATCCGCCAACAACGGTATTGATGCTCTTAACGATATTGTCTTCAATGTTGATATCCGCTTCAACTACCCCATGAAGGCCTTGTTCTGGGGTGCTGCCAACGAATATGCCAGCCGCATCCTTGGTCTTTACTCCACCTACACCACTGACGGTTATTGTGTGAACGAGGAAGCTGATAAGCTCACCCGTACCTACCTCATTGATGGTGACCTCATCCCCGGTCGCAACCCCATCACCTTCACCAGCTTGCTCTACGAAAACACTGCCCGTCTCGACCGCATGCCTACCGACTATTTCACCCAAGTCGAACCCTTCTACAAGTGGGCTAGCGCTGCTGTCTACCGTGGTTACCAGACCTACTCGTACGCCCAGAAGCCCCTCAGCGTCGACCCCACTGGTTCCACCAACTACTCTAAACTCACCGTCTCCATGGAATTCACCTTCAACGTTCCTCGCAATCCTCAACCTGGTGATGATGGCTTTGGTGAAGAAGGTTCTCCTTCTCCCTTCAACCGCAATCGGTTCCGTATAGTCATTAGAGGGCTCAATATGAACATAGTTCGTATTTCGGGAGGCGCTCTCGGTTTCCCTTCGTGGTAAGCTTAATAATATTCTGGTTTATTCTAGAATATTATTCGAATATGCAAAAGAATTCCGATCGTTTTGAAAATGCTATCCGTGGTCTAAACTTGAATATTGTGCGAATCATGACTAAGTAGACCAAAATTGATCTAAGGATTTCAAACATACTAAAATAAAACAAAATGATCATCAGAAAGAAAACTTCCTACAGCCCCAAACCTGTCAAAGCACCAAGATTAGAAGGTGAAGAATTAAGATTGCATAATGTGCGTGAATGGATGAAAAATTTTGGCTGGGACTTGGTTGATTATGATGATTCGACAAGAAATGCTATTGTAGTTTGTTCGAAAGGGCATGTTATGAATTATAAATATGAAGGATTGCAATCGCGAAATAAAGATAAAAACTATAGCTGTAAGGAGTGTAAAAGAATTGATGCAAAAGTTGAAAGATTAGAAAGTGTGTTGTCTAAATTTGGATGGAGTTTATTAGACTACAATGATGAGCATAAATCCGTTCAAGTATCTTGTAAAAATGGCCATAATATGGATTATGAATATATAACTATTATTAAAAAATTTAACCATGTTGAAGAGGATACTGAAGTTAAATGTAAAAAATGTTATACCAAAACATATGTAGTTGTTGATAAGACAAAAGGTTCAACAGTACTAGATAAAATCCAGATTATGTTAAATAAATTTGGGTGGCAACTGGTAGAATATGATGAACAAATCCGAAAAGTTCGAATTTTGTGCCCTAACAATCATGAATATATTTATCGCTATGATTCATTACAAAAGAAATACACAGCCAAAGAAGATGATGAACCTGAGCCATGTAAATTATGTTTACCGCCTCCGAGGTCTAAAAAAACACCCGAAGAAATGGGACGTGTTTTACGGGAAGCTGGGTTTGATATTCTTCGAAATCCAGTTGATAATCTAGAATCTATCCCTTATAGATGTGCCGGTGGATGTGATTATATAGGGCGTGTGTGTTATAAAGCAGCCTTAAATAAAGTAAATGTAAGAAGTAATATATGTGTAAGCTGTGCCAAAGTATCAAAAAAGGAGGATATAGAAAAAAAATTCGGAGTTCCTATTGTAGCCGTTAAATCGGATAAAACCAAAGAACGAGCCCAGGTAACTATTAAATGTATTGAATGTGATTTATTATTCACCAAGTCATTGAATAACTGTAAGCCACCTTATAATAAATGTGGAAAATGTCTACACCTTGAAAAACTTAATCCGATCGAAAAGGTTGAAGCTGATTTAGGATTTAGAGGATTTTTATGGATGGGAGATAGATCCGAGTATACCGGAAGAACTATCCCGCTTACTTTACTATGTCCTTGTGGTAGAACCTGCAAGTTTGATTATGCTTCTGTAATGAGAGGTAGACAATGTAAAGAATGCTGGAGAGAACGACGGCTTGCTACCCGTGATGAAAGATATGGAAATGAAGTAAAGTTATGCGATGGTACAATTATTAAATTAGAAGGGTACACACCGTTTGCAGTTTCTTTTCTTACCAATATAGTAGGAAAAGAACATATTATAACAGACCCTAAGAAAGTACCATATTTTAAATGGTTGGATGATATTGGTGTGTATCATTGTTATACACCAGATATCATGGTTGAATATATGGATAAAAAGGTTATTATTGAAGTAAAATCTATGTATACATGGGAGGAAGCTATCTATAAGTACAATTTAAAAGAAAAAATGTCTGCTATAAAAGATAAATATGAAGGTGAAGTATGGATTATAAGTCTAGATGAAACTAATAATTATAAACTCTTGTTTATACAGAGAATTGTGGATGAAGAATTACAATTTGTAGACCAATCAATACTAGGTATAAAACCACCTTGTAAAATTATATGCAATAAATAATCTATAATTATGGATTATTTAATTCACTTCAGGTAATTGGATTACCATCTTAATATGGGTTGAAATACTACCACAACTTTTACATACAATATAGGCCACATCTTTTTTATATTGGGTTTTATGGAGCTTTCCGCAAACATTACACGGTAATAATTCAACTCTGGTGTCTCTACTGTGTGGTTTCATTTACATCAATAATAAAACTTTAAATGACTCAAAGTTTACTGAAACCATTTAATGAGGTGTGAAATACATGAATGTGTAATACCGTATAATCATATCACACTAATATATAAAAACGGGTTGCTTGGGACTTGTAGGAATCATCCAATTGAAACTAATCACGAATTAATCAATAACCACTAATTAGAGGTTATTATCAACACCAAACATTAATATCAGGATCATAGCGCCGTCTGCAATGTTGCTTACAAAACACATTACGATTAGTAATATGATATTTTATTTCGGGAGCATAAATACGCCTATTACACCGTTTACCGTCAGAATGGATATAAGTACAAATATAAACCCAGCTTTCACCCTGGCGTTTTTTATTTTTTCGCCACGCTTGACTCGCTTTATCGAAAAACTCAGGTGTAAACTCGTCTACCATTTATTTCTGAGTTTATACGAAATTTTTATTCAATTTCGTGCCGGTTCTGCCCCGCTATCCGGGCACGCCTGCAGCGATAAAAATCCGTTTTAATCAATAACCAAAACTGATTTATCCTCTGGCTAAACTTTTTTCGCAAGCGAAAAACTGATTTACAGGTTTAAATTAGTTTTTATACAAATGGGGATTAGAGAAGAAGAATGGGATGATGCTCATGCATTTTTTAAGGAACATGCTAATTTTTTTAACGATGTTTTTGACACTTCATATATTACTGCAATAACTATGATGGATGTTAATGATAAAATACATTTACAAATCAGAGTTAGGACTACAGATTCAATCAACTTATTATATAAGGATTTCCCTTGGACACGAAAACCATATTTTAAAGGCTACCCTATCCATATCGAGGTAGGAATATTCAAGCTACACTAAGGTTAATAACCTCTAATTAGGGGTTATTGAAAAACTCATCAATTTCATTCCTCGACTCGCGCATATAATCAATAATCATGGTCTCTAGTTCCTTTCGGGACTTGCCCTCTACATCGCCAAGTGTAAGCATCCCACCACCAATATTAAATTCCCTGATATCAAAGTATACATCCATAATTTCAGAGACATATAACCACTGTAAATATAAATCAAGATCTTTTTCTTTTCCCCGAATATCATCCACTGTGAATGGTGTCGTCCATAAATCGCTAAACTTTAGAAAATTCTTAATATGGGAAACCTCCTTATAATTAATTTGATACGTAAGATTTGAATTTAAAATTATTTTATAAGAGACCAAAATATCGCCTATATGGAATTCAAACCAATCACCTCCGTTTGTATCGACCACAGACATAAAAATGGTTGGATATCGCTTTACAATATCATCCAAAATAGACTGTTTATCCCACTGACATCCTCGGTATTGGAATTGAAACCTAGCTTCAACTGTATTCAAAACAGCCATTAAGCTATCTTTTAACTCATCTAACCTGGTGAGAACCTTCCATAAGGTGTGGATATCTTCCGCTCGACTAAGAACATTACAATTAACGCGATTGACGGTATTTAGGTTCATTTTTATCTAGTTGATGTTTTAATTATTTTAATCAGTTTCCACGTTTGTCCTCTGGGGCAAATCAGTTTCCACGTTTGTCCTCTGGGGCAAATCAGTTTCCACGTTTGTCCTCTGGGGCAAATCAGTTTCCAATGGCGCCGTGTCAAAACACGTATCTACCTTGTATATAGGCTTGCTCATTTTACTAAATAAACTCTCCGGATTGAGCTGGTACGGGATGAATGTACCCTCCGATACAAAATAAGCCATATCCTGGGTTGCGGTCGGAACCGTGTCTATTAGCTGGTTGAGACTCGTCATAAACACAATGCGGGCCGCGACTGACTTAATATTGGCCGTTTTTTCATATTCACTTTTTAAACAACTAACCACGATTTCCCGCTTATTAAGCGGGACAAAAAGAGAAATACACGTCGGTTCGTCCGATTTGATTGACTTGAGCATCGACAACATTTTTTTTTATCTATCGTTGGTTTATTTTTTTTCAATTTTTATCCACTCTAAATTTAGGGTGAATAACGTGTTAATCATTACACAACTTCACAGTTTAATTGTTGGGCCCATTTGATAAATTCGGGACAATCTACTGTATTACGAGCATAAATTAAATCATGCCATACTGTAAGCATCCAAATTGTTTGTTTTTGTGGTAGTTCTAATACTACATAAGCGTCATCTCCCCCAGCTGCAATACAATACTTAATAGTATACACACCATTTTCACAACTCAGAATCCAGGTAGAATGTGCCCCTCCGCTTATATAATATCTATCTTCCTCTCTTAATTTAACAAGATCGTCGAGATCAATAGAACATGGTTCAAGAAAGGTCATTTCTTGAACTGGAGAATCCTTGAATTTAACACTAAATTGAAAGGTATATTTTCCATCATTGTCATTTATAAGAGTAATTATAATATGGGGGACGTCGGCCATTTTTTATTGAAAAAAATGATAAATATATATTTCAATTTTGACCAACTAATATTTCATATAATTATTTACCATGAATTCATGGTAAATAAATACACCCGATTAATTTCTAACCCACTCAATTTCTGCTCCCAGTTCCTTAATTTTATTAACAAATTCCGCCTTTGAATTATATTTTTCGATCAGTTCGCGCCATACATTGAGGAGATAAATAGTTTGTTCTCGCGGTAATTCGATTACGATGGATGAATTATCACCACACCCAGAAATATCATAAATAATAGAATATACCCCATTAGAAGCAGTTAAACCCCAGCATGAATTTCCCCCTCCACCGACAGTACCTTTACCGTCAAGCAATGCATCAAGTTGATTTTTATTCATCGACCATGGTTCTGATATATATAAATTTTTGATTGGCGAATTTTTAAACACAACCGTCAGTTCAAAACAACAATCATCGTCATCTTTGTATAAAGTAACTTTAATATGGGGGATATCAGTCATTGTTTTATTTCAAAAAATGTCAAATATATATTTCAATTTTGTGTGTTTGGGATTTGGTCCAAAACCATAAATTTTAGGTCTGGTCATATTTTATAATTTTTACGGATGGATTAATGCCATACAACACAATTTTGCCAGTTACCACGCCATTAAACACAATTTTGTCAGTTACCACGCCATCAAATTTACACATAAGCTCGAAATTATCAATAATGAATTGACGGTAGTTTTCCTTGTATTTAGTACCATTATAGTAAATAAAATTCTTTCCGATTTTATGTAATATTTCAAAGGGCCCTTCAAGGTTGAATTCCGACGATTTTATTGAAAAATAACCCGATGTCCGTAACGCGTCCACGGGATCAAGATTAATATTGAATATCAGTTCTGTGTATACCTGATTTCCAGCTTGAATATTGATTTTCTGGAGCGAATGTCGATTAAAATCAAGTTCGCCCAATTTGACGGCACTTGTAATTAATATATGACTAATCTTATCTTTAACAGGTATATTATATTCTGAAAATATTTCAAAACCCGCCTTGTATTTCGTAAATTGTCCGCCTCTAAATTTTACCACTCCATGCAATTTACAAGCACCGTTGGGTAAGGGAAAATAATCGGCCAATTCATATATTTTTTCTGGTTCGGGGAGGTCGCTATACCATCGATGGATCGGTTTGTCGTCTTTATCGATAAATAATTCAATGTAAACTATATCCTTGACTGACATTAGTTTGTTGGTCTCAAATACTTTTATGCCTTTCAGATACCTGTGTTCATGGTTGGAACTATACATATTTAATTCAAACTGGCCGCCATCCATAATATCAGCATAATAAAACTGTCGTTTAAAGGGTATACTTGTTTCTTCAAAAGCCATTTACCTTAATTATCTCCTTTAAACCAAAGGAGATAATTCTACACCCAATAAAACCCGGGCTACTACATAGGACATATGGGGAGTTGACCCTTTATTATAAGGTAAAGGATTTTACCCCCCTCTGAGTGCATTGCATATGCCGCAAAAGATCGCCCAAATAATCAACATATAAAAACCAAGAGCTATACCAATTCCAATAGAATCCAAACGTGCATCTTCAGCCTTTGTTTGAGCTTGGTCTTTATAGAGAACCAATTTGTTATATTTAGTGTTATGCCAACAGCCAGTCCATGACCCGGGAGCCAGAGTAGAATTTGCATGTTCCAAAGCTTGATCTTGTGTAAAATATCCTTCTTGCGGTACAGTGTCCCATGAACAGGTAATATTGTCATAGCAATGATAAATTTCGATATAGAATTCAATGCCGATATTTCTAACATGATTGTCCGTAATGTCACAAATTTCATGATTCCAATATTTCATCAGAAGCCAGTCATTAATCACCAGCCCATAAATGATTCCAGCTCCAATTCCAAGTAAAATACCGATTATAATCAATACACATAGACCGGCGCCACAATGAGCACATATTTCTCTGAAATCCACACTTGGTTGTCTAACAACAATACCGGTTTTAATATGGGGGGTGATTTCGATAGGAGTATATGTCTGATTAACAGATCCACTGGCCGGCTGAAGCAGTGAAGTTTCTTGATCCCTATATGTGTTATCATTGTAATAGTAAGGATAAATTGGTGTGGTTGTCTGAGCCGATGTATTTCCCGTAATATCATTATATGGGGGTGGTGGAGTGTATGGAGGTGGAATCTCAGTATAATTATTATCTTTCAAACCCATATTTTATCAGAGTTAACTTTCAGATAAAAAATTTTTATTAAATCAATTTTTCGATCACGCGAAAAAAAGTTTATCCTTTATGATAAATCACAACCGGACACAATCTTCTCCGAAATAGGCCCGGTCATCATAAGGCATGATAATCGCGTATGGGATTTCAATATCCCGATGTACAAATTTATTCGGGAGCGGGACACACTTGATAAAATCCTTGAGCAGTACACAGTCTACAACCACCATAGATCCATCAGAAAACAACCATAAATTTTCCGGTTCGACCTGGAACCCCCACGCGCGCACGGCATCGTGGGTATGCTGGTTGGGAGTAATCGGAAAAATGCGCCGTTTAACCGGACGAATAACTTCCTCCCACTTTCCGTTTATTTTACCCCAAGATATAACCATTTTATTTATGTTTAAATGAATAAAAAAATATCAGTTTTTCGCGCGCATAAATCAGTTTTTGATATAATCATTTAACTAGGAGTTTTTTATTTATAAATGCCCCTCAAATTTATAAAATTTAAAAAATACAGTCGCCAGCATAAAAACCTTTCCGATTATGTATTAGCCCAAGACCTCGGTGTGCTTTCAGTTGAATATAAAAAGGACGATGTATACATCGAGTTACCGATTGACCCGAAACTTAACCTTGTTATTTCTTTTGAAGATACTGAATACTTTTTTTACACCCACCAGGTTGAAAAACAATGGGTTACACTTAATTTTAACTACCCAATTTCCATTAAATTTCTTGATATTTTAAACGGGAATCGGGTGCTTGAATCAGAGGAACACCACCCGGCGCCTGCGATGATTCCCCCCATCATACCGGTACCCACCATGGTCCCACCATGCGAACCCGTTTCATTAACCTCCTTCCACACCAAATTTCCTCCACCCCAACCCGTTTCAGTACCCCCCGTAACCGATGGAGGATTATTCCATCATTTTGATGATGATATTAACCCTCCATCATTTAGCTCTGAATATCCCCAAGATATCGAACGCCCCGAAACTCCAAACCCTGTAGAAAATCATCATAAATTAAGAAAGCGAGCGTGCGCCCTATATAATAAACGCGACGAAAGCAATAAAACTTTTTACTCGGATACCGAAGACTCATCTTTAGAACAAATACCCCTGTTAGATGCAGATACAGACGGGATTTATGGCCATATGAATATGAATTTAGATGAATATGATACTACGAAGACCAAGATAAAAAAACTGGCTTGGGACTTAGAATCTCTCAGGAGAGCTTCATTACCCACTATTCCGGCTCCACCGACTCCTATTGGAACTCGAATTTTCCCACATGAACCATCAACCGAACAAAAAAAACATATTATAAAAAACACAATAAAATTAGCCGGGGATATTGAGGAACATAAAACCAAAATGGAGGCATCAATGTGGTCGGCGTATGAACCAGAATCGCCCACACCGGCACCCACCCCTACTATAGCTTTTTGCAGGAAATGTCAGCTTAAATATATCCGGAAGATTTACCCAGGATGCCCATATTGTATGGCAGCGGAAACTAGTACAAAAGCCGGGCTGATTAATTTAGTTCCTAAAGATGTTTGGGCTGAACTACTGATAGGGTGTTATCCCGACAACTTTTGTAAAGAATGTTATATAATATATCCATCCTTCTATCAAGACGGATGCCCTCTTCATACTGAAGCAATGTCTCCTAAATCGTCAACTAGTGATGTGGTTATAGTGTAGATCGACTTTTTTTCACATAAATGATAAAATTACGAGAAAACATATATACACGTTTCTATCGCTAGGGGGCTATGGGGGAACGCGAGGTCCCCCAAAATTGATTTTTTATTTTTACATAATAACTCAAAACCACGATGGCTACTAAAAAATTAACTGGATATAAATTGGCTGGTAAATACCATGACCATATCGTTACCTTGGAATTTGACCCTGCGCAAAGTAATGTAAACAGGAAAGTGTTTGATTCCAACCATGCTAGATACCGATGTAAAGAAGCAGATGTAATCGATATTCGCTTCATTCTAACCAACCAACAGGTTGAACAAGTACCCAGTGCTTTCAAGGAAGATTTTATTTATGAAATTGGTAAAAAAATTGTAGAGCCTAAATATAACGAGGATATTGACAAAGTAAACACCCACGGAATACATTTTTATCTGACTAAAGAGACGGTTGAAAAAATTCCCAATACCCAGTGGTATGAGAATGGAGAATTAAAGCTGGAACTCAAACCACATCCGACAGATTTCCTTTTGAAGAAATCAAAAAGATGGCATAAAAACGGGCAATTAATGTATGAAACCACACTTCGCAATGGGTGTAAATCTGGAGAATATAATTCTTACTATGATAATGGTCAGCAAAAATACAAATATAAAAAAATAATGGGTGTATATGAAGGAGAATATAAACATTATGATTCTAAAGGGAAGCTTTTATTAGAGTGTACCTTTAATAATGGTGTTCTTGATGGTGAATTGGTTAGTTATAACTCCTGCAATTATAAGGTAATGACACGCTGTAATTATTCAAATGGTAAACCATACGATGGCAAGTTTTATTATACATTATTGAATGGATGTGAAATTGAGGGGTGTATTAAGGGAAATACCATATATCATAACAAAAAGCCTATATTGCGGCAGCAAAATGCAATTATTATGGACTATCTTCAATCTCTAAACCGTCAATTAGCCAAATTTTAAATAACCTGTAATTACAGGTTATTCATACTCGGCACCGCAAGCGCGGCAGTGTGTTACTTTTCGTTTTTTACGTGGTTCAATAACAGTCTCAGGATTACCACACCGCCTACACAACACGTCCTTTTTAATATAGGCACCAATCGCGGCCTGGATTTCCGCCCGCGGGCGCTCCCCATTCACGCTTTGTTTCTTACTATTTCCACCCGTGTTTAGGTGTTGTTTTAAGAATTTCAAGATTTGATCCGGTGTCCGATTAAGCGCCTTGGCCACGTCCGTAAGATTTGTGATAATGGTCGTATTATCCCCGAGGATTTGTACCTGCACCGCAGGCATTTTATAACGATAAAAAGGATCGTCTTCACCGTTTATATTCAAAGTTGCCATTTTATTAAACTACGGATTACACTTTTGTTTTCAATTTTTCCCAGGAAAAACTATGAGTATAATAAATATGAGAGCCTGTGAATATAAAGATATCCTAGGTGTACCAGGAAAGGGGATTCATTCAATAAGATTTTTTGGAATGGCTTTGGTTGATATTTTACTAACTCTTTTATTAGCGCTCGTAATATCTTGTTTATTTGGGTATGACCTAACCTATACTTTTCTTATATTAGTGGTATTAGGAATATTTTTACATTGGTTTTTCTGCGTAGAGACTAGGTTAAATAAATGGTTGTGCTTAGCATAATTTGTATTATTCCAAATATCATTTGTAAATTTCGCCGAACCAGACCAGCGCTATAAAAATTGATTTCGACAATTAACTATTAGCCATGATACTGGTATCAAAATGAAGTTTGGTAATAATAAAGACTATCAAGAAATATCCCGCCTGGGATTTCATGTAGTTAAAGGACAATTGGTTATTCATGAACCAGGCGTCTATGGGGCAAATTATGGTGTTTGTAATAAACACCTTAGTGATAATTTACCCATTGGATCAATTGTATATCATTTATTGGTTGATACCAACAAAAAGATAGCTTATTTTTACCTTGATGAAAAAACTCTGATACCGGATTTTATTGAAGCGAATAATCCCCAAATATATGGGGTGGAATTATAATAAACGTAAATTTACGTTTATTATTTAAAGTGATACCCACCATAAATGCCACCAATACCTGGAAGAGACCCACCACCCCCGAGAGAATGGTGGTGGCCGCGCGTTAATACTCCTCCCCCCTCACCTATTCAACGATCGAGATACAACGAAGAACCTAGGAAGTGTTGTGTTATCCTTTAATTACGAGTTTCATTTTCAGTTAAAATTCGCCGCGCGCGATTTAGTTGTCTACGGAGTGTTTGAAGCATCATCTCACAGTCTATTGTTTTTTCATTTTTAGTATCCACACATTTCTTTTTATAGCAATCAATCTCTGCTCTGAAATTAGAATATAAAATCGAATCATATTTAAAGGGAGGGCGGCCGATAATATGATACAACACTATATAATCCGGTAGTCGGTAACACATTTAATACATGTCAAGTTCTTTAACTATTTACTGGCGCCATGAGTATACGGTTATGGAATTGGTCGAAACGTTCCGCTCGAAGCGAATACGGCCAATATCGGAATCAATCCGGGGAATACGCGGAAAAGTCACGGGTTTGGTAAAAACTTGCTGCCCACATTCACCCGGTTGAACGCATTTGGGACAACTACCAGTATTACAAATCGGCCCGCAACGAAGGCATGTATTATTCCGACGCAAGCGCGCTTGGCGACCACTAATATTTACTCCGGCCATCGGTTGACCCGTGGAAGTATCGATTTGGGTTAAGGAATAGATTCCTTCACGGACGCCAGTTCGAAGGGGAAATATATCTTTATTAGGGCAACTCTTTTTCATTTATATACAGATTTAATAATGCCAAGAATAATAAATGGAAGAGTTGTGTGTAATCCCTTATCGGCGTGTAGTGACACTCATTAAAGGTGGTCAAAAATTTCAAGTACGAAATGGCTTCCCCATCAAGTCTATTTACCCCATCATTAAAAACTCACTCGCCGTAAATCCATTTTGGTTGACGTCCGAAGCCACCGGTGATCCCGTTACCGATTCGACGCATTGTGTGTTGGAATGCAAATTTCTCCCGGAAGATGAAGCGACCCAGCGCGTGGGTTCGGAATATGACCCAGAAACGAATGAGTTATGTCAGCTCCTGCCGGGCTCCTATGTGAATGATTGTATGAATCTTATCCTTGAATTTCGCGACCCGCTTGCGGTTGACATACGGTTTGTATATGATGGCTATCGCGTACTGGTAAAATCCGACCAAACTCTTCATTATAAATATTTGTAATTAATGATAATCACCATTAATTACTTTACTTTTTTAGAGCAGGCTTCCGGGTCTAACTCAATATATAGGTCCATTAATTTAATGAATAGCACAAAATATTGCCAAATCGTCTCCTTGTCATCAGGCGTCAACATTTCATTCCCTTGCGCGTCCACACCGAAAATGTACTTTTTAATACTGAGCGCGTACCCGAGATTTTGCTGAAACAGACGGTCAACATTGTTTTGAAAATAAGTCTCATCCTGGTTCAAAATTTGTGTCTTGTATGGATAGACATGATCGATAAAATTAAGCATCATCTCGTTAAAAGGTTTTTTACCCCTGTCGACTTGCTCGTTATAATTTTTAAACCATCCTGCAAGCCCTACTAAAATGACATCTCCGTGATAAATATGACTAAATTCATCCACCAACAATTCAAGGTTTTCACGTAATAATTTGCAAAGTTCTCCCTTGTTCTTTTTTGGCCTGGACATTTATTGTATATAATATTCTTAGGCCGTTTGTACCAAAAACAAAAACTATTTAACTGCAAATGCCTTATTAAATGGCTTGGCCTCGAAATTATTATATTCATGACTGTATTGTTTTTCTTCGTTTTATCATGGAGTATTTTGCCTACATTATCTCCGATCCTTTTTTCTTGAGTGGAAGTATTTTCTATTTCATCTTTTGCAAACTTCGACTCGTTCGACTAGCACAACTTACCCATGCAGGTACCATGTATGTCTGGAGATGGATTTATCGAGTAACGAGCTCTATTATATATTACAAAGATCAACGAACCGTAGAATGGGCGTGTAAAGACGCGTTGGAAATTATGAATCATCATATCGTCATGTTTTTTATGGACCCATTACTATTCATTGCTTTTTGCTTCTTTTTCGCCATGTGTGTACTTCGATTTGTATTTTAAACCTAATTGTCCCTATAGGCCAAATGCAATTACCTAATTATGATTAAATTTAATCATAATTTTTTAATACGTGTTTGGATATGAGTATCATACCAATATTTAGTAGACCTGATACTCGACGGGACATCATATAAATAAGTATTATGGTCACAATTTTTATAATCCTCGATATATGGTTCCAAAATAGGCACAACGGACTTTAAAAAATCGACCAGGCATACACGTAATTCAGCAAGGGAAATCAGGGGAAGTTCTTCGCGATATCGGACGCGCCCAGTAAACAAATTACGCCCCGCTCCCCAGGCCTTGCGTTCTTGTTCATTATCCCACAATAATAATACCCTAATTCGCTCAAGATAATTCAAGAATTGTTTGTATTGAACATCCTGAAGTAATGCTTCAAATGCCCTGGTATATTCGGTCGGATCGCCCTTTAAAATAGACCAATGATACCAAATAGCGGCCGAGCGGTCGGCCAGCGCGAATAAATCATACAACAAGGCATTATTCTTGGCGTGAACCACCGTCAAAGCTTTTTGCCATCCAGGAGTATTGTATTCCTTCCAATGCCATTGTGCCATGATTTATAATTGTAAATTACAATTATAAATTTCATTTTTTATTTTAAAA
>Ga0209578_10000560_pt1 | contig 44317 bp, 40 predicted proteins | sample tdAd472_FD_187127 | JGI IMG/M metagenome (GOLD analysis project Ga0209578, IMG submission 187127) | Marine sediment microbial communities from the Atlantic coast under amendment with organic carbon and nitrate - tdAd47.2 (SPAdes)... | ecosystem: Environmental > Aquatic > Marine > Coastal >...
TTCCTTTGCATGATGCGCCGTTTGGTCGACGGACCCGCAATCGCAGCCGAACAGATAAATCTTCCGGAAGCCCAGGGTCGTCGCGAGCGCCATGGCGGTGTTCGCTGAGAAGGGCCCCGTGCCCACGACCGGGTTATGACCCTCACCGAACATGCGCGTGGAGCTGAGAAACTCGCGGTGAAACAGGAATTTGTCGTCGAACAGGCGCGTCACGCCGTCCTTCACCGAGACCGACGCCATCAGATCGACACCGAAGGTGTCCTTGCCGCCGCCCTCGCGCTCGAAGATATGGGCAATGCGCGCCTCGGTGGTTTCGTTGTTTTCCTTCTCGACCTGGAAGTCCGGTCTGATGCCGGCACGCAACAGGGTCTGCAGCGCGGATCCTGCGCAGAACACCACCGCGTGACCCTGCCAGGCGCGGACAGCCTCGATCGACCGGTCGAGTGAGGGCCCGGAGCCAACGATAAAGGCGGGTATGTCATGGGGTGCCTGATAGGCCCCGTCAACCATCCAGAATTCGTGGGTGTCGACATTCGACACCGTGTTCTCGATCATGAGTTTCTCGTCGGTGTAGTAGCCCTGCATGATCGATTTCATGCCAACGAGCTCCTGAAAACCTCGTGCAATCATGATGGTCGCGTCTGTCTGATAATGGACATAGCTGTAGGCGCCATCCACGGAGGACGCACCGAACCGGGTCATCAGTTCATCGAGTTCCTTTTGCGCTGCCCGCGGGTCGAGTTGGACGATGACATCGAGCGAGGCACCCAGCGCCGCGCATTGCGCCGACAGGGCCCGCCAGTCGAGCGCGTGCAGGCTGTGCACCAGAAACTCTTCCATCGGTTCGATCAGCACCACATGCCGCGGCGCCATCTTCTCAAGCAGCACCGGAACATGCTGTCCCAGGCCGACACCGACGACCAGAAGCATTCCGGCATTCTCCGCCGGCGGCAGCGACAGCAGGGAATCGCCTGCAAAGTCAGCAAGCGCTGCAGACAGATTCTTTGTACTGGGGTCCGAAAGTGCATCCGGTTCGGGACAGCTCACGACGACGCGCATGGGAGACGTCCGCCAGGCTTCAACCTGCATGCGCGCAAATTCACCCGCGTCCGCGTTGTAGAGTCGTGTGCCGCCAATATCGATGTCGACCGCCAACCCGGTATCGTCCAGCACGGGCTGGGTGATCGTATCGGTGGACCGCCGCACGAGCGACGCGACACCCGGCAATGCGGTGTCGAGGAAAATGAGATTTTCTTGAAACAGGGACAGTTCGGTCATCGACATCTTTCGGACGTTCGCGGCACAGCCGGATATCAAGATGTCATTGAACGCAAATTTGGTTAGCAAAGGCTTTACGCTGCCTCTGCCGGCATGTTCGTCGCCGTCAGGTTCGGCTATTAGGTTCCTCGGGCGCCACGGTTTCCGCATCACCCGTGATCGAGACTCCGGCAGCCTCCAGCCCGCCAACGTTAGGCCCGGTTCCGATCGCGCGATGAATTCGTGGTGGCTGGGACCAGCCGAGAGTCGCGAATGCGCCGCAGTGGCCGCACACCGCAGACCAATCATCCGCCACCGTGCCGCAATCACCGCAAACCCATGCGCGATCGGATTCGGCATTGGCCGCAAGCTCCAACCATTGGGCCGGCGTCGTCACATCTTCCACATCTTCGTCGGCGAGCCGAGCCCGAAGGCGATAAACATCGGCCGTCGGCGCCACCAACTGCAGCTCGTCGAGCTGCCGGCGCGCTTCACCCCAGAGGTTCGCGTCGAGAGCCGCACGGGCCATCGCCAGGCGACTTTCGGGATGTTCGGGCGTCGAGCGAACCAACGTCTCAACCGCCTTATACGCGTCAAGCGGGGCCGCATCCGGTTCGAGCAACCCGAGATAAACATCGCGTAGGCTCGGGTGGGGCGCAGCCGCCCAGGTTTTCTCGACAAACTTCCGGGCCCGCCTGGCCCGGCCGTCGTCGGCCACGAGCTGCGCAAGCAGGCCGGCCGCCGGCACCAACGCGGGATCCAACTCGTTGGCCTTACGCGCCTGTGCATAGGCATCGGCTGCCTGGCCGTCACGCCGCGCGGCGCGTGCCCGCTCCGTGAGCAAAGCGGCCTGTTGCCGTCGGGCCTGCGCAGTCGAGGTGCGTTTCGATTTCTGAGATTCTTCGATCAGCCGCTGCGCCTCACGCCAGTCCCCGGCCCGGCTCAACAGCGACACCATGGAATCGACCACCCATGGGGTGCGCGGCTTCAGCGCATAGGCCCGCTTCGCATAGGCCAGGGCGCGGGCGTCATCGCCCTCTCTCAAAGCATCGGTGATCAGACCGCGCAGCCCGAGAAACTCCGTTTCCGTATTCTGCGTCATACGCTCGAACGTGGCGCGTGCCGCCGCCTCGTCACCGGCGATCTGCGCCGTCTGCGCTTCGAGCAGTAGCGTCACCGGTGCATGATCGAGGAGCGTGCCCGCGCGACGCGTATGTTTGCGCGCATTGTCCGCATCACCGGAAGCAATCGCCACCAGACCATCAGACAAGGCGCGCAGACCCGCCTCCTGGCGACTTAACTGTCTGCGGACAGACCATTCGCGAGGCCGGCGCCGCAACCAGCGCCAGACCGCGAACAACCCCGCAGACACGACAACCAAGACGAAAACCGAAAGCGCGAGGATTCCCACGGAGGTCTCGACGTGCCATCCCTGCCAGTCGAGCGACACCGCGCCGGGGCGGTCGGCCAGCCAAACGGCGACGGCCACCACGATCGCGACCTCGACCACATAGATCAGAAAACGGAACATCAAGAGCCACCTTCGGCGCGCAGACGGGCAATCGCCTGCGCCTCGATCACCGCGAGTGCATCATGGGAATCGAGATATCCGCGTGCACGGGAGACCCAGGGTGAGAGGATTTCGCCCGGCGCGCCGCCGACATCCGTGAACTCCGCCACAGCGGCGGCGACGTCGCGATTCGCCAGCAATACTTCAGCGCGCGCAATGCGTGCCTGGATATCGTTGCCTTGCACATCGGCCCCGGTCCGCCGGATGCTGACGATGTCGTTGACCCGATCGGTCAGTCGATCAACAAAGTCACCATTCTGGCCGCGCCGACCCGCGGCCAGAAGTTCGGGAACCAGGTTCGCGAACGAAAGCTCAAGCGCCGACCCGGTCGCCACGCCGCTCCCGGCCGATTTGCGAAGCATCTCGAACGCCGCGGCTACTGTGGCATCATCGGCGTCCAGTGACTCCGCAATGGCAAGCGTGCCGGTAAACGGCACACCCCGTTCAAGCGCGGTACGCAATTGGCCCGCCGCAAGCGCCAGCGCGGACGCGCGCGAGACCGCGATCTCGTCTGCGGTACGCCCTGCCTCGAGCCCCGCGATTCGCGTTTCGAGTCCACTCCGTAATTCCGCCTGTGCTTCGGCGAATGCCTTGAGCCTTGCGTCGAATTCGAGCAGGGCACCCGACATGGCCTGCATGTTGGTCGACGCAATCTGGACAGCGTTCTGGACCTCAGCTTCGAGGGCATCGAGCCGGGCCAGAAGCGAAGGATCGGGCGACTCACCGCCACCCGGTTGCGAGCCCCGCGCCGCAAGCGCATCGCGCAGGCTGTCAATCTCGGCGCGCAATGGGGCCAGCGAGCCCGCCAAGTCCGGCGCCGGCAAATCGGACAAGCGCGCGCGCAGCGCCGTCACATCCTTGGTCAGTTCGGCGAGCGCGGCCTGATCCGCACCGGCGGCGTTCGTGCCCGCAGCATCCGCCAGCCGCGCGATCCGGCCTTCCAGCGCGGACAACCGCGCATTGTCGCCGCCGGCAGCGCCCGGTCCGACGGTCGTCCAAGCAACCCAGCCGCCGACAGCCAGGGAGACCAGAAGCGCGAATACCGCAACATTGCTGGCGCGCGAGGGCGCCGCCGACTGTATCTCGGCCCCCGATCCGCGGGCTTCATGCGGTGTTTCGTGTCGGTCTTGCGGACCACCCGATGTTTCAGGTTTGCTCGGCTCCGAGGCTTCCTTGTCGGACGCGCCGCCGGACTCCAGGTCGATACCCGCCGCCGCCGCCGCCGCGCGGACAGTGTCCATCCGCGCCGCCGGGATGGTGTCGCGCTGCTTCCAGCCCTGAACCGTACTGACCGGGATGTCCAACTGCGCGGCCATCGGCCGAATACCGCCAAATGCGTCAATAATCCGGCTGGCCGGCTGATCGGTGTCGTCGCTCATGTTCGTATTCGCCTTCTCTCGCGTACTCACACGTACATACGCCAGTTTCGCTCATATCGCCACAAAATCCCGGATTTCAGGTTGTTTCTATGAGCGTACGTCTATGTATCCAGGCCGTCCAACACGCGAAAAAGGCTGAATTGGTCGGGCGAATCAGCGACCCGGACTTCCGCAAAGGGCAGCGCGTCGAGTTTGTCCGCCACGGCCCGGGACAGTGCGATTGCGGCCACCCGCGCACATTCGCTGGACAGGTTGGCGTCGGTCGCGAGCGCGACAAAATGGGCCGCGGTTCGCGGCGAGTAGAATAGAATCGCGTCGAGCACGCCTGCCCGCAAGGATTCCACGATGGCGGCCGGCATGTGCGGCACCGGCTCCGCCCGATAGAGGACCGCCCGGTTCACGGTATATCCGGCATTGCTCAGCATGCCGGAAAGATCACCCGCCGTAACCGTGCCCGCGACGTGAAGCAGCGCCCCGCCATCCGGCGAAAGCCTGGCTGCGACCAATTCGGCCAGCGCTTCGACATTTCCGTCGGCGCTTTCGGTTCGATCAAAGCCGCTCGCGCGGGCGGCCATCGCGCTCGCATTGCCGACGGCATAGACCGGTAAATCCCGGCGACCGGTCGCCGCCGCAAGGGCCCGGGCGCCGTTCGCACTCGTCACGAGAATGGCTTGCGTCGCGGAAAGATCGAGGACCATGGGGGCGTCGATCGTGACCTCAAGGAGCGGTGCCACGACGGAGTCATGCCCCCGCGCCATCAATTCAGCGGCCGTGTCGTCCGCATCGGGCTGGGGACGGGTCACCAGCACGCGCATGTCAGTCGCCGAGCGCCGCAAAGAATGCAGGCCCCATGCGCGTGCGCAGTGCGGTACCGACGGCCGCGCCCAGCGCTTCCGGGTCCGACGCCGGACCGGATTGTGTGAGGCGCACCAGATCGCGCCCGTCCGGCCATGCCGCAAGACCGCAGAGCTGCAAATCATCTCCGTCCACGGTCGCGAGACCGGCGATCGGCGTGTGACAGGTCCCATCCAGCGCATCGAGCATGGCGCGTTCAGCGCGCAGGCAGACCATCGCCGCAGCATTGGAGATCGCGCGCAGGGCATCGGCGGCCCGGTCATCGTCGCCGCGATGGGTGATCGCGATGATCCCCTGGCCCGCCGCGGGCAACATCTCATCCGAACTGAGAACGGCATCGGCCGCTTCTCCCCGGCCCAACCGGCGCAGACCCGCATATGCCAGCAGGGTTGCGTCCGCTTCGCCGTCCTTGAGCTTACGCAACCGGGTCTCGACGTTTCCGCGAAACAGGATCGTTTCGAGATCCGGCCGCAGCGCGAGCAGTTGCGCCCGGCGGCGCAGCGATGCCGTGCCAACCCGTCCACCCTCGGGAATATCCGCAATCGATGCCGCCCCGATCAACGCATCGCGTGGATCTTCGCGTTCCAATGCCGCACCGATGGTGATGCCATCGACGGGCCAGGTTTCCATATCCTTCGCCGAGTGCACGGCGATATCGATCTCTCCGTCCAGCTGCGCGCGGTCGATTTCCTTGGTGAACAAACCCTTCCCGCCGAGCTCGGCCAATGGACGGTCCGTCACCGCATCCCCGGTGGTGCGGATGGGCACAATTTCGGGCGCAGGCGCCCCCGGGTGGGTGGCCATCAACAGGTCACGAACCATATTCGCCTGAGTGAGCGCGAGCGGACTGCCCCGGGTACCAATACGGAGTTTCGTGTCGTTCATGAGAAACTCATAGCCGCATGCGGGCGGAATGCAAAATTGCTTCTCGAACACGCGTTCCTGACGGTGCGACGCCGTTCGTCAAATGAGTTATATGATGTCCATGCGTGTACTCGGAATTGAAACCAGTTGTGACGAAACGGCGGCCGCGATCGTGTCCGACGACCGGTCCATATTGTCCAACGTGGTCCTCAGCCAACTCGACGATCACCGGCCATTCGGCGGCGTGGTGCCCGAGATCGCCGCACGCGCGCACCTGGAACATCTGGACTCGATCATCGCACGGGCGCTCGATGAATCCGGCATCGCGCTGGACGCACTCGACGGCATCGCCGCAACCGGCGGGCCCGGCCTGATCGGCGGGGTGATCGTCGGCGTGATGACCGCCAAGGCCATCGCGGCCGCACACGACCTGCCCTTCATTGCCGTCAACCATCTCGAGGCACACGCGCTCACCGCTCGGCTCACCGATGACGTGGCCTTTCCCTATCTCCTGCTGCTGATCTCCGGTGGCCATTGCCAACTGCTTATCGTCGAGGGCGTCGGCCGGCATACGCTTCTGGGCACGACGATGGACGATGCGATCGGTGAGGCCTTCGACAAGACGGCGAAGCTGCTTGGTCTCGGATTTCCCGGCGGCCCCGCGGTCGAGACCGCTGCGCGCGACGGCAACCCGGCGCGGTTCCGGCTGCCTCGCCCACTCAAGGGCCGGACGGGATGCGATTTCTCGTTCTCCGGCCTGAAGACGGCCGTCCGCCAGGCCGCGATTGACCTTGGCCACGATCCGACCACACAGGACGCCGCAGACCTCGCCGCCGGATTCCAGGCGGCGGTCGCAGATGTCATCGCCGATCGCTGCCGGCATGCGCTGGCTGAATTCTCCGCACGCCATCCGGGCGTCCCGCCAGTCCTGGTGGCCGCAGGCGGGGTGGCCGCAAACCAGACACTCCGCACGGCCCTGACGGCGGTCAGCACGGCCCAGGGTGCGTCCATGGTCGCCCCACCGCCGGCACTTTGCACCGACAATGCCGCGATGGTCGCATGGGCCGGCATCGAGCGCCTGCGGGCGGGCAGCCTCGACACGCTCGATTTTCGCCCGCGGCCGCGCTGGCCGCTGGCCGAACTGCGCGCTGCCGAATAAGCTTGCGCACGCCGGGGGAGAAGCATCATGGCCGTGGACGCAACACCGAGCACCAAGATCGATATCCAGCCGTTGTTCGCGACGCCGGTGGCGGTGGCATCCCTGCCCGACAACGCGCGCATCAGCGCCGCCCTGCGCGAAACGGTCCTCGCCAGGGCCGAACAAGAGCCGTCCACCGCGCATTCCAATCTCGGCGGCTGGCAATCAACCTGGGACCTGGAGGAATGGGGCGGTGACGCCGCCGCGTACCTCTTGTCGTTCGTGCGCCACATGGCCGACACCCTGACGATCGACCGTCACGGCAAGGCCGCGCCCCAGAGCTGGCGCATGAACGCCTGGGCAAACGTCAACCGATCGGGACATGGCAACGAGTTCCACACCCACCCGGGTTGCGTCTGGTCCGCTGTCTATTATGTCGATGACGGCGGCGCGGCCGGCGATCCGTCCCTCGGCGGCCAGTTCGAACTTCAGGATCCGCGCGGCGTCGCACCGGCCATGTTTCGGCCCGACCTGGTGCCCAATGTGCCCGGGGGTGCGGCCTTCGGCGCCTGCGAGTCGATCAGTCCCATGCCCGGAACCGTTTTGATGTTTCCATCCTGGGTCTCCCATGCCGTGCGGCCCTATTTCGGCGAGGGCACCCGAATTTCCATCGCAATCAATCTGAGTTAGGAGCCACGCATGCAACGGATCGCCGTGATCGGAGCCGGCGCCTGGGGTACCGCCCTCGCCGCCGTGGTACGCCGCGCCGGGCGCGACGTGGTGATCCATGCCCATGAGGCCGAGACCGCCGCCGCCATCAACGAGGACCATGAGAACAAGGTCTTCCTGCCCGGCATCGCGCTCGATCCAGCGATCACCGCCACCGACGATCTCGCCCAGGCCGCCGACGACGCAGATGCAATCGTGATGGTGACCCCGGCGCAATTCCTGCGCGCGACATTGACCGCGCTTTCGCCTGCGCCGGGGACTCCGATGATTATCTGCTCGAAGGGCATCGAGCTCGACACCGGCAAGCTGATGAACGAGGTGGTAGAGGAGACCGCGCCGGGCGCCGAAATGGCCGTGCTGTCCGGACCGACATTCGCGGCCGAGGTGGCGCGCGGATTGCCGACCGCCGTCACGCTTGCCTGCGCCGACGCCGACACCGCGGCAGCGCTCGCCGAAGCGCTCGGCACACCCACCTTCCGGCCTTATACGGCAACCGACCTGGTCGGCGCCGAAGTGGGCGGGGCCATCAAGAATGTGATCGCTGTTGCCTGTGGCATCGTCGAGGGACGCGCGCTGGGTCAGAACGCACGCGCGGCCGTAATCGCCCGCGGGTTGGCCGAGATCACCCGGTTCGCGACCGCGCTCGACGCGGACCCACGTACGCTGATGGGTTTGTCGGGGCTCGGCGACCTGACCCTGACCTGCACGTCGACAGCATCACGCAACTACACGCTTGGCAAAGCTCTGGGATCGGGCGCGTCTTACGCCGACGCGATTGCCGGCAAATCATCGGTCGCCGAAGGCGCCACCACGGCTCCCGCCGTCCTCACCCGTGCCAAAATACTCGGGGTTGAGATGCCGATCTGCGCGGCGGTCAGCGCGATCCTCCATGACGGCGCCGGGGTGGACGAAACCATCACCGATATTCTGGCACGCCCGCTGCGCACCGAGGGCTGACTGGCACGCCGCGCGGCCGCCCTGTATGAGAACGCGTTATTGAACCCGTGAGATCGAACGAAGGACAATTGTCATGGCTTACTGGCTATTCAAATCCGAACCCGGCGCCTGGTCATGGGATGACCAGGTCAAAAAGGGCACCGAGCATTGGGACGGGGTCCGAAACTACCAAGCCAACAACAACATGAAGGCCATGAAGGTCGGCGACAAAGGCTTCTTCTATCATTCCGTGAACGAGAAACAGATCGTCGGAATCGTTGAAGTGGTGCGTACGCACTACCCCGACCACACGGACGAATCCGGCCGCTTTGGCATGGTCGACATCAAGACCGTAAAACCGGTCGAGACCCCGGTCACGCTGGCCGATGTCAAATCGAATCCGAAGCTCGCCGACATGGTCCTCGTCAACAACTCGCGGCTGTCCGTGCAGCCGGTCAAAGCCGCAGAGTGGCGCGAAGTGTGCCGCATGGCTGGTGTGAAGCCGTGAGCACGGCGGGTGACGATGACACCGAACCGGTGATGCGCGGCAACCGCCGCGTCCTGTGTCATGCCGACGAGATCGGCGACGCCGGGAAGGGTTTCATCCTGCACGGCATCCACAAGGACAACCCGGATGCAAAGGTGCCGATCTTCGTGATCCCGGGCGACGAAGATGGTGTGTTGTATTGCTATATGAATATCTGCCCCCATCAGGGCACCCATCTGGAGTTGAAACCGGATACCTTCCTCGATGTCGATCGCAAGCTGATCCAGTGCTCGACCCATTGGGCCATGTTCCGCAAGGAAGACGGCTACTGCGTGAAGGGGCCTTGTGTCGGCAAATCGCTAAGGCAGCTTCCCGTGATGGTCGACGATGACGGGATGGTTCTCTTCGGCGCCTAGCTCACCACAAAGAACGAGAAGGCTTCGAATCTGCCGCAGTTGTCTGTCCGCATCGATTTCCCGATAATGCGCCGCAACGAACCTGGCGGCACCGGATCCACCATTGCGGGGGCGGGCGCAAACGCCGGATAACGTGATCACCAAGGGAGAGTATGCGCCATGTTCCGCGAAAAGTTTCCCGTCCCGGACGAATGGGCAAGCCGCGCCTGGGCCGACGACGCCAAATATCAGGAAATGTACCAGCGCTCGATCGACGACCCGGACGGGTTCTGGGGCGATGAGGGCAAACGCCTCGACTGGATCAAGCCATACACCCAGGTGCGTGACGTGTCTTGGGACGCCTCCGACCTGCACATCAATTGGTATTATGACGGCGTGTTGAACGCGTCGGCCAACTGCCTCGACCGACATCTGGCGACCCGCGGTGACCAGACGGCGATCATCTGGGAAGGCGACGATCCCAAAGACGACGCCAAGCTGACCTACAACGACCTGTACGAACGTGTTTGCCGGTTCGCCAACGGACTGAAGTCGCTCGGTGTCAAAAAGGGCGACCGGGTCACCATTTACCTGCCGATGATCCCCGAGATCGCCGTCGCCATGCTGGCCTGCGCGCGGATCGGCGCCGTCCATTCCGTGGTGTTTGGCGGGTTCTCGCCGGACTCCATCGCAGGGCGCATCCACGACTGTGAATCCTCCTTCGTCATCACCTCGGACGAGGGTCTGCGCGGCGGCCGCACCATTCCTCTCAAGGACAATGTGGATCAGGCCATCGAGAAGCTCACGGTCGAGCACATCGACAAGGTCGTCGTGGTCAATCGGACAGGCGCCGACATCAACTGGGTCGAAGGCCGCGACGTCTGGTACCACGAGCTGTGCGAGGCCCAGTCTGCCGACTGCCCGCCCGAGCCGATGGACGCCGAGGACCCGCTGTTCATCCTCTACACCTCCGGTTCGACCGGCAAACCGAAGGGCGTGCTCCATACGACCGGCGGTTACATGGTCTATGCGTCGATGACCCACCAGTATGTCTTCGACTATCACGATGGCGATATCTACTGGTGCACGGCCGACTGTGGCTGGATCACCGGGCACAGCTATATCGTCTACGGGCCGTTGGCGAACGGTGCCACGACACTGATCTTCGAGGGTCTGCCGAATTACCCGGATGCGTCGCGCCACTGGGAAGTCTGCGACAAGCATCAGGTCAACATCTACTACACCGCCCCGACCGCGATCCGCGCGCTGATGCGCGAGGGCGACGCACCGGTGAAGAAGACATCACGCAAATCGATCCGCCTGCTGGGAACGGTCGGCGAACCCATCAACCCGGAGGCCTGGCACTGGTATCATGAGGTGGTCGGCGACGACCGTTGCCCGATTGTCGACACCTGGTGGCAGACCGAGACCGGCGGCATTCTGCTGACGCCGTTGCCGGGGGCAACAATGCTGAAACCGGGATCGGCGACCCTGCCATTCTTCGGCATCAAACCGATCATCGTCGATGCCGAAGGCAACGAGCTTGAGGGCGCGTGTGAAGGCATTCTGTGCATCGATGGCGGTTGGCCCGGCCAGATGCGTACAGTCTATGGCGACCATAAACGCTTCGCGGAGACCTATTTCACGGCCTACCCCGGCCGCTTCTTCACCGGTGACGGGTGTCGACGCGACGAGGACGGATATTACTGGATCACGGGCCGCGTCGATGACGTCATCAATGTCTCCGGCCACCGCATGGGGACCGCGGAAGTCGAGAGCGCGCTCGTCGAGCATGACGACGTCGCCGAGGCCGCTGTCGTCGGCTACCCCCATGACATCAAGGGACAGGGGATCTACGCCTATGTGACCCTCAAGGCCGGCGTCGAGACCAACGATGACCTGCGTGATGAGTTGATCAAATTCGTGCGCAAGGAAATCGGGCCGATCGCGACGCCCGATCTGCTGCAATGGGCGCCGGCGCTGCCCAAGACCCGGTCGGGAAAGATCATGCGGCGTATCCTGCGCAAGATCGCGGCCAACGAACATGATCAGCTGGGAGATACTTCCACTCTCGCCGACCCGAGCGTGGTAGATGACCTCGTCGAGAATCGCCAGAACAGGTAGCTCGACGCGCACATACAAAGGTATGTAGGAGCTGTTGTGACATACGAGCCCGATGAAATCGCGCACGTGCGCCTGCCGCTGATTTCCCTCGTCCTGTTGGTCGCGCTCCCGGCGGCGTTGATACCCGTGTTGCAATTCCTGTCGATTTCGCTCTCGGGAAACGTGACAACTGCCGTCGCAACCGCCGCTTTTTCGCTTTCCTTTGCCGCGATGCCGGGCTCCGTTGTTGGGGGCAGCATCATCGGCCTGCTGGTGTCGTATGTCATTGGCGGGCGCAAAACCATGTTTCTGGCCGTACTCACGATTGTTGTCGCCGTTGCGGCGATTCTGGCCATTGCGTCACCCCTGACGTTCTTATGGGGACGTACGGCCCTCAACCTGGGCGCCGGCGCCTTGCTGGTGCTGCCGATCCTGGTGCTCGGCCACTATGGCTCCCACCGCCAGATTGCCGCCGGCATGCCGGGCCTTATCCTGGGCCCCTTCATCCTGGTCGCCCTCGTCGGCCTGCTGACGCGCCCGGAGACGCAAGACCGTATCGCGGCCTTAACGGACGGGTTGGGCGGGCTGAGCGCGATCGAACCATTGGGCTGGCTGGCGATCGTCCTGACGACCCTTCTCGTGTTGAGCCTGTTCCGGGCGATGGCCCGCGCGCGGGGCGGTCGACCGAACGCCCTCTTTTCCGCAGCGCTGCGCGCCGATGCGCGCCAGGCGCTGGGGTTCGTTCTCACAGGACCACAAATTTACACGCTGTTGATCGCGATGGCGTTGACCGGACATGCCGCGACGACCTATCTCGGCGACTTCGCACGAAAAAGTCCGCTCGAGGGATTCGGGATCGAATCGACCATCGCCGCGACCCTCTGCCTGGGGATCGGCGGTTTCGTCATCGCCCGCATCTTCGGCCCGCGGCGGCGGCAACACGTCCTGGCGACAACCATAATTTTCCTGTTCCTCACCACCGCCCTGATGGCCGCCGCCGATTTCATGTTTGCGCCGACCGCCACATCGCCGGGCATTTTTGTTTGGCCCTACACCCAAGAGCAGCTTGTTCTGCTGGTCCTGACCTGCGCCGCGATGGCGATGCTCGGCGCCTCGTTTGCAATGATCTGGCTCGCAATCGTCGAGGTTGGGATTGGGGTGCTGGCCACGATCCTTTTGATCACGGTGCTGATCGCCCGGATCGCCGCGCCGACGGCCGTGCCACTCCTGCCAATCCCCGAAATGTGGCTCACGACCGGACTTCTTGGGGGGGCTCTGGTTTTGGTCACGCTGGGAACCATGTTCGGACGGCGCGCACGCGGCGTGGCAGCCCCGGCACCCTCGGCCGATTTCAGCGCCCAGGATTTTGCCGAACTTGCCGCGCACGAAAAACATGTGGAACCCGGTTTCGACGCCGAACCGGAACTAGATGCCGAACCTGTCGGCCAGCCCCCCGAGCCGGTCGAATCTCCCATGCCGCGCGAAGCTGCGAACAAAGCCGTCACACCCGAAACGCCGACCGAAACCCCGGCTTTACGGCGTGAGCCTGTCGCACCAGATTCAGCGGACGCCCTCCCTGCTCCAAGGCCTGAACCCGGAATATCGGATACGCCGGACGAGGCCCCGGCCGCAGCCAAGCCCGCTGGACGGCTCCCTTGGCGCCGCAAACGCGGCCGCAACAACCCACCGACAGAGCCGCCAATGTCGGCAACACCCCCCGCACCAGACCCGGCACCAGAAAGGCCCGTCCGACCGCGGCCGGCACCCGAGAAGTCCACTGCACCGAGGGCGCCGGAACCGAGCGCCCGGCACGAGGCAGTCCACGAGACCCATATCGACTGGGAAAAACTCGGTGCGACGGTGGAACAGGACGACGCATTCCCACAAGACACACCCACTCCGGAAAACCCATCCGAAAGCAGACGTGAGCGCGGGACTGAACCTCGCAATGCGCCGCCCGAGGCGACAAATCCGGACCGGAAAGCCGATGGGCCCGCCGCGCCACGCGGACCCGACGAACCCGTGTTTACCCGCCACGATTCGACTATTTTCGACTTCAACAAACTGCGCACCAACACGCGCAAACCAGACACACCAAGCGACCCGCAAGACACCGACCCAGAAGACAAGGAAAAAGAATAATGCAGATTGTCATGGTTGAGTTCGCCGTCGGGCCCGACCGGGTCGACGCCTGCGTCGCCGCGCTAAAGCAGATCACCGGCACGCTCGTTGCGGCCCAACCGGAATTCCACGGCGCGACAATCCACGTCGAAGCGGCGACCGGGACGGTGCTCAACTACATGCGCTGGGACACCCACCAACATTTCATCGACTTCCGCGACGGTAACGCCGAGAAGATCGGCGAGGTACTCGGCGAGTTCGGGCCGAAGGGACGGATGCTGGACGTGGTGGCGGAAATCCAGTCGTCCTGAGCCACCCTTAAGTCTATATCCGGTCTTCGTTTCGTAGGTGCGCAAGCACCCTCGCCAACGCGCGCGCGTCCGCCAGCGCGTCATGAGCCGGACCAACCGGCTCGAGATCAAAGAACGCCGGCAGTTCCGAGCTCATCAGCCGCTTGCCGGTGACAGCATGGACCGGCGGGTTGATGTCCCGCCACACGGCGTCCACAAACGGGTTGGTCAGCCCCTTCAAGGCGCAGTCCTCGCCGACCACCAGATCGTCGCGGCCATGGGACAAGATGATATCCGAGCCGGCAAAGTCTGCGAAGGCGACTAACGCGTGCGCGAGACCGACGCCTGTATGTGCCACGTCTGAATTGGTGATTCCGGTGAGCGCCGTGAAGTAATCGGACAGTTCGGGATTGATCGTCGGGCGGACAAGCATCGAGAAGCTTGCCTGTTCGGCAAAACCGCCATCCACATCGACCCGCACTGCCCCGATCTGCACAATCTCGCGAAACTGCCCCGGCGCAGACCAGCCGCTTTCCAACGCACCTTCCCACGACGTGTATTCCAGATCGGCGATGATGACCGTACCCGATGCGGGCACAACGTCCTTCAAGGTGTCGGGCATTTCAATGGGCGGCGCCAGGCAGGTGCGTCAGAAATCGACGCAACGTCCGTCGCGTTCCCAGTCGCCAAACCGGGTCGGCTCAGGGCCCTTGGGGCCACCGATCTCTTTGGCCTTACTCACCTCAGCCTGTTTTTCTGCCTTCGCACTTGCCGTCGCAGGGTCGATTTCCGCCGTATTTTGGGCGGATTTCGGTGCTGAAGTCTCACCGTCCGGCTTGCGGACGCGATACTGCGGCGTGGCGTTCAGCGGCGCGTCGGATAATGTTTCGTCTTGGTCGGACATGACATTGATATGGACGATCGGGCGCCGTTTGCCAAGGGACGACCCCCGGATTTCAACCCGGGATTGCAAGACGCCCACGCACGCCCACATTGAGTGTCGAGATCAACGAAAAGGACCTGCGAAGGCCGACATGTCGAACTATTTCCGCACCGCGTTGCTGCTCGCCGCTCTGACCGCGATCTTCATGGTCGGTGGTTTCCTGCTGGCCGGGCCCCAGGGGATCGTCATCGCGCTGGTCGTCGCGGCGGGCATAAACCTGTTTGCCTGGTGGAACTCGGGGAGCGCCGTTCTTCGCTACTACCGAGCGCGCGAGCTCAACGACCCGACCCATCCGCTGTACCGGATCGTCGCCCAACTCGCCGATCGCGACGGGTTGCCGATGCCGCGGGTCTATATCATCGACAACCCGCAGCCCAACGCCTTCGCGACCGGCCGCGGCCCGAGCAACGCCGCCGTGGCCGCCACATCGGGCCTGTTGCAACTAATGAACGAGCGCGAGGTTGCCGGGGTCATGGCCCATGAACTGGCTCATGTGAAGAATCGCGACACACTGATCATGACCATCACCGCGACATTCGCCGGCGCGATATCCATGCTCGCCAATTTCGCGCTTTTCTTTGGTGGCAACCGCAACAGCCCGTTCGGCCTGATCGGCACCATCGCCATGATGATCCTGGCGCCGCTGGCGGCGATGCTGGTGCAGATGGCCATCAGCCGGAACCGCGAATATCAGGCTGATCGGGAAGGGGCGCTTATCTGCGGCGACCCGGAATGGCTGGCAAGCGCGCTCGAAAAACTCGAAGCGGGAACGAAGCGGATCGACAATCAGGCCGCCGAGCACAATCCGGCGACCGCACACATGTTTATTGTCAATCCGCTGCATACCCACAAGCATGACAGTCTTTTCTCGACCCACCCGAATACGGCGAACCGGGTCGCACGGTTGCGGCAAATGTCTGGAAACATTGGTAAATCAACTGAGAACGCCGGCGGTCCGGTGGCGGGCCCTTGGTCGAGCGCGAATCCGGGATCCGGCGGTCCCTGGGCACGAAAATGAACATGCGTACAATCAAAAACCCCCAAAATCTGGGCATTCGATCAACAGATTGTCCACATATTGGGGCTCATACTCCATTTTGTGGACTTGCCCCCCCAATCCCACATGATCTAGGCTCCGCTCGGGATCAAGGCCACTATTTGTGGTCGTTGGGGCAATAAGAAAAGAACGGGAACCGGACATGTCGTGGACTGACGAACGGGTAACGATGTTACGTGATTTGTGGGCCAAGGGCCTGAGTGCGAGCCAGATCGCCGTGCAGTTGGGCGGGGTGACGCGCAACGCGGTGATCGGCAAGGCGCACCGTCTTGGCCTGGAGAGTCGGCCATCGCCGATCCGGGGTAACGGCACAGGATCGCGCCGCCGCAATCGGGCGATCGACCGGGCGCTCGAGGCTAAGGCCTTACGGGGAACCATGGCCGATGAGGAAATCGGCGGTGAAAAGATCGTCCCCGACGGCGGCAATCGCGTCGACGAGGCACCGATCCCGCCATTGGCGCGACGCGGCGGTGATGTGTCGGACTGCCTGTGGCCGATTGGCGATCCCGGCGACGACGATTTCAGCTTCTGCCAGGCCGACACCGTGCCCGGGCGCCCCTACTGCTCCGAGCATTGCGCCATGGCCTATATCCGGAAAGACAAGACAGCGGCCTGATTTCCATTCGTTTCCAGCATTCCGGCCGCACCGGGCCCACAATTTTTGTGGCGGCCGGCTGCGGCCGGATTGTTTTTGGGGCATAAAGCGCCATGTCCGATTCCCGCACCGCCGCCTGCCTGATTCTCGATGCCGTCATCGATGATGGCAAACCTCTCGACACCACACTCGCCACCGACCACGTGATGGCAAAACTCGACCCACGCGATCGCGCCCAGGCGCGCCGGATCATCGCGACCGTGCTGCGGCGCCTCGGCGAAGTCGATGCACGCATTTCCGAATGCCTCGACCGGCCGCTGGCGGGCCGCCACGCCCATGTCCGCAACATCCTTCGGGTTGGTACCGCCGAGCTTCTCTTCCTGGAAACGCCGGCGCACGCCGCTGTGGACGGTGCAGTCCGGCTGGCCAGCCGATACCGGCGCGGCGCATTCAAGGGGTTGGTGAACGCCGTTCTCCGGCGGATCGGACGTGAACCCGAAAACCGCGAGGGCACCCAGTCCCCCGGTGAAATCAACACACCCAACTGGATGCTCAAGCGCTGGCGCGACATTTATGGTGATGACACCGCCCGCGCGATCACCGACGCCCATCTGATCGAGCCGCCGCTCGACCTCACACTGGCCAAGCGTGCCTACCCAACCGAGTGGGCGGCGAAACTCGACGCCGAAATCCTGCCCGGCGGAACCCTGCGCCGCCGGACCGGCGGTCGCATCTCCGAGCTGCCCGGTTTCGATGAAGGCCTCTGGTGGGTCCAGGACGTGGCGGCGTCCCTTCCGGCGAAACTCCTGCGCGACGATGCCGAGGCACGAGTGATCGATCTCTGTGCTGCGCCCGGCGGCAAGACCATGCAACTGGCCGATCGTGGGCCCAAAGTCACGGCGGTCGATATTTCCAACCAACGACTATCGGCGCTCCAGGACAATCTCGCGCGCACCGGTCTCCACGCAGACATCGTCGATGCCGATGCCACACAATGGCGGCCGGAGAGCCCGGTCGACGCCGTTTTACTCGACGCGCCCTGCACGGCCACCGGCACGATCCGGCGCCACCCCGATATTCCCCGCCGCCGCCGCGAGGCCGACATCAAAAGCGCCACCGCGTTGCAAGACCGACTGCTAACCGCAGCGGTCAACATGGTCGCACCGGGTGGCACCATCATCTATTCGGTCTGCTCCCTCGAACCCGAGGAGGGGACGGCGCGCGTGGATGCGCTGTTGGCCGCCGGTGCGCCCGTCACGCTGGACCCGATATCCGCCGATGACTGGCCGGAACTGGCGGGGCTAACACCCGCAGCGATCACGCCGGCCGGCACATTGCGGACGCTGCCCTGCCACTGGTCGGAGCGAGGCGGCATGGATGGGTTTTTCGCCGCGCGTCTGATTCGGAACTAGGCACCATCGCGTCGCTTGCGGCGCAGTCTGCAAATCGGTTACCAGAAAACCATGGCTCCCTCGTCAAAGGCGGCTCCTGTCCGCATCGCACCTTCGATCCTGGCGGCCGATTTCGCAAAGCTGGGCGACGAAGTACGCGCCGTCGCCGCGGCCGGTGCCGACTGGATCCATATCGACATCATGGATGGGCATTTCGTGCCCAATCTCACGATCGGCCCCGGCGTCGTGAAGGCGTTGCGGTCGCACTGTGACCTGCCCTTCGATGTGCATCTGATGATCAGCCCTGTCGATTATATGATCGAACCCTTCGCGGATGCTGGCGCAGACATCATTTCGCTACACCCCGAAGCCGGACCCCATCTGCACCGTTCGCTGCAAACGATCCGGGCGCTGGGCAAGAAAGCCGGTTTGGTGCTCAACCCCGCGACGCCGGTTGCCGTGGTCGACGAGGTGATGGACATGGTCGACCTCATCCTGGTGATGAGCGTCAATCCTGGGTTCGGGGGCCAGGCCTTTATCGAAAGCCAGCTGGACAAGATCGCGGTTCTCCGCACGCGTATCGACGCCCATGTCGAGGCGGGTGGACAGGCGATCGACCTCGAGGTGGATGGCGGAATTGACCGGGAAACCGCACCGCGTGCCATTGCAGCGGGTGCCAATATTCTCGTCGCCGGCACCGCGACTTTCCGGGGCGGGCCGGATGCCTATGCTGACAATATCGCTGCCATGCGAGGCAGCGGGTGACCGGCAACGTCTTTCAGGATCTGCGCTACGGCGTTGGCAAACTCCTCTATGCATCGCCCGTCTATCGCTACACGCTGATCGGGCGAGCGCCAAACGAACTTGCAGTCGTGCCGCCGGATTCCTGGCCCGGCAACGCCGAGCGCGGCTCGGCCGTCTCGGCGGGAGAATTGTCGTTTCTCGGTGAGACCGTACGGGGCGGCAAGCATGCCTGGCGTCCGGTCGGTATGAGCGATGCCTGGTTGGCCGAACTGCATGGTTTCGACTGGCTGCGCGATCTGCGCGCCGTCGGAGGCGACGCTGCACGGCGCAAGGCACGCGACCTCGTCGAGGACTGGATCGAACATCAGACCGGCTGGCAAGAAATCGCCTGGCGCCCTGACATCCTGGCGACGCGATTGTTCGCCTGGCTCGGCCAGCACGACTTCTTTTGCGCGTCGGCTGATGATGACTACCGGCGGCGCTATCTGGCAACCATTGCGCGGCAGGCCAAACACCTGGCACGCGTTCTGCCTGGCGGCACCGAAGGTGCGGGCCTGATCCGGGCGGCGAAGGGTCTCACCGTCGCGGGCCTGGCCCTTCCCGGTCATGAAACATCGATACGCCAGGGTCTTAAAATTCTCGAACGCGCCTGCGACCGACAAATCCTGCCCGATGGTGGTCATGTGTCGCGCAACCCGCAAACCCAGGCAACCATATTGCGCGATCTCGTGGACGTGCGCAGCGCGTTGCTGGCTGCCGAACACGAAATTCCCGTCTTCCTGCTCGGGGCGATCGACAGGGCCGCGCCATTCCTGCGCATGCTGCGCCACAATGACGGACGCCTGGCCTTGTTCAACGGTAGCTGCGAGAGCGAAGACTGGCAGATCGACATGCTCCTGGCTCAGGCCGACGCGCGTGGCCGGGCGCCGTTAAGCGCACCTCACACCGGTTTCGAACGCATCGTGGCAAACCGCACCGTGGCACTCCTGGACACAGGTGCGCCGCCGCAGCCCGGGCTCGACATCCATGCCCATGCCGGCACGCTGAGCCTTGAGATCTCGATCGGCAAGGAACGGTTGATCACCAATTGCGGCGCGCGGCCCGGGAATCGCGACCCCTGGGCCACGGTCCAGAGATCCTCAGCGGCGCACTCGACAATGGTCGTCGACGACACCAACTCATCGGAAATCCTCGCCGACAGTACGTTCGGGAGGCGGCCCCAGAACGTTCGCGTCGAACGCAGCGAGGACGCCGGGAATATATGGGTGTCGGCCAGCCATGACGGTTATGTGCCCGCCTTCGGGTTGGAGCATGAGCGCCGGGTCTATATGGCCGTCGATGGCGACGACATACGCGGCGAGGATGTTTTGAGCCGGGCAGGCGTCGCGGGCACGGCGCGGGCGGCGCGCGGCTTTGCACTGCGGTTCCACCTGCACCCCACAGTCCAGGCCTCGCTGGTGCAGAACGGATCGGCGGTGCTGCTGCGCCTGCCAAGCGGCATTGGATGGCGGCTGATCGCCGAAGGCGGGACCGTCTCGTTGGCCGAAAGCATCTATCTCGGCGAAACCGAAGACGTGCGACGCAGCGAACAGATCGTGGTGTCCGGCGCGCTCGAGGCCGGTGCCAATGCCGCGCGCGTCAAATGGGCGCTCAAGCGGGTCCCCAAAAAGGTCTGAGCCCCACCGGCTCACCCCGTGTCGCGGCCGTTTTGGTGGCAATCCTTACCCTTCCTTAACCATCCTCATCGACCATGTGCATCCTTGGGCCGGACCCCGGCCGTGCATGTGTGAGGAAGAATTGTCCAAAGTCCTGGTGACCGGTGCCGGCGGTTTTATCGGCTCTCATCTCGTCGAACGGCTCGTGGCAGAAGGCGAGCAGGTGCGCGCTTTCGTCGAATATGATTCCCGTGGATCATGGGGCTGGCTCGACGATGTCGATCCCGACATTCGCGACGCGATCGAGGTGATCGCAGGCGATGTCCGCGATTCCCATGCGGTACGACAAGTCATGTCAGGTTGCGAAACGGTGTTTCACCTCGCGGCGCTGATCGGCATCCCCTATTCCTATCTGGCACCGGAAAGTTATGTCGACACCAACGTCACCGGCACGCTGAACATCGTGCAGGCGGCGACCGATTTGGGTGTCGGCCGCGTAGTCCACACTTCGACCAGCGAGGTCTATGGCACCGCTCAATATGTGCCAATCGATGAGGCGCACCCGCTCAACCCACAGAGCCCCTATGCCGCAACAAAGGTCGGCGCCGACCAGATCGCTCTGAGTTACGGCCGCTCATTCGGGACACCGGTGACTGTGGTGCGGCCTTTCAACACCTTCGGTCCGCGTCAGTCGGCCCGAGCCGTCATCCCGACCATCATAACGCAGTTGGCGAACCATGATCGTATTACCGGGCCGGCAACCATCCGTCTCGGCGCGACGACTCCGACCCGAGACTTCACCTTTGTCGCCGACACCGTGCGCGGGTTCCTGGCCGCCGCGGACACACAGAGTGCGATCGGCGAAGTGATCAATCTCGGCACCAACTTCGAAGTCTCCATCGGCGAGACCGCACATGCGATCGCGGCCGAGATGGGCGTCGAAATCCGGATCGAAACCGAGGACAAGCGCCTTCGGCCCGACGCGTCCGAGGTGGAACGCCTGTGGTGCGATAACAGCAAGGCCGCCGCAACGCTCGGATGGCAGCCAACCCATGTCGGGCTTGAGGGCTTTCGGCGCGGGCTCGCCGCGACCATCGATTGGTTCGCGGCACCGGCAAATCGTGCTGGCTATAAAGCGCATCTCTACAATGTCTGACGTCTTGCGCGACGCAGACAACAGATTCGCGGCGAACGGGGACGATGCCGCGGCGGACGCCACCGCACAAGATGTGCTGGCACGGCTGGATGCGGTCCTGCCGCACACTGGCGGGCCCTATCCCTTGCATGCGCCCGAAATCGACGGCAACGCCTGGGACTATGTAAAGGACTGTCTCGACACCGGCTGGGTATCATCGGTCGGCGCCTGGGTGGACCGGTTCGAGGACATGCTTGCCGACATCACGGGCGCGCGTCACGCGGTCGCGACCGTCAACGGCACAGCCGCCCTGCACGCCGCGCTGCTGACGGTCGGCGTGAAACCCGGCGACGAAGTGCTGGTACCGTCCTTCACATTCGTCGCCACCGCCAACGCGATCAGCTACTGCGGTGCCGTTCCCAACTTCGTCGATTGTGAAGCCACCGGCCTCGGAATCGATCCGATCGCTCTCGACGCATATCTCGACCGCATCGGCGAGATGCATGGCGAGTTTCTTATCAACCGGCAAACCGGCGCCATCATCCGCGCGATGGTTCCGGTCCATTGCTACGGTCATCCCGCAAATATGCGGGCGCTCTGCGACGTGGCGGGCCGGTATCGGCTGACTATCGTGGAAGATGCGGCCGAATCTCTCGGGAGCACCATCGATGCGCAGCATATGGGGCGGTTTGGCCGGATCGGTGCGTTCAGCTTTAACGGCAACAAGACCATCACCACCGGCGGCGGGGGTGCCCTGATTACCGATGATGATCTGCTGGCCCGGCGCCTGCGACACCTGACGACAACGGCGCGGGTGAATGACAGCGCGGACCTGGTACACGACATGGTCGGCTACAATTATCGGCTACCGAATATCAACGCGGCCCTTGGCTGCGCCCAGCTCGAAACCCTCGACGCGAAACTCGCCATGAAGCGGGAGCTGGCCGCGCGCTACCGCGAGACCTTCGAGGGTGCGGCGGGGGTCCGGTACCTATCCTCTCCACCGTGGGGAGACAGCAACTACTGGCTGTGCGGGCTTCTATTCGATGCCGGCCGGACACGTGACGTCGTGCTGACCCGCCTGAACGCCGCCGGGTATCAATGCCGCCCGTTCTGGACACCACTGCACAGCATGAAAATGTACGCCGACGGGCCCCGCGCACCGCTTGCAACCACGGACCGGCTGTCCGCTTGCGGCCTGACACTTCCCTCCGGCGCCGGGCTGAAGGCCGAGATAAAGCGTTAACCGTCAATCGATCGTTAAAGTTTTTCGCGAATTCTATGCATTGAAGCCATGGATTCCGCAGTCGCTCATATCACCCCCCCGGCCAAAGCGCCGGCACCCGTCCAACAGGTCGCGCCGCCACAAACACGGCTGGCGCAAAGCCTGATCGGCCCGGACACGTCGATTCACACATTGATCGAGCGGTTCACCGCATGGACCGTCCAGATCGGCCTGGTCGTCGACCAACAACGCAAGTTGATCGGCACCGTGACCGACGGCGATATTCGACGCGGACTTCTGCGTGGCATCGCGACCGACGCGCCCGTACGCGCGATCATGAACCCCGCACCGCGCACGATCCGCTTCGGCGAGCCGCGGGGCGACGTTCTCGCATTCATGCGGCGGGAGAAGATCAAACATATCCCGGTCATCGATTTCGCCGGACGGGCGGTCGATCTGATCACGATCGACACATTGCTGGCACCGCATGATCAACCCTATCGGGTGGTGTTGATGGCCGGCGGTGAGGGCCTGCGGCTGCGTCCGCTGACTGAACACACACCGAAACCCATGCTGGATGTCGGCGGTCGGCCGATCCTCGAGACAATCGTGCGACGGCTCGCCGATTCCGGTTTCTCCGAGTTTCATATCTCGGTGAATTATCGCGCCGATGTCATTCGCAATCACTTTGGTGACGGAACGCCGATGAATGTGGATGTCTCCTACATCGAAGAAGACATGCCGTTGGGGACAGCCGGACCTCTGGCGAAACTCTCACGCGACGTGAGCGAGCCGGTCCTGGTCATGAATGGCGACATTCTATCCAAGGTCGATCCCGTTCAGCTGATCGATTTCCACCGTGAAAACGGCGCAGCGGCAACGATGGCAGTCCGCAGCTATGAGGTTCAGGTTCCCTATGGCGTGGTCGACATTGACGACCATGAGATCCAGGGGATGCGCGAGAAACCCGTGACGCGGCATTTCATCAATGCCGGCATCTACGTGCTCGGCCCCGAGGCGCTGGACCTCGTGCCAGACGACCGCGCATTCGATATGCCCGATCTGTTCGAGGCATGCCGGAACTCCGGCCTCTCGACACTTGCCTATCCCGTCCAGGAATACTGGGTGGATATCGGCCAGCTCGAAGACTACCGCCGCGCCAACGAAGAATTCGCCACGATCTTCTGACCGTTACCGGTCCTGCTCCATTTCGACGACCTAGAGTTGCCAGCGACGATACGATCCGGGCAGCTCTGTATCCCGCCACATGCCCTTGATATCCGCCAGCAGTCCGCCTTCGGCGAGGAGGCCCGCCAATTCCTCTGCGCCGAATTCGCCATACTCGCGGTGCCGCACGGCACCGATGACCGCATCGTAATCCACCCCGTTGTCGAGCGAGGTCAGCAATTCAATCCCAAAGAATTGCTGCGCCTCTTCCTGGTCCGCGTGGGGATCATGCACATCAACCGAATGTCCCATTTCGCGCAGGCCCGAGATGATGTCGACCACCCGCGAGTTGCGCAGATCCGGCACATTCTCCTTGAACGTTAATCCAAGGACGAGAATCCGCGCGTTGGGCGCATCAAGACGTTCGGCAACCTCGCGCGCGATATAACCGCCCATGCCGTCGTTGATCCGTCGGCCAGCGAGCACAACTTCCGGATTGTGCCCGATCGACTGCGCCGCATGGGCCAGGTAGAACGGGTCGACGCCGATGCAGTGCCCGCCCACCAGGCCCGGCTGGAATGGCAAAAAATTCCACTTGGTGTTGGCAGCGTCGAGCACATCGAGCACATTCAGATCGAGACCGTTCAGGATCACAGCCACCTCGTTCACGAAGGCGATGTTGATATCGCGCTGGGCATTCTCGATGACTTTGGCGGCCTCGGCGGTGCGGATATCGCGCGCCTCGAAGACATCGCCATTGTTGACCGCACCGTAGATCGAGGCGAGCCGGGCAGTAACCTCGGGCGTCTGCCCGGCAACGACCTTCGTGATGCGGTCCACCGTATGTTCCCGGTCTCCTGGATTGATACGTTCGGGGGAATAGCCGAGAAAGAAATCAACTCCGCAAGTCAGTCCCGAACCCGCCTCCAGGATCGGTCCGCAGATATCTTCCGTGACTCCGGGGTAGACGGTCGATTCATAGACGACGGTCGAATCCTTTTCGAGGTTCCGCGCCACCGTTTCGCTCGCACCACGAATCGCCCCCAAGTCTGGCTTGTTATCGCCGTCGACCGGGGTGGGCACCGTCACAATAAATACATCCGTCCCGGCAAGCGCCGCCTCATCGTCGGTGAAGCGCATCGTCGTATCCCGCAGAGCGACAAATTCCACTTCCTCCGTACGATCTTCGCCATCTCTCAGTTCGGCAATCCGTGTCGCGTCGATATCGAACCCCGTCACATCGAAATGGCGCGCCAGATGGATCGCCAGAGGCAGGCCGACATACCCAAGGCCGACAACGGAAATTCGCGGTGAGGAGGACATCTAATTTTGCTCCGGTGTACGGCCGCGCCAAGGCGGCATTGCGCTTGGCTCATAACGCGGACAGGGGCGCGATGCCAAGTCCGATAGAGTGTCGAATAGCAGGGATTCTCGACAGTTCCTCTTGCATCAACCCAAATTTTGAAGCAACAGGGTCGAGAATCTACTGGGCAAGGCCATTGCCATAGAAATTCATTGGGCCCACTTGCGTTGCCGCACCGACTGACCTATTTGGTTCACCACAAATATTGAGTGATATGTTTTAATCAACAGTTATTATGTGTGAAATGGACCGTCTGGACATACTCGAATCGCGTAGCGTCTACATCTTGCGGGAGGCCTATGCCTGCGCCCGTCCGCTCGCCATGCTGTGGTCGATCGGCAAGGATTCCAACGTGGTGCTCTGGCTCGCGCGGAAGGCCTTCTTTGGAAAGGTGCCGTTTCCGGTGGTCCAACTAGACACCGGCATGGAACTCGACGAAGTCTATGCCTATCGCGACCAGTACGCGAAGGCGTGGGACCTCGACCTGATCGTGATCGACTGCCCGCCCGAAAGCGAGATGGACCCGAGCCTGCCCCCGATGACCCGTTCGGCAGCGCGGAAAAGCGCCGGACTGGCCAACCTGCTCAGGGATGGCGACTACAGGGGCATCTTCGTCGGTATCCGGCGCGACGAGGAGGCGACACGCGCGAAGGAACGTGTGTTCAGCCCGCGCGCGACAGATGGCGCATGGGACTTTCGCGACCAACCCGCGGAGTTTTGGGACCAATACACGACCGACACACCTGAGAACGCCCATCTGCGAATTCATCCGTTGCTGCATTGGACCGAGATCGACGTGTGGCGTTACACCCAGCGCGAAAACATCCCGGTGAACCCGCTCTATTTTTCGCAAGACGGAAAGCGATATCGCTCGCTGGGCGAAAAAAACATCACGGCACCGATCGAAAGCGACGCGTCGACCATCGACGAAATCATCGAGGAACTAGAGACGACCCGGTCGCCCGAACGCGCCGGTCGCTTGATGGACAACGAGGCGGAAGATTCCTTCGAGCGACTTCGCACGTCGGGGTACATGTAATGGCAAATGCAGCCAACAAACAGCCGGCAGCGGCATCCCCGGTGAAAGCCCGTCCCGCCCCGACCCAGCAGATGCGCGTGGTGATCGTCGGTCATGTCGATCACGGAAAATCCACGCTGGTCGGCCGCCTGTTCCACGACACCGGCCAATTGCCGGACGGCAAACTGGAAGCCATCGAGGAAATGTGCCGACGCCGCGGCATGCCGTTCGAGTGGGCGTTTCTGATGGACAGCCTGAAGGCCGAGCGTGACCAGGGCATAACCATCGACACCTCGCAGATCTGGTTTCGCCACGACGCGCGCGAATATGTGCTGATCGACGCGCCCGGACATCGGGAGTTCATTCGCAATATGGTGACGGGCGCCTCAAACGCCGACGCCGCACTGTTGATGATCGACGCCGATCAAGGCGTGCGCCGCCAGTCACGTCATCACATGTACCTGCTGCAGTTGCTCGGTGTGCGCGAAGTCGCGGTCGCGGTGAACAAGATGGATCTGGTCGGCTATGACGAGGCGCGCTTCCGCGCCATCGAGACCGAGTACCGCCAATATCTCGAAGGAATCGGTATCACGCCGCGCCACATCATTCCGATCTCGGCGCGCGAAGGTGACAATGTTGCGACGGCCTCAGACGACATGGATTGGTACAACGGCCCAACCATTCTCGAGGCGTTGCCGCAATTCGAACACCCCGCCTCCGCCGCCGAGCGGCCGCTTCGCCTGCCGCTTCAGGATATCTACAAGTTCGATGAGCGACGCATCCTCGCCGGCCGGATCGAGTCCGGCACCCTCAATGTCGGTGATGAACTGCTCTTTTCACCCAGCAATCGAACCGCGCGGATTGAGTCCATCGAAAGCTGGAACGCCGACGGCCCCGCCACCGTGGCGCGCGCCGGTGAATCGGTGGGCATCACCCTCGATGAGCAGATCTTCGTTGAGCGCGGCGAAATCGCCAGCCACGAGAAGGCAGCACCGATCGAATCGGACGTTTTTCATGCCCGTATTTTCTGGCTGGCCGAAACGCCGCTGGAAGTCGGTGCAGCGTGCGAACTCAAGATCGGCCCCAAGCGGGTCGACGCGGTGGTCGAGAGAATTGCGCGCGTGATCGACATCGACGCTCTGTCGGACCATGACGCGACACGGGTCGCCCGCGACGAAATCGCCGAGGTCGTCATCCGTACCAGCCAACTCGTGGCCTTCGACGACCATGACAATCTGCCCCATACGGGGCGAATCATTATCGTCGATCGTCACCTCACCTTGGGCGGCGGCGTCATATCGCTTGGCAGCTATCCCGACCAAAGGGAGGCGATCACGGTGCGCGGCACCAATCTCACGGAGGTCGACCATCGCGTCGACCCAGCGCGCCGGATAGCCCGCAACCGACACAAGCCGGGTGTGCTGTGGTTCACGGGCCTGTCGGGTGCCGGAAAATCAACCCTGGCGATGGCGCTGGAGCAGCGCCTGTTCGACAAGGGCTATCAGGTCTATGTGCTGGACGGCGACAATGTGCGCACGGGCTTGAATGCAAACCTCGGGTTCTCGCCGGAAGATCGTGCGGAAAATATTCGTCGCGTCGGCGAAGTGGCAGCGCTGCTGGCAGATGCCGGATTGATCGTCATCACGGCTTTCATTTCACCCTATCGGGCGGACCGCGATCGCGCCCGGGAGGCGGCGGGGGACGCGTTCTGCGAAGTCTTCATCAACGCCGACGTCGCGACCTGTGAAGCGCGCGACCCGAAGGGCCTCTATAAACGGGCACGCGCCGGAGAAATCAAGGAGTTCACGGGCATCTCGGCACCGTATGAGGCGCCGGCCAGTCCCGACATCAGCGTGGACACGCGCGACCGCAATGTCGAGGAGTGCCTCGATGAGTTGGTTGCATATGTGACCGAGAATTTCAGCAACTCACAGTAACCTATTAAGCGCATGAAATACTTGACGTTCATATCCTGAACGCCCTATGTTCACTGGGTGAACACTGCGCATGTCCAACACTGAACGCATACCGGTCGGCAAAGCCGACGATGCCGAGATCACTCTCGGTATCCTGAACGCCATTCATGAGAATGAGCGGATCACACAGCGTACGGTCGCACAGGATCTGGGTATCGCGCTCGGGCTGGCGAATTCTTATCTGAAGCGTTGTGTGAAAAAGGGTCTGATCAAGGTCAGCCAAGCGCCGGCGAACCGCTATGCTTATTATCTCACGCCTCAGGGGTTTTCCGAGAAGAGCCGTCTGACCGCTGAATATCTTTCAGACTCATTCCGTTTTTTCCGAGACGCACGCAGCCAATGCACCGAGGCCCTGGATGAAGCTAGTCGGCGCGGCTGGAAACGGATCGCCCTATATGGTGCAAGCGAACTGACTGAGGTTGCCTCACTATGTGAAGCATCTGGCGTCGAGATAGTCGCGGTCGTGGATCCCGCTCACAGACAAACCAGCTTTGCGCATCTGCCCGTCGTGCGGACAATCGACGAAGCCGGCGGCATCGACGCGCTGCTCCTGACGGCACTTTCGAATCCCCAAGCGATCTACGACAGGCTCGTGTGTGAGTATCCGGCCGGAAGGGTGATCGTGCCCAGCCTGCTACGAATCAGCGAATCGCCGGTTCCCGAGGCTCAAGCATGAACGACGCGAAGCGATGGTTCGTCGTCCGAACCCATCCCAATGGTGAGTTCAAGGCTCTGACTCATATTCTGCGCCAGGGGTTCGACGGTTATCTGCCGCGTTATGTCAAGCGACGGCGCCACGCCCGGAAAATCGACAATGTGCAGAAGCCGCTCTTTCCCGGCTATCTGTTCGTCGGTATGGACCCCGAACGAGCGCGATGGCGGGCACTCAATTCCACAATCGGGGTGAGCGAACTGATCTGTCACAGCGGCCAGCCGGCGCCGGTGCCCGATGACGTTATCGACGACATCCGACGCCATGAAGACGCAAGCGGCTATGTAATTTTAGGCGAGCATGCCGGCCTTCAAAAGGGCGACAAGGTCCGCATCACCGAGGGCTCGATGGCAGATCACGTTGGCATCTTCGATGCATCCTCGGACCAGCAGCGTGTGTTTCTTTTACTCGAATTGCTGGGCCGTCAGGTTCGCGTCAAAATGCCGATGTCCGCCCTGGCACCCGCCGGATAATTTGATCAGCCTGTTTCGGTGAACGGAAAATCAGGTGCCACGAGCCCCTGCCGTTGCAACAACCACTCCGCCAGTTCCAACTCAAACGGATCGTCAATATTCGCAACGGGTCGCTCGACAATCACAGCGGCGCAATTGTCATCCAGTATCGGCGCGCCATCAAGAAACGGTGCGCGGCGCATTGCATAACAGATTCCATTGCGGTGATAGAGCAGGGGCACGTCCTGACGGCGCGCGGTTCGCGCGCCTTCCTCGACGAGGAAACCGATCCGTCCATCATTAACCGTGAGCGTTTTCTGCGGCGCGTAATGGGCCGGCGTAGGACTGACCGTCGCGGCACCGTGAAATTCGCCACTGAACAGCGCCTCCACTGTCGCAACAAGATCCGCCGACTGCCGCAACGGACTCGTCGGCTCCAGCAGAATCGAGATATCGAAGCGCCTTCCGTAGTGATCTTCCGCAGCTGTCCATGCGTGCCGCCACATATCATCGGAGGGCGCCGTGTCGTTCGCCAACGCCTCTGGACGCAGAAACGGCGCCTCGCCCCCCTGTCGCGCCACTTCGGCGGCAATCTCCGGGTCATCGGTCGAGACGACGACCTGATCGATCCAGGGTAGCGACACCGCAAGGCGTGTTGCCCGACCGACGAGGGTCAGTCCCCCGAGACGCTTCATGTTTTTGCCCGGGATACCCTTGGAGCCACCGCGCGCGGGAATGACCGCAAGAACGGCCAGCGTGCGATTTCCGTCATGCCAGGTCATCGCACAATCTCCTCAGCCATCGACATGCAAATCGGCCCAGGAGATCAGGCGATCCGACGGGACGTCACGCACAAGCGTGCGGCCCACAACCGCGCCGATATCGTGCTCGGAAATGCCAGTGGCGGGTTTCTTGGCCACCAGCATATCTTCGCGCACACATGTCCCGGCTGGGAGATCATGCTTTGGCGCGAGGCTACGCCCGAACATCGCCCGCATATCAGCGAGATCCTCCGCCACAGCATCCTTGTCTGTCGGGTGTGCATCCATCGTGGTGACGGCGTCACGCATGTCAGACACCATCCGAAACTGATCAACCGTCAGCGACGACGGCACATCGGGGCCAAACATCCGTTCCGACAATGTGAGGTGCAGTTCGACGACGGCCGCGCCACGAGCTATAGCAGCAAGCGCCGGCCAAGGTTGTCCAGAATGGTCCGAAAGCCCCACCGGACAGCTATACCGCGCGCGCATGTCATCCAGGATATTCAGCCCGACATCCGCAAGCGGTGTGGGGTAGCGGCTGACACATTGGAGCACAGCAACCGGAGACCCGGCGTGACGAATTTCGCCAACCGTGGCATCGATATCACCCCAGGGGCTCATTCCGGTCGATAACAGGACAGGCTTTCCATCCCCACAGATCGCCGCGACTATTCCCCGGGTACGAACCTCACCAGACGCAATCTTCCAGACCGGTACATCCAGCCGCCGCAACAGCGCGACCGCTTCGAGCGAGAAGGCTGAACTCACGAAATGAAGTCCGCACTCACGCGCATGATCGGCGAGTCCGGACCATTGTTCGGCGCTGAACTCCATGCGTTTCCAATAATCCAGACGAGTCTCATCCTGCCGGCTGAAAGCAACGCGGAATGGCTCGTCACGGGTGGATTCGGCATCCGCTATGTGGGTCTGGAACTTAACGGCATCCGCACCGGCGTACGCGGCGGCATCTATGAATGCGTGTGCCGTGCCGAGTGAACCGTCATGGGCTTGTGCCACTTCGGCAATCAGATAGGCGGGGGCGCCACCGCCGACGGCGCGCCCTGAAATCTCAAACGAACTTTTCTGATCGTCCGTATCCATAGGCTTCATTACCCGGTAGCTCGTCAGGTGCGCTGCATCTGGAGTGGAAAACCCAACCCATACGACGCCTTCCATTGAACGCGGCTTTGGTTAACAAAGCTTTATGATCGGGGCTGAAACCACCGGACTGTTGGTCGATTATTTCCCGAGTATCCGATGTTGGCCTGTGGCATGAGGATCAGAGATATGCCTAATGAGTCGGTTGATGTAGGTAGCACTCGAACACTCGATCTATCCTGCGCCACGAATCGCCTACAGATTTTCTCATTCCGGCCCGATCCGACCCAAACAGTCGTCCCATACATATGCAAAAACGCCTTTTGATGTTCGCCAAACTGGCCGTATCGGTCGCCCTGATCACATGGGTACTCGGCGGGATCGATTTTGACGAGGTTCTCGGGAAATTCGCCGATGCGCGCATTCAATGGCTTGGGTTCGCGGTGCTGTTCTTCGGAATGATCGTCATCCTGGGCACATTTCGCTGGCAGTTGGTGCTCCAGAGTCTCGGCGTTGTGTTGCCGACGGGAACCATCCTTCGGCTTTTTCTCATTGGCATGTTTTTCAACCAGACACTGCCGTCCAGCATCGGCGGTGACGCAACGCGCGTATTCTATCTCTGGCGCACCGGAGCAAACGTGCAGACAGCCCTGAACAGTGTCCTGCTCGATCGGATTATCGGCCTGGTCATCTTGGTCCTCATAACCACGGTGATCTCACCCGACCTTATCGCGCAACTCGACAATCCCATCGCGGCCAACGGCTTGGTGGTTGTACTCGCGGGCGGCTGGGTTGCCGTCATCTTGTTGTTGGTCTTCAACAACGCGGTCAGCCGGAGCTTTCAACACATAAGGTTGATCAACTTCGCGGTCGCCCTCTCGCGCGACGCGCTGAGCCTGTGTCGAAAACCGGCGATTGCGATTCCGACACTTTGCATTTCGGTCGCCATCCACGGGGCAACAATCGCTGTTGCTTGGAGTCTCGACCGCGCGCTGAACGGCGATGCGAGCTTCCTGGTCTATGTGGTGGCAATGACGCCGACGATCCTGCTGATCAGCATTCCCATCTCGATAGCCGGCTGGGGGGTGCGCGAACAAATACTTGTAATTCTGCTCGGCGCCCTCGGCATCGGTGCGACACAAGCCATCAGCGTCTCGATCCTCTTCGGCCTCGTTTTGCTCGTCGGCGGCCTCCCTGGGGGGGTGCTCTGGCTGATCATGAAAAAATCACACCGAGAACTTCCGTCACAGCAAAATTCCGACGAGATTTAGCTTCCCGAAATACGGCAGACCGGGTGCCATTCTCCATCGCCTCGGCCCACGGTTAAGGTGCGCCAGCCCACTTGACTGAATCGCCCCCTCCACATACTGTTCACAAAGTGAACACTCTGACCGAAAACTGGCGTGCGTTCACACTGTGTGCATATGGAAATGTTTGTAAAATCAGTGCACTGGCCGCCGGAAGAGGATTTTCGGATTCTGTCCAAATGCGGTCCCCCAGATGGGGATTGAGTGTACCGAATACACAGATTCATATGTGACATTCGATGTGTGATTCAGCCCTCGATCGGGTCTGAGCGGCACATTTGGTTCGGGCGACCCTGAGTCACCCGGACTGCGGTAGCATGGAAAAATCATATTGCCCCCGGTAATCGCCGTTCAGGCCCGCATGAGTTCAGCACGATTGCCTGGAAAGGTGATGCGACTGGCCCTCGGCAAGCCGTTGCTCGGCTACCTGCTTGATCGATTGGCGCACGTGACATTCGATGTCCGGACCATCGTGGCGACATCCAGCAATGCAGATGATGACCCGGTGGCCGAATTCTGCGGGACAGTGGGCGTGCCATGCATCCGCGGACCGCTCAACGACGTCGCCTCACGTTTCGCGAAGGTGCTTGATGAAACGGGCGCCGACGCGTTTGTCCGGATTAGTGGCGACAGCCCGTTACTCGATACCGCACTCGTCGCGCGGGCCCTTTCCATGTACGCAGACACCGCCGCCGACCTGGTAACAAACGTGAAGCGCCGCACCTATCCCAAGGGAATGTCCGTCGAGCTGGTTGACGCGAAGGCATTCCGCCGCGCCCGGGCCATGATGACATCGTCTGAAGATATTGAGCATGTCACCCCCCTGTTCTATCGAACACCCGAGGACTGGCAGATTGTCGAATTCCAAAGTGGCCGAGCACTCGGCGACATCAACCTGAGCGTCGACACCGAAGACGACTTCCGGGCCTTCGAAACACTCGTGGCTAAAATGGACGCACCGCAATGGTCATACGGACTTGATGCAATTCTGGCGTTGCGCTCGGACACTGAACCCCCATCAGTTTGAAAAACACTTCATGAGCATCCCTTTATGAGCGTTACTGAATTGAGGGTCGGGATTATCGGTCTTGGCGTGGGCGAGGCGCATATCGCCGGGTTCGAGGCAGACCCGCGCTGCCGCGTGACGGCCATTTGCGATATTGATGCGTCAAAGCTGGCAGAAGTCTCCGCCCGCCACGCAGATGCCCGGACTACATGCAGTCCCGAAGAACTGCTGGATGACCCGGATATCGACGCCATATCGATCGCGTCGTACGACGATGCCCACGCGGCGCAGGTTTTGTCGGCCATCGCTGCGGGCAAGCATATCTTCGTCGAAAAGCCGCTTTGCTTTCACGACGACGAGTTCGCAGCTATATCCGAAGCCCTCACGAAAAACCCGGACGTTCAGATCTCGTCGAACCTCATCCTGCGAAAGTATCCGCGTTTTTCACGCCTGAAGACGCTCGTCGACAAAAACGAACTCGGCGACATCTACTACCTCGAAGCCGATTATAATTACGGTCGCATGGAAAAAATCCACCAAGGCTGGCGCGGCACCCTGCCGTTCTACTCGGTGACCCATGGTGGTGGCATCCACATGATCGACCTGTTGCTCTGGCTGACCGGTCAACGCCCGGTCGAAGCGGTCGCGATGGGCACCCGCAAGGCCTCCCGCGATACGGACTTCTCATTCAATGACACCGTCACCGCGCTATTGCGATTTTCCGACGATACCGTCGCGAAGGTCAGCGCCAATTTTCCCTGCGTCTATCCACATTTCCACGACGTGGTGGTGTTCGGCACGGACGGCACCTGGCGCAATGCGCCGGACGCGGCGCGGCTTTATCGCAGCCGCGACCCCGAAACACAGCCCGAGCTTCTCGACGACCCTTATCCGGGCTCGTTCAAAGGAGATTTAATCCCGTCTTTTGTATCGTCCTTGCTCGACGGCGGTCACGCAGACGTCTCGCGCGCCGACGTGCTTGACGCCATGGCCGTGTCGTTGGCGATTGAGCGCGCCGCCGCCACAGGCAAATCACAAGCCATCCATTATCACTGAGCAAACACAACGTGACTGATATTCCATTCGGACGCCCCATGATCGAAGACGAGGAGCGCGCCGCCGTGATGGCCGCGCTCGATGACCCGATCCTGGCACACGGCCCGCGCGGCCGCCAGTTCGAGGCAGACTTCGCCGCCTGGACCGAAGCCCCCGAGGCGCTCACGGTGTCTTCGTGTACCGCCGGGCTGCATCTGGCCTGGTTCACCTGCGGCATCGGCCCGGGCGATGAGGTGATCGTCCCGGCGCAGACCCACACCGCAACGGTGCATGCCGTCGTCTATACAGGCGCCACACCCGTCTTCGTGGACGCGGAGCGCCACACGGGCAACATCGATATCGACGCGCTGGCGGCGGCGATCACACCGAAAACCCGGGGGATCGCCGTGGTTCACTATCTCGGCATGCCCGTCGACATGGTACGGATCATGGACATCGCCAAGGCAAACGACCTGTTCGTTCTCGAGGACGCGGCGCTGGCTATCGGCACGCGCCTCGATGGCGTCCATGCCGGCCTGTTTGGCGACGCGGGCGTGTTTTCATTCTATCCGGTGAAGCATATGACCACCGCCGAGGGTGGCATGGTTGTTTCGCGCGACAGCGATCTTGCCGACCGCTTGCGCCTGCGCAAGGCGTTCGGTGTTGACCGGGCAATGCATGAGCGCAAGGTCCCGGGTATCTATGACGTGGTCACGCTCGGCTACAATTTTCGAATGAACGAACTACAGGCGGCGATCGGTATCGAACAGGTGAAGAAGCTCGACCGGTTCCTCGCCCAGCGGCGTGCGAATTTCGAAGTCTTGGATTCAGGCCTGCGTGACGTGTCGGAACTGACATTGTTCGACCGGCCGGAGGGGCGCTTCGTCTCGGGTCACTACTGTTTCAACGTCATGCTGGATACCGCCGACGCCGACAAGCGCACGGATGTCATCCAGACCTTGAATGCCCGCGGCATCGGCACCTCGGTGCACTATCCCGGACCGGTGCCACAGACCACATACTATCGCGACCAGTTCGGGCATACGCCCGAAGACCACCCGGTCGCCAATTGGATCAGCAACTGTTCGATCGCCCTTCCGGTCGGCCCTCATCTCGACGAGAGCCACATGGAAACCATCGTCGCAGCAGTCAAAGACGTTACAAGCGAGGTTCTCTCATGACCATCCCGATCGCCAACCGCCGGATCGCACTCGTCGGCGGTGCCGGCTTCATCGGCCACAATCTGGCGCTACGCCTCAAGGCACTCGGCGCCGATGTGCATATTATAGACAGTCTGCAGGTCAACAATCTGTATGCTTTCGGGCGTGCCCAGAGCGAGCTTGTGAACCGCGAGCTGTACATCCAGATCACCCAGGAACGGCTTGAATTGCTGCGCCAGGCAAACGTGCCCGTGCATCTGCAGGACGCGCGGGAATATCATGCGCTGTCCAACATGCTCTCCGACATCAAACCGGAAGTTGTGGTGATGCTCGCGGCGGTCTCACACGCGAACCGATCGAATAAAGACCCCTACAGCACCTTCGACCACAGCCTGCGCACGCTGGAGAACGCGCTCGACTATTCGCGTGGCAATGTCGAGCATTTCATCTTCTTCTCGTCATCCATGGTCTACGGAAACTTCAACGGGAACACCGTGACCGAGGAGACACCCTGCGAGCCGCTCGGCATCTACGGCGCCCTGAAGTTCGCGGGCGAGAAAATGGTCATCGCCTACAATCAGGTGTTCGACCTCCCCTACACGATCGTGCGGCCGTCGGCTTTGTATGGGGAGCGCTGTGTCAGCCGCCGCGTCGGACAGATCTTCATCGAAAACGCGATCCAGGGTGCCGATGTCACGGTTTTCGGTGACGGCACGGATGCTCTCGATTTCACCTACATCGGTGATCTCGTCCAGGGGATCGAGAAGGCCATTCAGAGTGAACATTCACGCAACGAGACCTTCAACATGACCTATGGCGGCGCCCGGTCGATCGCGCAGATGGCGGAAATCATCGAAGAGCATTTTCCGAACGTTCGCGTGAAATACGAAGATCGCGATGTGCTGATGCCGGAGCGCGGCACGCTGTCCGTCGACAAGGCGCGCCGTCTCATCGGCTACGATCCCCAGTTTCCGCTCGACAAGGGCTTCGTCGAATATATCGAGTGGTACAAGAATCTCTTCGAGCGCAAGACCAACAGCTAGGCCCCGCGCCGGGCAAGCCGATTTGGCGACCCTCAACCACGAACTCATAGCCTCCTCATGACAAATATTCTCGGCCTCAACGCCTTCGGCTTCAACACGGCCAGCGCCATTCTGGTTGATGGACAATGCGTCTTCGCCGTCGAAGAAGAACGCCTTGTACGTGACAAGCGAACACGGCGTTTTCCCGTCCAAGGCATCCGCCAGGGCCTGGCTCATGCCGGACTGAGCTTCGAAGACGTGGACACCGTTGCGATCGCCTGGAACCCGGCTGTGAACCTCGAGGTTCACGCTGCCGCACAATCTGCGCGACCCCGTTATCTGCCCGAGATGTTCTACAGCGTCCCCAGCCATTTGATGACACTGGGGCACAAGGACACCGAAGTGGTGGGCGCACGACAATCGATTGATTTTGCCGACGGGCGGGAAATCGCCATCGACTACGTCAACCACCACACAGCGCATGCCGGAAGTTTCTTCGTTTCGGAATTTGACGAGGCCGCGATCCTGACCGTCGATGCCTTCGGCGAGAAGAATTGCATCAGCTTCGCGCATGGCACCGGCAATCGGCTCGAGACCCTGTGGACGCAGGATTTCCCCCACGCCCTCGGGTCTTTCTATTCAGCAATGACGGACTATTGCGGGTTTGCGCCGCAGAACGACGAGTGGAAACTCATGGGCGCGAGCTCGTATGGAGATGACGCGCGTTTCTACAAGGAACTGCGTGCCTTGTTCCGTCTCGACGACGAGCGCGGCTTTGCGCTCGACATCGAACGGTTCAACTTCCATCAGTTCCACCGCCCTGGCTTCTACAATAACGGATTGGTGGGGACGATCGGGATCCCCCCAAACGGACGCGACGTCCCCCTTACACAAGAATATTACGACCTCGCGGCGAGCGCCCAGCGCGTCGCCGAGGAGGTATATCTCCACCTGCTCCGCCAGCTGCACGCGCAAACAAAATTGAAGAACGTGGTTATCGCCGGCGGCGTGGCATTGAATTGCGTGGCGAACGGCAAGGTCGTTGCGGACACGCCATTTGAGAACTTATTCGTACCGCCTGTTCCGGACGACAGCGGCGGCAGTCTCGGGGCAGCCTGTTACGTCCACTGCCACGTCAACGGCGGCGACCGAAACTATGTCATGCGAAGCAATTATCTCGGCCCCGGGTTCAACGACGCAGAAATCGCCGAGGCCCTGCGAAAGTACAAAGTGAGGCATGTGCACCTGGACAATCCGGCCGTCACCGCCGCCGGTCTGATCCAAGAGGGAAACATCATCGGCTGGTTCCAGGGGCGCCTCGAGTTCGGCGACCGCGCCCTTGGCAATCGCTCTATACTCGCTGACCCCCGCGTTCCCGAGATGAAAGACCGTGTCAACGACACCATCAAATATCGCGAACCGTTTCGACCGTTCGCCCCGGCAATGCTGGCCGAGGCTGTGGATGACTGGTTCGAAGGGGCGTCACCGACACCGTTTATGGAAAAAGCATTCACGATTCGCGAGGCCCGAAGGGCGGCCATTCCCGCGGTCACACATGTCGACGGGACCGGGCGCCTGCAGACCGTATCGGCAGACCAGAATCCCCTTTTCCACGACCTCATCAGCGCCTTCGAGCGCGCCACCGGCGTTCCAATTGTCCTCAACACCAGCTTCAATCTAAAAGGCGAACCCATTGTCTGCACGCCGGAGGATGCGATCCGCACCTTCTACAGTTGCGGCCTGGATGCCCTGATTGTCGGCAACTTCCTTATCCAGAAAGAAGCGGACACAGCGTCATGAAAATCGGCAACGTCGATACCGATCAGACGGTTATGATCATCGCGGAGATCGGCAACAATCACGAAGGTGATGTTGCCTTTGCCCGTGACATGGTCGTGGCAGCGGCAGAGGCCGGCGCGGACGCCGTCAAATTCCAGACGATCGAGCCGAGGAAACTCGTCGCCGCCGACCAGACTGCCCGCATCGCTCAACTTGAGCGTTTTCAATTGTCCCGCGAAACATTCGAGGATCTGGCGAAAACGGCCGCGGCGAACAACGTGATGTTCCTGTCGAGTGTTTTCAGCCTCGACGCCGTGGACTGGCTCGGCGACATAATGCCGGCGTTCAAAATTGCCTCTGGTGATATGACCTACACCCGGCTGCTTGAAAAGGTGGCGCTGACGGGAAAGGCTATCCTGCTGTCGACCGGCGCCGCCGACCTCGACGAGGTGCGTACGGCGCAACAGACCATCGAAGATGTCTGGGCCCGGACCGGCGTCCGGCCTGGGCTGGCAATTCTCCACTGTACGGTGAACTATCCAACGGCCGCTGGAGATGCGAACTTATCGGCGCTTGCCGACCTCGCGACCCTCGGTGTCACCGTTGGATATTCAGACCACACTCTGGGAAACACCGCCGCGTTGCTGTCGGTCGGTATGGGCGCACGCGTGATCGAGAAACACTTCACCCTCGACAATAACCACTCCGATTTTCGCGACCACGCGGTCGCGGCCGACCCAGCCGGCTTCGCCGAACTGGTAAACCAGGTGCGCGAAGCCGAGATGATAATTGGGTCAGGCGGCAAGCGGCGCCTTCCCTGCGAAGTTGAGGCAGCCCCGGGCGTAAGACGCTCGGTGCATGCGGCGCGCGATATTGCTGCAGGCACCAAGCTCACCGCAGAAGACACGATTTGCCTTCGTCCCGAGGGCGGGATCACGCCAGCGAAGGAAGCCGACCTCATCGGCCGCACCGCGAACGTCGCGATTCCGGCCGGAACCATAATCGACGAAAACGCCATCACCTGAACCTTGCCTTCCTGAACCATGTGCGGCTTCGCAGGATATATTGGCCCCACGCCACCCAACGCAGACCGGATTCAGGCCTGCGAGGCTCTGATGGTGCGTCGCGGACCAGACGCGAACGGTCGCTACGCCGGTGCACTGTCGGACAATCTGTCGATATTGCTGCTCCACAGCCGACTGTCGATTATCGATCTTGATCAACGCGCCAACCAACCGATGCGCCGCGGTGCGAACGTGGTGGCCAGCAACGGTGAGGTCTACAACTACCGGGAACTCGCCAAAGCCCTGCGCAGCGAAGGTGCGACCTTCGCGACCACGAGTGATACCGAGGTCCTTCTGAGCGCAATCGAACGCTGGGGACTTGAGGCGGCTCTCGATCGCAGTGAGGGCATGTGGGCCTTCGCGGCCGTCGACGAAGCGGCCAACACTCTCACGCTTGTGCGTGACCGATTTGGCGAGAAACCACTCTACATCCTGGAAACCGACGGCGGCCTGTTCTTCGCCTCAGAGATCAAGTTTCTGTTCGCCCTGTCGGGACAAATGCCTCGCGCCAACACCGATCACCTGAAACGCTTTTTGGTGAACGGCTACAAGGCGCTGCACAAGGTCGACGCGACATTTCACGAGGGCGTGCGCGAGTTGCCTGCGGGCACAATGTTACGAATCTCTCCCCGGGGCACAATGCAAACGCGCTACTGGGCTCCCACGATCGAACCGGATGATCGACTTTCCTTCAACGATGCGGTGGACGAAACCCGCGCCGCGCTGATCGACGCTGTGGGTCTTCGCCTGCGTGCCGACGTGCCGTTGGCCTTCTGTCTGTCGGGGGGTGTCGATTCAAATGCCATCATCTCGATTGCCCGGCGAGAGTTCGATCACGACGTGCATGGATTTACGATCGTCAACACCGACGAACGCTATGCCGAGGCTGATCTGGTTGAAGAATCGGTTCGCGCACTCGACCTGCGACACACCAGCGTCCAACTTTCGACCGACAATTTTCTCGGCAATCTCGACAAGCTGGTGCGCCAGCACGATGCACCCGTCTTTACGCTCTCCTACTACGTGCACTGGCTGCTGATGGAGGCGATTTCCGATGCCGGCTACAAGGTTTCGGTCAGCGGGACCGCCGCGGACGAATTATTCTCCGGGTACTACGACCACCAGAACGCCTACCTATATGAGGTCCGCGACGACGCGGATCGATACCCCGAGGCACGCGCGCAATGGGTTGAACATCTGGCTCCGATCGTGCGCAACCCCTTCCTGCAAAACCCCGACCTGTTCATCCAAGACCCCGATTTTCGCGGCCACATATATCTTCAGGCCGATGTGTTCTCCGCCGCATTGACGGAGCCCTGGTCGGAGCCGTTTACCGAGACCCGCCACTGCCCCGGCCTTCTGCGCAACCGGATGATGAACGAACTGTTTGAAGAATCTGTTCCGGTCATCCTCCACGAAGACGACATCAACGCGATGTATTTCTCGATTGAGAATCGATCGCCGTTTCTGGACCGCAACCTGTTCGAGACTGCCGCCCGCATTCCGACTCGGCATCTGATTCGAGACGGCTACGCAAAGGCAGTTCTGCGCGAGGCTGTGCGCGGTATCGCGCCCGACCCCATCGTCGATTGCAGACGCAAGGTCGGGTTCAACGCACCAATCGGCGATTTGCTTGACACTGATGACCCGGATGTCCGCGCCCAGCTCCTGGACGACGGCCCGATCTTCGACATTGTGCGCCGGGACGCCGTCGAGAATCTGCTCGACAAAGACGTGCTGCCGAACAGCGAGAGCAAGTTCCTGTTCAATATTCTGGGCACGAGGCTTTTTCTCGAAAGCCTCGCGGAGGCGTCTGCGGCAGACATCTCGCGGGGCGCGGCAGCATGAAAGTAGCTGTTGTCGACTATGGATTGAGTAACCTGACTTGCGTTTGTGCCGCAATCGAGCGCCTTGGCCACCGCGGCCAGGTCGCGTCGAAACCCGCCGATCTCAATGGTGCCGAACGAATCATCCTGCCGGGAGTCGGGGCCTTTGGCGACGCCATGGCAAACCTCAACACATCCGGCATGAGCGACGCCTTGAATGACAAAGTACGCGACAAGGGTACGCCCTTCCTCGGGATCTGCCTCGGCGCCCAGCTCGTGTGTCGGGACAGCGATGAACACGGCCACCATACCGGACTCGGCTGGGCCGATGCCCATGTCCGCCGGATCGAGCCCGGAGATGATGATCTGCGCGTGCCGCACACAGGCTGGGACGATGTTGAAGCGACGGGGGAGAGCGAGCTATTCGCGGACATTCCCGACGATGCATTGTTCTACTTCACCCACAGCCACGCGATTGATGTGAATGACATGGATATCCTGCGTGGCACGTGCGCCTATGGCAGGCCCTTCGCGGCGGCACTGCAGGTCGGCGACAATATTCACGCCACCCAGTTTCATCCTGAGAAAAGCCAGAAGTACGGCCTCGCCGTACTGGGCAATTTCCTGGAGCGCTGCTGATGCTGCGTCGCCGGGTGATTACCGTGCTGACATTCGTCGACGGGGTGCTCTACCGCACCAAACTGTTTGAACCCGACTACCGCTATACGCTGAACTTCGTCGACGCCTGGTCAGTCGACGAGGTAGTGGTGCTCGACGTTACGCGCGACCCAACCGCCAATCGAGAGACTTTCAACGCCGTGGTGCAGAATTTCGCCCGCAACTGTTTTGTGCCCGTGGCGGCGGGGGGCGGCGTGCGTGCGACCGATGACGTGAAGCGTTATCTAGACCTCGGCGCCGACAAGGTGATCGTGAATACGGGCGCCATCGAAACGCCGGACCTGATTTCCGACATCGCCCGGACCTACGGCAGCCAATGCTGTGTCCTGTCGATCGACGCCCTGCGGTCGGAAGATGGCGGTTATGAGGTTCGCAGCCGTTTCGGGGGGCACCCCACGGGCCTCGAGCCCGTCGCCTGGGCGCGCGAAGCGGTCGCGCGCGGCGCCGGCGAAATTCTGATCACCGCCATCGAACATGATGGCGCGCTCACCGGCTACGACATAGACCTGTGCCGACAGGTCGCCGACGCCGTACCGGTCCCGGTACTCATTTCCGGCGGCGCGGGCAACTGGAAGCATTTCCTGTCGGGCTTCGTCGACGGCGGCGCGGACGCGGTGTGCACGACGAACATCTATCACTTCACGGAAACAAGCATCCACAGCGCCAAGGCCTTCCTGGCCAAGAACGGCGTACCGGTGCGCACCTGATCATGACAAATCTCAATGCCATTGGCGGTTCAGACATTCACGTTTGCAGCCGCTGCCTGATGCCCTCAAGCCGGCCCCGGATCGTGTTCGATGAAAGCGGCGTCTGTAATGCCTGCCTCAATGCCGATCAGAAAGACCTGATCGACTGGGAGGCCCGGCGCGTGGAATTCGAACAGCTGGTCGAGGAAAACAGGCCCGCCAAGGGGCATTATGATTGCATCGTGCCGTGGAGCGGCGGCAAGGATTCGAGCGCCATCGCCTGGCGGCTCAAGCATGACTACGGATTGAATCCGCTGCTGGTGACCTTTTCGCCGATGATCCCGACCGATGTCGGGGTGCATAACCGCGAGGCCCTTCTGCAGGCCGGGTTCGACCATCTCATGGTCCGGCCGAACCAGCGGGTGGCCCGCCATCTGGCCCAGCGCTTCTTCCGCGAGCGCGGCAACCCGAAAATCGCCTGGGACGCCGGCATCAACACCACGCCGATGCAGATTGCCGTGCAATTCAAGATTCCGTTGATCTTCTATGCCGAACATGGCGAAAGCGAGTATGGCGGCCGGGTGCTGAGCGAAGAGCATCGCAAGATGCGCGACATGGCCGAGTTCCTCGAAAATCAGGTAGGCGATGACCCCATGAACTGGGTCGACGAGGTCGCCGAGGAACGCGATCTGGCACCCATGCTCTACCCCGACCTGGACGATGTCGCCCGGGTCGGCGTCAAGGCGCTTTACTTCGGCTATTTCCACCGCTGGGACGTGTACGAGAACTACAAGCTGATCAAAGACGCGATCGATTTTCGGACTGCGGAAACCGGCCGAACCGACGGCACCTTCACGGATTACGACAGCCTCGATGACAAGATCGACAACCTTTACTACTACATGCAGTTCATCAAATTCGGCTTTGGCCGGACCGTGCGCGACGGGTCAAGAATGATCCAGCTTGGCCATATCAGCCGCGAACAGGGCCTCGAATATGTGCGTCAGTATGACGACGAGTTCCCGCACACAAACATCGATGACGTGCTCGATTATCTCGACCTGGACCGCACCGGCCTGGACGAGTTGATCGACATGCACCGCAACAGTGAAATCTGGGAGCTGACCGGAAACGGCTGGCAGACCCGCTTCGACATCACCTGAGTTTCGAAAGATCCATGAACAACACCACCGAACATAACTGCGACGTCTGCGGAAGCGACGATGCCGCCGAAATCACCTGTCTCGAAAAATACTCCGGCGGACGGCCCATTCATGTCTGTCGCAATTGCGGTTTCGTCTATGTCCGCAAACGGCGTTCCTTTCAGGAAATCGC
>Ga0209578_10000561_pt1 | contig 44303 bp, 38 predicted proteins | sample tdAd472_FD_187127 | JGI IMG/M metagenome (GOLD analysis project Ga0209578, IMG submission 187127) | Marine sediment microbial communities from the Atlantic coast under amendment with organic carbon and nitrate - tdAd47.2 (SPAdes)... | ecosystem: Environmental > Aquatic > Marine > Coastal >...
GCCTTCGCCGGGGTGACGGAATGGAGCGAAGAATGACTGAAATCACACTCAACCGTATCGGCGCACTGCCGCAAATCTTCCCGAACCCGGACGATTACCTTTTCGTGACCGGTCTTGCCGGACCGGCGCGCGACGCCGCCGCGCTGACCAGCGACGGGGCGAACATGTTCACCATGGCGGGCTGCATGGGGGCGGCGATGACCACCGGTCTCGGCATGGCGCTGGGCGCACCGGACAAACAGATCGTGGTGATTGCGGGCGACGGCGAAATGATGATGAACATCGGCTCTATGGCGACGATTGCCAGCCAGGCGCCGAAAAACCTGACGATTGTCTGCATCGACAACGGCGGGCACGGTGAAACCGGCGGGCAGGACGGGCACACGTCGGTGCGCACAAACCTGGCCAAGGTCGCCGAAGGCTTCGGGATCGAAAACATCCTGACCGTCACCGACGAAGCGGGTCTTAAGGACGCTGCCGAATTCGTCAAATCCGGCGACGGGCCGCGTTTTTTGTGGCTGCGCGTCATGGTCGGCGAACCGACGAAATTCAAACGTAACATGAACCCCGCCGAATGCCGTATCCGGTTCAAGACGGCGTTTCGGGCGGCCGGTTAACCGCCCGGGCAGCGCCGGACGAAAGACCCGAACAGTTCCGCCACCGCGTCCGAATTGTCCATGCTCGGGAGATGACCCGATCCAGACATCACGAGGGCTTCGCAGTTCCGGATGCCCGATGCGACATGGCGTGACCTCTCCTGCACGTGCGGCAGGTCGAGGTCGCCCCAGATGACGAGCGCCGGAACCTCGATATCTTCGACGCGGCGGTAATTCGGCGGCGCACCTATATCCTGTCCGGTGGGCGGAGACCGCAGCGCTATGTCGTGCATCTCCAAAAACAATTCCCGTGGCGCGCCCGTGACCCGGCCTTCCGGCCCCAAAGGGCCGTCCAGAAATAACCGCGCCTTCATGGTGTTAACGTTTGCATTATCTCCTGCCTGCTCGGCATTTTTCAATTCGGCCATTAACGCGCCAATATCCGCTGGGAATACCGGGTCCGGCGCCCCCGTTACAGAGGGCGACACAAGGACAAGTGCGCGAACGCGGGCCGGATGATGAAGCGCCGCATCAATCGCGATGCGGCCACCCTGGGAACAGCCGACGAGAATAACCGGTTTGCCATCCGCCTCGGCATCAAGAACCGCGATCAGGTCATCAACGGCGGAATGCTCCTCTTCCTGTGCGCGGGTCTCGCCGAAACCTCGTCGGTCATAGGCGATCGTCTTGTGTGTCCTGGCCAATTCCTCAATCTGTTTCTGCCACATTCGACTGTCACAGACATTGGCGTGCAGAAACACCACCGGGTCGCCGGTGCCGACAACTTGTGTAAATAACTTAGCTTGGCCGGATATGACGGACATTATGTTGGCGTCCCTTCCTGACGGTTCTGCGTTATGGGGCGGTATCGCCGCGATCAAGCCGTCTCTGCGCCAGCGTGGCAGGGCGATTGATCTCAATCAACACGCTTATATTGTTGAATTCGATAATACACATCTAAAGGTATATCGAATCGGGAATGGAGGACAGCATGCTTTCCGGAAATCCGTCGTTGTTTACCCGGATCGCTATCGGTAAGGGCGTGGCCCAGTTCGTCGAATCCGGCGACGGGCCGCGGTTCCTGTGGCTTCGTGTCATGGTCGGCGAACCGACGAAATTCAAACGTAACATGAACCCCGCCGAATGCCGTATCCGGTTCAAGACGCAGTTCGCAAGCACCTAATTCCATTCAACGTACGCAACTTTAAAACACCCCCTCACCTGACCTCTCCCCCTAGAAGGGGGAGAGGGATAAGTAGGGTCGGGTATTTCGTCAGGGTCCCTCTCCCCTACGAAGTGGGGGAGAGGACAGGTGAGGGGGATTTGATCTCCCTCAATGCTCTCCATTTTCGAAATTGGTATACTTTTCGAATAAAAGTATCTCGTTTTGGAGTAGGAGGGCATCATGCTTTTCGGCAATCCATCGCTGTTCACGCGCATCGTTATCGGCAAGGGCGTTGGTTTCGCGCTCGGCGTCATCGGGTTTTTCGTGCTGCCGTGGTTCTGGCCCGAGGTGCCGATGGAACTGCGCATCGGTTTCCTGTTTTGGTACGCGACCGTCGGCGCGATGATCGCGGTGTTCGGCGTTGTTACGTGGCATCCGATCCTGCACCTGCCGATGCCGTGGTGGTTCCGCGCGCCCCTGATCGGTGCGTGGATGAACCTGCTGATCGTGCTGATCGCGCATACCGACCTATCGACCATGATGGCGGCGGGTTTCGGCAGCGACAGTTTTCTGAACTCAGTTTACTGGTTGATCGTCGAAGGTGCGCTCGTCGGCCTGCTGATCGGTGGGCTGTGCACGAAATTCGGTGGCGAGGGGGTCGCGGCGGCGGCGGCGATGTCGAAGCCGGACTGAGCAGACACCCCTCACCGAACCTCTCCCCCTGAGAGGGGGAGAGGAATGGGTTTTCACGGTGTATTCGTCAGGGTCCTTCTCTCCTATGAAGTGGGGGAGAGGATAGGAGAGGGGGCAGCCCCTAGTCGTCCTCGCCTGGGGCGGTCACCTTGTTGGCTTCGTCCAGGTACTCTTCCTTGTAAAGCTCGCCGCCTTCGGACTGGAAGCGTTCGGACATCTGCTTCATGCCGTCGTTGGAATAGTTGCGCACCAGGTTGGTGATCTCCATGGCGCAGAACTTCGGCCCGCACATGGAGCAGAAGTGCGCCGTTTTGTGCGCTTCCTTGGGCATGGTCTGGTCATGGAAGTCACGCGCCCGGTCCGGGTCGAGGCCCAGATTGAACTGGTCTTCCCAGCGGAACTCGAAACGTGCGCGCGAGAGTGCGTCATCGCGTGCCGCAGCCCCCGGATGGCCCTTGGCGAGATCGGCGGCGTGCGCCGCGATCTTGTAGGTCACCACGCCTTCCTTGACGTCGTTGCGGTCGGGCAGGCCCAGGTGTTCCTTGGGCGTCACGTAACACAGCATCGCCGTGCCGTACCAGCCGATCATGGCGGCGCCGATGCCGGACGTGATGTGGTCGTAGCCCGGCGCAATGTCGGTGATCAGGGGCCCGAGCGTATAGAACGGTGCTTCGCCGCAGACATCCAACTGCTTTTCCATGTTGTGCTTGATCTTGTGCATCGGCACGTGGCCGGGGCCTTCGATCATCACCTGCACATCCTTGGCCCAGGCGACCTTGGTCAGCTCGCCGAGCGTTTCCAGTTCGGCGAACTGCGCGGCGTCGTTGGCGTCGGCACCGGAGCCGGGTCGGAAGCCGTCCCCGAGCGAGAACGCCACGTCATAGGCAGCGCAGATATCGCAGATTTCGTCGAACTTCTCGTACAGGAAGCTTTCCGTGTGATGCGCCAGGCACCACTGCGAAATGATCGAGCCGCCGCGGCTGACGATCCCCGTCACACGGTCCGCCGTCAGGTGGATGTGCTTGAGGCGAATGCCGGCGTGGATGGTGAAGTAATCGACGCCCTGTTCGCACTGTTCGATGAGCGTGTCGCGGTAAATTTCCCACGTCAGGTCCTCGGCGCGCTCGACCTTTTCCAGTGCCTGATAGATCGGTACGGTGCCGATCGGCACGGGCGAATTGCGGATGATCCAGTCGCGGATGTTGTGAATGTTGCGGCCCGTCGACAGGTCCATGACCGTGTCGGCGCCCCAGCGGATCGCCCACACCATCTTGTCGACCTCGTCGGCGACCGACGAAGTGACGGCGGAGTTGCCGATGTTGGCGTTGATCTTGACCAGGAAATTGCGGCCGATGGCCATCGGCTCGGTTTCCGGGTGGTTGACGTTGTTGGGGATGATCGCACGGCCTCGCGCCACTTCGTCACGGACGAATTCGGGCGTCACGACGTCGGGGATTTCCGCACCCCAGCGCTCGGCTTCGGCCTTCAGCTTGGCGGCTTCTTCCGGCGAAAGATCGCGCAGCATGTTTTCGCGGATCGCGACGAATTCCATTTCCGGCGTGATGATGCCCTGGCGCGCATAGGCCATCTGCGAGATGGAATGCACGCCTTTCTTGGCGCGGCGCGGCTTGTTCGCGGTCGGGAACTGCGGCACCAGCTTGTCGTCGCCTACATTGCCGTTGTCTTCCGGCTTGATGTCGCGGCCCTCGTAAAACTCGGTGTCGCCGCGCGCCTCGATCCAGCGCTCGCGGATGCGCGGCAGACCGCTGTCGATATCGATGTGCGCGTTCGGATCGGTATAGATGCCGGACGTGTCATAGACCGTCAGCGGATCCTCGTTCGCGCTTTCATGGACGTGAATGCGCCGCATCGGCACACCGACACCGTCAAGGCGTTCGCCCTGCACATAAAATTTTTCCGACGCCGGCAGCGGGCCGTGCGTCACATCGGCGTTGGCGGGTTTGCGAATAACGTTCATCCTGCGGTCCTCTCCAAAAATGCAAGAGACCCGGGACGGTTTCAGGAAGGAAGAACGGGATTAACGTTCGGGTTCCGATCCCTACGCCGGTGTCACCCGGATCAGGTTCAACGGGTCACCACGGCCTCGAAACAAGGTTTCGACAAGGTGGAATCTCAGCCCCTCTACCAGGGCCCCCCGCGGAACGGTTAACAGGCGTGAATGTTCGGGCTTTTCCGCGCCCGGGTCAAGGGGCGGCGTTGCCCAAAAGCCGAATAAACGGCGGAAACCTTAGCTTTAGAAGGGGTATTGGCGCCGATTGTTTGCGTCGTGTGTGATCCGGCCCGTGATCCGGCGCGTAACAGGAATGCGACCTGCGGCAACAAGCCCCCCTGACGTCATCCTTCGACGTTTGCCGTGGGTCGATCAAAGCGTGAGCCGCCGGCATTGTCCGGTGGCTCATTTTTTTGCCGCCATCGTCACAAAAGGTAAACGCCGTTCCGCTACGCTTGGAGGTGGTTCTGGCGGTATGCCGGTAAGTTGGCAATAGCCGGGCGTCTGTCGTCAGAGCAAGTCACTGCGGCGCGAAAATCATTGGGGCGGAAATATACCATGACCTTCAGCGCTGTGCCTTCGATCTTGACGGATGTATCGAGCGACGTGCGGGATGAATTGCCAAGGGACCCCACAGAATCTCTCAGCCGGCATCGTTTCGATCTGCATGACATTGCGCGCTACGTCGAACCGGTCAAACCGACAATGGCGGGCGCCACGGTTATCGATATCTTCAATCGGGAACCGGGATTGAGCGCGCTGCCGGTAATCGATGGGCGCAGTGTTGCAGGATTGTTGACGCGCCAGAAAGTGTTTCTCAATTTCTCCCGCCAGTTTGGCCACGCGGTATTTGCCCGACGTCCCGTTTCGCGTCTAATGATTGCGAACCCGCTGGTGGTAGACGCAGCAACCACCCTTGACGAGTTGCGCCGACGCGTCGTCAACGAAGCGCCGACGGCGTTGGACGACGGCTTCGTTATCACCAAGAACGACCGATACTTAGGTATTGGTACATCGCTTGGAATCATGAGGTTGGGGATGGCGCAAACCGAAAGCCGAGCCCGCGAGCTGGCCGAAGCCAAGCATGCCGCCGAGCACGCCAATGCCGCTAAGTCACGGTTCCTTGCCAACATGAGCCACGAGTTGCGGACGCCGCTGAACGCGATCATTGGCTTCTCGGAAATGATGGCGACTGAAGCATTCGGAACGCATTCTTCTGGCCGCTACAAGGAATATGCCGAAGACATCAATGCCAGCGGCCGGCTTTTGCTCGATATCATCAACGATATCCTGGACATGTCGAAGATCGAGGCCGGGCAATTCCCTCTGCATCTCGAAGATGTCGCCTTGCCGCCGATCGTCCATGGCGCCGTGCGTCTGGTGCGCGAGCGCGCGGTGCGCAAAGGGATCAGCGTGGTCATCGATATGCCCCAGGATGTTGCCATGATCCGTGCTGATACGCGTGCCGTTCGTCAAATACTGATCAATCTTCTGAGCAACGCGGTGAAATTCTCGGACAACGAACAGGATATCGTCATATGCGCGCGCAATAGCGGCGCGTCGCTGGTGGTGTCGGTACAGGATCGTGGCATCGGTATTCCGGCAGCGATGCTCGACAAGATCACCGAGCCGTTCGTGCAGGTGGAAAACGAACTGACGCGTAAGGAGCAGGGAACCGGTTTGGGACTACCGATCGTTGCTTCCCTGGCAAAGCGGATGCAGGCCGGCTTTAGCCTCGAGAGCGAGGAAGGCGTGGGCACGACGGCAATCCTGACGTTGCCGTTGTCACGTTAAAATCTTCGAAAAATCAGGCGGCTTCCGCAGCGACGTTTTGATCGTCCTGTTGCGGCAGGACGAGGCCGTCACCGCCCAAGTCGGCGTCGGTAATCACCTCGTCTCCCCATTCGTCGAGAATGTCTCGCTGCGTCTTGCGAAGCTGCTGCAGACGGCGTTCGGACATGACCTGGATGAATGAGGCGATCACCGGCGGCAGCGACAGGTAAAGCATCCAGCCCATGCACGCACCACCGTACATGACGGCCAGCGCGAAGACATCGGTTAGTTGCCCGATTGCCTGCCCGAGGCTGTGGTCGCCGAACCAGAGATCCATCAGGTACGGAAAAACGCCGCAGAAATTCAACCCGCCGACACAGAAGGTGGCCGAACGTTCTTCGGTTCGGTCGATGATCATCGCGACCAGCCCCGGCAACATGCCAAACGCGACGAGCATGACCGTCGGCAGTGCGACGATCAGAAGCAGAGCGAAAATCAATAGGCCCCAGATGATAACTCGCATGTTCATCCCGACCTCACAGAATTTCCGAAATGAACATGATCGTCACCGCAATCATGGTCGTAATGATGGAAATTGTCGCCGCGGTCCTTTGCCCGGTCCGTTCCGCCTTTTCCTGTAACTCGTTGCCGCTGCCTTCGATATCGGTGATTTCGCGGGAGCAGGCGGAGTATTCCTCGACCGCGTCGGCATAACCGTCCTGGTCCTCGGCACGTTTTTCGGCGTTGTCGATCAAATCGAACATATCCGGAAGACTGCCCCGGCGCACCAGCCTTGGTATTTCCTTTTCCAGTTCACGCCGCGTCGTGCGGCTGTGGTAGGCATTGATCGCCGGCCCCAAAAGGCCGCCGACCCAGCTCGTCAGGCCATATACAGGCGCGCCCTTCAGCTTCCATTGCAAGAACGCGAGCAGGCTCAGCATACCGATGACGGCCGTGCTTTCTTTTGGCGCGGCGAGGGCGCGTAGATGCGGCAAAATGTCCTCGTTGAAGCGCGCGGCGATGAATGCCGCGACATGGCGGTCGACGGGTTTCGAGTGTCCGTCCGCATGATTGGCGGCGCGGTCGAGGGCGGGCAGGAGATCGTCGATGAAAATGATGCCGTCCTCGATAATGTGCGGACTTTGACATGCCAGCCCGGCATTCAGCTCGTACAGGCAGCGTTCCAGCCCTTGTCCAGCTTCCTTGCTGGAAAGCCATGCTTTCATTTGCGCGTATTGTTGACCGATTTCGATGCTGTCGAGGAACGAGGTGCGGTCGCTGATCCAGAATTGATAGATTTCGCGGTTGATGATTTCCGTCAGGACTTGGATGTTGCCGTTGCGGATGATTTCCATCGCCAGCATCGGGCCGAAGCCGTCCAGATAGACCGAGACACCCTTGAAGCGGATCGGACCATGCGGATCCATCGCCGCACAGCAGCGTGCAACGAGATACTCGTCCGTTCCCTGATGATTTTCCTTATGGAAATTCGCCGTGTCGACATAGCCCTTGAGTGTATCCGACAGGTCGCCTTCTCCGGCGGAGCGTTTCAGCCACGCATGGAAGGTCTCGTCCTTGAGCGTTTTCACGGCTTCGGGGATTTGGCGGTTAAACGCGTGTGCAAGCGTGCGCACATTGGTGTGGTCGCGACCGCCGAAGCGCAGCGGTGTTTCACCTTTGCGCGCGGGTTTCTTCTGTTGCGGCGTCTGCTTGAGACCGTTCAGCCAGTTGCTGATCTCGTCGATTCCCCAACGTTCATTGGCGCTGTCCGACAAAAGCCCGCGCAACGGTTCCAGCAAGCTCATGGGGATGCGGGCATTGCCGCATACGGCCGCGTAACTGCCGAGATTGGTGCGGCGGAACAAAAGGTCTTCGCCTTTCATGCGCTCGATCGGGTTGCTGCCCACCGTCAGGACCACCAGCGATGCGCCGAGGGCATACATATCGTCCGTCGTCGAGCCGACACCTCGCCCGGCCGGGCTGGCCAGCGCGCGTTCCAACGGCTCATACATCAGCGGCTGGTCGAAGCCTTCCGGGGCGGTCACGCAATCGCCAAGCACGATTTCCTGTAAATCCTCGTCGAGGAAAAACAGGTTATCGGGGCGCAGGGCGCGGTGTGCCGTGTTCAGGGTTTTGACGTGACGCAGACCGTCGACGATCGGCTGAATGACCTTGCGCGGAATATCGTATTCGGTGATGCGCGCCTGGCCGCTCTTGATGCGATCCATCACCCGACCGCCCATCGGCCGCTCGTAGATGACAATCATCGTGCGTTGGCCGATGATCGGCCAGAACACGGATTCCCATTCGACAAGTTCAAGCAAGCCGCTACCGGGTGTCGTCTTGAATTTTTTGATTTCCGGTGTGCGCAGCGGGATGCCCGGCGTGCAGACAAGCGCAAACAGATTGCGTGACAGGTCGTGCCTGTCTTCCGCCATAAATGCTTTTGCATTGGGCGAGTCGAGCTCGGGCAACGGCTTACCGCCGTTAACAAGAAAGCGCTCACGAAGAACTACAGAACCGCCTCTTACCGGGGCAGGTTCTTCGATCTCGTCCGCGTCAAAAGGCTCTTCTGCCATCGCACGCGTCCTTAAAGAACGTTACGCCGGTCTGCACATTTGCACACCCGGCTCCTGGGCCAAATCAGATTCTCTTCGGCCTATCGCCACATTGAATCGTCAAACGTTGAAAATCGCAAGCTTTTCCTGCGGTTTTCGGGGATTATGGTTAATATTGGATGACACGAAATCGTCCGAAATTACCAAGGAATCCGCGTAAAATGCCCGAGTTGCCACAGATTACCGAGGTCACCGTCACCCCCGTCCTGATTCCTTTGGGGCGACCGATGCGGACTGCGTCCGGCACTTTGCCCGGCGCCGCGCTCTGTCTGGTCGATGTCGATACTGACGCCGGTGTGCGCGGCACGTCGTATATCTTTACCTACACACCGAAGATGCTGTCTGCGGTGGCAAGCCTGCACGGCAGCATCGCCGACATGTTCGCCGGCACGCCTCTTGATCCCGGTGCGCAGTTTGAGCGCTTCAACGCCACGTTCCGATTGTTGGGGGTGCAGGGTTTGCTCGGCATGTATTTTTCCGGGCTCGAACAGGCGATGTGGGATGCGCTGGGCAAGATCGAGGGTAAATCGGTGTGCGCATTGCTGGGCGGGGTGGAAAAGCCGGTGCAAGCCTATGACAGTTTCGGTTTCATCGACCCCAAGGAGGATGTTGCGCTGGTCGAGGCCAGCATCGCCGCCGGGTTCAAGGCGGTCAAGATCAAGCTCGGCGTTGCTACATTCGAAGACGATCTTGCGAGTGTTGCTGCCGTGCGCGCGGCCATTGGCGCGGATGTCGCGTTGATGATCGACTACAATCAGTCGCTGGACGTCGAAACAGCGCTGTCACACGCCGCGCGGCTGGAAGAATACGATATCTACTGGCTAGAGGAGCCGGTTCGGGCGGATGACCTGAACGGGCATGCCCAGGTCCGTGCGAAAAGTCCGATCCGCGTACAGACCGGGGAAAACTGGTGGTATCCGGGCGGTGCGGCGAACGCCATCAACGCCGGAGCCAGCGACTATGTGATGCCGGATATGATGAAGATCGGCGGCTTCACCGGTTGGCGGAAGGCCGCGAAAATGGCGGAAACGGCGGGCCTGCCGGTTTCCAGCCATGCTTTCGTCGAAGTCAGCGCGCATGCGCTCGGGGCGACGCCTGGCGCACACTGGCTGGAGTATCTGGACAAGGCGCGTCCGATCCTGAAAGTACCCTATGACGCCGTCGATGGCGCCGTAACGCCGCGCGGCCCCGGCATCGGTATTGAATGGGACCCGAAGAAAGTCGCTGAATTCGCGCTCTAGTCCTCGAACGGATCGTGGACGAGGATCGTATCGTCACGCTCGGGACTGGTCGAAAGCAAGGCCACCGGCGCGTCGATCAATTCTTCGATGCGGCGAATATACTTGATCGCCGTTGCCGGAAGATCGGCCCATGAACGCGCGCCTTGTGTGCTTTCGTCCCAGCCTTCGAGCGTCTCGTAGACCGGTGTGACACGCTCCTGGCGCACTGTGGATGCGGGCAGGTGGTTGAACTTCTGGCCGTCGATTTCATAACCGACGCAGACCTTCAGCTCTTTCAAACCGTCCAGCACGTCGAGCTTCGTCAGCGCGATACCGGTGATGCCGTTGACCTTTACGGCCTGGCGCACCAGCACGGCGTCGAACCAGCCGCAGCGGCGCTTGCGCCCGGTGACTACGCCGAATTCCCGGCCGCGCTCGCCAAGACGCTGGCCGACATCGTCGGTCAATTCGGTCGGAAACGGTCCGGAACCGACGCGGGTCGTATAGGCCTTGGTGATGCCGAGCACATAGTTGATGGCCCCCGGACCCTGCCCGGAGCCGATGGCAGCTTGGCCGGCAACGGTGTTCGACGACGTGACGAACGGGTAGGTGCCGTGATCGATATCGAGCATGGTGCCTTGCGCGCCTTCGAACAGAATGCGGTGCCCCTTGCGCCGCATCTCGTCCAGGTCCTGCCAGACCGTCGTCGCGAACGGCAGCAGCATCGGCGCCATTTCGTTCAGTTCCTTGAGGAGCGCAGTGCCGTCGACCTCGGGCATATCCATGCCGCGCAGCAGGGCGTTGTGGTGGAACAGCAGCGCTTCGACCTTGTCGGCGAGTACGTCGGTATCGGCCAGATCGCCGACGCGAATGGCGCGCCGCGCGGTTTTATCTTCATACGCCGGCCCGATGCCGCGCCCGGTGGTGCCGATCTTGGCCTTGCCGGCGGCCTGTTCGCGCGCCTGATCGAGGTTCTTGTGCAGCGGCAGGATCAGCGGGCAGTTCTCGGCGATGCGCAGGTTTTCCGGGCTGACCTCGACACCAAGCTCCTTGATGTTGGCGATTTCCGCCATCAGCGCCCACGGATCAACGACCACACCGTTGCCGATGATCGACAGCTTGCCCTTGCGGACGATGCCGGACGGCAACAGGCTCAGCTTATAGGTGACGCCATCGATGACCAGCGTGTGCCCGGCGTTGTGTCCGCCCTGAAAGCGCACGACGACATTGGCGCGTTCCGACAGCCAGTCAACGATTTTGCCTTTACCTTCATCACCCCATTGCGAGCCGATCACGACGACGTTGGCCATGCGAACTGTCTCCTTCGGATTTAAAGATCGCCGAGCGGCTTGGCGGTGCCGTCCAGCAGAATGTGTGTGCAGCCGAGGCGGACGGCTTCGTCCTTGGCCTCGCCGGTGGATGTGTGCCCGTCAAGTGTGCGGAACCCGTCCGCGCGGAGCGCCGTACCCGCATCACGCGGCGTGCCTTCGGGCAGATAGACTTTCGGTGTTTCCTGCGGCACCTCAACGGCGCGCAGAATGCTGTCCAGAAACAGCGTGAAGCCGGTCGCCGGCTCGCCATCCGCACTGTCGGCGGTGTCGTTCTGGCCGGCCAGATAGCGCCCGCCGGAGCCCAACTCGCCGCGCACACCGGGCGCGAAGAGCGTAAACGTGATGCCGGTATGATACTCGAAACCGCGGTTTTCGACCGCATCCAGCGTCAGGTCCAGCGAAGGTTCGGCGCGTTCGATCAAATTGACGGTTTCCAACAGCGTGTCACGCGCAGCGGCGGCGGCACCGCTCAACGGCAATGCGGCGATCTTCGGTGCAACGGCTTCGGAAGGGCCGGAGGCCGCTAAAAGTTTAACGAACAGGCTACGCGCCTCGTCGCCGAGGGCGCCTGAAAGCGTTTTGACCTCGGCGGCGTCCTTGGCGTCGAGCGCCGCCCTGAGCTCGGTCGCGGCGTCGCCTTCGATGCCGAGTGCCGCCATGACGAGCGGCACCAGTGTCGGCTGGCAAAGATCGACCTTGATGTCGCTGATACCGAGTTGTGAAAGGCTGTCCGCCGCCATCAGCACCATTTCCGCGTCGGTGTGCGGATCGGCGCTGCCGAACAATTCGGCGCCTGCCTGGCTGAACTGGCGTTCCGGACGAAGCTGCGAGCCGCGGATACGCAACACCTCGCCGCCATAGCAAAGCCGGAGCGGGCGTGGTGCGTGGGCGAGGCGGGTGGTTGCAATGCGTGCGGCCTGCGGCGTGATATCGGCGCGCACGCCCATCATGCGCTGCGAGATCGGATCCATCAGGCGGAATGTCTGCCCGGCCATGGCGGCGCCCGTGCCGGCCAGCAGGTTGTCTTCGAATTCGACCAGCGGCGGCGCGACACGGTCGAAGCCGCGCGCCACGAACGAGGCGACAAGCCGTTCGCGGACATCGGCCTCGAACGCCGCGTTCGGTGCCAACCCGTCCGTTAGCCCGGCCGGCAGAAGTGCTTTTTCCGTCGCTTTCGTCATCAAATGAAATCCAAATGAAATTTCACGGGAGGCACCGGTGATGCCCGCTCAGCATGCCACATGCGCGCACGTTTGGTAACGGTTTTGCGCGCGAAGGGCAAGGATGGGAGAGGGGGATAAGCGCTGGTTATTCGTTACGGACGGTTTTGCCGATATTCTCGATGATCGGTTTGACCATGGTACGGCGAACGGCGGTGTCTTCACCGCTGGTGCTGTCGTTGGTCGTGCTCCAGCCTTGCCACAAACGTTTGCCGGTTTCGCGGTCCTCGATCGTGGCGTCGATGCGGAATTCGCTGGGCGCAACCTGCGTGATGCCTTTGTCACGTTTCGGGTTCAACAGCCCGCCACGTTCGGAATCGAAAATGTTAACACGCACATCCGGCGCATCCTTGCCGGTGTGATTGTCCTGATTTCGTATTTCGATCAAGCGGTTGGGGCCGCCACCCGTCCATTTGCCGGACGTGTCGCGTGCTTCGAAGCTGAGGATAAGCCGACCGGTTTTGGAAACCGTATAGCCCTGCAAACGCAATTCTTCCTCGAACAGGGACTTGAGCTTGAGCACCTGGTCTGAGTCGTCAAAGGTTTCAACGGTGACCGCTTCGCCACGCGGAATCTCGGCGAACGAAACCGCATTGAGCTCGACGCCTTGCGCGTGCGGCTGCTGCGCGAAGACGACGGCGCTTACGATGAACGCACAAAAAGCGAGAATGCCGGACCGCATATATCTTTCCCCAGAAAACGAACGCACTACGTATTTCAGGGAATCACCTTCCCATAAGAGAGTCAACAGGTCGCGCGAGGCCGTCGGAAACGCAAGAATATTAGCGCTGTCAGATAATCGCGTGGCGGACCTTTGCGGACACCCATTCGCTGACGATGACGGTTCCCAGGATGACCAGAAGAATCAGCGAGACCTGCGTCCAGGCGACGTTGTTGATCGACGCATTGAGCTGCAAACCGATGCCGCCGGCGCCGACCAGGCCGAGAACCGTGGATTCGCGGATGTTGATGTCCCAGCGAAAGACGGAAATACCGGCAAAGGCAGGCAGAATCTGCGGCACGATCCCGTAGTGCAGGACTTGTGGGCCGCTCGCACCGGTCGCGGTGACGGCTTCGACCTGCGTGGTGTCGATTTCCTCGATCGCTTCGTACAGAAGCTTGGCGCAAAACCCGATGGAGCGAAATCCGATCGCCAAAACACCTGCCAACACGCCCGGACCGATGATCGTGACCAGCATCAGCGCCCATAAAAGCGAGTTGATGGATCTGGACGAGACGATGATGAACAGTGCGATGGGGCGGATGAAGACCTTTGACGGCGTCGTGTTGCGCGCTGCCAGAAAAGCGATCGGAAACGCGAGCACGACGGCCATCAGCGTGCCGAGTGTGGCGATGTTGATGGTGTCCCATATCGCCAGCCACAGCTTGTCCATGTAGTCCCATGCCGGCGGCACCATCCGTGACCCCATGTCCGAGGCCTGGCGCGGCGCGTCATAGACGAATTCCCAGATCGTCTTTTCCGACACCAAAGACCAGCAATAGACGAATATGGAAAGGCACACGAGTTGCACCGCCCAGACCGTCAACTGGGTCTGGCGGTCACGTCGTTTCCACAGGCGAGTGTCCGATTGTTCGGTTACCGGCATCGTTACTGCACCCACTTTCTGATGTAGCTGGACGAATATTCTACGACCATGACGATGCCGATAATGACCAGCAGGATGGCCGCCGCTGAATCGAATTCGTAACGGTCGAACGACGTCAACAGCGTTGCGCCGATGCCGCCGCCGCCGACGATGCCGACCACGGCGGATTCACGGAAGTTGATGTCGAGCCGGTACATGCCAAGCCCGATCATGCGCGGCATGACCTGCGGCTGTACCGCATAGTTGAGCCATTGGAACCAGCTTGCGCCGGTTGCCTTGACGGCTTCGGCCTGTGTCGCGTCCATGTCCTCGATGTCTTCGGCCAGAAGTTTGCCGTAAAAGCCGACGGTGCCGACCGATAAGGCAATAAAGCCGGCGAACGGCCCGAAGCCGAACAGCTTGACGGCGAACAACGCAACGATGATTTCGGGGAACGTTCGCGACAAAGCGAGGATGGCGCGCGATACGAGATATACGGGGCGCGGCGCCAGATTACGTGCCGCCCCAAGACCGACCGGGATAGAGATCGCGATGCCCGCCACGGTCGAAATAATGGTGATCCAAAGGCTTTCCAGGATACCGTCGAAGATGTCACCGGAGCGCGAAACGAAATCGGGCGGGAAGAACGAAGAGATAAATCGCTGGCCGCGCGGAATGCCATCGGCGACACGGCCCCAGTTTACGTCCATGGTGCCGAACACCAGCGCCAGGTACAGCGCGCCGCCGACGATCAGCGACCAGCGCAGCAATGAGCTTTGGATAAACGGCGGCTTTTTCCATGTACGGGACGGGGGCGTCGCAACTGTCATGGGACGGCGACCGCTTCGTCTTCTTCGTCCTCGTCTTCGACCTTGTCGATGGTCGCTTCCCAGTCTTCCTCGCCGTAGATCTGCGTGAGGACATCAGGCGAAAGTCCGTCGGGCGGGCCGTCGTAAACGATCTCGCCCAATTGCAGGCCAACGATGCGTTCCGCGAACATTTGCGCCAGAAGCACATCGTGAATGTTGATAATGGCGGCGAGGCCACGCTCTTTGCACAACTCACAGATCAGTCGCATGATCTGGCGCGACGTCTTGGGATCGAGCGATGCGGTCGGCTCGTCGACCAAAAGCAGCTCCGGGTTCTGGATCAATGCACGGCAGATGCCGACGCGCTGGCGCTGACCCCCGGAAAGTTCATCGGCGCGCTTGTCGACCATGTGATCAAGGCCGACACGGGCCAGAAGGCGGAATGCCTCGTCCACGTCGGACTGCGGAAACTTGCGGAAATAACTGCGCCAGAACGGCACGTAGCCAAGGCGGCCGGACAGCACGTTTTCCATCACCGTCAGCCGTTCGACCAAAGCGTATTCCTGAAAGATCATGCCCATACGGCGGCGCATCCGGCGCAATTGTCCCTGACCCAGCGAGGTCAGTTCGATGTCGCCCAGAAAAATTTTGCCGGAGGTCGGTTCGACCAGCCGATTGACGCAGCGGATCAGCGTCGATTTACCGGCGCCCGACGGGCCGATCAGGGCCATAACCTGCCCGTTCGGCACTTCCAGCGTAACGTTCTTCAGCGCGGTGTCGCCGGTCTTGTATTGTTTGACGAGTTCAACAAGTCGCAACATCGTCGACGCGCCCCCAAATTATGGCGACGAGGCGCCGACGATTGTGCCGGCGCCTCGCCATCCGGTTAACGTGACGAGTTACTTACAGTTATATTTGACGCCGTTCGCGGCATCGATCTTGCGGATGACATCCCAATTTTTCTTGTGCGTGATCGGGATGAATTTCCCTTCCTTCTTGAACTCCTTTTGGAGCTCGGAGCCTTCCCACGGGAAGGTGAAGAAAGCTTCCTTGATCTTGGCGGCCAGCGCCGGATCAAGGTTGTGGGCATGACCGTAGCCGGTGGTCGGGAACGTCTGCGATTTATAGATCGAGCGGATCTGGTCTTTCTTGACGACATCGCGCTGGATCATCCGGCCCATCACCGAGTTGGCGACGGCGGCGGCTTCATAATCCTTGTTGGCGACGCCGAGCACAGAGTTGTCGTGCTTGCCCGAGAAGGTGGTTTTGAAATCTTTGTCCGCAACCAATCCGAACTCGCCTTTCAGCAGTGCCGACGGTGCTTTGAAACCGGAGTTCGATGTCGGTGACGTAAAGGCCAGTGTGCGGCCCTTAAGATCGGCAGGCGACTTGATGTCGCTGTCAGCGGGAACGATCAATTCCATTTCGTAGCCGTACGAGCCGTCCTTAGATGCCATCATGGCGAACGGGACGAAGCCGGCGCAAGCCACGGCAATCGGATTGGAGCCGGTGTTGAAGCCGGCAACATGCAGACGGCCCGAGCGCATCGCTTCGATCTGCGCGGCGTTGGACTGAACCGGGAAGAAAACGACTTTCTTGCCGGTCGTTTTCGACATGTGGTCGATGAAACCGTCCCAGACCTTGGCATAGACAGCCGGGTCTTCGACCGGCGTATAGGCAAAGATGATGGTGCCGGGATCGACGATCTTGTTCTTGTCGGTCGGCAGATCGGCGGTCAGATCGCCGTCGCGGTCGCAGTATTGCTTGTCGAGAAAGCTGCGCGGGCATTCTTCTGCGCTCGCGATGCCACTGAATACCAAAAGCGCCGCAGCCATAGCGGCACCGATAAACTTGTTCATGAAAACCTCCCAATCTCCAATGTGTCGTTTATGTTGCATTTTTATGACAACCGACGCCGCCGATCATGCAGACATTTTCACATAGAATCCAGAGGGGATTGTGGGAACCGTGTATTCATCGTTATCAATGCGACCTGCTATCCGGTGGCGGTGCCGCTGAAAATGATTTGGAGCCTTCATGAGAGCCAAAGTCGATGCTGCGTGGGCATTTCGCCGCTACCAGGAAATCCGCACCCGGCTGCCACTGGCGGCATTCCCGCCGACCAGCGAAACGTGTGCCGATCTGGGTGAAATCGCGGCTCGGTTTGACGTTTTCATCTTCGACTCGTTCGGCGTGCTGAACGTCGGCGACACGGCGATTGCCGGAGCGAGTGCCCGCATTGCGGCGCTGCGCGATGCGGGCAAGCGCGTCATCGTGCTGACCAATGCCGCCAGCCTGCCGCTGTCGGCGAACGTCGGGAAGTACGCGGCTTTCGGTTTCGATTTCACGGACGGCGAAATCGTTTCGTCGCGTTTCGTGCTTGCCGAGGGCCTTGCGGCTTTCGATGCCGGGATGCGCTGGGCGGTAGCTGCCCCCGACGCGTCGATGATCGGCGAGTTGCCTTGCCGCACGATGCCGCTCGACGATGCAGCGTTGGCGAAGGCGGACGGGTTTATCCTGCTCAGCAGTTCCGGCTGGACCGAGGCGCGCCAGCAGGCGATTCATGATGCGCTGCGATCCCGCGCGCGGCCTTTGCTGGTCGGCAACCCGGACCTGGTCGCACCGCGCGAAAACGGCTTCACGCGTGAGCCGGGATCGTATGCACATGCGCTCGAAGACGCGCTGGGGATTTCTCCGGCATTTTTCGGCAAGCCTTACGCCAATGCGTTTGAAGCCGCAGTGGCACGGCTCGGCGACGACATCGCACGCGAGCGGATTCTGATGCTCGGCGATACGCTGCACACCGACATTCTGGGCGGTGCGGCGGCGGGCATGAAAACGGCATTGGTAACGGGGCATGGCGTGATGCGCGGCATGGACGTCCAGGCGTGTATCGCGGAATCCGGAATCGTGCCCGATTTTATCGTGCCGTCGATCTGATGACCGGATCGCTCGCCACGGACGCGTGGATATGTAAAATCTTCCGATGAGTTCGAGTGACCGATATTGCGCGGGCGTTGCCGCCGGGCATGGCGAAACGGCGCGCGCCGCGCATCTCGTATTGTCCGAAGGGGGGAATGCCTTCGATGCGGCAATAGCCGGTTTCCTGACGGCCTGTGTCGCCGAGCCTGTGCTGGCCTCGCTGGGCGGCGGCGGGTTCCTGGTCGCACGAACCGCCGAAGGCAATGTCGAGGTCTTCGATTTTTTCACCGACACGCCGCTTCAGCGCCCCCGGCAGGCGGACGTGGATTTCCATCCCGTGCATGCCGACTTCGGCGCGGTGCTGCAGGAATTCCACATCGGCATGGGGGCCGTGGCGACGCCGGGCGCTGTCGCCGGGATCTATGCCGTTCACGAGTCGCTTGGCCGCTTGCCGATGACGGCCTTGGCCGAGCCGGCGCGGGAACTGGCGAAGCAGGGAATCGTTATGGACCCGTTTCAGGCATATCTGCTGGATGTCGTTGGCCCGATTTACCGGGCGTCGGCGTCGGCGCGTACATTGTTCTGTAAATCGGGTGCGGCCTCGGCGCCGCTTCTCGCGGCCGGCGACGTTTATCACCCCGCAGTGTTCGCGGACTTTCTCGATGCGATGTGTGCGGAAGGTCCTGGGCTTTTTTACCGGGGCGAGGTCGCCAGGGAAATCGCGGCCATGGACGGGGCGACCATCGGTTTGAACGATCTGGCACGTTATCGGGTGCAACGGCGCAAGCCGCTACAAAGCCGCATCGGGGCACATGATATATTTCTGAATCCGCCACCTGCCATTGGCGGCGCCATGATCGACTATATGCTGCGCGCGCTGGACGATGCGGGGCTTACGAAAAAGGAATTTGCCGGGCCACGCCATGTCGAGGCCTTGATCGCGGCGATGGACGCTTGCAACCATGCGCGTGCCGAAAGCGGGATCGACACCGACCCGATGCAGGGCGCGGCGCGGCTTCGCGACGCCAGCACGCATCCCCCTGCGTATCGTGGGACCACGCACATCAGCGTCGCCGACGCCGACGGCAATATGGCGGCGCTGACGGTCTCCAACGGCGAGGGGTGCGGGCATATCGTCCCCGGCACCGGGATTATGTTGAACAATATGCTCGGCGAAGAGGATCTGAACGCCGCCGGGTTCTTCAACTGGCCCCAGGGCGTGCGCCTGTCGTCGATGATGACGCCGAGCGTTCTGGCATCGCCGGACGGAAGCTGGACGGCGTTCGGTTCGGGCGGGTCGAACCGGATCCGCTCGGCACTGACACAAGTGATTGCCAATCTTTGCGTGTTCGGGAAATCGGTCGACGAAGCCGTCCGTCATTCGCGGCTGCATCTCGAAGGCGGCAAGTTATCGCTGGAACCGGGATTGGATGTCGTGGCCGGACAATGGCCGGGCGATGTCCATAGATGGCCGGACACGAATATGTTCTTCGGCGGCGCACATGTCATCCACAGAACACCCGAAGGCCGCGTTACCGGGGCGGGCGATCCTCGTCGCGACGGGATCTTTCTTGGCCTCTATTCGATCTGATCGGGGGCACCGAGGTGGATCGGCCGTGTCGGCTGGCGGCGGGTGTCGTGGCCGATGAATGCCAGCAGCAATTGCACGCCGACGATGATCGGCATTGCCGCGAGGACCACAGTCCCTGCGGTCGCGGGCACCCCGGTCGCGATGCTGCGCCACCAGTGAATGGCGCCGTACAGCATGCCGGCGGGGAGCAAAATCGCCCCCAGCAACAATTCCAGCGACGCCATATCGATCTCGCGCACGAAGTACGTATCGATCAGGCGGCGCCAGGTATTGCGCGTGTGCCCCTTCAAGAAAGTCCAGAAAATGCGATGCACCACCAAATGGCTGGTTTCCTCGCCATAGTGCGCGCGCATGGCGACGTCACGGACAACGGCTTTCAATTCCGACAGCCGGTACAGCATGTCGGATTCGAAGAAGTAACCCTTTGCGATGTCGTTAAGTGGCAGATCCCGGGCGACGTCGGCGTGAATTGCGGTGAAGCCGTTGGTCGGGTCCATGATATCCCAATATCCGCTGGACAGTTTCGACATCAGCGTCAGCCCGACGTTGCCAAGCAGACGGATCACCGGCATGCCGTGTGCGCTGTCGCGTCGATGCAGCCGGTTGCCTTTGGCGTAGTCAGCCTCGTGATCCTGGATCGGCTGCACCAGCTTGCCGATCAATTCCGGTTTCATCTGACCGTCGCCGTCGAGCTTCACGATGATCGTCGCTCCAGCGTCGATGGCGGCCTTGTACCCGGTCAACGTGGCGCCGCCGACGCCCTGGTTCGCGGGATTGCGCAATACGGTGATGCGCGGGTCCTTTGCATTGGCCTCGACGAAGTCGCCCGTCCCGTCGGGACATGCATCGTCGACGACGAAAATCATCGCCGCTTCGGGGCCGATGGCGGCGAGTACATCAAGAATGTGATTTTTCTCGCGGTAACATGGCACGACGACGGCAATTTGCATTGCCTCGGTGTCTTGGGATTTTGCTGCGGTTTTTGCCATAAAACTTTCCCCAGGGAACCGGCACAATAGAGCAGGCAGGATTCCCACCGCAAGCATTGCAATCACTGCTGCGGCGGCAAATATCGCCGCACGTCAATTCACGGGTTCGCAAACACGGAAGATTAAGTCTAAGATAAGACCGATCAACCCGGTGCGAAGCCCGGGAACAGGTGAGCGTGTGCGTAACGGGGGGCAAAATGGCGGATAGCGAAGCATCGTCTTTGGGCGAAATCCGCATACTGGAGGGCGTCGACGCCGCGACGCTTGCAGATCTGGAAAAAGCCTGCACGTGGCGCCGTTATTCCGATCACGAGCAAATTATCGACCGACAGAGCGATTCCACCGATGTGTTCTTTGTCGTCGAAGGACGTGTGCGGATCGTCAATTATTCGCTTTCGGGCAAGGAAATCACACTCGAAGATCTCGATGCCGGCAGCCATTTCGGCGAATTGTCGGCATTGGATGGCCAGCCGCGCTCGGCCAGCGTCATGTCGCTGGACAATTGTTTGATCGCCGCGCTGGCGCAGGATCGATTTCTGAATATTTTGCGCGAAAATGCGGGTATTGCGTTCCGCGTGCTACGCGCGCTGGCCGGTATCATTCGAAATTCGACGGACCGTATCATGGATTTGAGCACACTGGCCGCCAACAACAGGGTGCAGGCGGATTTGCTTCGCCAGGCGCGTAGCGGCTTGATCGGTGAGAATCAGGCGGAAATCCGGCCTATTCCGGTACATGGGGATATCGCCAGCCGGGTTTCGACGACGCGCGAAACCGTGGCACGGGTGCTCAGCGATCTGGCGCGTCAGAATATCGTCGAGCGAAAGAAGAACGCGCTTTTGATCAAGGATTTGGCGCAACTTCGCGAAATGGTTGAGGAAGTGCGCGGCGAATAATCGGAATTCCGCCGTCCCGTGAGCGAGGTCACAGACCGTTAACCATATTTTTGCCATCTTCGATGCATACATAACGTATGCTTGGTTAGAAAACCGGAGGATAGCAAAATGGTCACCTGGAAAGCTTTCAGCCTTGCTCTGACGCTGACGATCCTGACCGCTGTACTCGCATCCGAGTTGAACGTTGGGCTGGCCCCGTTCTGATGCCCCGGTAGGCATGGCGAACGCCCGGAATTAGGTCGGCAGCAAGACTTAGCTCCAATTGACTCGTACATCGGAATATTACATTCTCAGCCGGACTTCCGAAGGATAAACCCTTTAAGGCAGAAGCAGTCGCGTAAGCGCGGCTTTCAAGGAATCGATTTATGGCGAGTAAAATCCTGATCGTTGAAGACAACGATTTAAATATGAAGTTGTTCAACGATTTGCTGCAGGCCCATGGCTATGAAACGGTCCAGACGGTGGATGGTCGCGATGCGTTAAAACTCGCACGGGAACATTCCCCTGATCTGATTTTGATGGATATTCAACTGCCTGAAATTTCCGGCCTGGAAGTGACCAAGATGCTCAAGGCCGACGATGATCTTAAGGGGATTCCCGTGATCGCGGTGACGGCGTTTGCCATGAAGGGCGACGAGGAAAAAATCCGCGAAGGCGGATGTGAAGGCTACATCGCCAAGCCGATCTCGGTGCCGCACTTCCTTGATACGGTCAAAAAATTCCTGAACTGAGGACGGGAAGCGGGCGCTGAGACAGTGGCGCCAGCCAGCCTAGACGCGGCATTCTTGCCGCCGAAAACCAAAAAAGCGCCGCTTTTCAGCGGCGCTTGGCGTTTCGAGACCATTTGCAGCCTCGTTACTTGATCTTCGCTTCCTTAAACAGGACGTGCTTGCGGACGACCGGGTCGTATTTCCGCATCTGCATCTTTTCGGTGGAATTCCGCGGGTTCTTCTTCGTGATGTAGAAGAAGCCGGTGTCCGCCGTGCTGACGAGACGAATTTGAATTGTCGCCGGTTTCGCCATGACTTTCGTATCCTGTCCAAATCAAGAACGCCGCGCGTTCGAAGAGGCGGCAAGATAGCGGCAAAGACGCCCAAGTCAAGAGGGTTTCCGTCAATTTTCGCAAGGCTGCTGCAAACGCTGTGTGAGTGTACGGTTGCAGCCGGCGTTTAGTTCGTCGCTTGGGCCGTGGCGGTTGTCATGCGCAGTGCGCGGGCGTGCAGGCGATTATTGAGAATCAGCCGTTTGGCGACCTCGAGGTCGAGCGGTCCCTTGCGGGGTTCCGCCGGGCAACCGTCGCGGAGTGACTGGCGTTCGGCATTGTCGAGCAAAGCACGGCGGCGCCAGGACACGGTTTTTGCCGCCTGTTCGCCTTCCAGGGATTTTTCGATGATGCCGGAAACCATCGGCAATTCGGTTTGTCCGCTCGTGCATACCGTTGGTACCACGCCAAGGCCATGAAGGTAGTATCCCGACGGGGCGACGAATTTCGACCAGGTCAGGGTGATTTCGCCGTCATTGGGCAGGCGGATGACGGTCTGTACGCTGCCCTTGCCGTACGATGAGGTGCCGATCACAACGGCGCGGTCACGGTCTTGCAGGGCGGCAGCAACGATTTCGGCGGCTGAGGCGGATTTGCCGTCGATCATGACGACAACCGGGCGACCGGCGGCGATGTCATGCCCCCCGGCGCGGTAATGGTGCAGGCTGTCCGGATGGCGGCCCGATGTGCGCAGGATGTCGCCCTGCGTCAAAAGCATATCCGCGACCTCGATGGATTGGCGCAAAAGGCCGCCCGGATTGCCCCGGAGATCGATAATAAGGCCCGCCAACGGCCTGGCGTCCGGGGCCATGGCCTTGTCCAGGAGCTTTTCCAGGGAATGCGCCGTATCCTGGTTGAAACTCGAAATCTTGATGATCCCGATCCCGTCCTCGACCCGCCACCGCACGGTTTCCGGAACGATATGGGCGCGGGCCACGGCGATGGTGAACGGCTGCACGGCTTCGGGGCGCGACAGCGTCAGTGTGACCTGCGTGTGCACGGGGCCGCGAATCAGACGTGTAATATCGCCGCTTGCAAGGCCTCGGGTCTCATGCCCCTCGACTTTGACGATCTTGTCGCCGGGCCGCATCCCGCTATCCGATGCCGGGGTTGCCTCAAGCACCTTGGTGACGATGGCGGCGCCATCCTCGATCCGGAAACGGATGCCGATTCCGCCGAACCCATCGCGCCGCGCGCGGTTGCGGGTTGCTTCCGCCATACCGGCATAGCGTGAAAAGATATCCAGATCCGAAAGCGCGCCGTCAAAAATCGCCTCGTAAATCTTTTCCGGTGACGCGGCGCGGATTTCGCTGGAGTTATCGCGCGCTTTTTCCGTCAGCGCGACTACGGCGGCGGCCCAGGCGCGGGCATCGGTGTCCGCCGGCAGCTGCATGCGGCCGATTTCCTCGCCGTATTCGTACATGACGATTTCACCGGCTTGTTCCGAAAGGCTGAGGCCGGCATCGATCGCGCCCAGACCACGCAATCCTTCGACGCCGATTCGCCGCAATTCGACCGGTTCGATGTATTTATCGGTGATGTTGTCGAAACCGACGGCAATCACCTCGGCGGCGGCAGGTTGTGCGAATGTCGCGCTCGGCGGCTGCCGATCGGCGCCCGGCAGCATGGCGCACGCGGACAACGTCAGCACTGCGAACAGTGCGCTCAGTCTGCGTAAACCTTTGAAATGCCCAGTCATAGCCGATATTTAAGACCATCTTCGGGGGCGTGTATATGCCCTCCGTCACATCCGGCGGCTGTTTCAGGTTTTCGGCCGCTTTTTGACTTTGTTTTTTGCGCGCTTTTTCTGCCCGGTGTCCAGTGCATTCCGCTTCTGGCGCCGCGATGCACGGCTCTTGCCCTTGATTTTTTTCGGCTTTCGGCCCGGTTTCGGTGTGCCGCCGCGTTTTTCGCCGGGTTTTGACGGGTGGCGAGGACTGCCTGCGCTGTCGGCGGTGCCCATGACCTCAAACAGCATGCCGCCGGTTACCGGTGTTACTTCCTTCAGTTGGACCTCGACCCGGTCACCGAGACGAAACACCATGCCGTTGTTACGGCCCCGGAGAAGGTGTCTTTCCTCGTCGTGGATATAATAATCATTGGGCAGGGTTTTGATCGGCACCAGCCCGTCCGCGCCGATGTCGTCGACCGTGATGAAGATGCCGAATCGCGTAACACCGGAAATCCGCGCCATGAAACCGGCGCCGACCTTGTCGCGCATGAAATACGCGCCATAACGGTCCATGGCATCGCGTTCCGCCGCCTGTGCGCGCCGCTCGGTGATGGACAAGTGTTCGCCGATCTTGACGAAATCGCCCGGATCCTCGCCAAGCGCGCCATCGTTTGGTTTCATGCCCCGGATCAGGGCGCGGTGCACCAGAAGGTCGGCATAGCGACGGATCGGCGAGGTGAAATGGCAATAGCGTTTCAGCGCCAGCCCGAAGTGGCCGATGTTGACCGGGTCGTACATGGCCTGCGCCTGCGAGCGGAGCACGACATCGTTGATCATCTGCTGGTGCGGCGTGCCGTGAACTTTCTTGAGTATTTGATTGAAGCGATGCGGCGTCACCGTCTGGCCCTTGTCGAACCGGATGTGCACGCTGTCGAGCACCTCGCCGAGCGATTCGATCTTGGTCATCGACGGTTCGTCGTGGACCCGGTACATGCACGGACGTTTTTTCTCTTCGAGGAATTCCGCCGCCGCGACGTTGGCCAATACCATGAACTCCTCGATCAGCTTGTGGCTGTCGAGACGTTGGCGCGGTTCAATGCCGGTGATGTCGCCGTTATCGTCGAGCACGATGCGGCGCTCGGTGCCTTCGAGTTCAAGCGCGCCCCGCGCTTCACGGGCTTTCACCAAGATATCGAAGGTCGCGTACAGCGGTGCAATAACGGTATCGAGCAGCGGTGCCGTCATGTCGTCCGGTGCACCGTCGCGTGCCATCTGTACCTGCTCATAGGTCAAGCGCGCGTGCGAGCGCATGAGGGCACGCTTGAAACGCTTGGCAAGCAGCTTGCCGTCGGCGTCGATCTTCATATGCGCGACAAGGCACGGCCGGTCTTCGTGCGGTTTCAAAGAGCACCAGCCGTTGGAGAGTTCCTCGGGCAGCATCGGCACCACGCGGTCCGGGAAATACACCGAATTGCCGCGCTCGAATGCGGCCTTGTCGAGCGCATCGCCCGCGCGCACGTACCAGGCCACGTCGGCGATGGCGACGATCAGCTTAAACCCACCTGGGTTATTCGAGTCGTCATCGGGTTCGGCGAAAACCGCATCGTCGAAGTCACGCGCATCGGCGCCGTCGATGGTGACCAAAGGCACGTCGCGTAAGTCATCGCGAGGGCCGAGCGGGGCCGCCTTGGCTTTCGCCGCTTGCGTCGCGGCGGCGTCGGGGAACGCAACGGGAATCCCGTGCTGGTGTACGCAAATGAGGCTGATCGCCTGTGCGCCTTCCGCTTCGGAGATGCGTTCCAGGACCCGGCAACGTTTGAGGCCCAGCCGCGGACCGCGTACGCCTTGTGCACGAACAAGCTCGCCGACCTTGGCGCCTTTGTCGGCCCCCTTGTCGATGACGAATTCGTATCGCTCGCGTTTGTCGACCGGGCGTATGCGTAATTCGCCCTCAGCTTCAAGGACGATGCCGAGGATATCGGCGGGCGCGGCAGAGATGCGGCGGATGATTTTAGCGTCATAGCCGTCGTCGGTTTCGCTGAGGCGCGCGAGGATACGCTCGCCGACGCCGAGCGCCGGTCCGGCGCGATTGTCCGGGTTGACGTAGATTTTCGGCGGCGTCGCGTCGCTGTCCCAGTCGACGGGCCGCGCCAGCACTTCGCCATCCAGGTCGGTGCCGCTGATTTCCAGCACGCCGACGTTCGGCAGCGTTTCCGGATCGCGCAGTTTCTTGCCGCGTCCAGACGTCAGGCTGCCGTCGTCCTGCATTTCCTTGAGGACTTTCTTGAGGGTTCGTTTTTGATCTGCATCGAGCCGGAAGGCGCGTGCGATCTCTCGTTTGCCGACGCGCCCGTCCTGTTCGCGGACGAAATCCGCAATCTGTTGGCGCGTTGGAAAGGGGGTATCATTCATCGCTCGAAGGTAAGCGCGTGTACGGTCCGCCACAAGGGGTGTTCAACGAAGGTGCCGTTAGCGGCGGTGAATTACTCCGTCGTGTCGGATTCCGCTGCGGGTTTTTCCTTGGCGGCCGTCTTCTTCTTGGCAGCGGACTTTTTCTTGGCGGCCGTTTTCTTCTTGGCCGGTGCTTTCTTGGCGGCGCTCTTCGTCGTGGTCTTGCCGTTTCCGTTCTTGGCATCGATCAGATCGATGGCGATCTCCAAGGTCACGTCTTCCTTGGCCATATCTTTCGGCAAGCGCGCCATGGTGCGGCCATGCTGCACGAACGGCCCCCAACGGCCATCCTTGACCATCAGTGGCTTCTTGCTTTTCGGATGCTTGCCGAGCGCGATCGGCGGATCCTTGCGCGGCTTGTCGCCCAAAAGTGACACGGCACGGTTGAGACCGATGGTCAGCACGTCGTCTTCGTCACCCTTGAGCGAGACATAAGTCCCGCCGACCTGCAGAAACGGTCCGAAGCGACCGATGCCGGCGCGGATTTCCATGCCGGACACCGGGTCGATTCCGACGAAGCGGGGCAGGGACATCAGCCCCAACGCTTTTTCCAGATCGACGTCGTCGGGATTGACCCCGGCGGGTAGCGACGAGCGCTTGGGCTTGATCTTTTTCTTGCCTTCGACCTCTTCTTCACCCAGCTGGATGTAAGGCCCGTACGGTCCTTGACGCAGCGTAATCGCCTTGCCGGTTTCCGGATCGGTGCCGAGTTCCTTCGGCCCGTCGCCAAGCGAGTTTTCCGCCGGGTCGGCGCCCAGTGGCGTCGTAAAGTTACAATCGGGATAGCGAGAGCAGCCCAGAAAAGCGCCATGGCGGCCAAGCTTGATCGACAGTTCGCCTTCCTTGCATTTGGGGCAGCTTCTGGGATCAGAGCCGTCGGCCCGTTCGGGGAAGAAGTGCGGCTTCAATTCCTCGTTGAGTACGTCGAGAACGTCGCGCACGCGCAGTTCCTTGGTCTCGTCGACCTTGGACTTGAAGGCACGCCAGAAATCGAGAAGCACCTGCTTCCAGGCAATGCGGCCGCCGGAAATATCGTCGAGCTTTTCTTCAAGATCGGCGGTGAAATCGTATTCGACGTAACGCTCGAAGAAGCTGGAGAGGAACGTCGTCACCAGCCGGCCCCGGTCTTCCGGAATGAAGCGGCGTTTGTCGATCGTCACGTAATTGCGGTCCTGCAAGACCGAGATGATCGATGCATACGTCGACGGGCGGCCGATGCCGAGTTCTTCGAGTCGCTTCACCAGCGATGCTTCGCTGTAACGCGGCGGCGGCTGCGTGAAGTGCTGCTCGGGCAGGATGTCGGTGCGATCCAGCGCTTCGCCTTCGTTCATTTGCGGCAGGATGCGGCTGTTGTCGTCATCGTCCGCACCGTCGTCGCTGCCTTCGCGATAGACTTTGATGAAGCCGTCGAAGGCAATCACCGAGCCGGTGGCACGGAAGGTGATCTTTTTGTCGGCGGACGTGATGTCGACGCCGACCTGATCGAGCACGGCGGCTTCCATCTGGCTGGCAATGGTGCGCTTCCAGATGAGGGTGTAGAGCTTGAGCTGATCCGGGTTCAGGTATTGCGCCACGGAATCCGGGTTGCGGCGCAGATCGGTCGGGCGGATCGCTTCGTGCGCTTCCTGGGCATTCTTCGCCTTCGACTTATATATACGCGGGCTGTCCGGCAGATACTTGGAGCCGTAGGTTTCCTGAATGACGTTGCGGCTTGCGGCAATTGCCTCGCGTGCCATCTGCACGCCGTCGGTTCGCATATACGTGATCAGGCCGACGTTTTCGCCGCCGATCCGCACGCCCTCGTACAGGCTTTGCGCTGTCTGCATGGTTTTGCGGGCAGGGAAGTACATCTTGCGCGATGCTTCCTGTTGCAGCGTCGACGTGGTGAACGGCGGCGACGGGTAGCGCCGCGTCTGCTTGCGCTCGATCTCGCCGGTGGTGAAGTTCTGCGTTTCGATGGCAGCCACGGCCTGATTGGCGAGGGCTTCTGAATTGATCGTGAACTTGGAAACTTTTTCGTCGTTGATGCGTGTCAGCGATGCCTTGAAGTCGTGGCCGCGCGGCGTCTGGAACATCGCGTCGACGGACCAGTATTCCTCCGGCTTGAACATCTCGATCTCAAGTTCGCGCTCGCAGATCAGACGGAGCGCCACCGATTGCACACGGCCCGCCGAACGCGACCCGGGCAGCTTGCGCCACAAAACCGGCGACAACGTGAAGCCGACCAGATAATCGAGTGCACGGCGCGCCATATAGGCGTCGACCAGTTCGTGATCCAGCTCACGCGGATGCGCAAAGGCTTCCTGTACGGCGTCCTTGGTGATCTCGTTGAAGACAACGCGCTTCACGGGTTTGCCGACGAGCAGCTTCTTGCCTTCGAGCACTTCCTTGATGTGCCACGAGATCGCTTCGCCTTCGCGGTCCGGGTCAGTCGCGAGGTACAGGGCATCGGCTTTTTTGACGGCCTTGGCGATTTCGTCGACGTGCTTTTTCGAGCGCCCGTCGATTTCCCATGTCATGGCGAAATCGTCGTCCGGTTCGACCGATCCGTTCTTCGACGGCAGGTCGCGGATATGGCCGTAGCTCGCGAGGACGGTGTAGTCGTCTCCGAGGTACTTATTGATCGTTTTGGCCTTGGCAGGCGATTCGACGACGACAACGCTGGACATTTTCACCCGTTCGAATTTGTACATTTATATGTCCCGGGGCGTGTCGCTGATCCGGGGCCGGGGAGAATTGGCGATAAATGAACACCGCGTCAACAGGTGAAATTTCAAGAGGGTGGATATTCTGTTGCTCGGCGGTCTTTTTTATCTATTTTTTTCAATTACTTATGGGTGTATTAAAATTTTTTGTGCCGCGTCGTGGCGGTTTTTCATCGATTACGGCGCAATCAGGGACACCTTGTTGCCGGGCTGACGCTCCAGCCGGCCGGCGATTTCCAGTTCCAGCAACACCACCGAAATCGCCTGTGCGCTGCCCCCGGCGTCGCGGATGATGTCGTCGATATCGGTCGGTCCGAAGTCGAGCGCCTGCATCACTTTGTCGCGCGCCGTATCGATCTGCCGATTGTCCGGCGGCGGTGACACAGGGGTCTTGAGCATTGTCCGGCGGCCCTCGTTAAATGCGCCTGTGCCCATCTCCGCCAGCGTCCGGATAACGTCGTCGGCGGTTTCGGTCAGCATTGCACCGTCGCGGATCAGCGTGTTCGATCCCTTGACGCGCGGGTCCTGCGGCGCGCCAGGTACGGCAAAGACTTCGCGACCCTGTTCGAGTGCCATGCGCGCCGTGATCAGCGAGCCGGACTTCGCGCCGGCTTCAATCACCACGATGGCCCGCGCTATGCCGGATATGATGCGGTTGCGGCGCGGAAAATGGCGGGCCTGCGGCTGTGTTCCGGCGGTGACTTCGGTGCAGACGCAGCCGATGCGGACAAGATCATCATACAGTGCCTGATTCTCGCGCGGATAGCAGACATCGATGCCGCCACCCATGACCGCGGCGGTGCCGGTGCCGAGTGCGCCCAGGTGCGCAGCGGTATCGATGCCACGCGCCATGCCCGACACCACCAGATAGCCCGCAGACCCAAGCGCTTCGGCCATCGTCTGGGCAAAGCGCCGCCCGTTGATCGAGGCGTTGCGCGAGCCGACCAGTGCCACCGACTTTTTGCCCAGAAGATGCACATGGCCGCGCGCAAACAAAACAGGCGGTGCATCGTCGATGTGCGCGAGCAGGGGCGGGTACGCGGGCGTGCCCTTGAACAACATTGCCGCGCCCAGTGCTTCGATCTCGGCGGCTTCGTCTTCGGCTTCGGCGCGGCTACAGAGTTTCAGCGGCTTTTTGCGCCCACCGTTCTTAGCCATATCGGGCAAGGCGTCTAATGCGGCGGCGGCAGTGCCAAAGCGATCCATCAGGCGCGAGAACGTTACCGGGCCGATGTTTTCCGACCGGATCAGACGCAACCGGGCCAGTTTCTCGGCGCTATTCAATCCATCGGAAGGCTGACCCGAGTCCGCCACCAGTTGCGGCTGTCCCATGAGCTGTCCCATGACATGTCCTTTCGTCGCTGCGAAAGGCTATGCAAGGACCGGGCGGAAAATTTGCGCCGGAACGAGAAAAATCAGGCTTTTTTTCGTGACGAGCGGGCCAGCATCATGGCGGGGATGATGGCAATGATGAAGGCCACGGAAATGATCATGAAGGTGTCCTGGAACCCGAACGTCCGGGCCTGGGCATAGATGGTCCGGCTCAGATAATCGTACGCCCCCCATTCCAGCGCCAGATCGCTTAGCCCACCCTCGGCCAGAAGACGGCGCACCTGTTCCAGCAACTCTCGGGTAAAGTCGTTGCCCGAGGTCTGTGTCGCCGTCAGCCAGTCGGCGTGATGCGCGCTGCGGTACTCGATCAGTGCGGCTGTGATGTTGACGCCGAACGCACCGCCGGTCTGGCGGATAAAGTTATAGGCGCCGGCAGCCGCGTTCAGCTTGTCGGCGGATATCGAGCGCATTGCCGCACCGCCCAGATTCGGCATGACGAGACCGAGTGCGGCACGGCTCAACACCGTCAGCCCGGCCATGGTCCAGAAGGCGGTATTGACATCCGACGACGAGATCAAAAACGTGGCGGTCGCAAAAATCAGGCACCCTGCGGTAATCGGTATGTGAGGCGGGACACTGTCGGCGATCCTGCCCGATATCGGGATCAGGGTGAACAGGAACAGACCCGCAGGTACGAGAACAAGGCCCGACTGGGTCGGTGTGAAATGCTGGATGGTCTGCACAAACACCGGGATCGCATAATTGGTCGCGAAGTTGCCTGCGCCGAAAGCGAAGCCGATGGCCATGGCGGCAGCGAATTTCGGATCCAGAAACAATGTCGGGTCCAGTAGCGGCGACTTCGTTTTTAGCTGCGAATAGATGAACAGCGAAAACGCGACGATGCCGGCGGTGGCTGTCATCAACGTCATATCCGATGACCAGCCCCAACGTTGACCATTACCAATGGCTCGCATCACCATCACCAGCGAGATACAAAGCAGGATGAAACCCGACCAGTTGAACGGCGGCAGACGGCGTTCGAACGGCTTCGACGGCATGAAGATCAGTCCACCGATGAATGCCAGTACGACAAGGGGCAGCGGCATCAGAAAGGCATAGCGCCATGACAGCAGATCAATGGTGATGCCGCCGACCAGCGGTCCGAAGCTGGGCGCCATGGTCACGCCGAGACCATACATCCCGACGGCGAAGCCGCGCCGGTTGCGGGGAAATACTGCGACCATCGTCGCCAGCACCAGCGGCTGGATGATGCCGGCTGAAAAACCCTGCATGATGCGACCGATAATAAGAATGTCCATGTTCGGGCTGAAAGCGCAGACGAAGGCGCCGGCGACGAAGATCGTCAGTGTCATCGAATAGGCGTATCGCTGGCCCAGCGCACGCACGACCCAGGTGTTCAGAAGCTGGCTCGCCACCATGGTCGACAGGAAAGCCGTCGCCGACCATTGCGCGATGTCCTGCCCGATACCGTAAGCCCCCATGATGCTGGGCACCGCGACATTGACGATGGTCGCCGAGAGGATCATCGCGATTGCGCCGGTCAGGCCGCTGAAAGTCACCAGCCAGCGATACGCCGGACCGTAGCGGTCGAATTGCCTTTGTATTGCCGGATCTTCGTGGGTCTCGGCCAAGGGCGGGGTTACTCTTGGACGGCGATCTTGACGACGACCATCATGCCGGGCCGCAGGCGCGGATCGGTATTCTTGATGGCGATGCGGATCGGCAGACGTTGCGTGATCTTGGTGAAGTTGCCGCTCGGGTTCGGCGTCGGCAGCAAGGCGAACTGGCTGGTTGCGGCAGAGCCGATATTCTCGACGGTGCCGGCGAACGGCTCATCCGGATATGCGTCGATATGTATATCGACGTCCTGGCCGACCTTCAGGCGGCGGATCACGGTTTCCTTGACGTTGGCTTCGACCCAGATGTTTTCCGGATTATGCGTCAGCAAAAGCCGCTGCCCCGGTGTCACGTACTCGCCCGCATCGACGAAGGTCTTGTCGACGATGCCGTTGATCGGCGATTTGATCGTGCGGTCGGAAATGTCGAGTTTCTGGCGCGAGATGCGGGCACGGATTTCCGCTTCCTTCTGTTCGAGGACCAGAACCTCACCGGCCAGCACGTCGAGCCGGGCACGGTCGGCCTCGACCTCGGCAATGCGCGATTTCGCGGATTGCAGTTCGGCGACGGCGATACGGTATTCGCGGTCGATTTGCTGGTGTGCGGCTTCCGCCTGATCGAGCTGACGGCGCGAAGCGACCTTGTCGGCGAACAGCTTCTTGGCGCGGTTCAATTCGCGTTCGGCCAGTTCGCGTTGCGGGCGCAGCGACGAGACGACCACTTCAGCAGCGGACACGCGCGCGCGTTCAGACTGTAAGCGGCTGTCGATCTGGCTGGCGATCAACTTGCGTTCGGCGTCAAGACGGGTGCGTTCGGCGTTGGCGGCGGCGGCCTGGGCTTCAAGCTCGCTCAGAAAAATACGGGATTCGCGGTCGTCAATCTGCACCAGCACGGTGCTTTCCTCGACGGTCTCGCCCTCGGCGGCTGGCATCCGCGTGATCCAGCCGGCGACACGCGATGAAACGGTGACAAGGTCGGTGTGGATGCGGGCGTCTTCCTCGAAAACGTAGGTCAGGCGCTTGTGGACTTCCTGAATGCCGAAGTAGACAGCGAAAACCAGAACCAGAAAGGCGACAATAAAGACCGGACGAATGCGGCGCTTCGGCTTGGCCGAGTGCGGCTTGTCGGTGCCCCGCGGTGCGCTTTCCGAGGCTTGCCCGTCCGGGGCGACGCGGCCTTCGGCTTTGGTTTCATCCGGCATGTTTCTGTTCCCATGTGCCCTGCGACGGGTTTCTGATGACCCGGACACGTCTTTAAGTTTGCATCCATTGTTTGTGTTTGGAAAGACCCAGAACAAAGGTCATTGGGAAAATCCCCTAAAGTCAGGGCGTTACGTTGTGCCGGGAAACCTGTTGATCTTCCAGTAACTGGAAGGTTTATGTTATGCTTCAATCAGGATGACCGGAGGTGCGCCGTGCACGCAAGGAAAGCGGAAACAAGTCCCGAAACGCTGACATTCGGGATTTCCGGCATGCATTGTGCCGGGTGCGCCAGCCGTGCGGAACGGGCGTTGCAGGCATTGCCCGGGTTGCAGGAAGCCCGTGTCGATTTCGCCACCGAGCGTGCCGTTGTCGCAAATAACCGTGTCTCGGCGAACGATATCAAGGCCGCGATGGACGAAGCCGGTTTCACTGCCGAACAAACCGGGTGTGATCTCGATATCGGCGGCATGACCTGCGCCGGATGCGCCGCCAACGTGGAGCGGGCGTTGCTTGCAGTTCCCGGTGTCGTGAACGCCGAAGTCAATCTGGCGATGGAACGCGCGCATGTGACGTGGCTCGGCAAGGACGTCTCGTCGCGTGTGCTGGTCGATGCGGTTGTCGCCGCCGGGTACCGTGCGGAACCGCGCGCCACAGATGGGGAATTGCGCCGTCACCAGGCGGCCCGCCAGGCCGAGGAAGATTCCCGTCGCCTGAAACGCGAAACGCTGATGGTGGCAATTTCCATCGCGCTCAGCTTGCCGCTGTTGGCGATGATGGTGCTGCCGCCGCTGGGCGTTGCGTATCATGTGCCGGCTTGGCTGCAGCTCGTATTGTGTGTGCCTGTACAATTCTGGATCGGCGGGCGTTTCTACGGCGGTGCTTACAAGGCATTGAAGGCGCGCACCGGGAACATGGATGTCCTGGTTGCGCTCGGTACCTCGGCGGCGTTCGCACTCAGCACCTGGATTATCTTCAAAGAAGGCTGGGCCACCACGGCGCATCTTTATTACGAGGCATCGGCGGTGGTCGTAACGCTGGTCGTCGTCGGCAAGCTGATCGAAAGCCGTGCCAAACGCGGCACCACCCAGGCGATCCGGGAATTGATGGCGCTCAGGCCGGAACTTGCCCGGGTCGCGCGTGACGGGGAGGTAACTGAAATCTCCGTCGATGAGGTGCGCGTCGGCGAGCTGGTCATAGTTCGTCCGGGCGAACGAATCCCGCTGGACGGCATAATCGAGGCCGGCGCGTCGGAGGCAGATGAATCCCTTATTACCGGTGAGAGCATGCCGGTCGTGAAGAGCGCGGGCGATCACGTCACCGGCGGGGCGATCAACGGGACCGGTGAATTGCGGATCAAGGTCACGCGCATCGGCGATGATACGACGCTCGCGAAAATCGTGCGGCTGGTCGAAAACGCACAGTCGGGCAAGGCGCCCGTGCAACGGTTGGTGGACCGTGTCAGTGCGGTCTTCGTGCCGCTGGTGCTCGCGATTGCCGCCCTTGCATTCGGCGGATGGCTTGCCGCCGGGGCAGGGATGGAAACCGCCGTCATTAACGCCGTATCGGTGCTGGTCATTGCGTGTCCGTGCGCGCTGGGATTAGCGACGCCGACGGCCATCGTCGCCGGTACGGGGGCGGCAGCACGGGCCGGTATCCTGATCAAGGATGTTGCGGTGTTGGAGCAGGCCTACAAGGTCGATGTGGTGGCGTTCGACAAAACCGGCACGCTGACGCGCGGAGAGCCTGTTCTTATGGACGCCGTGGCGCTTGCGGGGACGGAAGACGGTGTCTTGCGGCTGGCGGCTGCCGTGCAGGCGGGTTCGGAACATCCGCTGGCGCGCGCCGTTATGGACGCAGCCGCGGCGCGCGGCATTTCTGCTGCACCGGCATCCGATACCCGGGCGCATGTCGGCACCGGGATCGAAGCCCACGTCGACGGCGAGCGCGTGCTGATCGGCAACCGGGCACTGATGGCGGAAATGTCCGTCGATATAAGCAGTGCCGACGACACAATGCAGCATTTCGAGGCCGAGGGTAAAACCACCGTCCTTGTTGCCGCCGGGGATAAGCTGATCGGCGTTCTCGCCATTCGCGATGCGGTGCGCCCGGACGCGGCACGCGCGGTTTCGTTGTTAAAGCAGCAAGGGATCGCTTCGGTGATGCTGAGCGGTGATGCCGAAAGCGTGGCCCGGGCCATCGGCACCGAAGTCGGCCTGGATGATGTCCGTGCCGCGCTCAAGCCCGAGGACAAAGTGCAGGTGCTGCGCGAAATGCGCGATGCCGGTCGGCATACGGCGATGGTCGGTGACGGTATCAACGACGCGCCGGCGCTTGCCGCTGCGGATGTGGGAATCGCCATGGGTTCCGGCACGGATGCGGCAATGGAAACGGCCGGTATCACGTTGATGCGGCCGGACCCGCGTCTGGTTGCGGGGGCCTTGCAGGTTGCCCGAGCAACCTGGCTCAGGATTCGCTGGAACCTATTCTGGGCGTTTATCTTTAACGTTATCGGTCTGCCGCTGGCCGCGCTTGGTTATTTGTCTCCGGCGATTGCCGGTGCGGCGATGGCCATGAGTTCCATAACGGTGGTCAGCAGCTCGTTGATGTTGCGTGGCTGGCGACCGAAAGGTCTGGATGCAGAAGAGCAGGGGCAAAGCAAATGAATGTGCGTGACGCCGCCGAGCGTAGTGGTCTGCCCGCCAAGACCGTTCGCTACTATGATGATATCGGGCTGGTGGTGCCGGATCGCCGCGACAACGGTTATCGGGACTACGATAATCGCGCGGTGCAGAAACTCGCGTTCCTCAAGCGGGCACGCCAGCTTGGCTTCCCGATCGAAGATTGCCGTCAGCTCCTGTCGCTATACGAGGACAAGGCGCGCGCCAGCGCCGATGTGAAGGCTTTGGCGGAGCAACATCTTGCGGAAATCGACAAGCGTCTCGGCGAACTGGAGCATCTTCGCGACACGCTGAAGCACCTTGTTCATGCCTGCCGGGGCGATGACCGGCCCGATTGCCCGATCCTCGCGGATCTGTCCGGCGGCGAGCCGAGCAGGTGACGTTCCTGTAAACTGCGGAAATCCCTTATTTCACCGGATGCACCACATCTGCCATTTTTGACGCTGATACCTATGGAAACCCGTGAGCTGCTATTGCTCCCGATCTTAGGAAGTTGAAGCGAAGAACATGACACCTGTTCTACTCACGCCCCTGAGTGCGGACGTGCCGCAGGTGCCGGAGTTTTTCGAGTCGACCAAGATTCGTTCGTTCTGGGAGCACATGGCCGGTTTGATGCCAACGGGCGAGGGTGTGCCGGTCGCGGCCTTTGATATGATGGATATATATCGATTGGTTCCTGATATCATGGTTTGCGATGTGGATGCGCGGACGTGCCGCCAACGTGTGCGGTTTGCTGGAACACGGATTGCATCGGTTTCCCGTCAGGACGCGACGGGGCGTTACCTGGATGAGATCTATGTCGGTCCCTATCGTTCCCAGCAACTGGCGGCATTCAGCATGGCCGTGGCAACGGGCCGGTCGCAATGGACGAATGTCAGCGTCGCCGGGGCGGCAGGAAGCCTTCCCGAACAAGTGCAAAATGCAGGTGCTTGCTATGAACGGCTAGTGGTGCCGCTTGTCGCCGACGACGGCTCGGTCGTGCAACTGGCGGCAATTTTGAATTTCACTGAAGATTGCCCGAGTGAGATCGAGTTTCAGCATCGCGAAGTCGTGCCGCTCAGCAAGTAGCGAACACGCGTCGGAAAATTCTCAGGCGTTGCTGCTCACGAGCGAAGACAGCATATCGCCGAACTCACGCAATAGAATCTGCAAGTCGGGTTCCTCGACGGCATTGGCGGCGCTCGGAAAATCCATCCATAATCGTTGGCGCTCGTGCTTTTCGGGCCAGTCGTCCGACATCGAAGATACGGTCATCGGATAGACGCGGACCCGGTACGACTCGTCTGCCGGCCTGTCCAATTTGGAATACGAGTAGGTGCCGATTTTCGTATCGGCGAGGGCACCGGTAATGCCGGCTTCTTCGAACGCTTCGGCGGCGGCAGCCTGTTTCGCGGTTTGCCCCTCGTCGATGCGTCCCTTGGGCAATACCCATCGGCCACGGCCACGCGAGGTGACCATCAGCACCTTGGGCGTACCGCCTTCGAAGCAATAGGCAAGTGCCGCAGATTGCGGAATATCGTTCTCACGCGCCATTGGATGTTTTCCGTTTCCGTCGAGTGGCAGCTTTTCCCATGACCGGCCGCTTTCCCCCAGATATATGGTTTCAGCTTCCGGTATCGGTCTTTTTATTTGGTTAACTATATGACACGGTTATTGCGATTTGTCCCGCGTGCCAGACGGCATTTTGCCTTAAACGCGATCTAGAACCAAGGCTGGATCCGGTGCAAGAACATGAATTTTTTCGCTAATTCCCCCAAGCAACCCGGAGACCTTAAGGCGCAATCGCTCGACAAGGATCTGAAACGGATCAATCAGCTCGAGCACGCCGCAAAGGAAGTCGGCGCCAGTGTTTACAGCATCGGTATGGGGCTTTTGTTCCTGATCGGTGTTTGGGGGTTCACGTATATCCATTCGGGTGGCGAAGCCAGCGGCGTGCTGATCGCGGCGGCGGTGATCGGCGGCTATATGGCGATGAACATCGGTGCCAACGATGTTGCCAACAACGTTGGTCCGGCGGTCGGCTCGAAAGCGCTCAGTCTGGTCGGTGCGCTGGTCATTGCCGCCGTCTTCGAGGCTGCGGGCGCCGTCATTGCCGGGGGCGAGGTGGTGTCGACCATTTCCAAGGGGATTATCTCGACCGAGTCGATCGTCGACGTCGATACTTTCATCTGGGCGATGATGTCGGCGCTGTTGGCGGCCGCGTTGTGGGTCAATCTGGCGACCTTCCTGAGTGCTCCGGTGTCGACGACGCATTCCATTGTCGGCGGTGTCATGGGGGCGGGGATCGCCGCAGCCGGGATGGACGCCGTCAATTGGCCGGTGATGAGCGCCATCGCCGCGAGTTGGGTGATCTCGCCGCTGATGGGCGGCGTTATCGCGGCATTGTTCCTGACCTTTATCAAAGCGGCGATCCTGTTCCGCCAGGACAAGGTCGCCGCCGCCCGGCGCTGGGTGCCGGTGCTGGTCGCGCTGATGGCGTCGGTGTTTTCGGTTTATCTGATGATCAAGGGGCTGAAGCGGATCTGGAAGCCGGACGTGCCGACGATCATGCTGGTGGCGACGTGTATGCTTTTCATCTCGTTCGCGTGGTCGCGGCGGATTGTCGCCAAAGCGGCGATCGGCATGGAGAACAAAAGAAAATCGGTTGCCAAGCTGTTCACGCTGCCGCTCATTTGCTCGGCGGCACTATTGTCTTTTGCGCATGGCTCGAACGACGTCGCCAATGCGGTCGGCCCGTTGGCGGCAATCGTCAGCGCCATTGATCTGGGCGAGATCTCGACCAAGGCGTCGCTGCCGTTCTGGGTGCTGTTGATCGGTGCCGTCGGTATTTCCATCGGGCTGGCGCTGTTCGGGCCGAAGATCATCAAGCTGGTCGGCGAGAAAATCACCAAGCTCAATCAGGTGCGCGCGTTCTGTGTCGCGTTGTCGGCGGCAATTACAGTGATCATCGCTTCCGGACTGGGCTTGCCGGTCAGCTCCACGCACATCGCTATCGGTGCCGTGTTCGGTGTCGGCTTCGTGCGTGAAGCGATTACCAACCGCGGCGGCGGCGGGGTCGCCGAAGGTGGCGTGATCAGTCCCGATGCACTGGCCGATATCGACGAAGGCAAGCTCTTCAAATCGTGGCGCAAGTACCGCAAACGGAAACTGGTGCGCCGCCAGCATATGTTGTCGATCGCCGCCGCATGGGTGGTGACGGTGCCGGCGTCGGCGCTGCTGGCTGCTGTGCTCTACTGGGTGATCACGTACCTGTTGTGAGCCCCGGTCGGTTTTTCCCTTGCCGTTCAGGGGCGTATCGGCGAAGAACGAGCGACGGGTGGGCCGATGCTTTTCAATTCGTACACGTTCCTGTTCGCGTTTTTGCCGCTCACGCTGGCCGGTTTCTGGCTGTTTGCGCGGACGGCGAATGCACGTGCGGCAATGCTCTGGCTACTCGCCATGTCCTTGGTGTTCTATGGATGGTGGAACCCGGTTTACCTGATTTTGTTGATCGGCTCGGTCGTCGCCAATTTCCAGCTCGGAACTGTTTTGGCGAACGCGGCGCGCGCCGGGATGGCGAACAGAGGTGTGCTGTATGTGGGGATCGGCCTCAACCTCGGTCTGATCGGCTGGTTTAAGTATCTGGGATTTTTCGCCGGTATCGCCGACGCCGTCGCCGGAACGGGTTTCGGCCCCATTCAGGTTGCGTTGCCACTCGCCATATCGTTTTTCACGTTCCAGCAGATCGCGTATCTGGTCGATTGCCACAAGGGGATCGCCGGCGAGGGCGATTTTTTCAAATACGCGTTGTTCGTGACCTTTTTCCCGCAGTTGATCGCGGGGCCCATCGTCCACCATGCCGAAGTCATGGGGCAGTACGAGCGTGCGTTCTCGAAGAAGCTTTCCAGCGTTAATGCCGCCATCGGTTTGACGCTGATCGCCGCGGGGCTGTTCAAGAAAGTCGTTATCGCCGATCACCTCGCAGCATACGCGACGCCCGTATTCGCCGATGCGGATGCCGGCGCCGTTGTCGGATTTGCGCGCGCCTGGTCGGGCACGTTGTCCTACACCTTGCAGATTTATTTCGATTTTTCCGGATACTCGGACATGGCGGTCGGGCTGGCACGATTGTTCGGTGTGCGCCTGCCGGTCAATTTCTTCTCGCCGTACCGGAGTGTAAGCATCATCGATTTCTGGCGCCGTTGGCACATGACGCTGAGCCGTTTTCTCAGGGATTATCTCTACGTGCCGCTCGGCGGTAGTCGCAACGGACCGCCGCGGCGTTACGTGAACCTGATGATCACCATGCTGCTCGGCGGATTGTGGCACGGCGCCGGATGGACCTTTGTCGTATGGGGCGGACTGCACGGGGTGTTTCTGATCGTCAATCATGGGTGGAGACGGGTCTGTGGTGCACTCGGCTGGCGAGGTTCGGGCACGGCTTACCGACTTGCCGGGTGGGCATTGACGTTCGCCGCCGTGACGCTGGCGTGGGTGTTTTTCCGCGCCGATACGTTTTCGGGCGCGTTGGCGATGCTGCGCGGTATGGCCGGGATCAATGACATCTTGCCGTCGCTCGGGTGGTGGGACGGCGCCGTTCTTGCCGACAGGCCGGTCGGGCGGCGTGCCTGGCGCTGGATCGCCGTGGCGCTGCTGATCGCGATTGCCCTGCCGAATATCTATCAGTTGATGCGCCGCTATCACCCGGCGCTCGGTGTGCCGGGCAAGCGTTATACGATTTTGGGCGGTATGCAGCCGGCGTGGCGGATGACGGCCCCGTGGGCGGTTACGAGCGCTCTGCTGGCGCTCGCGGCCTTTCTGATGCTGACACAGGTCAGCGAATTTCTGTATTTCCGGTTCTGAGCCATGAAAACCCGCGCCCGCAAATACACCGGCGTTTTCCTGGGCATTGCCTTTGGATTTTACGCGTTGACCGGGGCCGTCAATTTTGTCGTCGACCCGTTCGGCTTGTTTCCCGGTCCCGAGATCGAAGGCTTCAACGCAATCAAGGCAGACGTCGATAAACATGTGCGTATGGTCAAGGCGTACCAGGTGCGCGCACATCCCCCGGCGGGCCTGGTCGTCGGCTCGTCGCGCGCGCTTTTGGGGGTGCCGACCGTGCACCCCGCCTGGCCCAAGGATGCGTTGCCCGTCTACAACCTCAGTCTCTACGGCGGGTATTTGTATGAGGCGATGCGCTATTTCCAGCACGCGCTCGCACTCGGCACGGTCAAGCATGCGCTGCTGTCGCTCGATCTTTGGATGTTCGACCGTGACTGGGTGACACGCCCTGGGTTCGACGAGCAGCGTTTTCTGGTCAATATCGACGGCACGCCGAACACGCCGGATGCGCTGGAGCCGCTTCGCATGCTGTTTTCCTGGGATGTGCTTCGTTCAAGTATCCGCACGGTCGCGCGTCAGAACCGCGAGGATATTCTGGTGCAGCATGCCGACGGCGCGAGCGTGTGGCGCAGTGACGCCGCGTGGCTCCGCACCAAAGGTTCGCACCGCCAGCAATTCGGTTATATGGAGCGGATGTTCGCGACCGAGGCATGGCAGCCGGAACGCGACCGGCGCTGGGACATCACCGATCCCGCCGACCCGACATCGCCGTTGCGAATGTTTCGCCAAATGGTTCGCGACGCCTATGCGCACGGCGTCGATCTGCGGATTGCAATCTCGCCCAGTCATGCCCGTATTTGGGAAGTGCTTTATGCCGGTGGGATGTGGCGGACGTGGGAAGATTGGAAACGTGCGTTGCTGCAAATCACGATCGAGGAAGCGGCGCGCGAGGGTAAGCCGCCGTTCCCGCTTTGGGATTTTTCCGGCTACAACGCGATCACGACCGAGGATGTGCCCCGGGATGCCGCACCCATGCGCTGGTACACCGACGGCTCGCACTTCAAGCCGGCGGTCGGCGGCTTAATGTTGGAGCGTATCTTCGGCAAACCTTCCGCTGCATTGCCCACGGGTTTCGGACGCAGGCTGAAGCCCACGACAATCGACGCCGTGCTCGGCGAAATCCGTACCGATCGTGCGCACTACGCCGCGACGCATCCCGAAGAAGTGCGCGACGCCGCCAAATGGGTGGCCCGGTAAGCGTGCCGATGTGCTTTCAAAATATCCGGGCGGTCATTAAGCTATCCGCCAAATAAGAACGTCGACGGGCGCAACAGCCCGAGGGAGGAAAAGTGAAGCCCGGACCGGCGCGGAAACCGCGTGCAAAGGGCGTAGGTCGAAGGCACGACGCCGCCGATCAACGCAAGACCTATGCCGCCATAGATCTCGGCACCAATAGCTGCCGCATGCTGATCGCCGTGCCCGACGAGACCGGGTTCAGCGTCGTCGATGGATATTCGCGCGTGGTCAGATTGGGCGAGCGGGTTTCGGAGACCGGCAAGTTTCAACGCGCCGCCGTCAACCGGACGGTATGGGCGCTCAAGCACTGTGCCGAGCGTATGGCCAACCGCAAGGTGACACTGATGCGTGCCGTGGCGACCGAAGCTTGCCGCCGGGCGAGTGATGCCGCGGCGTTCATCGAGCGTGTTCGTGACGAAGCCGGTCTCGATCTTGAAATCATCGGTGCCGAAGAAGAAGCGGCGCTGACCGTTGCGGGCTGTGGCGATCTTTTGAGGACTGGGTACGGTAATGCACTGGTGTTCGACATCGGCGGTGGATCGACCGAAATCATGTGGGTGGAGACGCCACGCGGCGAGTTGCCGAAACTGGTGGATATGGTCTCGCTGCCGTTCGGTGTGGTGTCCCTCAGGGACGAGTTCGGCCCCGAAGCGCTGCCGACGGACGTGTTCCAGGGCTTGCTGAAACGTGTTGATGACGCCATTGCGCCGTTCGATGCCCGGAACCGGATTTCCGAAGCCATTGCCGCCAACAACGTGCGGATGGTGGGCACATCCGGCACGGTGACGACGTTGGGGGCGATGTATCTGGAATTGCCGCGCTACAAGCGCAACCGCGTCGACGGGCTGGAAATCCGTTTTGACAGTATCCGCCAGATCGGTGCGCGGCTCGCGGCGATGTCCTGCGACGAGCGCGTCGCACATCCGTGTTTGGGGCACGGCCGGGGCGATCTGATGCTGATGGGGCTTGCAGTGCTGCGCGCAGTCTGCGAACGCTGGCCGGTCGGGAAGTTGGGCATTGCGGATCGCGGTATTCGCGAGGGTATCCTGGCCGAACTGATGGCCGCCGACGGGCATGGTAAATTTAGCCTCGATCTGCGACAAAGCGCCGCACAGGAAGTGCCGCGAGTCCGGGAAGGTAACGATGGCGACTAAAGGCGGAAAAAAGACCGGCGGCAACCGCGGGCTGCATACGCGGGTGAAAACCGCCAAGGGACGTCGGCTGTCGTCGACGCGCTGGCTGCAGCGCCAGTTGAACGACCCGTATGTGATCGAAGCAAAAAGATTGGGCTATCGCTCGCGTGCCGCGTTCAAGCTGACCGAACTGGACGATAAATTTCATTTTCTAACCAAGGGCGCAAAGGTCATCGATCTGGGCGCCGCGCCGGGCGGCTGGACGCAAGTCGCCATGCAGCGTATCGGCGACAAGGGACATGTCGTCGGTATCGATCTGCAGGAAATGGAAGCCATTGCCGGGGCCGATCTGATACAGGGCGATTTTTTGGATGACGATGCGCCGGACAGGCTGAAGGACCTGTTGGGCGGCCCCGCCGATGTGGTGTTGAGCGACATGGCCGCCGCTTCGACCGGGCATCCGCAAACGGACCATCTCAGAATCATGGGGTTGCTCGAAGTCGCCGTCGATTTTGCCGCTGACGTGCTGGCACCGGGGGGCGCATTCGTCGGCAAAGTTTTGCAAGGCGGCACGGAAAACGACCTGCTGGCGGCACTGAAACGCGACTTCAAAACCGTCAAGCATGCCAAACCGCCGGCGAGCCGCAGCGACTCGGCGGAGGTTTATGTCGTGGCAATGGGCTTTCGCGGCCCGGAAAAGGCCGTCTGATCGGGTCGGGCATCCTCGCTGCAATCAAGCTCAGCCAAGGTTTTCCGAAAACGGTGCAAAAGCCTGCGCACCGCGCTTGTTAAAGGTTTCGGCGTGTGTATTATGACGCGCCAACGCCACAGCGGTAACCGGAGGCGTCATGGCACCGCCCAAGATCGAAGAAGCTCTCACATTTGACGACGTTTTGCTGGTGCCCCAGGCATC
>Ga0209578_10000562_pt1 | contig 44292 bp, 66 predicted proteins | sample tdAd472_FD_187127 | JGI IMG/M metagenome (GOLD analysis project Ga0209578, IMG submission 187127) | Marine sediment microbial communities from the Atlantic coast under amendment with organic carbon and nitrate - tdAd47.2 (SPAdes)... | ecosystem: Environmental > Aquatic > Marine > Coastal >...
CACCGGCTCAGGCACCAGAGAACCAGCACTGCAAGAACAGCTCGCTGTACAGATCTGGGTAGCCTAGAGGTAACCACGGGTGGTCAGTTAGTTCACTCCTCTGGAGATACATCTTAACCTTAAGCAAAGTATTTGGCATAGTAGTTAGACAACATACAGGACAGAAAGTTCCGTAAAAAGATGATTAAAGAGTAATTAAAAGATAATTTAATACTGTAGCCTGTATTTTATTAAAGCTTGTGCATGGCGACACTATTGTACCCGTGTCGCCCAGTGCTCGCCTTGCAGAGCACCCGTGCTTCCTCCTGTTGCCTGTAACAGGAGGGAGTACAAAGGAAGTAAAGCTGTTTAATAATACTATCAAACAATACCTTGGCAAAACCTTCACTTGCGCTTTTAAGCACAAGCTCAGGACGCTCGGTTCACCGCATCCAGTGGCGCTGCAAACCTCGCTTTTTGCAGTATTAGACACCAGAAATTGGATAAAGTTCCCCGTTTCTGGGTGTCTGAGCCGATAAGCGGTTGTTTGTAGCGATAGCCGGTGCAGCAGCCAGCCCCCCTCCCTGTGGGAGGTGCTATCGCTCAGCGTGTGTGTAGCGGATTGCTGGAGCCGCCCCCGGTGTGTGGAGGGGATAATCCAAAGCTGACACCGTCCGCATCTTTGGGGGTGCCCCCCATGCATCTGCCTGCCTGCGCTTGCTAGCGCAGCTTGCAGCACGCCCGCGTGTGTGTGAGGGCGGGGAGGTCCACCCATACCCCCATACCCCACACTAGCCCCGTGCCCAGCAGCTATGCTTACACCACGCGCCTGCCCGCAAAGCTAGCGCACTAGCCATTCATATCATGAATGCCCCACTATAAACTATTGATTCTAGTGATGTAGCAATACATAACTGTCAGTGATGCAAACATTGTGAAACAAGACACAAAACCATGCTAAACACGCATAAAACAATTGCATTCAGCGCTGTAATACATTACTGTGTGCACACAACACAACGCAAATGGAGCAATACGATGAACTTGCATATCGATCTATACATACCCTCTGAGGAGTGCGAATCAGAGTACGAGTGGGCAGCTAACCAATGGCTAGAGCTGACTGATAGCCAACTGTATATCAGGAGCTATAGGCACGGTGCCATGCCGCACTGGGGGGACAGGCGAGAGCGTGACCTGTACGTTGTCGAGCTGGTGAACCGCCACGGCCAGGGATATTTGTTTGATTTCGGCCAGTCGATAGCTGATCAGGGCAACCAGCCGACAGCATACGACATACTAGCTGGTATTGACGCTGGGTACGCGGACAGTTCACTAGATGAGATCGCGGATGACTACTGCCTGATGTCGCTCGCCAGCCTAGAGAGCGCTTACGCTATAGCGGCAGAGATTAAACACAGGAGCGCCCGATTAGCAGCAATGTACACACCAGACGAGCTGCAAGCGCTGAGCGATATCTGCTGATCTACTAACATAACCTAACAAGAGGACAACACGGTGAGCGAAATCAACTACGAACCAATCAAACAGCTTGCAGGCGAGCAACTGCCTGTGTACTGCCAATACCCAGGGCAACTAACGCCGCAGGACGCGTACATTTTTATGGGCGAGAGCGGCGTGATCAGCGCTGATTACGATACCACGATTGGTGGAGGGGTAACCGCAGATGTCTGGCATAGTACAACACTGTGCTGGCCGATAAACCCAGCGCTCACCGGAGACGATATCCTCGCGCTGGTTGAAGGCAATCTTAATCTGTTCGAGCGTGTCCACGCGGGCCACTCCGTGGGGTGGGACGGACAGAACTTTGTCGGCACGCTCGATGATGATGCACGCTCAGCTAGCGAATCGCTTTACGCTGTACTGTATCTCGCTACACCGACTGTTGAGGTGTGGGATGCTAGCGAGTGGCTGTTCAGCGTGGACGATCTAGATACAGTCTGGCCGGAGGAATTAACCCTTGATGAGTGCGTTCACCAGTGCTCGCAAGCGGTGCAAAGTGACCAGGCGATTGATGGGGATTTCGAGGATGCGTTGATCCAACGCGCGCGGGAACTGTACGACTACGACAGCCCGAAGCTGCTCCCGCATCATCTCGCTGCGTTAGTTCAGTGCGGGGAAATCACGCAAGCCGAGGCTGGTGCATACCTAGACGAGCAGACAGGGGCGCACTGGCACCGGCAAGAGCATTTCCTGTTCTGATATCCAGTTCTAGGGGTGTCCTTTAACGTGTCTGAGTTCTAGGAGGGTGCATGAACAAACTAACGGACAAGCCCAGGCCCAGGCTCTGGGACTACACGCTCACGTACAGCACTGACCAGCGCACTGCACAGCAAGCAAAGGCGACAGCTTGCGAGTGTGTACAGGCCGCAGCCGAGAAGCTTGGCATTGATCTTGATCATGTTATCGGCTACACAACAAGCCCCGTTTGCGGGCTGGCGTGAATACGATCATCGTACCGGCCAAGGACGGCCACCTTACAGGAGGAAGTATGACTGAACAAACCCAAATCCCCGTAGTCATTAGGTGGGTTGGTAACCATTGGGGGATATGTCACGCAAAAAGTTACCAGAATGCGTTCAGAAACAGTATCAACAATTTCAGCACCCGTGCTGATGCGGTTCGTTTTTCAGAAGCTAATGGTTGTACTGTTGAAAGGCATAGCTATGACCGTTTACAAGAGGAGGACGCATGCGATTATATCTGTTAGTATCAACGATAACACTAATGCTGATGCTGCTCATGGTAGCGAGCATGGATTTCAACGACGAGCTGCACCAGCAGGCGCACTACAAACGCATGGTATGCGCTGGTGTGTGGCCTGATTACAAGCAATTAAACCCCGATTGCGAGGCGGAGGATTAGAATGATTTCGGTGTATGATTCAGAACAAGAGTTAGAGCGGCTAGTTGATATAGCGTAAACACAACCAAGAGGGAAACAGAATGACTAAGACACTATTTGCACACGTGATTGACTGCATTAGAGACAACAACGAAACAAACGGCGGCGGTTGGTCAGACTGGGAGGACGGAACACACGCTATAGAAACATATGCCCCAAGCTTTCAAGGCGAATGCAGCGAAGCAGAGCGTGTTCTCTGCGTCGAACTGCTGGATATGGTTATAAAACGCAACGGCGTTAATCTTGGTGCCGCAATTACCGAATGGAATCGGTGTGTTTGGGGTACTGATTTCAGTCAAATACCACTCCTTGAGGGGGATCACAATGACACGCAAACATGTTAAAGCCATTGCTGCAATCATTGCTGAGAAAGGATGCTATTCCGAACCAGGCAACGAGCGAGATATGGTAATCAAACACATAGCCGAAGACCTAGCAGATTATTTCGCGAGCGAAAATCAAAACTTTGACCGCGAGCGCTTCTTAAAAGCTTGTGGTATTGGTTAACACAAACATTAGGAAGCACTAAAATACCACAACAAGAGGAGTAGCAACCAATGACCAAATACCCATACAAAGCCAAGCGTGAAACTGCCGAGTACATCATCGGCGCTTGCGAGCACGGGCTGCTGCGCGATGAGGACTTCGAATTCTCTGCACGCGGCATTTGTGATCACTACACAAAAGCAGGACAGGCGGCGGCTGATGCCAGATTCAGTAGCGCAATACAGCTATTTTTTGAGCATTGCGACAGAGATTCCCAGCGCGAAATCATAGGCGAAGCATCATTTAATGATCCCATCGGCTTTGTCAAAAATCCTTGGGCTGCTATTGCCAACTACCTACAACCTCAAATTGAAGACGAGATTGCAAGGGAAGTACAGGAACTATTAAACGAGGATAAACAATGAGCATTACACTATCACCAAACCTTAAACAATACTCACGAAAAGACGCGGCGGAATTACTGCGAGAACGCATTCACCAAGCTGATGATGACAACTCCGAGACCGTCACACTGTCGCGAGGGGAGGCGGAGCGGTTGTATAAACAATATCTACCGAAACTGCCAGCCCGGGCTAAGACTGCCGAGCAATGGGCCGCCAAAGCCGTGACCGGAGCACGTGATTGTCGCTACTATTTACAGTACCTGTACTCCGATGGTGAAAACCTGATAGCCACGGACGGCCACAGACTACATAGAGTCAAAACTACAAGTTACGCGCCGGGGTTTTATTGTCCTAAATCGTTCAACCCGGTAGACGTTGATGTCAAGTACCCAGACTGCGAGCGCTTTTTCCAAGGCGAGCCGGTATTACGCAAGTACCACCTATCAAATGCGCGTAGATGTGTTATTAGCTACAGAGGAAAAGACTTTCAGGTTATCAAGCTTCCATCCGAAAACGGGGATGTCGGTTTAAACGCACAATATATCAACGATGCAACTAATAACAATAGCACGGCTGACCTGTACATAGCATCACCTAAAGAACCTGTTTATGGGGTCAGTGAGTTTGGGGAGTTTGTTGTTATGCCGATGCGTATTTAATTGGGAGCGCTAAAATGCTTTTTGGTGAATGTGGAATCTGTGACCAAGGCGAAAGAAAAGGCATGGCTTGTATTTGCGATGATGAGCCAGCCCCAGTGGAGGATAATATTATGGGCGGAATCACTGAAAATGACGAACTTAAAGACAACGATGAAACACCGAGGCAAGCAGTCTGCCCGACCGCCTTGTTATCTACCGCCTTAAAATCCATTTGCCTTACTCGTGATTACGTTGGCGCTGAAACTTTACCGGCGATTGATGGATGGGAGTGGTACGAAGCTGGCAAGGCAATAGCAAAAGCGCTACCGAATGATGAGTGGGCGATTCAGTTCGCGATTAGATCAGGGTTTTGCCCACAGTGTGAAAGCCCTACAGGGCTAAAAATCCCTAGAGAAGGTGGCCCGTATTGCGAAGATTGCGGTTGGCCTGATGAAGATTTTGGTGATGAAGAATAAGGCAGATAACACTAAGTTCATCGGTCGCGCTTACGATACAACGCTATGTTATAGCTATATGGAGAACCAAAAATGCAACAGCAAAGACTCTACGACTACACCCTAACCTACTCACTCGACGGCCTCACCGCCCATCGGAAGCGGGTTACCTCTTGCCCTTGCGTGCAAGCTGCCGAGAAAAAAGCAGAGCTGCCGCCGGGTGCTTTGATAGGCTACACAGCCAGCCCGGCTTTAACCGGAGAGGAATGGAGCAATGAGTGAAACGAATAGCGGAATGACGAATCCGGTTGAAACCCTTGTTAGGGTGCCTTGGCCAGAAGACAAGCTGCCGTTGAAGCTGAAGAATCCTCGGTGCCCTATTTGTGGCGGACAGTTGCTAATTACCGGCGTCAACGCTTGTGAACAGGAGGATAACGGCGACTGGATAGCAAGCGAGATTGATATTGATTGCGAAAACGAGCCTGACATTGATAGTGACGAATGGGAAGACTGGCACAAATGGCATTACAGCTATCCGTACATAGATTGGCTGCCGATAGACCGACAGATTTTAAGAGCGGTGCAAAAACGGTATTACTTTGCACCCTAACACCAAGCTCGGCTGCCGCAATGTTGCGTTCTTTAACTGGAGACAGATATGGACTACTTAATGAATGAACTGTTACGAATTGCTGACCAATTAGACAATAAACAAGATGCTAACATATTGCGAGCAGCAGCGATTCAGCTTGCCCCACCAGTGGAACCGAAGCAGGAAAAACTCACAGAAATTCCCGGATGGGGATACCAGTATTCAAGGCTGTATTAGCGCCATAACAATGGAGGTAAGCGACATGAGCGAACAATGGTATTGCGATAAGTGCAACGAGCTACACCCCAAAGGAGATTCCTAATGAATAACAGCCTAACTCTCTACCTCACACTAACGCTGCTTGCTGCGCTGCTAGTTCTGGTGATGACCTGCTCTTACCAAGACGAGCTAAATGAGCAAGCTGCCTACACCAAGCTAGTATGCGAGGGCGTTTACCCAGACTACAAACATTTGGAACCTGACTGCGCCACAACACCAACCACTGAGGAATAAAAGATGATTAAACGATATTGCGACTGTTGCGGTGACGAGATTACCGATGCTAACCGGATCGACGGTGACAACCACCGGCTGCAAGGCGAAATAAGAAAGCCTGGCGGCCCTGTAATGCTGCGCGTACAGGTTATAACGGCCAAAGACAGCAGCTGGAACGACGGCGATTTCTGCAAATACTGCGTGATCGACGCCATTAACAAAGCAGATGACAGACCAAAACCGAAAGCAAGCGTATAACAGAAACAGAGAACAGAATACATTAACCACAAAGGAGAAACACCATGAAAACCCTAATTAAAACTGCTGCCCTAATCACCCTGGCCCTGGCTATCACCGCTTGCCAATCCGGCACGCTAGGCGGCGACTCGTGGCATGATCCTGAGTACCAGAAACTGAGGCAGGAAACAAAGCAGAACATGCTATACAAAATGCAGGATGATGCGATCAAGCATAACTCGGGGGTGTAGGAGCTACAAATAATGGCGCTTTTATATAAAACACTGGAGCAGTGGCACACCGTACAGGGTGTGCCTTGCTGCGTCCGGTTCCGCTATTACCCATACCCCGCATGCCCACGTGTCGAGATATTACACGTTTATACACACTACATGCGGCGTATTGACATCAGCCATAGCGAGAAAACCGAATTGGAGGCGAATATAGAGTCACAAATATCAAGCCCTTGTGTGCGTGATGATGTTTAATATCACGCTTATAATCGTTTTAATCAACGGACAGCAGCTAACATACCAAACTGCCGTGCCGTCCTGCCCGCCCAAGGTTCAGGCGCAAAAAGCTACAGCACGTGCGTACTTGTACCCAGGTGTTCGTTTTATCCACCTATCTTGCACTAAACGAAAAACAACACATATGTAGCAGGGCTTAACAGGAACTTAACATTAAAAAAGTTGTCAAATGCAGAAAAGCTTGCCTTGCAGCGCTTGTCTGAACAGCGACAAGCTGCATGGGCGGCGCAGTGAAAGCCGCCAATTACATTAAATAATTCTTTAATGCCTTAAATAATGCTTTAAGCTTTTCAGCTTTGACGTTGTTTGTTGGGGGTCTTTTTGTAGGGGCCAGCCTGCAAGAGATTAAAAAAGGGTATAAAAGAATGTATAAAGGAATGAACTTATACAACAAACTATAGCCTAACGTAACCTACTTGTGCTCAAACAACGAACATTTAGGGCATAGCAGAACAAGAACACACTTAGGGTGGTGTACAGGAACGTGTACAGGAACGTGAATGAAAAAACTGCCGTGTAGGAATTGCCAAGAGCGCGGGCGGGATCGCTCAGGTGATAATATGACACTGTACCCTGACGGTACCGGGTACTGCCACGCCTGCGGCACATACTACCCCACTGACCAGATAGAACATACTGAACAACACAGGAAAACTACAGGGCGTGATATGAACCACGGATCAAACCGAGAGTTAAAGGCCCAGGATGCGGAGCTAGAGCTGTCCATGGTGCAGCAATATTGCACAGGGCACCCATTCCGGAAAGAGATCAGACAAGACGTGTGCCACGATTATGGTGTGGTGTACAGCACTGGTGGCACGGGGGAGCCTGACTCTGTACTGTATTTCTACAGGGATGAGCAGGGCGTTATCATAGATGCTAAGAAAAAGACACCATCAAAGCAATTCTTTGCTATCACAGGTAAGATCAACAAATCATGCCTTTTCGGGCGTCACCTTATCTCACCGAAACGGCGCAAATTCATTATTGTAACAGAAGGCGAGGATGACACGCTGGCAGTAGCCAGTATGTACCGAAACATAAACAAAGACTACGCGGTAGTCTCTCTCCAGAACGGTGCGAACGAGGCTGGTAAGCTGGATGCAGCACTGCGGAGAGAGGCTAGCTTCTTACAAGAGTTCGATTGTGTAGCGCTGTGTCTGGATCAAGACACACCCGGTATGGCCACAGCTAACGAGCTTGCGGAGGTTCTGGCGCCTCACTGCGATGTGCGTCTGGTAACACTGCCAGAAAAAGATGCTTATGATATGTTGCACAAGGGGAGGGCCAGTGAGTTTTACGACTGCGTGAACACGGCGCCGCCGTTTACCCCTGAGGGTATTATCGAGGGGGCGAACGTGGAGCTGTCAGTGCTGCGGGAACCATCTGTGCAGGGGTATTCACTCCCGTGGCCGAGTCTGCAACACAAGACACACGGCCTCCGCAAGGGGGAAATCACGCTTTTGTGCGCAGGAAGCGGGATAGGAAAAACAACTATCGCCAGAGAATTAGCCGCGCACTGCGTTCAAACGCATAATTTATCAATTGGTAACATATACTTAGAGGAGCAGTGGAAAAAGACTGCCCAGGGGTATATCGCTATTGATAACAACGTGCCGTTGGCTATGTTGAGGGTCAATCCAGGTATGCTAACGCCAGAGCAGTGGCAGGCCAGCCATAACAAGCTGTTCAAATCGAACCGGCTTCACTTTTTTAAACACTTCGGGTCAGTGCAGTCTGATAAGCTGATGCGAAAAGCTAACTACCTGGCCACAGGTCTGGGGTGTGACTTTATTGTGCTAGATCACATAACAATGGTGCTCTCAGGACTGGACACGCACGACGAAAGGAAAGATATTGACGTGCTGATGACGCGATTAGCGGAACTTGTGACCAGCACAGGTGTCGGGGTAATAGCCGTGGTTCACCTGAAACGCTCAGGACGGGATGTGTCTTTTAACGCGGGTGGTGAGGTTGCTTTAACGGATCTTCGCGGATCAAGCCAACTAGAGGCACTAAGTTTCAATGTGTGGGCGGCTGAGAGGGATCAACAATCAACCAGTCAGGCTGACATCTTAACACTCAGGGTACTAAAAAATCGTGAGTGGGGATTCACCGGGCTAGCCGATAAGTTGTTCTACAACCACGAGACAGGTAGGTTAGTGCCAGCGGAGCTATAGCACTATGACAGAATTCTTTTTTGACATTGAAGCGGATGGCCTGTATCACGAGTGGGAGCCTCAGAAAGCCACCAAGGTTGATTGTCTGTACGCAGAATCTAGGGGTAGGACGGCTAGCTGCGCAGTAATAGAGAACAGCCACGACACTTACGCGGAGTTTTCCCGTGCGGTGCGAGAATGCCCTGGCACACCCTTACTGATCGGGCACAATATCATAGATTATGATTTGCCCATGCTGCACAAGTTCTGTAATGCAGAGTTTTCTTTACTTCCAGACCACTTTAATGGGGTAGCGGTTAAGTTTCTTGACACTATGATTATGTCAAAGCTAATGAACCCGGACCGTGAATTACCGACAGGCTTTGCCGACCAGTGGAAACCCAGTTATGTTGGGGAGAAAATACCGGGGCCGCACAGCCTTGAAGTTTGGGCGTACCGGCTAGGCATGACAAAACCCAAGTTGGTGTACGGGGGTAGTATGGACGCCCCGTTACAACTCAAGATAGCTCAGTGCCAAGCTGATGTGGCGATTACTAAAGCGGTGTACGATGCGCTGACAAAGGAGGCACGCAGCCTGAATCTTGACATGAAGCGCCCCTTGCAGTGCGAGCAAGCTGTGCGGTGGATCATCACCCAAGGCGCTGAACACGGCGTGTGTCTTGATACCGGCTTGGCCGAGGAATGTATAAAAGATTTAGACCAGAGAATGGCAAAGCTGGCGGGCGAGGTAGAGCCGTTGTTACCACCACGTAACATACCTTGTTCAAAGGTTAAGAACCCACCTAAAGCCGCATCAAGGATACGGAAAAACAACACACCAAGTGTTCATGCGGAGAAGTATTTCAAACAGATAACAAACACAGGGACAGAAGACTACCCTATCTGGACCATATTCCACGGTACCGAGCAAGAGATGCGGCTGGTGGACTGGCCGGATGATAAGCCGTTACAGGCTACAGAACCCATGAAGATAAGTGACTCAGCCGATGTTAAGGTATGGCTTCAGGAGGAGCACGGGTGGCAACCCACGATGTGGAACATTAAAAAAGAACCAGACGGTTCTAAAACCAGAACCAGCCCCAAGTTCCACTCTCAGGGAAAGATGTGTGAGAACCTGGAAGCGCTAGCGGATATTGTCCCAGTTGTCCACAAAATTAAAGACTACTTAAGTTACAGTAACCGGCGTAATGTTATCTGCTCAGAGAATGGTACCGGGTGGTTACACCACCCACGGCTTGCCTTAGATAAAGCCCTCCCCTCTGATGCGGATACAATTGGTACTGGCACGTTCCGGTTCAGACACCGGGTTATTGTGAATATCCCGCGCCCCTCGTCATTGTACGGCGAGCAGATGCGAAGCATGTTCCGTGCGGATGAAGGTAAGGTTCTTGTGGGGTGGGATGCAAGCTCACTTGAAGATAGGTGCAAGGCTCATTACGTTTGTAATGAAAAAGGTGGAGCTGAGTACGTTGAGAAAATCCTGAACCCGGAGTTTGATGTTCACGCAGAGAATGCAGAGAACTGGGTCATGGAAAGGCAGAAGACCAAAAATGGACACTACGCCCTGCAGTACATGTGCAGGCCGCCTAAACTAGCTGAGGTGCTAGGGATTGACCTGGCACTTGCAGAGATGTACTGGGAGGACTGGTGGGCAAGGAACCAACCATTACGCCTGTTCTTGGATAAACTAGATGCTATAGCTGACAGTTATGACGGTAAGTGGGTTCCTGGGATTGACGGGCGGTTGGTGCCGTGCAGATACAAACACTCGCGGGGGAACTCGTTATTCCAATCAGCAGGGATCATCGCCATGAAATATGCTATGGTGTGGTGGTACAGCCAAATCCGAAAACAGGGCATACCCGCAATACAAATCATACACTACCACGACGAAGCGGTGGCGGAGACTACCCCGGAATATGCAGATATTGTAGGGGAACTTGGTGTGCAGTCCATCAGGAAGGCTGGAGAAATGTTGAACTTTCGTGTACCTTTATTGTCCGAGTATCACGTAGGCGATACGTGGAAGGACATACACTAAATGGTATGTTTAGAGCCTAACCATGATTTATACCCTTAGTTGTAAAAGATGCTTACAGGTTGAATACGTGATTCAAGATGTGAACGAAGAAACCAACCACAAAGGAAAACACAATGAATGTAACAGGTAAGGTACAGGCCGCTAACCGCAACGGCTCAGGATTTAAAATAAATGAGCAGTGGTACAACATCCCAGAAGGTAGCCAGTGCCCCAAGAGGGGCGATTCAGTAACATTTGTGGCTACCCAAGCCAATGACGGGCGCTTGTACGCTGAACAATTACAGATCACGCCAGGGCAGTCGTACAGCGGCAGCTCAGGCGGTAGGCGGGGTGGCTACAAAAAAGACCCTGTTGACAAGTATGGCCCTATTATCGGGCATAACATATTAGTAGCCGCAACCATCCTTGGCGAGGAAGGGAAAGACCTTGATGTGTTGTTCGAGTTAGTTAAACGAATCACTGAGCGATCTGAAGCTGTAGTGGCGAACTACACTGCCAGTAAAACAGCACAACCAGCGGCACAGCCTATGCCGCAGCCTATGCCGCAGCCTATGCCGCAGCCGCAAGCTGCACCAGCACCAGCCGCTACGCCAGCGCAATCAAGCCCCGCGCCTGAGTTTGACGACGACATTCCGTGGTGATGACATGATTTGCTACAAAGACCGCGCTTTCTGCTTACGCAGCTTTCGCGGTGAGTGTTTTAACCGTGACTGTTACAGGTTCCTCACGGACGAGGAGCGCGACAGGGCTAACGAGATGCGCCTACCTATCAGTCTCGCCGACCTTCGCGCACCTAACTGCGGGTTCAGAGGTGAAAGCGTACGGGGTTATAATGCACGCCCAGATTGATGCCGACATACTGAAGTACGCCTGCGGCTTCGCTTGCCAGAAGACTGTGTACCAGGACGAGGACGGCGAGCAGTTCAGTATTAAGAAAGTTAAGCAGGGGATGCAGGTGACAGCGCTGTCTAATGGTGTAACCAATGTGGTTCCAGGTGTGTTCCAAAAGAAAGCCGTTCTAGAGCAACTTCCGGGGGAGTACACCGAGTTAGTGGTACCTGAGCCGGATACTTATTGTCGATTCACAGTAAAGAGGATGCTGGAAGGTATACTGAAGGCGTCTGGTGCTACATCATACCAAGTACACTTAACACGTGGTAAGTGTTTCCGGTTCGGTGTGTACCCTGAATATAAACACAGCCGCATGGATACGCCTAAACCGTACCATTTGCCAACTGTTGAAGATTACTTAATTAAGCACTGGGGAGCGGTGGTACACCACGAGATAGAGGCCGATGATGCGGTAGCTATTGAGCAATGTAACGCAGCTAAACGTGGTACACCCAGCATTATCTGTACGATTGATAAAGACCTGGACATGGTACCTGGGTGGAGGTACAGTTGGAGCAAGGGAGAGGTGTGGTATATCACCGAGGAGGAGGGATTGAACAGCTTCTGGAAACAGATGTTAACCGGGGACTCAGCAGATGACATACCCGGAGTGCCGAGGGTCGGCGATGTTACCGCTGAAAAACTACTGCATGGGTTATCTGGGAAAGAGTGTAAACAAAAAGTACTACAAGTATACAAAGAGAACGGTATGGAAGATGTGTTCGAGAGGAATGCTATGCTGCTGTGGATGCTGCGTAAGCCCCTTGAGCAGACGTACAACAAAACCTACGCAGAGTTTATGGCGGGGAGTGAGCAATGAGACGGTTAGCTAAGATTTCAAAAGCTTCATTAGATATACAAGAGCGGGAGTATCTAGCGGCTGATAAAGAGGCACAACACCGAGCCATGACACTAAGCAGGGTTGATCAGGCATATGCAGAAAATACTACGACCATTGATGAAGGTGACCGGGTTTCCATTAAGTGCAAAAAGGGGCTGTGGAGCGTTGACGCTCCGACGTTGGAGGGCTCTGAACGCGAAGCAAAACGTTATTTTCAGCAGTATTACCACGACGGTGAATACGGCAGCTAACCACACGCGATAACGGGCGGAACGTCCCGTTGATTGCTTTGTTATACCCACTTTGCACATTGGAGGGGATTATGATTTTAGTAGGATGCGAAGAAAGCCAGACGATAACAAAGGCTTTCAGGAATGCGGGTTTTGTGGCTTATAGCTGTGACCTGCAACCTACACGCGGCAACCCTGACTGGCATTACCAGCAGGATATTATGGAAGTGATACCTACGCGGTATTGGGATTTAATCATTCTGCACCCAGACTGCACCGCGATGGCTGTTAGTGGTAATCGGTGGTACGGGGAGGGGATGCCGATGCACGACAAGCGGTTGACCCAAGTTGAATGGACTAAACAGCTTTGGGAACTGGCGAAGAAACACGCGAACAAGGTTGCATTAGAAAACCCAGTAAGTGTGATTTTCAAAGAGCTGCCGAACGTGCATTACATTCAGCCGTGGGAACATGGGCACGGTGAAACAAAGAAAACAGGATTTGCGCTGCACAACCTGGAGCCGTTGAAGCCCACCAACGTTGTAGAGGGGCGAGAGCAAAGGATATGGAAGATGCCTCCAAGCGAAACACGCAAGCGCGACCGTAGCAAAACTTTTGATGGCGTGGCTGCTGCCATAGTTGAGCAGTGGGTATAACCCAAAGCTAAGCCGCGCACGTAGTGCGTCGGATTGAGCGCCTTGTTAGGCGCGGGAGATTGAGATGATCCATGTAGACAGCATGGCAGAAAGAATGAAAGAACGCGCCGGAGAATCGTATCGCCCAAGCAATGGTACTGAGGGCGAAATTTTCATGTCAGCATTTTGCTCTAAGTGTAAACACGACAATTTAGACCCAAAAACATATTCTGGTGGTTGTGAAATTATTGGCCTAACGATGGCGTTCGATACCAATGATGCAGAATATCCAAGAGAGTGGATTATCGATTCCGACGGTCAGCCAACATGCACCGCGTTCGAGCTGGAAAAAGCAGACGCCTAACGATTAAATTGTGTGGCGAGTGCTCTTTACTCGTCCAAACGAATGCCTTGTTATACGGCTACTAACTACGGAGTGATGAATATGAAAAAGAGCGAGGCGATAACGCTGCATACAAAGCAATGGGACAAGCTGCCGGTTTTTGTGTGGCAAGAAGGCGATCGGCTAGTGACACAGCTCGATGGTATTATTGTGCGTGGAAATAATATGTTTCAGATAGATAGCAAGCTAGATGCAATAACACTGTTACCTAGATGCCTATATTTTGTTGATGAGCCGGATTACGAAGTTGACGTATAACCCCGCTATAAGCGGTTGAGAATGAGGAGGAACGACGAATGAGCAATCCGATTGATAGCATTGTTATGCCCACTAAGCGCGGCAAGAACTACGTTCAGTTTTTTTATAACGGTGAAGATGAAGCGTTCATTTGTGGTGTAGACGGGCATTTTACTGCTGACACACTAGATGACATTGTAAATGATTTTTTAGAAAACCCTGATGAAACTTACGTAGATGCGTTCTCTAAGGGGGCTGGGGATTATTTATACCTAGCCACATATAACCCAGAACAGAGGGGGGAGTTTGGCATGGTGGAGATTGCGGCTTGGTGGGAGTTGGATGAGGTTCTATTTGAGCCACTAGAGGCATAACGCCAGCGATTAGCGGCAACGCTTTTTGTTGTCCGCTAGATTGCCTTGTTAGGCCGCACCAGCACAGGACTATGAATACATGACGATTCGACTAATGCGTGGCGATTGCCTTGAGCTACTTCAAGGCATTGAAGCCGGGGCCGTGGACATGGTGCTTGCTGATCCGCCTTATGGGACAACGGCCTGCAAGTGGGATTCGATTATCCCGTTAGAGCCAATGTGGGAGCAGTTGAAACGGGTGATTAAGCCTAATGGGGCTATTGTGATGACTGCAAGCCAGCCGTTCACAACGACACTGATATCTAGCAATATGGGCGGATTCGCCTTTTGTTGGGTTTGGGATAAGTGCTTTGCCGCAAACTTCGTTCAAGCAAAACGTCAGCCACTGAAAGACCACGAAGATGTTTTGGTCTTTACAAAAACAGGTAAGCAACCAAATTACTTCCCTCAAATGGTAAAGCGCGACAAGGCCATAAAGAAAGGCGGGAACAAGCAAAGCAAGGCGATTCCGATAGCTGTAACCGAGGCATCCAAGGCTTTTGGTGAGGCAGGCAAGACTTATAATGAAAAGTACCCGACTAGCCAGATACGATTTAACTGCCGCGAAGGAAGAGGCTATCACCCAACTCAGAAGCCGGTAGCCCTAATGGAGTACCTGATCAAAACCTACACCAACGAAGGCGAGACGGTTTTAGATTTCACAATGGGCAGTGGAACTACTGGCGTGGCTTGCAAGAACCTTAACCGCTCATTCATTGGGATAGAACTCGATGAGCAATATTTCAAGATTGCACAAGTCCGGATTAGTGCGGCCTAACAATAAGTTCGGCAGCCGCGTTAGCGGTCTGCCGCAACGCATCCGGTTAGTGCTGGAAAAATAAACAGGTAAACAATATGGCCAGGGGAATCAACAAAGTCATTTTGATCGGCAATCTGGGGCAGGACCCTGAGACTCGTTTTATGCCGAGCGGTGGCCAGGTGGCAAATATCTCGGTAGCGACCAGCGAGACCTGGAAGGATAAGCAAACCGGGCAGCCGCAGGAGCGCACTGAGTGGCACCGGGTGATATTTTTTAATCGCCTGGCGGAGATTGCGGGCGAGTATTTGCGCTCCGCCTTAATTTTCTTGTTAGAGGTACGTATGGCACGAAACATGAGTTTTGCAATGACCACTGACCAGATTAGAGCGCAGACCAAGACTGTAACGCGCCGCTTTGGTTGGTGGTTCCTCAAACCCGGTGACAAAGTGCGCGGGGTCGAGAAGGCAATGGGCCTAAAAAAGGGCGAGAAGATCAAACCGCTGGCGATGTTGCGTATTGTTTCCACTACGGCGGAACCGCTGAACGCAATTACTCAGGACGATGTGATTAAAGAAGGATTTCCAGAATGGACGCCCGCAGAGTTCATTCAAATGCTGGTTGACCACTACAAAGTTAATCCTGACGCGACTGTGAACAGGATCGAGTTTGAATACCTCTAACCACGCGGTAAACGGAGAGCGGAAATGAATGAAATAACGCAACGCAAGAAAGTTGCCACTGAAAGCGGGGGGCGATTAGCAATGACAGAACCAACGGCAACCTACATTGATGAAATGGTTGAAAAAGCTTACAGACGGGGTGGGATATCACCCGTCAGTCATTACCAACTTGTGTACCTAGAGTGGAAAGATATTTACGGGGTTGGCGCTGATTGGGCTGAGACTAGTACAATAAAGCTACACCCACACCAATGCTTTTCGGTTGGGTGGGTAGTGAAAGAAGACCAGGACGTGATAGTGCTCGTCCCTCACCTCTCCCCAGCGAACAGCGCTGTTGATGCCCCTGAGCAGTGGTGTGGGTATATGACAATACCTAAGTGCTCTGTTGTTCACCGGGCAGTTTTGGCTGACGTGCCCCCCGGTGGGTGATGGCGGGGCATGACAGAGCGTCTTAAGCCGAAGGAAGTTCCGCGGTATCGGCGTACCTTGCTACGCAGGCAGAGTAATATCTGCCCGCTGTGCAAGCAGTACATCGCTAAGGAGCAAGCCACGCTTGATCATGACCACGCCAGCGGTCACTGCCGTGCTGTGCTGCATCGAAACTGTAACCAGATCGAGGGCAGGATCAGGGCATGGGCGAGGCGGAGCAAGATCCCGCCTGATGAATTCATGCTGAACCTGGCCGAGTTCGTGCAGCGGGACTACTCTGGGTACAAGATCCACCCTAATCACAGGACTGAGATCGAGAAACAAATCAGGAAGCTGAAATCAAGGATGCGCACCCTGAAGACAGAACGGGCGAAGCAACGGTACCGGGATAAAATACAAGCATTGCAGGAGGAAGCATGAAATATATCAAACAGCGAGCGAAGCATCTCGACACGTGGACTAACTCAGCTATCCTTACAGAGGTGGCCTTGGACACAGCGAGGTATGGCTATCTAACAGATAGCCGCGATGATACACCAGTAGTAACAATACAACTTATAGATTGCCGGGGCCGCGCAATACTAGATGATTTCGGGGAGACAGAGAGCGACCAGTTAAACAAAATAGATTGTATGATCTCCGAGCTACTTGACCTTCGCACCTACACAGAGCAAGCATGGCGGGCGTATCGGGACTACTGGGCAAACCGCGAAGGCACCCCTACCGAGCCTACAGATGAAAAATGATACGTTCTTAACGCACAGTATCGGAGGGAACACAGCCTCTAATGCACGGAACCTTAGCATGAATTCTGTGCAGGGGCACCACCACTCCCTGTTCGGCGTAGAACGGTACGCGGACACCAATACGCTGAGGTGGAGCATGTCCGTGGGCTGCTTGCTTGATCCTGACTCTCCTGCTGCCAGGTACTCAGCAAGTAATGTGTACAAGCGGCCTATCCTTGGCCTGGGTATGATCCTTGGCGGCAGCCAGGGGAACACACTTGTGATCTCTGACTTGCACTTGCCGTATCATCATAAAGATACATTCAGCTTCCTTGAAGCCCTGAACCACGAATACAAGTTCACACAGGTGCTGAACACAGGTGACCTGTTCGATCACCACAGGGGGAGTTACCATGAAGACGAACCTGATGCGCTGGATGCTGAGAGCGAGTACAGGCAAGCAAAGAAATACAGCCATGAGCTTGAACAGATGTTCCCCGAGATGGTCATAACAACAGGCAACCACGATTTCCTGCCGCAGCGTAAACTTAAAACAGTTGGCTTGCCGGTGTCTATGTTATCAGATTACAACAAGTTGTATGATTTACGGGGTGGGTGGCAGTGGCCTAAGCAGTACAGGTTTAACTCATACGGGGGCTTCCCCGTGACTCACCCAATGGTACTGAACAAACGTGGGCGGTGGGATAAAGTTATCATGCGGGTGAAGTGCTGATTAGCACGGGATATCCCTAATTAGGAGAGTGTATGAGTAGAATCACAGGCGAGATCACGTTAACCCCTGATCATGGGGAGGCACGCACCGTGTCAGTGAACCACCACAGGGCGTACTACACCGCTGTCCTGGACGCACTAGAGATCTCAGCGCAAAAGAACGCAGATTACGCCTCGGGTGATGACCCTCTAGGGAACTTCCGCAGCGTTCAGGATTTTGGTATCCCGCCCGAGACAGGGTTACTGTGCCGTATGGTGGATAAATGGTCACGTATCAGGACATGGTTCAGCCGTGGCGATCTTGCTGTGAGAGATGAAACCGTGACAGATGCCTTATCTGATCTGGGGAATTACTGCTTCTTGATGATAGCTTTGCTTGAGCAGGCCCGCTCAGACCAAGAGCTGGCTGATTACATCCGGGGGTTAAGGTTGGATGAGAACAGTCTTGATGATTAAGGGGAACACATGAAAGTGAAATGTACACAGCCAAGCGCATTGCCGGTAGTGCTGTACCCGGCTGCTGCTGAGGCTGCGGCTAAGCAAGCAGATATTTTCTGGCTACCAGACGAACCGGATGTTGAGAAAGACCTTGGTTGCGTGCTGACAGAGTTAACTCACCCAGAGAAACACGGCGTGCTTTGCACACTGAAGCTGTTCACGTTGTATGAGTTACACGCCGGTGTCGGTTACTGGGGCGATAGGTTCCTGAAGATTTTTCCACGGTTTGAGTTCCAACGGATGGGACTAGCATTCGCAAACATAGAGATGAATGTACACGCGCCGTTTTATATGCGGATCGATGAGTTGCTCGGGCTGAACACGCCAGAATTCTACGAGTCGTTTATTTATAACGAAACACTCGCGGCCAGGATGAAATTTATTCAGGAGTGTGTACAGCACCAGAACCCCTTGGTGTCTATTGCAGCATTCAGCCTGGTTGAGGGCTGTGTACTGTACTCAAGCTTTGCATTCCTGATGCACTTCCAAGCTAATGGCAAGAACAAGCTCCCGAATCTGCAATCCGGCCTAGCGTTCAGCGTCAGAGACGAGAACCTACACGCTGAATCAGGAGCTTGGGCTTATCGCACGCTGAAGCACGAGATGATACAGGCTGGTGCACTGTCAGATCAGGACATAACTGAGCTTAACCAGTACTTGCTAGTTATAGCTGACACTATCCTCCAGCATGAGTCAGAGATCATTAACCTCGTGTTCTCTGAGGGGACAATCGCCGGATGCAGCGCTACTCAAATGCGGCACTTCGTGGAGCACAGGCTTAATATCTGCCTTGATAACCTTGAGGTTCAGAACAGCTACAAACCTAAGTACAACCCAATCGCTGACTGGTTCTACCCTATGATTGGTGGTGATGCTCAGCATGATTTCTTTTACAAGGTTGGCTCTGGGTATAATAGGAACTGGTCTGAGAGTAAATTCACTTGGGCTACCGCTGGCAGCTTGGGTTAAACACTAACGATTGAGTGGTCAGGAGAACAGCATGGCAGACACAGACGTATCTGTAAAAGAAATTAAGATCAATACACCGTTAGAGATAGTAATCCGTTTAGTTACCAAAGAAGATGGCCCTATGCGAGCTGTATGGAATTTGGATCCCCCACCACACAATACCGAAGTGATTCGGTCTGGGGGTATACCCAGTAACAGGTACGTGCCTTGCTACGTGAGTGATGCGGATAGGGCGCCGGGGACTCGCGACCCGGTTGACGTGGTTAGGTATTCAGAGGGGCTTGGTCACTATATATCAATCAGGGGTATAGGGTGGGAATACGCCACACGTATACCCGAGGACAAGCTGTGGGTTCCTGCTGCTAAGGATGTAAAATGAAAGGCGATGATTTGTTCGAGGAGATGTCTGAGCAGCGTAAGAAGCTGCAAGCGGACGGTGACCTACCAGAATGGTTCACAACCCAGGGATGGCAGGCGTACAGTCAGAAGTACCAGAATGAGGACACGTTCAAAGAGCAGATAAAGAAAATCTGTTACACCTTATCTAAGTACCTGCCTAAGTCACACAGGTACCAGATGCGTGATACCTGGATTCAGTTAATAATGAACAACCACGCTTACTTGGCCACACCAGTTCTGGGTAATGTGGGCGAGCACGGTTGCCCTGTTAGCTGCTCAGGCGGGTATGTCCAAGACTCGATACATGGCTTTGGCACAGCCAGACTAGAGGCTAGCTTGCTGTCCCAGCAGGGGTTTGGCACCAGCGCATACCTGGGTGCAGTGCGGCACAGGGGGGCTGAAATCAGCACAGGTGGTACCGCCGATGGTGCTGTCCCGGTGTTTGATGATTTCTGTGTCATGGCAGAGAAAGTTAGTCAAGGCTCTCGGCGCAGGGGGGCTTGGGCGGGGTACCTGCCCATTGATCACCCAGATGCTATTGAGCTGATGGAGTACATCAAACGTGATCCGAACAAGGGCAATCTCGGCTGGTGTGTATCAGACCAGTTCACTCAGCGCTTAGAGAGCGGTGACCAAGAAGCTGAACATTTGTTCCAGAAAGCACTTTACACGAAGTGTCTTACTGGCAAGGGGTACTTTTACTTCACAGACAAAGTACACCGCGCACAGCCGCAGATGTACCACGACCTGGGACTCAGGAGCCAAGCTTCTAACCTTTGCTCTGAAATCACGTTACACGCAGACCCAGAGCACACCTTCACTTGCGTATTATCAGGGATGTGTGCCAGCACATATGATCAGTGGAAAGGTACAGGTGCTGTGTACTGCATGACATGGTTCCTGGATTGTGTTACATCGTACTTCCTGGACAAAGCGCGGGATATCCCTGGGTTAGAGGCGGTTATACATGGGACTGAGAAAAGCAGAGCGCTTGGGCTAGGCTTATCCGGCTTCCACACGCTAGTGCAAAGCAAGTACCTGCCGCTGGATAGCATGGAAGCGCATTACCTGAACTCGGAGATATTCCGATACATGCAGCTCGAGACAGGGCGTGCAACATACGACATGGCAGAGACACTGGGTGAACCTGAATGGTGTAAAGGCTACAACGTGCGGAACACACACCGCACAGCCTGCGCGCCTAACGTAACATCCAGCCTGATATTCGGGTCAGAGTCACAGGGTATACAACCGTGGTATGGTAACGTGTACACTGAGGGTGGCGCATCAGGATCATTGCTCAGGATCAACCCCCTGTTTGTCCAGATCCTGAAAGACCACAAAAAGTTCAACAGAGATATCCTGCTGCAAGTCCAGCATGATTCTGGGTCGGTACGCAGCTTAGATTTCTTATCTGACCGAGAGAAACTGGTGCTCAGGACAGCATTCGAGATACCACAAGAGGCGCTTCTGAACCTGGCTAGCGCACGGCAAAGCTTCGTGGATCAGTCCCAATCGCTGAACCTGTTCTTCGCAGCGGACGAGTCAGAGGAATACATAGCGCAGGTACACAAGCAAGCTTTCCTTGACCCGAAGATTAAATCATTGTATTATCTACGAACACAATCAGGCGTGCAAGCCAGCAAGGGCTGCACGGTCTGTGAATCTTAGGAGGAAGTATGGCTGACGAAGATAAATACCAGGCTGAGGACCGAGAGCTAAGCCCTGCTGACGCAGCGGAGACTGTTTATGCGTTCGCAGATAATCTGATACAGAGCACTGATGCTCTTGAAGAAGAACTCAGGGCGCACTACCAGAGCTTGGCTAAGATGATCGCTGTGTACAAGTTATCAGGTGGTTGGGATGCGGAAGCGATATCACAGATGTATATCTGCGCTAGAGCGCTGCGCACCGCTGCGGGCGATTGCATAGAGCGAGAATCGGCGGGTAACAGGACACACTAGGGGGAAGCATGCCGCGCACATTCACCGGCCCGGAACATTACGACCTGCTGATCGAGTTCTGTCAGTTCATACGTGAAAAGCTAGAGCTTGATAGCGAAGAATTCACATATGATACTGACGACGAGATCGTCCAACGCTTCCTGACTGAAACTGAGGGCGAATGTGGCTGAGTTCATAGAGTTAGTGTCTTGTTGCGTAACTGCGGGATTGTACTACAGCGTGCTTTTATTACTGATCTGGGACTGATGTATCAGTATCAAACGTTGTACTCACGCTTAACTCAACCTCGTCAGAGAGCACTTCCGCCAGCTCGCTGTCAGTCACAGGGCGCACACCCGCATGTAATGCCCAACCATTAAGTGCGCTGAGTAACTGGTCTTGGTTGCTCGCAGTGCTCACAGCTTGTGAAAACTCATCAAAATTTTGCGGGTTCAGTATCATGTCCTCCACGAAACCCATAGTCCTATCTCGCGGCATCCTTTGCAGAACCTTCTGGGCAAATTTCCGACCTAGCCCAGCCGCAATCAACGGCGTAGTACCAAACTTAGCGCCTATCCTTGCACCTGTGATTTGACCAAGAGCGAGAGCTATAACGTCCTCTTGCAGGTTCTCTTTAATACCCGGCACACGGTTGCGTATCAACAATCTGTCAATATCTTTAACGATACCGTCAAGCGCCTTGACCTCATTCTCTGAGAAGAGATCGGTCTCAGATAGAACTTTGTGTAATTTGCCCCACTCTTTTTTGTAGCTTGATGTTGGTTTGATACCTTTAGCTGTAGGGATAAGGATACGCTCCATTACACTTTCTACAAAATCCCGCTTTAGCCCAAGCGCTGCTCCCCCCGTAGGGTCTCTACTAGCAGATCTTGCAAGGCTGTTAACGGCCCGCACCGGGTCTTTAGTGCTTAATACACCCTGCACAGCGCGTTTATGATCGCTGAACTCGGAGTACAAAGCCGCACGAGATTTCTGTACATACCGCGCACGCGCTGCACCTGCTTGTGTTACTCGATCCACAAGCTTCTGCGCCTGCGTTGCGTCTGCCAGCTCATCCCGTAGTTTAGGAAAACGGCTCAGTAGCGTCTGGTGCCGAGAAAGGAATTTCTGCGATAAATTAGCATTCAGTACACCCTGTTCACCGACTGTTCTTCCAAAACTTGCCCGAATCATGTCCTCCAGGGCCGGGGTTAAGCCCCCCTGTAGTTCAGAATCAATACGTGTGACTTCATCAGCTAATGAGCCGCCTACCCCATCAGTCCTCAGGAGCTTATCCCCTATGTTCTCTGGGACTGTGTCTTTGGCGCGCCTGATACGCCCAAGCAAGCCGTCATTAAACAACTCATGCTTTTTTCGAGTTACTGCGGCTGCCGCCCGGTACGATGACGCAGTAGATGTGGTATCCAGTGCTTCTTGAACAGATTTCTGCATATCATCCAGAACTTTAAGTACATTAGCGCTTGCGTTAGCGTCTCGCGCAGCTCTGCTGGCTGAGAGTATCTCGCCACGCAGGTCAGCTAGCTCCTTCGGGTGGACGTTATCCGCTAACGAGTCCACAAGCTTTAATTCTCGGGCGATTTTTGGGGATACTGCCCTCCGCCCGGTCCCACTTAAAGCGTTCAGTGCTCTCTGAACCCCCTTTTTAACGTTACTCGTGGGTGTCAACAAATCAGAGGCTACTTTACTCCAAGCCTCATCCTCTATAGCCCGTGTTCCAGTTAACGCATCGTCTATCTTCCCAAACAGACGGGAACTAGCGTCTGGTGTCTCAAGAGGCGTCCCTGCTCTCTCCAAAACAGACGCAGCTTCATCAGTGGCGTTCTGCACAACTTTGTTAATTTTTAGCAGGCTGTTATTTACCCGAGCCTTCAGGAAATCTGACGCCTCCCCCTGCTTGCCAATGTTTGCAACATCGTCATAAGCGCGTACAATGTCATCCATTACAGCATCATCGCTTATCCTTATCCTCGCCCCTATATCAGACGGGGCCGATGATATAAGCCGGTTCTCCACAGCAGCAATACCTTCATCGCCACTGAGCTGCGCAAGGGTTCCTGTTTTCTTAGCGGATAGGCTACGACGTAAGTTCTTAATCGCCTGGTCTGGATCTTCTGCGTGTTGCTTCAAGAACATCACCGCCCTATCCCTTGCAGCTTTCTTAGAAAAAGCCTGCTTACCTGCTTGCCCAATGCCACGTGCAAAACTTGAGCCTAGTCTGACTGGCGCGCCTCGGCTTGCGGCCAGTAGCCCGCCAGCTATCTCCGCCACAGGATCGTTTTCCGATACCAGTGATGCGCCACCTGCGCCTGCTGCAAACAACGCACCTGACTGAGCCTCACGCGCCAGCACCTTACTTGGGTCTAGTAGCAATGATTCTGTCTGAGATAAGCCAGCGCTTTTACTTCCAGATGGCAAGGCCCGCACTGCGGGGGATAACACCTGCCGGGATGTGTTAGCCACTCGGTTAGCGTTAGCTGCTAAGCCAGAAACAGCGGACGCTGTGCCACCTAACACTTCCCCTGCAATCCTGACAGCTCCCCTAGCAGTGCCACCCTCCATAAAGCCCCCCTGCGTACCTTCCCTGATACCCGGAAGCTCCGTGACCTTACTCGCACGTACATCACTCCCAGCCAGATCTGAAAAAGCATTAAACAATGTAGGTGGTATATCGAACAGAGACAAAGCTCCCCTGTTCATGGAGGACATACCCTCTAGGACGATATCAGAGACCTGATCACCGAACGTTTTATGTACTTCCGCAGCCGACCTTGCTGGTTCTGCATAGTACGCATCAACTGCTTCAGCTATCTCTGTTTCAGGGGTTCCGTCTTGGAACTCAAACACATCACCTTGCTCTGTCTGAACCTCAACCATGTTACTCTCCAGTACCAGCATCAGCGCTAGGCGCGGTGTTCCTTTTTATTGTGAACACTTTGCCGCTTGCTGTCACGCCACCAGAACCGTCTGGGTTAAAACTAGGCACACCTGTACCAGAGATATCTGGCCGCAGTAGCTGGTCAACAATACCCCCTGGGTCAGGTTCGTGCATGAATTTATCTCTTGGTAAAGACTGTACCACCTGTTTTACCCTCTCACGCGCTACACCCTCACCTTGCGTGTCGCGAAGCCTGTTATAGTAATACGGGATCGCTTCATTCAGTAACTTATCATGCCAAACCTCTGGGTCTGACTTCACAGACACATTCAAGGTCTTAGCGAAACTCAGATCCTTGTCTGTGGGCTTAACGCCGAGCTTTTTGAGGTCAGCCAGTATCTGATCCCCAGCTAACGCATGAGCTTGTTTGTTCAGTACCTCTATCTCACCGCCAATACCGGCCCGTTCAGCAGCTATCCTCCGAACATCAAGTTGCCCGACAGCGGCTGAAAATTTAGGATTGAACACCAGGTTAACTAGTTTAGGTATCGTCTCTCCGGCTGTTTTTATGTCACGCTGATCTGCTCTGACACCCTCGAAGGTCTGTCTGTCCATTGGCACCAAACCTAGCGCTCCGGGTGAGACAGGTTGGCCAGCAATACTGAACCTACCAAACGCATCTTGCTCGAGATCGAATATCTGTCCTGAGTTAGGGTCGATGTACTGTGACTGTTGAACCGTGGATAACTTGTCCTGTCTTTCTTGCTCTCTTAGACGAAGCCCCCCTGCCGCGGTATCCGCTTGTTGCTGTTTTACACCAAGCTCCTGCCTCCTTACAGTTAAGTTACCACGAGAGACGCCTAGCTGCCCCTGTGCGGTGCCAATATCAGCACTCTGCTTCAGCAGAGTGCCCTGCTTTGATAAGTTATCTATCCTATCTTTAAGGATGCTTGTAGCCTGCCTGTGCGCCGACTGCCGCGCTGCCAGGTCACCAGCCCGCCGTGCTTGTAGCGCAGATAACCCTTGTACAGCGCCTTGTATAACAGGCGCCCTCGTGTTAGGGTTAAGCAGGCCAAGGCCAGCATTCACGGCGAAATCTATTTGTGCCTGATCTGGGTTACGCAGTACATCGCCTAGCCCCTCCTGGTCTTTGTTCAGGAACCCGGAACTTTGTGACGGCACTTGCTGCTGTAACGCAGATTGCTGCTGCTGTAAAGTAGCTAACTGCGATAAAACTTCACGGATCTGTTCTTGTTCTGCCATACTACCCCCGTAGTACCTTACCTTCGTCTCTGTAAAGCTAACCGTTGTGATAAGTCAAAAGGGTTAACGCCCGCAGGGTTGAATCTACTCTGTATGTTTATAGGCCCAGCGGGGGGCGGTGGAGGCGCAGGGGCTGGGATCAGTGCAGCAAGGCTTTGGAGTGTGTTCGGTGACATCAGGGTATCAGACAAAGAGCCCTTACCTGCTGCCTTGGCTGCTTCTGTATCCTCTACGTCCGCGCCAGACTTTTGACGCTTAGTTACTTTGTTTTGTACCTTGTCCTCAATATCTCTGAGGTTAGATACATCCGCCTTAACAGGCTGCTGTGGGCCAGGCTGTGGTATACCACTAGCACCAGCCGGGTTCACCATGCCTAACGGCTGTATGCCAGGGAGCGTTGTGCGCGGTACAGCCTGCGGTGAGTTATTCATCGCTGGCGTGAAGGAAGATGCAGGTATCCCCTCACTGATAGGCGCTGGTGATCCTCCCGGAAACAAACTGCTAAGTGTCGCAACACTGGACAGGATAGCTGCTATAGTGGCTGGGTCCATACCCCCTCCTATTTACCGAACAGGCCACCGCCTGATTTAGTTTTACTAAGCGATGTACCGCCTAAGTTAATACCAGAGACACGCGCAGCGAAATTATCAAGCTGCGCTTCAGGTGCTAATTGGTTGAATTCAAACCGCTCTCTTGCGGCGTCTATCTCAGCTTGCTTTCTAGCTTCAATACTTCCGCCAACAGACGACAGTGCTTGAGCAGGAGCGAGCTGTGCGTTCAGTAATGTCGGTAACTGGCTAAGTGCTTGCATCTGCTGTTGTAATCCAGCCATGTACGCATTGTTAAACACCCCGGCCCGAGTCTCCCCTACAGCCCTGTCAGTCTCTCTCGCGGCTATAGCTTTTACTATCCCCGCTCTGTCTCCACCAAATGCACCGGCATCCACAGCGGCTGAGCTTATACTGGGTAACGTTGTTTCCCTGAACCTATCTATGATAGGCTGTGTTACTGCGTCAGCCATAGCTGCTACACGCGGGTCGTTCTCGGGTGTCCCCTGTAACGCACCGAGTGCCGCCTGCAAACCAGCATCAGCGCCAGTACGTAACCCCGGTATAGCGTTCAGTAGCTCTTGCCTGCCCAGTGCTGTGAACTGTGACTCTGGTGCTAATGTCTGCCCAGGGAAGAACTGCGCTGGCCCCGCAGAGAAACGCTGCTCTGATTTGTTAATTACAGACTCTAGTGCCCTTCGCTGCACCGGATCTAGTTGTGTTTGCTGGACAGTTGTCCCTCCACCGCCTCCACTACTCATATCATCCCCCACCTGTCAAGTCTTTACAGACTATTGTGTACTTTTTCTGATAACCGTTAGGTTTTAGTGCTTTAACCCAACCTTCTCTGCCAACAATACGAGTATCTGCACAGCCGTTGTATCTGGCCCAATCCTCGATAGCTTTTATGTCTTGGGTATGAGGCAGGACTGACTCCCCGCCGATGAACTCAATCACGCAAGACCTTTTATTAGGCAGATCAATAATGCAAGTAACAACGGTCGCTAGGTGCTCCATCTGATCTGAGAACTTAATCCAGATCTGCGAATCCCCGTTTTGTATCTCCTGCACCACCTGCTTCAGCGTTTTCTCGCCTGTGCTGTACTCCATTGCATCCAGTATGTCCTGCACCGCTCTGGGTGGTATCAAGTCTTGGTTCTGGATAGGCACTTGTGTCAGTATCATAGCTTTGGGTTACTCTGCTTTACTTGCTGTATCTGGCCAAGCATGGTGTCGCCCTCTTCGCCAAGGGATACGCCTTGCTGCTTTAACTCTAAGAACGTTTTCCATATTGTATCTAGTTGGTCACTTATCAAAGGGTACTGGTTTTTCCTGAGCTGTTTATAGCTTAACGCTTGCACTGGTTCAGGAACTCTCTCTTTAACCTCGACTGCAACGTATCCCGGCTGATCAGCCTGTGCGTCTAATACACTCAGTGGGCACTGCCCTTGCCTAACTAAGTCACCGGCTTGGTCGTACACCGCGTACATAATATTTTGTTCAGTCATGTGTCGGTATGTGTCATCTCTTACTTGCGTTAGCTCTCATGAACCTGTGTGAGAAGTCACAGCCCTGTGCGCCGCTCCCTGAATTCTTTGCTGCGTACCGCATTGTGTAAGTCACGTTCCCACTACCGGGTGAATTATCTTTAATGGAAATAGGCAACGCCCCAGCGCCCTGTTGATTAGGGAAAAACCCGGCACCCAGTGATGTCTGGTTATTCCACTCCCAGATTGCGGTACCCCCACGATATATACGGTATCTGTGGTACCCTGTACCGTCAATTGCCATGTTTGCAACAAAGTCGATATCAACAGAATTAGCGTCCGTGGCATTCAAGACAACTGTCTGTATAGTTGTCTCGTTCCACGACGTTGTGCTTGTTGTACCAGCAGCACTTATGGTACCAACAGTGTAAGCGCTAGTCGGAACTGTTACCGCGTTGTTGGCGATTTTCAGCGTGCTTACATTCAGATCCGTTATTTTTGCTGTTGTGATAGCAGCATTAGCTATCTTGACATTAGTGATAGCGGCATCTTGTATCTGTGCCGAAGATACTGCGAGGGTCGCTATCTTAGCGTTTGTAATAGCCGCATCCGCGATCTTGGCTGTGCTGACAGCCAAGTTAGCTATCTTTGCATCTGTAACGGCTAAATCGTTAATCAACGCTGTAGTTATCGCAGCATTAGTGATCTGCGCTGTACCTATTGTTGCATTAGCTATCTTTGCGCCTGTGATCGTGGCGTTATCAATCTTTGCATTAGTGACAGCTAAGTCTTGTATCTTAGCAGACGTGATAGCAGCATTGGCTATTTTCACATCGTTAACTGCCAGATCGTCTATTTTTGCTGTTACCACCGCCAGGTCATTTATCAGGGCTGATGTGATAGCTGCGTTAGCAATATGCGCTGTACCAACAGCGGCGTTAGCAATTGCAGCGCTGCCTACGGCGAGATTAGCTATTTTCGTGCTTGTGACTGCGCTGTCTGCTAGCTTCGCTGCATCTACAGCCAGGTTAGCCAGTTTTGTGTTATCTACGGCGGCTGTAGCTAGCTTATTTGTTGTGATCGCTGCATCAACTAAGTGACTGGTGTCAACACTAACAATGTCTGCCGCTATCACTGGGTCACCACCCGTGTCATACACGTAATGCCCGGATGAGTCAAGTATTGTTCTGCCCTGGTCATCAACAAACACTAAGCCTGATGCAGATCCTGATAGTAACGCCCCTGAATCTATAGCATCCTGTATTGTTTGTACAAGTTGCTCGGCCCATTCCTGCAAATCAGGGGAAGGGGGAGGTAATGGGAGTAAAACACCAGCCATCAGCGCACCCCTGCGAGTTTACCGTGGAAGTCGATAGCCTGGACATGCCATGTATCACCGATATCCTGGGACTGTAGCTCTAAGAAGATATACCTCCCCGCTAAGCGCACAGGGTCAAAACCAAAACCCGAGGGAGTTTCTGTGTAGCTGCCCCATGTCGGCGCTGCGTCTGGTGTGCTTGCCGTACCAAGCCGGTATCGCAAGCCAGCGCCCTTGTACCCTATACGGATAGCTGTAAGCTCTTTTATGGTATCCGGCTCACCAAGGTCGATAGCTGTAGACGTAACACTTGCTGTTAAAGCAGCCCCGTTATCATCTGAACCGAAATTACCGCTCAGCACACCCCCGTCTTTCTCAAACAAGATAGGGTACTGGAAGACATCTCGTGGCAATGCCGAGGTGAACACAGTAGTACCTTTTGACCATAACCTGCGCTTGTAGTCATAGCTTATGCGAGTGTCCGGTTCAGAACCAATTGTCGGCACATGCCAAGTTATTTGTGTGTTATCTTCGTCATGGTAGCCGTTAGTCTTTGATGCTTGGCTCCAGTTCACATTATCCTGCACCCATTGCTTTATGTTAGGGTCGTCAATGTATTCAAAAGAAACTCCGTCAGTCTCCCAAAAACCGTGCCTGCCTAATCCGTAGTTCTTCCTGCCACGCTGTATAACTGCCTGCTTCCCAACAGCGCCTATGCTATCCAAGGCGGGTTTGTGGCCAAAATAGAACGGTGTCCCTGTGTAACTTACAATAAACATTTGATCACGGCCATACACAGCAACCCTGTCACCTAATGGGACAGCAGCCATGATCGGCCCTTTCAGTTCACGTATTAATTGCCCGCCTGCGGCGTTAGTCGTATCTGGTAACCATGTCTCCGGGTCATCCTCATGACACCAGCGGTATTCGTTAATACCTGTGCTGAGATTGAATGCCATGACATGGGGGCCGCGCTTCACGAATATCTCTGCGGTCGTGAACATTGAATCAACATCTAGTGCGGAGAAGCTGCTTGCTTTGCTGATCTGCGGAGCGTCTTTACCATTAGTGGCCAGCACCCATGAGCCAAATGTAACTATGCTCCATGTACTCGCCGGTGTAGTTACCGTATCATTCAGGCTACCTGTGTAGCCAGTACCTATAGCTGAAGGCGCACCAGCGGCTACTGACTCATACAGATCAGTCTGATCGCCGTAGTACAGCTTCTGCACACCAGAATCAACAAGTGCAGCTGCACCCCTAACAGGGGCTGTTCCAGTACCCGTCAGCAGATCTGTCCAGCCGGGTATTTTACGCACCCCGTGCTCTGTGAATTGGATATTAGAGCCGTCTTTCCACAGCACATCAGTCAGCTCATACGGGTCGAGACGTAAGCCAGTTGCTAGTTCTCCACGCAGGCTGCCCAGGCGCTGTATTTTTCCGCGCTCGAAAACCGGATCAACCATTAGTGTGCCCACTCATGAATTAAAAAAGCCCCCACCTGAGTTGCTATCGTTTGTTGGCACGGTTGCTGTGTTAAAGAAGCCAGCGCCTGAGTCATCATCGTTAGCTGGTACCGTTGCTAACTCATAAAACCCTGAACCCAGCCGTGAGGCAATTACTGTACTTGTGCCTAACTGCGCTGTGCTAGCTATTCCTGTAGTTGTGATTTGTAGTAATTGATCAATTACGGGTGTGCTAACTATTACAGTGCTGGCAACACCATCAGTCTGGACTGTTATGTTTAAGCTGGCTGCACCGACTGCCGGGTTCAGTATGACACTGGCCGGTTCTACGCTGGTCAGTGATGATAAAACTGGTGTACCGACAACAGCGGTCGCTGATAAGCCGCTGGGCTGCACAAACAGTGACTGTAGTACAGATACAGCGCCCAGGGCAGATCCAGACGCTATACCAGATGCAGTTACGGCTTGGTCGGCCAGCACGCTCATTGCACCTATTACTGCCGTGCTTGCTAATCCTGTGACGGCAACTGTGCCTGATGTTAGTACAGAGGCGCCCCCTGTACCTAATACACCGGCTATGCCTGATGGCAACACAGTAGCAATAAGCGCCATGCTGGGTGAAGGCACTGTAACACCACCCGAAATACCCGGTGGTGAAACTGTAGCGTTACCGGGTTGCACCGTGGGTGAACCCGCTGTTGCTGAGATATCTATACCGCTTGGCAGCACAGCAATACTGGATTGCACCGTTAGAGAACCCGTCGCTGCTGAACTACTGATAGCGCTTGGCTGCACAGTAGTAGTCATCGGCAGGTTCGGTGATGGTACAGCTATACCACTAGAGATGCCTTGAGGTGACACGGTTACAGCCCCAACCTGCACCGTATGTGAACCAGGGGTTGCTGCTCCTGCTATCCCTGACGGCAGTACCGTATCACCAGCACTCGCTAGTTCTAACGACCAGGCCAGCAAACCACGCTGACTCCAAACATCATCGGTACTGCGCTCAGACCAGACATCAAAATCAATGTCCTGACTACTGGCCGCCAGATCTGAATAACCCAGTACAAATAAGGGTTGCTCGTCGGTAGAGTCGCTGCCGGAGTAATGCAGAGACTCGTCAGCGGTGCTGGGGTTTGTCGTGCCGCCAATTTGAAGGCGGAGATTCTGCATCTCCCCCGTGCCAAAAGAACAGTCAACAGTAGCCGCCCCGATCAACGCAAAAGGTGCATTCGCTGTTCCTGGTGTGAAAGGGGTTAGCCCAAGGGTTTCTTCCCATGTGCTAGTAGCAGCCAGCTCGTGATCAGATGCGTTGTATGTGTAATGGTATTCGTCGAACGCATCGAGGCTGATCGCTATGACTTCAGACGTGGCATGTTCGTAGTGGCCGGATGTCCCGTCGCCGCGCAGCCTGACTGTAAATGTGAATGATGTGCCATTTAAATCGTAAACACGCGGCAATAAAGCTTTTTGGAAAAGTTCGTTGGTGTCTCCGCCTTCCATGCGACCGACGAAAATATCAGTCTCAGAAGTAATCCCGCCGCCAGACGCACTATAAGCAACCTCGGCAGATGATCCTATGTTATCGCAATCTATCTGCGCTCTCGGCAGTATAAGCCACTTACCCGCTGAGAGGCTTTGGGACAATGACGCGAAGCTCGCATACGAGCCTGTAAGGTCAACTCGCGAACTATAATCATCATCGATTACTCTGTACCAATCGGTATTTTCCGTCAGCTCCGCGTCGAGATTGATAGCTAGCAGCCGCCAATTCTGTATTGACACGAGTCCAGACCCGACTGCGCGACCTAGAAAAATCTCCAGGTTTTCCGCTGGATCGGGCACAGTTACTACGCTATAGCCAGACCACAGTGTTCCGCCATCTGCGTCCGTTAAAGACGGCTCGGTGAACATTGTGAGGTAGTCAATCTCGCCAGCAGTAGCCCAGTCCATACGGCACTCGGCTACCAGAGATGTGTTAGCGCCTCCCACAACGGCAGACCAGACAAAAAGATAACGATCGCCAGCAACAAAATTCGAAGCATTAATCGTCCTGGCAACAGTGGTGCTGGACGTAGTCGCGCCAGTATCATCTGTGTCCCAGAAATGGGTGATCTCAGCCACTGGTTAGTTCAGCCTCTTAAGTACAGGCACTTGCTATGGTAGCTCATACAGCCCCAAACCGGGCTGTGGTATCTACACCGCCCGGCTTTAGCACCTGAGCACTTTGAACAGCACCGCCTACGGACCTCTCCTTGATAAGCACCCGGATTTCATCACTGTGAGCCTGGAGTCGCTGGATGCGCTGCTGTACAGATAACCAGTAATCTTTTAATTCATCATGATCAAGATCTTGAACTCGCACGAGCCACCCCCTGTTCGTTTACAATCGTTGGTAAGCCCCATTTAATGCCGCTAGGCACACAAGGTGTGCGCCGCAGATAACGCCTAAGTTTCGTGTTGTACTGAGCCTCTTTTTTAGCTTCACTGAACACACGGGCGTCGGGCGTTAAAGACAGTCCAGGCATGAAGCCTGACCTCATTAACACCGCCTGGTCTTGAATGATCTTGTCACGTACCGGGGCGGAGTTCCCCTCCGCAACTTTAGCTACTGAAGCGAGAGCTTTAGATACCTCTAACGCTTTGTCCCACGGCCACTCCGCCAAGAGCACACCATTCAGGATCATCATCACGGTGTCTTCTTGTACCTTAAAGCGAACACTAGCACTCATAGTGCAAAAATCTTATTAGCTCCCGAGTCCCATTGGATTGTTATGTCACCGCCATTAGGTGTGACAGGTAACCCTGTGGCAGTATCAATAAAAACAAACAATGGCTTAGTAGCCTCTGTGCCGGGCGTGTCATCGAAGATTACGATACTCTCCACAGAAGCGCCTGATACTGCGCTGTGTGTCACGTCCGCAGCATCAAACACACCGCCCGTTATCGTCTTAGATGTGAAAGCGCCAGATGTTGCTACTCGTGCTCCAGCAATAATATCATCAAGGTGTGTGTCAGTGGCCGGGACAGGCGTATCGGTACCATGATCAACTAGGACATCCTTGATGGAATCTGAGTCAAAACCGTTGTAGTTAGTTGTGGAAAGAAGCGTCTCTTTCCCAAACGCAAATAAAGCATTAGCCATGTTAGCTCCTGTACTCTGGAAGTTCACCTATGTAAACAGTTGTACCTGCACTGGTTGCAGTTGCTGTAACTGTGTCTCTTGGACAGACGTGTAACATTTTACCGTCTCCCGCCACAAGGCTGACTGAAGCGCCTCGCCATGTTATATCCGCAGCCCCGGCTTCACAAGTCACGCCAAGCCTTGAACCTATTGGTGTGTAAGTGTTAGACGCGGATGCTGCTGCATTATCCAAGATCTTATTTGATGCCATACCTCCTCCTACTTGTAAGTCTGTCTGTTTATTGTGACCAGTCCTGCACCCAATCCTGCACCCAGTCTTCCACCCAGTCTGTTGCAAACGTCATGCTATGCTCCCCGCTATAGATTAGCGTTCATGACAAAGTCTGAATAATTAAAAGCGTCTTTGTACGGAACGCCTCTAATCCACATCTCAAAATAAGCAATACGTTCAGGATCGCTAACCACCGGCGGCTCTGCTCCGCGCTCCAATCCATCAAGCAGCACAAAAAATCTTTTATCCTCAGACCACCACGCATGCCATCCCCCGATAGTTAAAGCTATGCGCATCGCCCAACCTTTACGATTAACGACACCATCTTCGATACAGCCAGCGTGATACTGTAAATCTGACCAGCGCTTACTGTTGACCTGGTAGACGTACCAAATGTCGTGCATTGAGGCTGATCGTTGTGACCGCCCGAGTTTAGAGATGTAAAACTCAACCAGCGCAGGCCGCGATGCGAGGTCGTGAACAAACCCAGGCGGGCAGCCGTAGACAATACTGGATTGAACATCGAGCCAAAAAATCCAGTTTTCATTGATAACCAGATCTTCCTGGATAAAGCCGCCCCTCACATAAGGCCGGTGGTCGTAGTCGTCAATATCAGTTAAAAACATGGTACTGTCAGTCCTTATCGCTGCGCGGTAACCGCCTTATGATTGCGTCCAGCTTCCTGTTTTGCTCGATGTTGTCCTCGCGCTGCTCTTTCCGAATCACCTCTTGCCTTTCTTCGACTTTTTCAATAGCGTCGATTAGTTTTTTCTCCCCAGCTTTCCGCTGGCGTTCTTCTTTATCAATCCTGGCGTCTATGTTAGCGATACGAACCGTGTTAGCCTGCACTAATGAGCTTAAGCCCGCAGAATCAACACCGACAAAAAATATGAAGTAAACAAGGCCACCGGCCACTGTGAGTATCGACATAATATCGGCCCATGAAATATCTTTTTTGATCTCTGGGGGCATAAACATCACCTGTTCTGTGGCATGGTCACTTTGTACTGTAAAGGCGCTTATCCTAACCTGACGGATAACGGAGAGCCGGAGTGCTCCCCCCGCTTTTGTTGGGCGTTAAGCAGATCAATGCTCTGGTTCAGTTTAGCTTCATAGCCTTCGGAGAGCGCCGGGTCTTTCATGAATACACCCGCCTCTGACAACGCAGAGAACAGGATAAGCTCTGGTGCGTATTTACTGAACCAGTTCTCGGGAACTGCACTAGAAACAAACTCAAGTTCCCTGTAGTAGTACAAAGTTATAACTTCCCCCTGCACGGGGGCGCTACCGACGTACAGCGTCGCCCCTGCGGTATCAAACACGGTGGGTGTTACATAAGATGAATTATTACGCGCTTTCATCACCTCAGCTATAGTCGCGCGCTGAAGCGCCCATGCACAATCAGACTTAGTTGCAACTAGTTCTTTGATCTCAAGCAAGTCAGTGGGGATAGCAGCATCGCCATTCGCATCTATAGAGAGAACTGTAGCGTTCTCCATAGGAGGAACACGGACGGTACGCATCAGCCGTCGCTGGCCCATTTCAATAAAGTCTGGAGATCTGACAGTTATCTCAGAGTAACCACCCCTGTTAAGCCAGTCCTCAACAGCGTCCTTTATCCCCGAGTAGTTAAGTAAAGCCACTTACCCAGCTCCTGGCGGAGTCACTAACGACTGAACCGCTACATGAGCTTCGCGGTAGGGCTTCTCAGCTCTGCCAGTCATAGCATCCCCGGATGCTTCGTGCTGTACTGAGAACTGCTCAATACGTGATTTAGCTTCTTGGAACTCCTGCTTGTAAACAGTAGCAGCGTCGGAGTCTTTCATGAAAATAGCCGCCTCGATCATCGCGCCATAAAGATACAACTCAGGGGCTTGATCGCTTATAGCGTTTGTCGCTGTACCGCTAGAAATAGCTGTAGGTTCCTGATAGTACACAAGAATAAACGTATCCGCAGCAGCAGGTCTCGGCCCAACGAACACGGTACCGTTATTAATCTCATAGAACTTAGATCCGCCTGTTGCCTCCTGCTTAGATTCTACAACGTACCGTGGTGAGCGGATCAGGCCGTAAGTCACCGATTCAGAAGTGTCCGTGTAAATCAGCGTCTTGACATCAAGGAAGTCAGCAGGAAGAGACCCTTCCCCAGTTGTGTCTGACACAGCCTGGGTTGTGCTTAACTCCATCCACGGTGCGCGTATCTCTCTGATAATACGCTTATGCGCCAATAACAAGAAGTCTTCAGTCTGGTTAGTGATCTCGGTGAAACCTTCACGGTTTAGCCAAGCCTCAACCGACGCCTTGATCTCAGTGTAATTACTTAACGCCATGCGGCCTCCACAATTTCTTGGTGTGCGTCTTGCACCACGGGTACTCTGTCTCTATTAAACGGTTCAGCTTTTTCTGCTCTGCTGGCGTCAGATCGCCTAGAACGTTCAAGTTATGTTTTTTCAATAATTCTTCTATGACCAACGGCGGCAGAGAGGCCATATGGTGCATGGTCTTTTTAGAGTTAATAAAACCCTGGTCTATTGTGCTGTTTGCTATGCGTTTAGCTGCCTGGACAAGTGGTCTCTCATCCCAGGTTTTATGGCATACGATTTTATCCTGATCTAAGTACCACCGTTTTGTGATACCTGTAAAGGCGTCGTATTCAATGTCACGCAATGTCGGCATAATAAACCTTTAATAAGAAAACAGGGGGCCGAAGCCCCCTTACCATCAAGAGGTGGTTAAGTCAGCAACCAGGCCACTAGATTTCTCATTACGAGCCTCTAGCGTGTACTCGGTTACTATTTGCTTTTTATCGGAATCCCCTGTGGGGGCAATTTCATTAGGTGACATATTACGCAAGAAAGCCACCGCCCACATACTACGCTGATAAACAAGCGCGTCGCGTGCTCTGGAAAACCTGTTAGGTACTACCTTCAGGTTACCGTAGTCCGACACGTACACGTCCATAGCAGAGATGATGCTGCGACTCTCTGCCGGGTGGTCGGTACTGGTTGACCGCCCAACAAACGCATTCATTGCCCGTTTGTTAAAGCTACCTACCATGACAGTATCGGGTTTACCGCCAGCATTCCAGCAAGCGTCAATCACGGTCTCCAGCAAGCCCTCTGTAAAGGCCCGCTGTGTGCCGTCTGTACGTGCGTCTGTCCCGTCACCTGTGGGGTTAGCACCACTACCACCAATGGATGTATTAGTGGTGATCCACGATAGAATCGAGGCTATATCACGCGCAGTTGTCGCGTTACCAGCAGCTTTGGCCTTGTTAGTACCAACAAGGGTAGTCTCCATGTCCCGCTTGATCTCGATACCGCGCTTCAGCATCTGGTAATTCATCTCTTTGTCCCGGCCAGCGCGATCAGTCGCTTCCAGGGTTTTAGAGATCTGCGCCGTTTTTTGTGCGATCTGGGTGTAGTTCGTCAAGCGGACAGTAGCCGCAGCTGGGGTGAATGTAGCATCCGCACCTTCAACCGCTTTGTTGTCACTTGCAGCTGCAAATGTATCAGTTTGCCACTCGTGCAGTGTGTTGCTTGCCTTGACCTTAGGCGCCATAGACAAGAACGGCACTTCGGTCGGGTCAACATTATAAATAGAGTTAATCAGGTCTTCTCGAATACCGACCTGGTCATACGTATCTGTGCTTGTTGTAGCCATTATCAGTTTCCTCTGGCGCTTAAGAATTCAAGCGCATCTTCAAACGAATTAGTTTTCACCATCCGCTCTCTCGCAGCATCACGTTTTCTTGATGCACTGGTACTTGGTTTTTTCCCAGGCTTCAGTGTTTTCTCAGTTCTGAGCTTCTCCTTGCCTGTCCTGACCTTTTTGCTTAGGTCAGAATAAGCGGCTGCATCTTTGAGAACCAAAAGCATCCTGTGATCTATTACACCAGACAGTTCATCCGCAGTAAAACCGTACTGCCCTGCGTATGTATGCAGGGATTTCAAGAAGTCACTCCCGCCATTATCTTGGTCGAACTCCGGGGCTAACTCAACAAGTTTATCGTACTCAGCCTGCCTTGCTTCGTTGAAAGCAGCTTCGTATTCCCGCTCCAGTTCCGCAGTCAAAGCCTGGTGTTGCTCTTGCACCGCCTGTTTCTGGCGGCGGATAGCATCATATTTCTCGGCTTTTTCCTGGTATTCCAGAGGGTCTTCTTGTTGTAGCTTAGTCCAGTCAATGCCTATGAACTCCTGCATTGATTGGTCAGCAGCTAGCTTCAGTTGTTCAAGCACCTTAGATACTTCGGTAGTTGTTTCCAGAAGTTTAGTTTTCTCTGCTTTTACGTCAGTGATCTCTTTAGAGAGAGCTTGCGTTTTTTTGGTAAATGCCCGCTGCCTGAGGTAACCTTTCTGGGCTTCCTCCGCAGTGATGGGAATTTCCTCGCCGGTTTCGGCGTCTTTGTACGTGAAAACGAACTCGTCATTAAGCTCTGAATTATCCTCTTGATCATCAGATTCTTGGTCTTGATCCGGATCTTCTTGATCTGAATCCTGGTCCGGATCTGTATCCTCGGGTTCAGGGCTGTCTTGATCTGTATCGTTTACTTCGTCTTCCATGTCGGGGTCAGGGGAGTCGTCCTCTTGTCCTGCGCCCTCAGGTGCATCCTCTGCCTCGCCGGTTATAGCTTTTGAGCTGTCCGGTTTGTTTGTGAGGCGCTCAAGGGCTTCGTCGAGTCCTAGTGATTCAGTGATCTCTGGGAACACTTCTCTAGGTTGTTCGTCAGCCATTGTAATCTCCTGCTAAGTTGTGTTTAAGTGAGTTCCAGCGCGCTTAAGTCCGCTAATCAGTCCGTTATTATGTTAGCCACTTCAGGGGAGTTATCAACAATTGTTTGTTGTACCCTCGCCGCAACAGTGTACATTAAATCAGCAACGTCTTTATAAGGACGCTCCGCCAGTTCTGATATGATCTCGCTGACCTCAGATTCGGTGAACTGTATCAGTAATTCCTCTGGTTCTTGGCTCATCCGTACTCCTTCTGTAAGAGTTGTTCCCGCTCACCAGCTTGGCGTAATGAATCCAGTCTGGAACGGATTGCTCGAATAGCACGTAACTGCCTAACGATTGCCATCACATCTTTTTCATTATCTGATGCCATTGAGTCAAGTGCGCTGTAAAGACCTGCTTTCATGTCTTGAAAAACAGCCTGGACTGCTTCATCCTCCAGCAAGAGCTTAGCAGCAACGCCTAGCCGGATTATTTCTTCTGTGGTCTTTGTTTTCATGTGCACTGGTTGTTAACCATTAGCTAGTCGTTACCAAGTTTTGTTGGCCCACCCTGCTCAAGCTCTATCTGCGCCTCCAGCAGCTTGAACTCGTTCTCGTCCTCGTGCCGTCGAACTTCAAACTCTAGCCTCTGCTTCTCTAACTCAAGTTTTTCTTCGGCGAGGATCTGTTTCGCAGCCTCTATTTCCAGTTTCTGTGCTTCTATCTCCAGCTTAGCCTGTGTCTCTTGCGCTTCAAGCCGCATTTCTTCCAGCTTGATGTCATTCTCGGACGGACCACTATCTGGTATCTCGTCTGATTCCGGTTGCTTGAAATACCTTGCAGCATCCTTTCTGCCAAGAGCTTTGGCATGGTCAATAGCTAGATTGTACACGTTCGTTGGGGTGACTAACGTACCAAGCCCACCACCGGCGATAATAGCTTGCTGGCTAGCCATGACACGGTCCATGCTTAAAGCTGTCTGTGTCTTAGAGGCATTCCCTGTACCAACACGTATAGTCATATCAGCGCGATCACGCCAAGCGTTAGGGTTCAGGGCGATGAACTTGCCATCGTTGTTCCTGATTTTCATACCGGGGTGCTCGAACTGCAACCCCAGGCGGTGTATGCCAAGAAATAATTCTTTCAGGCCGATCTCAGCAAATATCCTGGCTATTAAGTGTATTTTTTGCTGGGCGGCTGTCATGACGAGCTCAGCGGTCGTAGCAGCAGTGTTACTGTTGAACTGTCGTGGATCAAGGCCAGTGCTCCTTTCAGAAACACCTGACCTGCGCTCCATTAACGTATCCGTGTAACCCAGCATATTGAAAGCATCAGGCCCGAGCGTTGGGGTATCAAGCGCCCTGACCGCCCCGCTGAAGTTCTCACGCACGATACCGTGTGGTGTACTGACTAACAGGTCGTCAAGGTTAACTTCACCATCTACAACCGCATACCGCCCATTGTTCTGCCGCCACTGGTTATCCAGCATGTTACGGATCAGCCGGGAGCGAAGCTTCTGTAGATCCATGACAGCATCGGCGGCTGATAAACCGTGTAAACGGTGCGGTACCATAATGCTCGACCATGCATGGTATGGTCTTGCTTGCACAACAGATTTATCAAGTAATGTCTTGCCGACACGTACAGTTTTTACCAGCTCGGTGAACCCGTCCTGGTCGATATCTATAAAAGTGTACTCCTCTGCAACCTCTACCTCGCGAGCAGCCGGATTGCTCCCGCGAAGATCAGTCCTGCCGTCCAGCAGTGTAGATTGCACTTCAGAGACGCGGTGATCTGTTAAGGTTGAGAGATCTGTTACACCGGACTCGTCAGAGATATCATCCGGTACATCGTACCCCATTTCTCGTAACTCAGAAATAGACTTTTTGTAGAATTCCCCGGTGTAATAAGCTGTGCTGATACAGTCTCGTGTATCTGATACCCGGAAGCTCTCTGGCGGGACATTATAAATAACTGTCTTGTTCCCAGATTCTTGGAACTTCAGATCTAAACTGAACAGGTTATCTTTCTGTTGTGTTACTTCGGAACTGATCAGTGTTTCAGGATCAAGCTCAGCAATACGCAGCGCAACCTGGTCTTCGGTAAGGTTATCCGCTGACTCAACGCGGACACCAAAGCAGCCCTCTCGCACAGCTTTCACCACAGCGAGTTTGTTCAGCAAGCCATCTTTGAGCCACGTGTACCCTATCTTGAAGCCTTTGTTCTGCCGATAGAACACAGCGTTCACGTACTCAGTCTCTTGCTCTGCGGACTGTACATCATCGTCATCCTCTGGCTCAAATACAGCAGCCTGATCACCAGAGAAAAACACGTCGACAAGGTAAGGCATGATCCACTCTACGGTTTCAAACACCTCCCGGCTTACGAACTCACTTCGTCCCTCAACTTCATCCCCGTAAAGCTTGCCCAGGTAGTAATTATTCGCTTTAACAGAATCACGCTCCAGGTCGCCCTCATGCGGCCCTATCGCCTCGCCAGCAGCGCGTGTGACGATATCAATTAAATCCTCATCGTCTAAAGGTTGTTTTCTGCCGGTTACAGTTGTATCAGCCATTAAAACCTCAAACTATCCCGCGCGAATTATTAGGCAGCGCCCTGCCCGTGTATTTAGTGTACTGATCGTGCTCTGGTTCAGTACAGGCGAAACGCTTACGCGACTGATAAGCGTACCGTGTGGCAGACATCAGGTCATCGTTTATACACACGATCTGGCCATCGTCCCCCCGGTAGTACATCTGTTTCTCCTTGAACCAGTCAGTGCAGGTACTGAACACTTTAAAGGTGCCAGCTTCCATAGCCTGCACTATTGCTGTTATACCAGGCTCCCGCTTGATATTACCAGGGCCGCTCTCGCCAGGTGCGAGTGGATTACGGAAGTGGTCTCGGGTCATCTTAAGACCTTCTTTCCTGTACAGATCAGCCGTGGATATAGCGCCCTCGTTACCGGGATTAGCTTTGTTACCATCGTGCGGCCACACCACAGGTATCCACGGAGTAACTTTACGCATAACAGGCGCCATCATTTGGGGCGTCTGGAGTCGCTCTCTGAACTCGTGGTACACGACAGTGAAGTCCGTCTCCCTATCCCAAGCCATCCAAACCATAGCTGTAGGGTGGTCCCATCCAAAATCTATCCCAGCTACCCTCGGCCAATGATCTGGTATCTTCATCGGCTCTATCATGATTTCATCATCTGGTACAGGGAACACAAGCCCTTTACCAAACACAGGTATGCCTTTAGCCCGCATCTTTGCTTCATGCGGTGGGTACTGTGATAACAGCTCCCGCTTTCTGTCCTCGCTGAGGTGGGGGGCATCATCCCAAGTAGCATTCAGCAAGTATTGGCCAGGCTTGATATCGTTCATGAACTGATTAATGGTTTCCGTTAAACCATCTTCAGGTGTGAACGTCATCATGACCTTGCCGTTAGTGGCAACAGTCCTGGTTATGCATTGTGTGTAAATCCCCGGCGATGGCTGCTCATCCAGCCATATCCAGTCCATTGGCCTACCGTAGAACTTACTCTCACCCTGCTCGTAAGCTTTGAAATCCAACCGCGATACGCCGTTCTCTTTTCCGTTATGGAAATGCCGGACGTAGACAGTCTGGATAGCGTTCGGTACTTGCGGTTTCCGAACAGTGCTGATGATGCATTCGGGTGGTATGAACCCCGTGCCCTGCTCATCGAGTACACCAGGCGGGCCTAACAGATTCGACTGTAGGATATCCCTTGTTGTCTCATTACTGATACCACAAGCCCACAGAGAGGGGGGCTTGACAAACCTGTGCCCTTCCCACCAATCTGGGTACAGCCCGGTAGCATGACAAGCTGTGATGTACGCACCGCTTGTTGTCTTACCGATCTGATTCGCACACATCGCCATGATCTGCGACGATGTGGCAGAGCAATTACCAAGCTCCCTCTGCCACGGGTACGCGTCCTTGGCGAAGTGTTCTAGCCGCCTGAAGCGGATACTGTCCTGCTGCTTCCTGAGCAGTTCAAGTAACCTGATCTTCTCCTCTGGAGTTAGCTTTTGATCTTCAAGCTCGTCCAGTGCTTCAGCCGTGGAAGTCACTCAGCACTTCTCAGTGGATTTTCTTCTGTGATGGATCTGCATCAGCCTTAGACAGGCCAGCTTTACGCAGAAGCTCTGCTAGCTCTTGATCTGTCTCTTGGTCTGACTGGGTCTGTACAGAGATAACACGTTTCTCGGGGGTGTCGTATTTCGACATCTTGATCAGCCTGTCAGCGGCTTGCAAGCGGACAGCTTCCGATTCAGCGGACTTAGCCAGCTCAAGGACTGTGTTAACACCCAGGATACCACCAGCCTCAATCCTCTTGAGTATCTGGTCATGGATCACATGCTGAAGCTCAAAAAACAAGTTCCTCGCATTGCTCCGGCATGTACGGGGTGCTCCCTTGAACCCAGCCCCAAGGTAAGCGTCTACACGGGACTGGCCCTTAACCAGCAGATCTACGAACTTCTGACGTTTCGTAGTTAGTTGATCGTAGGTTTTGTTTGACACCTGATGTACATGCCTGCTCATATTTACCCCTTCGAGACAACGTCAGTAAGCTTTTCTGGGATATCTGAGAACTTACCACCAGATTCTGATTTTGTCTCAACGACAGTAGCGCCTGAATCCATAAAGCCACGTAAAGCGCGCTCAAGGTCACCGTTACTCTTGGTGAACTTGTCATGTGTAGCCACTAAGCCCCCCTCCGGGCTGTATACACCTACAAGGTCACACGGGAAGTACACCACTGTGAACGTAGGCTGCTCCGCCTCCTTAGGCGACTCTGTGGCCGACTCTGTACTTCTTTGGGCCTGTTTTTGCGCTGTTGTCATGTATCGCTCCTGTGGTCTTAATGGCGTGGGTCTCTCTCCACGTGGAAATGTTCTTGTTCTTGCTGGATGTTCTCCAGCAGGATATCAAAATCTTGCAACTCAGGGTGTGACCTTAACGATTTCAGGACACTGAACTTCATGCTTATAGACATATGTTTTGAACGCAGATCCACCGCATTACCCTCTGGGTGCTTCGATCCAGGCAAGCGTGGGTACGGTTCTGCGCCTGATGTTATAACCATCTCTTGTCCATGTTCAGCGAACACCCTGGCCATGACATGGAAAGCAGCCTTTGTTTCCTCAGTACAGCTTTGTATATCAACCCCAGGTTTAACGCTGTACCCCGGAGAGATATCAGACACTGCGTATTGACACCGGCTCAGGCACCAGAGAACCAGCACTGCAAGAACAGCTCGCTGTACAGATCTGGGTAGCCTAGAGATAACCACGGGTGGTCAGTTAGTTCACTCCTCTGGAGATACATCTTAACCTTAAGCAAAGTATTTGGCATAGTAGTTAGACAACATACAGGACAGAAAGTTCCGTAAAAAGATGATTAAAGAGTAATT